>QLAH01000040.1_pt1 | contig 166778 bp, 201 predicted proteins | sample 4693081 | NCBI WGS metagenome assembly QLAH01 (sample SAMN09425401, study PRJNA476045) | Lake water metagenome, whole genome shotgun sequencing project.
CACTCCTGGGCGATCGGCATCCGCTCACCAGCCCATGCATGCTGCAATCAAGCCAGCATTCTTTACGCGTACTGCGTAGAGTTGGCTATAGTGGATTTGAATCTGCCGCGCAGCGGCTTAGTCCAACTACCGATACAGATCCAAATTGGATTGCTTCGATGCCGGACTGACCCTGGGGGGATCGGTTGGAGATGCGGGAGGGAAGGGCGGACAGCCCTAGCGGTGACGCCGTCACCACCTCTGAGAGCCGGCAGAATGTTTGCTGACGTTGGCCGGGAGGTTAGGGTTCTTTGGGGGTTTCGTCCCACAGCCCTTGCGGGAACTGGGATTTCGGGAGGGTCGAGAATCATCAGAGCCACAGCGCGGACGCCCTAGCCATGGAGATGGAGGCCGTCAAGATGGCATGGCAGTCGGCATTCGTGGTGAGATCTCTGACGAAGGACGCATCAATCTTGAGTTTGTGCGCTTTGACCAGGCTCAGATTGCTCAGCGAGGCGTAGTCAGTCCCAAAGTCATCGATCGCGAAGCTCACGCCTCAATGCCTGAGCCGCTCAGTTCTGGCTGCCGTTGCTCTCGGTCTCGCGGCTCTCGGCATCCCCACTGCTGCTGCCTTCTCCAGAGCTCTCGCCCTCTGGTCCGGGCCCCATCGTGGCGCCAAGGGCGCGGCAGGACTCGATGGGATCAACGCCCGGTGCCAGGCCCAAGGCCTTGCGCAGCGCATCGAGCTGAGCCACTGACTGCAGATCGATCGAGCTGGCTACCTGCTCGCAGGCCAGCTTTTTCAATGCCTGGGTATCGGGGCGGCCGCACCCGGCGAGCAGCGCCAGAGCCATGCAGGCACCAACGGTCGCAACCCTGGTCATCGTCATCGGTGGGAAACCGTGGTCAAGGTAGGGAAAACGGTCAGCTGCTGCCCTGGATCCAGCTGGGTACGGAGCCGATCGAGGCGAGCGCTGGAATGCTGCGTGAGCTGCTGCTGGCCATCGGGGCCAAGGTGACACCAGTTGTGGAGAGGTGATCAGCGAAGTCAGACAGAGCGCCGGAACCAGGTCTTGACCTGCGAGGGCCAGTGGCGCGGTTGGTCGTTGGCGCGCACCTGCAGATCCAGCATCGAGCTGGTCAGAGCCATTCCGCCGCGCCGCCGCGCCGCAGCCAGGTGCCAGGTGACTGCCGCTGCGATCAACAGCCAGGCCAGCAAATGCAGGCTGTACACGAAATGATCGATCTGGCCCTTGCGCAGCCAGTTCTCGTCCATCAGCTTGCCGCTTCCAACCGCCAGCGCCAGGCCGAGCAGGGCGGCAGCATTGGCCGCCTGGTTCAGACGTGCCCGTCCCATGCTGAGGGCGTAGAGGCCAAAAAGCAGAGCCAGGGGCCCGAGCACCACGCCAACGGTGCCGTGGATGTCGATCCAGTCACCTGGCACGGGCCAACCCAATCGGCCCAAACGGCCGTCGTGGTTGGAGTACACAAGGAAGCCGCTCAGCCAGGCCGCTGGCACCAGCACGACCATGGTGCCGTGCAGGAGCCGCAGAAGAGAGGGTTGATAGGGGCGTACCGGGGGCATGGCAACAGGTCCGTCAGGCGATGGGCTTGGTAGGTGAGAAGAGCCAGAAGGCGATGCACAGGCTGCCGATCCACTTGCCTGCTGCCCACCGCCAACCAGTTGACCAAGGGATGGCCGGCGAGGGTGCCGGCCATCAGGCTCTGACGCTGAACAGTATCTCCAGGGCTCCCCAGAGCGAAGTGGATTCCTCTTCAGGCAGCTCACCCTGGAAACGGCGCTGAAGAACGGGGAGACCAACGCCAGCCAGGACCTGGGCTCTGACAGCATGGCCAAGCGCCTGGGGTTTCCCCGTCCGTACCGCTTCGGGTGACGACTCCCGGCAGAATGCAGTCGATGCTGACACCGCCCCGGCCTACGCCCCGCGAGAGCACCGAGGCGATGGTGAGCAACATCGGCCGCGAGGTGATGGAGATCGAGCAGGCGATGGCCCGTTGCCACGGTAATGCGGTGGCGGAGCCCCGGGTCACGGGCACCTGGATGGCCCATCTGCTGGTCAGCAGCAACGAGCTGCTCCACAACCTGCTGATCGATACGGCCAAGCGGCCGCAGCGGATTAACGGTCCGGGGTGACGGGCCGGGTCCAGCGCCGGTAGAGCCAGATCCCGCCGCCCCCCCAGATCAGGCTCCAGAGGATGAAGGTGGCGGCCGTGCCGAGCTGGCCGCCCTCCAGGGAATAGACGCCGGCGTTGATCAGGCCGGCATCGATCAGCGAGCCACCGATGCCCCAGCCCAGCACCCAGGTGAACAGGAAGCCGATGGCCTGGAGGTTGCCGGTCATGGGAGCGGAAATGCAGCGGTGGCCATCAAAAACCCCCAGGCTTGCCGGGGGTGGTGGGCGGGTGAGCCGAGCAGGGGCTCAGAAGCAGAAGGGCAGGAACTGGGTACGGCAGGCGGCATAGCCATCCACCAGGGCGCCGAGGCCGATCTGGTGGGCGATGCCGAAGCCGGTGAGCCCTTCCACCACGATGCCGATCACGATGCCGAGCATGGCGGCGCGGCCGTTGAACCGTTCAGCGCGCTTGAGCTGCTCCATGTGGATCAGCTCCTCGGCGCGGTGCTGGAGCCACTGGTCGTTGGCGGGGGTGTTGGTCATGGGGTCCTGAGTTGGGTGGAAGATGGAAACCGTGTCAGTCAGCAGCGCGGCTTGGCTGGAGCAGGGCAAGAGTCAGCCAGGCGGCAAAGAAGAGGACCGCGAGAGTGCCGGTATTCATGGGTTGTTGAGGGGGGCGAGGTCGCTGGGGCGGCTGAGAACGAAGGCGGTCATGCCGGTGAGGACCACCACCAGGGCGACGACGGCAGCGATGGCGGCGGAGTAGTCGGTGCTCATGGCGATCAACCGAGCCCGATCTGCTGGAGGATGCCCTGGCCGGTGAGGAGCTCGGTGGCGAGGCCGATCACGAAGCCGAGCATGGCCAGGCGGCCATTCCAGGTTTCGGCGAATTCGACAAAGCCGAAGCGGGGAGCGGGATCAGCCATTTGTGTTTCAGTTCGTTACGTGGATTGTAACGCCATGTGAAGCGGCTGGGTCGTGGCGGTTTCCCGTATGGCGCCGCCAGCCGCGGGTTCTGGGACAGCTGAAAACACTCGACGAGAGCCGCTCCTTGCGCCAAGCCCACTGGACCTTTCAGCACCGAGGAACCAAGGCCCACAACCATGAAGCCCCCTTCATGAACCCCCTTTGCCCCCGGTCAGGAGCAGACATCAGGAGCGCGCTGACGACCCGGCCCCTGCTCCAACACTCTCAACGGATCCCTGACGTTCCTGGCGTGTCAGACCGTCGCCGTCCATTGCACCGCCCCAGGTGTCACCCCCGGCGGCTCCGCCCCCACAACCAAAGACACCCTGATCTGACGATCAACCGACCGCACAGCTGCGCCCCGCCCCCTCGGGCAGGCACCACGGCTGAGCAGGCAAAGGCCCGGGGCCAACGCTCCGGGCTTTGTTGTGCTGCATGAGTCAGAGCACCGGTGGCCCGATCCCCGTTCTGGTGAATGGCACCGGCATCAACCTGTTGGCGTTCCACGGCAGAAACCGCGTCTCCTGCGTGATGCACGCCCGATCGTCCATGGACCCAACAAGGTGATTACCTGGCCGATGCCCATGAAGAAGGGCGCCCCGTGTGGAGCGCCCTTGGGCCTGTTGCCGGATGGAGGACTCGCACATCCGGGCCGTGGCCTCTGATTCATTGATAGCCCCGCTGGTCTGCCCACGGCCATACGGCAAACCGGCTCTGCCCGATGCACCTCGAAGGCAGAAGGCCATGGGTGTTACGCCGCCAGCTCCAGCCACCACCCCGTGCCCACCCCTTCCACCATCCAGCGGCGCCCCCAGTTGCCCTCGGAATAGCGCTGGGCCCTGCCACTGCCGACCGCCGTGCGGGCATAGCCCCCGCCCACCAGGTCGGCCTCGCCGTTGGGGTCGTGCATCAGCACCGTGCGGGTGGCGGGATCCCAGCCGGTCACCAGGCTCCAGTGCCCGCCGCCGCGAGGTGCCGTGACGGGGCCGTGGTGGAGCCAGCCCACCGGGATCGGGAGGCCGAGCTGCAGCTGGGCGATGAGTTGCTCGATCCGACCGTCCTTGCGGAGTTCGGCCTGGATGCCCAGGCCCCGCAGGGTCTGGATCTGGGCGTTGGCCTCGGTGGTGTCACCGTGGCGCTGCAGCCGCGCCAGATAGCGGTCGTCCTGCTGCCCGCCTCCGGCCAGGCAGCCGGGTTTGAGGAAGGCGGCGGCCATGGCGCAGGTGGAGGAGAAGCACATGCGCAGGCCCTGGGCGGTGGCGCTGTCGCGCTGGCAGAAGTAGGGCACCGGTAGCTGAATCGAGCTGCTTGCAACCGGGCGAGCGGAGGTGATGGGGGCAGGCATGGGAGCCGGGCAGGAGACCCCTGAGGGTTCCGGGCCTGCTGCTGAGCCCTCACGGATTCCCAGATCCCCAGAGCCGAAAGCCGGCCCCGGAACCCTCAGAAGCACGACGCGATGAGGCCGCGATGGAATCCCGCCGGCTGGTGGTCTGGATCTCCGCCGGCATCCTGGGGTTCCAGGGCGGCACCCTGGCCCTCGATCTGATCAACTGCACCGTCCTCTCCTGGCTCTGGGTCGAGCGCCACGGGCTGGAGTCGGTAGGGGTGCCGCTGGTCTCCAGCCGCAGAGGTCGGGGTTCCGGTGCTCCACAACAGGCCACTGGAGCAGCGGCCGAGGGGGCTGGTCCAGCCGCCCTGAGCGCAGAGGATGAGCAGCGCCCCGACTCCCGCGTTTCAGCGGCGCCTCAGGGGTCTGGAGCGGCCCCGGTGGATCCGATGGGGGTGTTCTGCGAGCGCCCCCATGACCGGATCGATGCTGCTGTCGGCCAGGGGCTCACGATCCTCGCGGGTCTGGCGCTGGGGGGATCGGTGGGAAGGGTCGGCGGTAAACCTGAGCCATAGCTCGCGACCAAAGCGCCTAGTCCTCGGGTGGCACGGCCGGGACCGCAGGCCGCCCCAGGATCCGCGCCTTGGCAAGGGTCGGGCCTGGCTCGCCAGTGCTGTGTCGGGCGCTGTCGCGCCATTGGGGTGAGGCGAGCCCTTGACCTGCGGCGCGGTTGGGGGCGGGGTCCTGCGTCCCCTCAGCCATGGCCCCTGCCGAGTCCCATCTCGCTGCCCTCAGCTTCCCCAGCAGCAATGGCAAAACCGGGCCGATCGCCGTCTCCAGCACCAGCCGGCTCACCTGCCCCTCCTCCTGCTCCCTGGCCGGTGATCAGGGCTGCTATGCCGAGGCCGGCTTTCACACCCGGCTGCACTGGGATCGGCTCAGCGCCGGGCGAGTTGGCACCACAGCCGCAGCCTTCATTCAGCAGGTGGCGGCCCTGCCGGCCGGCGTCATGTTCCGCCACTGCGTCGCCGGTGATCAGTGGCCCGATCCGGTCGATCCGCTGCGCATCGATCAGGCCCTGCTGCTCCAGCTGGCCAAGGCCACGCGGCACCTGCGGGCGGCCTGGTCGTTCACCCACTTCCCCATGGGCCCCGCCAATCAGGCCACCCTGCGGCACGCCGCTGAGCGGGGCCTGGTGGTCAATGCATCCACCGAGTCCCGCTCCGCGGCAGCGGCCTTGGTGCGCCAGCGCATCCCGGCGGTCTGCGTCGTGCCTCTTGATGCCCCCGCGGTGCTCCGGCATGAGGGCGTGCGGTTCGTGGCCTGCCCGGCCACCAGGGCCGGCAGCCAGGTGCAGTGCAGCTCCTGCGGCGGCCGCTGGGGGTTACCGCTCTGCGCTAAGGCCGCTCGCTCGTTCGTGGTCACCTTCCCGGCCCATGGGGCGCGGGCGGTGGCAGCGGCCAGGCATTGCTGCTGAGGGTTTGTCCATCTGGGGACCGCTCTACACGGCAGGAGAAGATCCATTCCGCCTGCACCCGTCCAACCTGATCTGCATTGGTTAAATTCTGCTTGATACAAGAAGCCGGCCGATGTGTAGCACTCCAACGTGGAGACTTTACCCTTATTGAGATGAACTAAAGAGCCCATGCTGATGGACTGGTTGTAGCGGCTTGATGAGATCAACGAGTGCGAGGAGGTTTTCTCTCACGCTGAGACTGATCAGCCTGCTGAGCCGCTGAGCGATTGAGATTCTTGGCCATCCTCTCCGGCCTGGCTTATGTCTGGGGGCCCCAGCCGATGACAGAGCGGCCGACCCTGGCCATCCTGCGGATACGAACCAAGCAACGCCCAACCCAGGACTGAACCGCATGACCAACGCTGATCAGGCGAGCACGGCAATGCAACACTTTGATACGAAGGGGAAGCTTCCCTCGGCTACCACGATCGAGTTACAGAAGGCGCTGCGCCGTAGCCTGCCGTTTGAGGATCAGCGCGACTTCGAGGAGGCCCAGCGTGGCTTCATCGCGGCACCGGAGTACAAGCAGATCATGGCGGAAGCAGGCAATGTGGCCTGGGACATGGGCAGCTATGACTTTCTGCTGCGTGGTTTTGACAGCGTTTTCGACAGCATTCACCCCTCTCTGCAGCGGCAGGCTGTCTTGAATATGGCCTACGGGCTCTATGAAGTATTGCCCGATAAGATCTACCAGATACGAGGCTTTGATCTCGCCAACATGACCATCATCAAGGGCGAGACGGGTTGGATCCTGTTTGACGTGCTCACCTGCAAGGAGACCGCACGGGCCGCCCTCGATTTTGTCAATCAGCAGCTCGGCGAGAGGCCGGTTGTGGCGGTTGTGTATTCCCACAGCCACGTCGACCATTTCGGCGGTGTCCGTGGTGTCGTGTCAGAAGAGGATGTCAAGAATGGCAAGGTGCAGATTCTTGGCCCTGTTGAGTTCATGAAGCATGCGATTGCTGAGAATGTCTATACCGGTACGGCCATGACCAGACGTGCCTATTATCAATACGGCCTGCTGCTGCCACGCAGTCCCTACGGCCATGTCGACCAGTCGATCGGCAAGAACACGGCTGCCGGCAGGGTGGGGCTGATTGAACCCACGCGTAGCATTGAACAAGCCATTGAAGAGCTGACGATCGATGGCGTGCGGATGGTGTTCCAGAACACTCCCGGAACGGAAGCACCGTCAGAGATGAACACCTATTTCCCTGACTGGAAGGCGTTCTGGGCTGCCGAGAATATCTGTGGAACGATTCACAATATCTACACGCTGCGAGGCGCCCTTGTCAGGGATGCATTGGAGTGGTCGAAGAAGATCAGCGAAGCGCTCTACCTGTTTGGACTGGAGGCCGAGGTCATGTTTGCCTCTCACAGCTGGCCCCGTTGGGGGAATGAGCGCATTCAGGAGGTGATGCGCACTCAGCGTGATACCTACGCGCACCTGCATAACGAGGTGCTGCACCTTGCCAACAAGGGTGTCACGATCAATGAGATTCACAATGTCTATCAGCAACCGCAGAGTCTCAAGAGCCAGTGGGCAGCGCGCAGCTATCACGGCTCGGAAGAGCACAACAGCCGCGCCGTGATCAACCGCTATCTCGGCTATTGGGATGCCAATCCGGCCACCTTGATCCCTCTCTCCCCGGCTGATTCAGCGCCGCTGTACGTGGAGATGATGGGAGGAGCCGACCGGATCATCGCCAAGGGCCACCAGCTTGTTGAGCATGGCGACTATCTGAGTGCCAGCGAGATTCTCAACAAACTGGTCTATGCAGAACCGCAGAATCAGGAGGCTAAGGATCTCCTCGCTGATGCCTTTGAGCAGATCGGGTATCAGAAAGAAAGCCCCAGTCTGCGCAATAGTTTCCTGGCGGCAGCCTTTGAGCTGCGCCATGGCTTCCCGAGTGGAGCGACATCTCAGCCTGTCAATCCCGACACGGTGAAGGCGATGTCGACCGACCTTCTGCTCGACTTTCTCGGCATCCGGCTTGACACCCGCAAGGCAGAAGGGCTGGCCTTCGTGGTCAATCTCATGACACCTGACAACGGAGAACAGTTCATCCTGGAGTTGAGCAACTCAACCTTGACCAACAGCAAGGGATTCCAGAGCCCAACCGCTGATCTATCCATCGTCATCAACCGCAGCGATCTGGAGCTGATCATGTCCGGTCTTAGCACGTTCCCAGATCTGGCTGGAGAAGGGAAAGTCAAACTGGATGGCGATGCTTCGATCATTCAGAAGCTCCAAGACCTGCTGGTCCAGTTCAGCTCTGATTTCGAAATTCTGCCAGGCACGCTACCGGCCAGGCAACCACAGGCCAGCGATCGCGATCTGTTCGAGCAGCCTGAACCCTCCAGTTCGGCCGGTGGTTGATCAGCAACCTATCCACCGGTGGGGAACAGCGCCTGGATCTGCAGGCGGATGGTGACGGGGCCCAGCAGCTTGTCGCCAAGCTGCTCCGGTCGCACCATGTTCCAGAACCCCTGGAAGGAGGCATTGAAAGGCTGACTGCCGATGCGGAAGATCCGCCCGAATCCACCCCCGATCGGTACTGTCCAGCCCCTGCCGTTGCTGGCCGTCCAGTCCGACGTGATGATCGGAGAGCTGGCGATGTACCAGCCATTGGCAAGGTTGACGTTGATGAAGGGCTGAATGAGCATGGAGTTGACTTGTCGTCCACCCTCTCCTGCAAAGGACCAGATGTTGTTCGCCAGGATTCCAGCCACAAGAGCTCCTTGTGTGTAGACCGCAACGCCTGCTGGGCCAGCACTCCAGCGTTGCGTACTCAGTTGCACATCGGTGGCGGAGGGAATCACCAGGGTGGGGCCCAATCCGAACTGGAACCGGCTGGTGGTGCGGGGCACCAGAAATACGGTTGGGTTGATATCGCCGATGCCGATGATGTCCGAGCTGCCAGCCAGAGGTCGCTGGATCACGGGCACGATCGTGCGGCTGATCAGCAAAAAATCGTTGTTCAGTCGAAAGGGAACAACAGGCTGCACATTCCAGACATTCAGCGTGCGGTTGGCCTCGGCGGCTGGATCAACCGCCCTAGGCGCCCACTGGCTGGACGGTGTCGAGTTCCACTGAATCGGCAGGCTGATCAGATTCGCGACGGGGTTCTGGGCTTCCTTGGCGAGAGCTTCCGTGTTTCCCTCCCGGGCTTGCTGTTCCATGACAGGTTGCGAATCCGGGTTCATGGGAGGCTGAGCCTCCACGTTCTGACCCACGGTTGTCCCAGCGGACTTGTCGATGCCAGCTTCCGCGAGGCTGACAGGTCTCCATTCGAAACCTGCTCCGGGCGGCTTCGGCGTGGCTACTGCGGGTGCAATGGCCTGGGTACCCAGCAGCAAGGTGCACGCACAGCCCATGAAAAAGCCACGAACATCCATCAACGGGGCCATGCGTGCTTCTGCCGAGCGCCTGCATGATTACACGGCCAGGGCCTGGCATTGGGCTAAGGGGGATGGTTTGCGTTCACGCTGGCTGCAGCCGACGGGTGTCATCCGTGGTTGCTGGCGAATCGGCTGGGAGCATGCATGCCGGTGATGCTGCTTGTGGTCAACATTCCTCTGTGTTGCAGTTCTTTTGAGGCTTTTGGATCGCGATCATCACCATGATTCGGCTGTCCTGCACAGTTCTTCAGATCGATCAGCCGATGGAGCCCAGCTCCCGCTGCTGCCATTTCAGAAACAGGGTGGTGACGATCACCGTGATCAGCACATAGGCGAGGAGGCCGGGCACCAGTCCGGGCAGCCCCCTGCCGTAGGTCAGCGCCAGCTGGGCAGCCAGGCCCGTGTTCCGCATCCCCGTCACCAGGGCCACGGTGCGGCGCTCCAGCGGGTCCGATCCCGCCAGGACATAGCCGATCGCCAGGCTGAGCACGCTCAGGCCAGCCATCCCGGCCAGGCCCACCAGGTTCTGCTGCAGGAAGGGCAGCAGCTGGCGGCCGCTGAGCAGCAGCAGGGCCAGCATCATCAGGATCAGCAGCACGGTGGCCAGGCCCCCGAGGGCCCGGCTGCAGCGCCGCGCCAGCTCCGGCTGCCACTGCCCCAGCAACACCCCGGCGAGCACCGGCAGCACCTGCACCTTCAACACCTGGCCCGCCACCTGGCCCGGGCTGATCCCCCAGCTGACCAGCTCCCAGCCCCGCAGAGCGGCGCCGGAGCGGAAAATCACCTCCATCAGCGGAACCGTGACGATTGCCAGAAGTGCCGCGCTGCTCTGCAGGCGCGCCGCCAGCTCGGCCGTGCCGCCGCTGCTGCGCACTCGGAACAGGATCAGGGGGGCACTGGGACAGGCCAGCATCAGGGCCATGGCCACCCAGGCGGGCCGGCTCAGCAGGCCTTGCAGGGGCATCAGCACCAGGGTCAGCCCGGCCAGGGGCACCAGCACGCAGGTTCCAACCAGCACGCGCCCAAGGAAGGCGGGGCGATCCCTGAGCAGCAGGAAGCGGTAGGGCTTCAGCCCCAGGCCCAGGCTGAACATCAGGGTGACGATGGTGGCGGTGACCAGAACGCCGGCGACTTCGAACATGGCGATCAACCAATGGGGGAACCCAGGACCAGAAGCACAAACGCGATGATGCCGATGATCGTCAGGGAGACCGCCGTGAAGACGGTGATCGAGCGCTGATCGACATAGACGAAATCGACGCGCCGGATCAGGCGAAGGGTGCGCAGGTGCTGGCGGGTCGCCGCCGCCATCGCCAGGATCCCGACAAGCACGAAACCGATCGACACCAGACGCACGCTCAGTCCGGTGTGATCACTGCCTTGGAAACGGGTGGCCTTGATGGCGCCGATGATCCTGTCGAGTCCGAACCCGAAGCTGATCAGCGAGAGGCAGGTGCGGATCCAGGCCATCATCGTCCGCTCGGCGGCGGCCCGGTTGCGCTCCTTGGCCAGTTCGTTGGTGAGGTTCGCCATCTAGGCAGAAAGGGTCTCGGTGGTGGAACACTGCTGACGCTGCTGGAGCTGGGCCTCCTCGAACGTCATCTCCAGTTCGTCTTCGCGGCCCAGGAAGACGTGAGGGAGGTGCGGATCACAGCAATGACATCCAGCGCCTTGCCCTGGGTTCGAAGGGGAGCTGGGTAGCCTCCGTCACCGGCGACGCGACCTGACCTCCGACCGCCCGACGCTCTGGATCGAAACGAACGACATGGCCCGCACCCTCGGGGTTCATCGGGCCACACTCCAGCGGCTGAAGGGCCGTGGGTTCTTCAGGGATGGTCATCACTTCCGCAAGAAGAACCCCCTCAGTCCACGCTCCAACCTCCTCTGGCATGAGCAGCGCGTTCAGATGAGGATGCGCGCGGATTGACTCATCCGAGCCCTGCCGCCTTGAGCTTCAGGGCCATCGCGATCAGCTCGGGCGTGATGCCCTCAGGAAGGCCGCTCCCCGCTGATGGCTCGTGGACAGGGGCCCCTCGGCCTGTGGTGCGGCAGCAGCGCGCAGGGTGTGTCGCCGCTTCAGGGACTCCTTCTCCCGGCTCGAGGAGAGCCATCGCAGGTAGATGCGCTTGTGGACATCCACGCCGTGCCCCATCCAGCGGGCCATCTCCTCGTCAAAGGACTCGCCGGTCTCCGCTGAGGTGGCGCATCGGATGGCATAGGCATGGCACAGGTCGTAGGGCCTGCACCAGTCCATCCCTTCGCCCTCTGCCTTCGGTGCCCACAGCTTCTGGAGCCCCCCGCAGCTGGAACTCCTTGTAGAGGTAGTTCGAGACGGCTGTGTTGTTGATCGCGATCTGAACGCCCGACACTTCCTGCCAGCGCACCGGCCAGCGGCGGTTCAGTTCCCCGTGGAAGCGCCCCCAGTTGGCAGCGAGCTGGTAAGCGAGAGAGCCACCCGGACGGTGCAGGCGGGGCGAAGTGTCTGGCGGTCTTCGTGCGGAGGTCTCCGGGGATGGTCAGCCAGCCGTCCTCATCGATGCCCTCGGCATGCCAAAGCTCATGGGGCCGGAGACCGTAGGTGGCGATGGTGGCAAAGACCCATTGGAGGAAAGGCTCCAGCTGGTCCAGCCAGGCTTCCAGCTCGGCATCGGCAGGAATCACCCGGACCTTCTGACTGCTCGCCTTGCGGATTTTCTCGGCGGCTCCCTTTGGCCGGAGAGCCCTGAGCCGGCTGAGGCTTTCGCTCAGGTCAAGCACCCCTGCCTTGTTCATCTGGGAGAGGGTCTCGATCCGGCGGTTGAACTGGTGCAGCTTTTCGACCGGCGAGATCTCCAGCACCCAGTCCTCCAGCCGCCGGGCAGAGACCGGGCCGCTGAACCGGCCGATCACCTTCACCAGGTGGTTCACGGCGTGGACCCTGGAGCCCTCCTTGACGATGCGGGCCTCGATGTCCCGGCGGCAGAGGGTCGCGAGGGTGGCCCAGGTGAGGTTGGGAACAGCTTCCCCGGGAACTGCCTCCGCCTCGCTCGGCCAGCGCCCGCTCTCATGGGCCTTAAGGCAGCGATCACGGATCAGCGCCACATGGGCGTCATCGTCGTGGCGGTAGGGCTTGACGCTGAAGTCCCGGACCACCCTGCCGCCGAGGTACTCCCGCACATAGATGCAGTCGCTCCTAGGGATGCGGCGGATTCGGAAGCGGCAGCCCTTGACCCGCAGCTCATGGACGCACTGGTCCCAGGTGCTGAGCTTGCGGACGTTCCCCTGCGCCATCTCGGTCGATGGAAGCTTCGCGGAAGTTTGCCCAGACCCACGTCCGCTGACCAGCGCCTACAGGTGAACTCGTTCACTTGCTGACGCTGCAAACGGCCGCAACCGGCGACAAGTGGCGCGACCTGAGATGGCTACGCGACAGCCCGAGAACCTAGTCAGGGCAATAAAAAAGCCCCTGATTACAGGGGCGATGTGAGATGGCTCGGGGGAGACTTGAACTCCCGACCTTGGGGTTATGAATCCCACGCTCTAACCAGCTGAGCTACCGAGCCGCGGTGACCGAAGTGTAATCGATCACCGATTCGGGCCCGGGAGCGGCTTCAGGCCCTTGGTGGCAGGAACTGCAGCGGGTTCACGGCACCCCGTCCCGGAGGCAGGACCTCGAAGTGCAGGTGGGGGCCGGTGCTGCGACCGGTGCTGCCCATGCGGCTGATCGTCTGGCCCTGCTGCACTTCATCGCCGGCACGCACCAGCAGAGCGCTGTTGTGCGCATAGCGGGTGAGGCTGCCGTCCTCGTGGGTGATCTCCACGAGATAGCCGTAGCCGCCGTCATGCCAGCCGGAGAAGGTGACCCGGCCTCTCTGGGCGGCCACGATCGGCGTGCCGACACTGTTGGCGATGTCGATGCCCCGGTGCATGCGGCCCCAGCGCCAGCCGTAACCGGAGGTGAAAACTCCCTGGGCCGGCCACACCCAGGTGGTGGAGGCACGGCCGCCGAAGCGGGAACCCTCGGGCTGCTGGCGGAAACCGGGAAGCTCCGGCCAGCTGAGACCGCCGCTGCCGGTGGGACGAGCGGCGATCAGGCTGCGGGTGCGCACCGGCGCCGACTGGGCGAGGCGCACCTGGCTGCCCACCACCAGCCGAGCTGTTTCCAGACCGGGGTTGAGGCGCAGCAGCTCGGCCAGGGTGAGGCCGTAACGCTCGGCGATCTTCAGCAGGGTGTCGCCGAAACGAACCACACCGGAAGTGCCCCCGGCGGAGGCAACCTCAACGGGAGGTTCGGGCCGCAGAGCGCGCCCATCGAGGGCGTCGACCGCCTGGAGCTTCTCGGAGCGTTCCTTGGGCACGCTGAGCCAGTCGCCGCCTACGAACTGATGGTCTTCGTCGACGTCGTTGAGGCGAGCTAGACGGGTCTCGTCGACCTGGAGGCCTGAGGAGAGTTGCTCGATGCTCACCGGCTGCTTGACCTGCACCCAGACGCTGCGCGAGCCGGTGGGCAGGGAGGCGATGAGCGTGCCCGTCCCGGAAGCGCCTGCATCGTCATCGGCAAGGGCGGCCACCAGTGGAAGGGCGACAGCGGGGGCGGTGAGCAGTGCGGGCAGGATCCAGTGGCAAGGCTTCATGCAAAACAAGCAAAGAACAAAACCCGCGGAGAAGCCGCACATCCGCGGGTCGGCCAGAGAGTAGCGTCCGGATCCGGAGGTAGCAAGGCGATGGGTGCCATCCCGTAGGTCGTCCCCTCCCGGCCGTCATCGTGTCTGTGACGGTTTTTTGTGTGACCGGGACTACAGACAGGGGTGCTCCAGCTGGCGAAGGGCCTCGAACAGCACCACCCCCACAGACACCGACAGATTCAGGCTGCGCACGCCCCCGCGCCCCGAGATCACGGAGCAGGGCATCGGGATCGTGAGGCGCTCCTCGGCGGATGCCAGCGCCTCCGCAGGCAGGCCGTCACTCTCGCGGCCGAACAGCAGCCAGTCGTCGGGGGCGAAGGCGTAGCCGGTGTAGCTGCGGCTGGCCCGGCTGCTGAGGGCCACCAGCCGCCCGCCGTGCTGCTGCCGGGCCCGCAGAAACGCAGGGAGGCTGGCGTGGCGGTGGAGCCGCACCCACGGCCAGTAGTCGAGCCCGGCCCGCTTGAGCTGGCGATCACTGATCTCGAAGCCCAGGGGTTCGATCAGGTGCAGCTCACTGCCGGTGGCCGCGCAGGTGCGGGCCACGTTGCCGGTGTTCGGCGGAATCTCCGGCTGATAGAGAACAATCCTGGGCATGGCGGCTCAGGGCTGCGCCGGCAGGGGCTGACTGATCGCCAGCAGATCGATCACCCGGCCCTGCATCACCAGCCAGGCCCGGTCACAACGGCCGGTGAGCACCTGCTGCAGCCGGCCGAGCCGGTCGCGGAAACGCCCACCCGCCGCCGTGGCGGGCACCACGCCCCAGCCCGTCTCCTCACTCACCACCACCAGCGGCGCCTGGCAGGAGGCCATCGCCTGCAGGAGCGCCTCCCGCTGCCGCCTCCAGAGCTCCTCCTCCAGGTCGAGATGGGCCGCCACCCAGGTGCCCAGCGAATCAACCAGCCCCAGGCAGCCAGGATCCAGGCGATCGAGGGCCTGCGCCAGGGCTCCTTCCACCTCGCGGCACTCCCAGCTGGCCGGTCGGCGACGCCGGTGTCGCTCCAGTCGCCTCTGCCAGGCCACGTCCTCCGGCAGGAGGGGGCCCGTGGCGAGATACACCACCGGAAGACCGGCAGCGAGGGCCAGATGCTCGGCCCAGCGGCTCTTGCCGCTGCGGGCCGGACCGCTCACCAGGCTCAGCCTGGGAACGGGATCGCCACCGTCCTCAGCCACCGCTCTCAACCACCACCGTTCATGTTGCGCAGCGTGGCCACCGAGGAGGGCGAGACGCGGTTGAGATAACGGAAGATCCAGTACTTGAAGATCGTGGCCAGCACCACCGGGAAGGTGGCGATGAACAACATGATGAAATTCTCGCGGGCCGGCAGACCCAGGTGGTGCGCCACACCGCCGAGCAGAACCGTCCAGCCCTCAGGGCTGTGGAAGCCCACGAAGATGTCCGTGAACAGGATGATGGCGAAGGCCTTGGCGCTGTCGCTCAGCCCATAGACGAGCTCATCGATGAAGCCACGCAGCACCTGCAGATCCCGCTGGCCGAACACACAGACCAAGGCGAAGCCGATCAGGCCGCAGAGATCCGCCAGCACGTTCTTGATCGCTTCGGTGCTCTCCTCATCGGCTTCCGCCTTCAATTCGCGGGCCCTCTCGGTGAGCCGGGCATGCAGTTCCTCGCGGGTGGGCAGGGCCTCGTCCTTGAGCAGGGCGTCGAATTCGATCTCCGCCTGATAAGCGCGCAGCTTCTCGATCGCCCGTTCCTCGAGCTGGGGCTTGGGATAGGCAAGGATCGGGGCGTGGGGGGAAAAGCGGTTGACCAGAGGCCCCACCAGGTAGCTGCGGCTCACCTGCTGCAACAGGATCGGCACCAGGATCAGCAGCAGGAGAATTCGCAGCGACACCAGGGTGGAATCACGGCGCCGCCGAAAGCCCGCCACCACGTTCGCCTCGGCTTCCGGGTCGAGCTGCCGGCGCACCTGGTCGACCACACCCAGCAGGCTGCGGGGCAGCACCTCGGGCGAGCGGCTGATGCTCGGCAGAGGCTGGCGGTTCTGCTCGTAGCGGTTGACCACCGATTCGATCAGCTGCAGCTGGCGGAGCTCCTGGCCCGCCAGCTCCTTGCGGTAGGGCTCCACATGCTCCAGCGCCTGCCGGCACACCTGCAGGGCAGCCCGGAAGCGCCGCAGCACCTGGGCCTGCATGCCCTTGGGGAGGCGGAGCTCCAGCTCCGCACGCACCGGCCGATCGTTGTAGTGCTCGAGCTCGATGCTCTGGATCAGCAGCGCCGACTCGTAACCCCGCTCCAGGTCGTGGCTGAGGTCGAGGGTGCGGGCGCGGCCGAAGGCACCCATCCAATCGTTGAGACCCATGGAGGAAGGAGAGGGCGCGTCAGCGGGAGAAGACCCACCAGGTCAGCATCGGCACCACCGATCCCACCACCAGCAGCACCACCACCCAGGTGAAGGCGTTGCTGGAGGCGGTTTCCTCCTGGCTGGGGATGTTGGTCACCACCACAGGGGCCTCGGGGACATCCGGTTCTCCGGGATCTTCGCCCCCGTCGATCACCACGTCCAGCCGGGCCAGGGCATCGAGGGTGGCCTGGCGGTAGCGATCTCCCTCCTTCAGGGGCTGGGCCATAGTGGTACGTGCCGTGCTGCGCAGCAGTTCAGGCGGCAGCTGGCGCTCCAGGGGCGGTGAGGCCACGATCGCCGTGCCGCGGGTCTGACCGTCGATCAGCAGCAGCAGCAGCGGATCGCCACCGAGGCTGCCCTCCCCGGGTTCAGGGTTCCAGCGCTGGAGCAGCTGGCGACCGAGACTGTCCAGACTCACGCCGTAGTCGAGCCGGCTCACGGTGATCAGCCTGGCGTCGACGTGGTCTGCGGAGAAGCGCTCCAGTTTCTGCTCGATCTCACTGCGACCGGCCCGGCTCAGCACATCCGCTGTGTCGATCACCCGCTCCGCCGGCGCGGAGGCGGGCAGGTCGGCCGGGGTGAGCGCCTGTGCTGCCTGGACCGGAACCACAAGGGTGAGGATCAGCAAGGCCAGCAGCAGGGCCCGGCGGACCTGCCGGAGCATGGACGGAAAGGCCAAGAACGGAGCGCAGGTTCTTCCAGTCTGACGTCAGCTCGCCAGGCTGTCGCGGTGGAGGATGGCGATCACCTCCAGAATCTGTCGGGCCCGCTCGGGCCCCACCACCAGCTGTTCGGCCATCGCCGCCAGCAGGTCCTGCTCCTGGGGCTGCACCACGCGGTCGCAGTTAACGAGCTGGGCCGCCATCGCCAGGGCGGTTTCCTGCTGGGGCGCATTCAGGGCCGTCAGGGCCTCGCCAAGGAGCTGCTGCCAGCCCTGGCTGCGCAACCGCTGCAACAGCCCATCGAAGAGGGTGCCCATCTCCTCCTCGCTGGCCTGGCGATAGGGGTGGCGGCCCTCCAGCTGTTGGCGCAGGGCGTGAGCCTCCTGGCGGTCGAGGGTTCCGTCGCAGGCCACGGCGACCAGGGCGATGGCGGCGAAGGCCTCTCGGGGAGTCATGGGCACGCTGGGAAGACTGGGCCCATTGGAGCAGCACCGGGCCCTTCCGGCATCCTGGAAGCCGATCAACCCCACCGCCGGCTCCGATGGCCATGCCTGCACCCGCCCGCATCGTTGTTGGGCTGGGGGCTCTGGGGCTGCTTCTCACGGTGGTGAACCAGGCCACCGCGCCCGCCCTGGAGCCGCCTCTGGAGCGGGCCGCCGTGCTCGCCGGCATTCTCTCGGTGCTGCTGATGCTGGTGGGCGTGCTCGGTGAGCGGGTGCTGCCGGTGGATGCGGAACGAGCTGCCCTGGCGGGTCGTGAGGGTCTGGAGCTGAGCGAAGGGCTTCCTGCGCCGCTGGCACGGGAACTGGGCTGGGGCAGCACCCTGCTGCTCACGGCCACCCCCGCCGCCGTGGTGCTGGTGCTGTGGAACGGCCAGGCGGTGCTGCGTCGGGGGTTGCTGGCAGACACCGCCTATGTTCCCGGCCCGATCGCCGATCGGGCCCTAGCCACGGGGCGGGCGATCTCGCTGGTGGATCTACGGCTCTATCCGGGCCGCGACGAGTTCGACGGGCTGCTCGCCGGATTGCCCTCCGTGCTTGTGCATCCGATCGGAGAGCGGGGTCTGCTGCTGCTGGGCGGCTGGTCGGCCCGCTGTTTCAGCCGGGCCGATCTGCTCTGGGTGGAGGGCTGGAGCCGCCGCCTCAGCGAGGACTGGCCGAGCGGGCCGGACGGGCCCGGAAACGGCTGACCACCCGCCCACCGGGCGCGGAAACCTCGATCGTGCCCTCGTTGCCCAGTCGACCGCGCAGCCGCGTTCCCCGGGTCACCTGGTCGTTGCTGCTGCGGCGCAGTTCGAGCGGTCCATCAGCCTCCACGTCCTGGTTGCTCCAGTTCCACTGGCAGCGATCCGCCCGCAGGTTCTCGCCCGGCTGTTCCAGCCGGCAGTCGGAGGTGATGGTGGCTTGCTCCTTCTTCCCATCGACCTCCAGGCCCACGCCGCTGGCCCGCAGCTTGCCGCGACGGCCCTGGAAGGCTGCGTTGGTGGTCGCCCGCTCGGCGGCCAGATCCATGGCCACCTCCCCGCTGGTGAGAGCATTTTCCTCTACGGGATCCTCGAAGCGCACCGGGGCCCCGAGGGTGTAGCGCTGCTGGAGGGTGTTGCCCGAGAGGGAGCCGGCGATCAGCGACTGGGCCGGTCGGTCGGAAGGTCGACCGGTGGGGCGGCGGCTACCGCGCACCAGGCCCTGGGTCCTGAGCTCGCCGGTGCCCGGGTACCAGTCGGCCTTGTCCACCGTGATCAGGGTTTCCGGCGGGTCCGTCGGCAGCCCCCGGCGAGGATCGAAAGGACGGGCCCAGTGCTGCAGGCGCGGTCGACCCCGCAGTTCCAGCCGGCCCTTGTCGAACCGGAACAGGGCACGGCGAGCCGAGAGCCGGTTCTGGCGGTCGAAGGCCTCCGGAGCGCGATCGATGATCAGCCGGTCCCGGCGTGGCAGCCAGCGGGCGCGGGAGGCCCGGATCTGCAGGAGCTGATCGCCGAGGCGATCCACTCGGATCAGCCCCTCCAGCAGAATCGCCTCGCCGTCGTTGATCACCGTGCCGCGGGTGGCGGAAAGCCGATAGAGCGGTTGGCCGTTGGCGAAGATCACACCCTCGGGATCGCGGGCCTGGGCCACACGGCGGCGCAGGTCGTAGCGGGCTTCCGGGCTGCGCAGCTGCCAGGTGGGACGGCCCTGGAGATCCTGCTGGCGCAGGTCGAGGGAGCGGAACACGAAGGGGGGCGAGGGATCCTCGGTGGGTTTTGTTTGCTGCCGGCATCCGGCCGGGAGCAGCAGAAGCGGCAGCAGGAAACCGGCGGCCGTACGGCAGGGTGCCCGGCTCACAGGGGCCCGTCGAGCTCGAGCCGCTGCATCACCGGCTCCGGAGGCGGCAAGGGCGCCCCGATCGCCAGACGTCCCCAGCCGCGGGCCTCCTGCCAGCGGGAGCCATCCCCGTCCTCCCCGGGACCGGAGCTCAGCGGCTCCTGGCCCAGTTGCTCCAGCATCCGCGCCGACAGGTCGGGCAACAGCGGAGCGAGCAGCACCGCCACCCGCCGGGTCGCCTCCAGAACGGCGTAGAGATCAGCCCCCACAGCACCAGCCATGCCCTCGAGCTTCATTGTTTTCCAGGGCGCCTGATCGTTGAGGAAACCGTTGGCGCTGATGGCCAGCTGCAGCGCCGCCTCGGCGGCGGAGCGGAAATCGAGTTCCTGCATCGCCGCGTCGTAGCGGGCATCAGCCTCGTCGGCCAGTCGCGCCAGCGGATGGCTCGGATCGCCCACGTCACCGGCGGGGGGCACCGAAGCCTCGAACCACTTGCGGGCCATCGACGACGTGCGGTTCAGCAGGTTGCCGATGGTGTTGGCCAGGTCGTTGTTGACCAGATCCACGAAGCGCTGCTGCTGGAAATCACCGTCGTCACCGAAGGGGATGTCCCGCAGCAGGTACCAGCGCACGGCATCGCGGCCACAGAGTTCCAGCAGCCGCTCCGGATCGAGCACGTTGCCGAGAGACTTGCCCATCTTCTGGCCTTCGCGGGTGAGGAAGCCATGGCCGAACACCCGCTCGGGTAGCGGCAGCCCCGCCGAGAGCAGCATCGCCGGCCAGAAGACGGCGTGGAAACGCAGGATGTCCTTGCCGATCACGTGCAGGCTGGCGGGCCATCCCCGCGCCACCGCCCGCTCGAGATCAGCGGGATCCTCAGGTTCGAGCAGGGCCGAGAGGTAGCCGAGCAGGGCGTCGAACCACACGTAGAAGGTGTGGCCCGGATACCCCGGCACGGCGATGCCCCAGGGCAGGTCGACGCGGGAGATCGAGAAGTCGCGCAGGCCGCTGGCCACGAAGTTCTCCACCTCCCGCCGCCTGGACGCCGGGGCGATGAATCCCGGTCGGGCCACCAGCTCCTCGATGGCGCTCTGGTACCGGGAGAGGCGGAAGAACAGGTTCACCTCGTCGCGCCATTCCAGCGGCTTGCGATGGATCGGACATTCCGGATCGTCGGCCTCGTGGGGGTCGTCCTTGAACTCCTCGCAGGCCACGCAGTACCAGCCCTGCTGCCGGCCCTCCACCACATCGCCGCTGGCGCGCACCCGCTCGAAGAACTGAGCCACGATCGCAGCGTGGCGGGGATGGGTGGTGCGGATGAAGCGGTCGTTGCCGATGTGCCAGCGCCGCCAGAGATCGAGGTACTGGTCGCTCACCCGGTCGCAGTGGGCCTGGGGGGTGAGGCCGGCCGCCTCGGCGGTGCGCTGGATCTTCAGTCCGTGCTCGTCGCAGCCGGTGATGAACAGCACGGTTTCGCCGCACAGGCGGCGATGTCGGGCGATCGCATCGCAGGCCAGCGTGGTGTAGGTGCTGCCGAGATGCGGCCGGTCGTTGACGTAATAGAGCGGAGTCGTGAGCGTGGTGGTCAAGGCTCTCGATCGGGGCGCGGGTGACGGGCTCTTACGGGTGCCTTTCGACCCTGCCCCGCGGGCCGGATCCTACCCATGGGCCGCCTGCCGCCATGCCGTCCACCGACCTGCGCCGTCGCCGTCTCTGGCTGGCCGCCCTCCACCATCTGGCGATCGCCGACGGCGACTTCTCCGCCCAGGAAGTGACGCTGCTGGAGGAGGAACTGCGGCGCGAGCTTCCCGGCGTCGAGTGGGACGACCTGCACCTGCCGGGTGCCGAGGCCCTGGCCCACCGATTCGTACCCGGCAGCCCGCTGGCGGAGGAGTTCCTGCGCACGGCCACCGTGGTGGCCCTCGCCGATGGCTGCATCAGCCCGATCGAGCGGGAACTGCTTCAGCACTGGAGCGCTGTGCTGCAGGTGGGCCAGGAGGCCTTGGCGGAGCTCCACCCCCAGCGACTGGGCTGTGATACCGAGAGCGACCCGGGCCTGCTGAACGGGCTGCGGCGCTGGCTCGACGAGATCGATCCCACGGATCCGGCCGTGGCCCGTTTCCTGGTGCGGCTGATCCCGGCCCAGTGCCCCTTCGAGCGTGATGTGACCCTGTTCGGTCGGAAGGTGGTGCACATTCCGCCGATGTGCAAGATCAATCCGCTGTATGAACAGCTGGTGGCCCTGCGCTTCCGTTGCCTCTGCCGGCTGGCGGAGATCGAGGACAGCGGCACCCCCTGAGGCCAGTGTTCGTCAGCCGGCACCGCTGAGGGGCGATCCTGGGCCCGTCGCTCGCTCCCCGATGGCCGTTCCCCACGAGGCAAACCCCGGCGTTCTGGTGTGGGGGGGCGGCAGCGGCGGGGTGGCCGCCGCCCTGCAGGCGGCGCGCTCCGGCGCCGACACCCTGCTGCTCACCCCGGGGCCCTGGCTGGGCGGCATGGTGAGCGCAGCGGGGGTCTGCGCCCCGGATGGCAACGAGCTCAGCCCCTGGCAGACCGGCCTCTGGGGGGCCCTGCTGCGGGCCCTGGCCGCCGCTGAGCCCACCGGGCTCGATCAGAACTGGGTGAGCTGCTTCGGCTACCGGCCCGCCACTGCTGAAACGATCCTGCGGCAGTGGGTGGCGGCGGAAGCGCGGCTGCAGTGGTGGCCGCTCTGCCGGTTGCGGGAGGCCCAGCGCAGCGGCGACCGGCTCACGGCCCTCACGGTGGAGCGCGCGGGCGAGTCCTGGACCCTGCGGACGCAGCTGGTGATCGACGGCAGCGACCGGGGGGATCTGTTTCCCCTGGCCGAGGCGGCCTTCGACCTGGGCTGGGAGTCGCAGGAGCGCTACGGGGAACCCTCGGCCCCACCCGCGGCCGATCTCGCCAGCGATCCCTTCTTCCGGCGTCAGGCGGTGCAGTCGCCCACCTGGGTGGTGATGGGACAGCTGGCGGAGGAGCCGCCCGCCTTCCCCACCGATGCACGCCCGGCTCTGCCCGCACCCTTCACCGGCGCCGCCGATGCCTTCGGCCTGGAGCGCACCCTCACCTACGGCCGCCTGCCCGGCGGGCTGGTGATGCTGAACTGGCCCCTGCGCGGCAACGACTGGCACGAGGGCCTGGAGCGCGCCTTCGCCGGCGATCGCCTGGCCGAGGAGGCTCTGGGGCGGCAGATGCGCGACCACAGCCAGGCCTTCGCCCATGCCCTCGAGCAGGCCAGCAACGGCTGGCTGCAGCCCGGATCCGCCTTCCCCACGGCCGACGAGGCGGGCGCAGGCGCTCTGGTGGGCGGCGAACCCTTCGCCCTGATGCCCTACTGGCGCGAGGGTCGGCGGCTGGTGGGCCTGGAGCGGGTGGTGGAGCAGCAGCTGCTTCCCAGCGGCCCCGGCGCCTGCATCGCCCCGTTGCCGCTCGGCCCTGAGGGCGCCACGACCGCCATCGCGGTGGGCAACTACGCCAACGATCACCACTACCCCGGTCCCGACTGGCCCCTGGCGCCGAAGATCTGCCACTGGGGCGGCCGCTGGAGCGGCACCCCCTTCACCCTGCCCTACGGCGCTCTGGTGAGCCGCACGGTGGTGAACCTGTTCGCCGCCGACAAGTGCCTGAGCGTGAGTCACATGGCCAATGGCGCTACCCGGCTCCAGCCGTTGGTGCTCAACCTCGGCCAGGCGGCCGGTCTGGCGGCCGCCCTCTGTCTTCGGGACGGTCTGCTGCCGGCCGATCTGCCGGTGCTCCGGCTTCAGCATGCCCTGGTCGACGACCCGCTGGCACCGGCCGCTCCGGTTCCCCTCTGGACGACCCCCTGGCACCACCCCCGCTGGCGGGAACGGCTGCGAGCTGTGCTCGCCGATCCCACCCAGCTGGATGCCTGCGGCGTGCCGATGGGCTGCGCGAGCGTGGAGGATCCCTTCCGCGCCCCTCAGGAGCCGCACGAGCAGCAGTTTGAAGGGGAGCTTCTGGTGGACGGCAGCGGTGGCTACCGCCTTGCCGCTCCCGGCGCGCCGGATGGGGAGGCCTGGCCGCTGATCACCCTGGAGCCGGCTCTGCATCAGTGGCTGGGAAGCCAGGAGGCGGATCGCACCGTGCGCCTGATCGGTTGCGCCAACCCCTGGGGGCCCTGGCTGCGGGTGTCACGGCTGGCGGCTTAGGCCCCCGCCTCCAGGCGCAGGCGATCGCGCAGCGGATCCACCTCCCGCACCCGCACCAGCAGCGCATCGCCGGGGGTGCTGCGGGCCGGGCAGAGAGCAGGAAGGTCGAGGGACAGATCCTCCAGGTGCACCAGGCCCAGCCGGTCCTGCTCCCGCAGCCAGCGCAGGAACAGGCCGTTCCACTGGGGTGCCGCCTGCTGCTGGAACCACACCTGCTGCCAGTGGCGCTGGTCGTCGCGGGAGATCTGGATGCCCTGGCGCAGGGGCCCTTCCAGCTCCGCCAGCAGCGGCTCCAGCTCCGCCTCGCTCAGCAGATCACCTCCGCCCCGCTGGCCCAGGATCTGGCGCCACACCACCAGATCGCCATAGCGACGGATCGGCGAGGTGGCCTGCACGTAGGCCTCCAGCCCCAGGCTGAAGTGGGGGGCCGGGCGGAAGCCCATGTGCCCGCGGCTGAGGCAGCGCCGGATGGCGGCGTGGCGCACAGGACCCGGCGGCAGGGGCTCGAGCTTCTGCTCCGATGGGAGTGGGGCGGCGGGCTGGCTGCGGTAGGGAAGGGCCAGGGCATGGCGACGGCCGTGCTCTGCCACCACCGCCCCGGCCAGGATCATCGCCTCGGCCACCAGCTGGCGGGAGGCGGAGGGCTCGATGATCTCCAGCTCGGCCCGCGGCTCCTGCCCGTCGCCGTACTCGCGGCAGCGGATGCGGCCCTCGGGCTGGTCGAGCTGCAAGGCGCCCTGCCGCAGCCGCCAGCTGCGGCGCAGCAGCAGCAGCCGGTGCAGATCGAGCAGATCCGCCTCCTGGGGCGGGGCCAGCTCGATCAGCTCATCGGCGTCGGTGTAGGCGAGGCGATAGGAGGGCTTGATCCAGGTGCGCTCCAGCTGGGCTTCGGCCACCGCACCTTCGGCATCGAGCACCACCGCCAGACTCCAGGCGGCGCAGCGCCGGCCGCTGCGCAGGCTCAGGGGGCCGGTGCTGAGCACCAGCGGGAACATCGGCAGGGTGCCCCGGGCCAGGTAGAGGCTGGAGGCGCGGCGGCGGGCCTCCAGATCCAGGGGGCTGCCGGCCTCGATCAGCCGGTTCGGATCGGCGATGTGGATCCAGATCCGCTGGCGGCCATCGGCGAGGGTCTCCAGCGCCAGGCCGTCGTCGATGTCGGCGGTGTCGTCGTCGTCGATGGTGACCGTGTGCAGGCCGGTGCGATCCACCCGCTCCGCGTCGCCGGGCCGGGGCTCGTCGGCGGTGGCCGCTAGGGCCTGCGCTTCGGCTTCGAGAGCAGAGGAAAATCCCTGCTCCCAGGTGGTGGCCTCCAGGGAGGGCAGGTGGTGGCGCTCCCACTGGCCCAGATCCACCAGCAGATGGCGAAGGTCCGCCGGCTCGGCGCCACAGTGGGCGCCCTGCAGCGCCTGCCGCAGGGCGGCGGGCAGGGGCTCCTGGTCGTCGCCGGCGGCATGGCGGCGCAGGAGCGCCAGTTCCTGCCGTTCCACCGTCCCCAGCGACTCGGCGACCAGGGGCTGGCGCTCGCGCAGGGCCCGATGCCAGGCGTGCTGGCGCTCCTCCGCCAGCTCGCGGAGCCGCCGCTCCCTCCTCAGGCGGCGCACCTCGGCCAGGGGACGGGGCTCGAGCAGGCCGTGGCGGAAGCGGAACAGAGGCTGGGAGCCCGCCAGCCAGATCCACACGGCGGCCCGCTGGGCCGGATCAGCTCCGTCACCGATCAGATCGACGAAGGCGCTCAGGGTCAGGGCGGCGGCGTCAGGATCGGCCTGCAGCAGCAGCCAGGCCGCCCCGTACTCCCGTGCGGGGAAGGAGGCACCGGCGATGCGGGCGGCATCCAGCCGCCAGGGCTCGTGATCCAGCCGGGAGGGACAGGCCCGATCGCCCGGCAGGACAGCCAGCAGGGTGAGCTCGCGAAGCGGGAGCTGCTGCGGCCGGCCATCGAAGCCCACCGCCAGGCTGGCGCGGCTGCCCTTGAGGGCCAGCACCACCGCCAGCCGGGGGCCGCGGGATTCGACCACACCGACGAGATCGCCGGGGCCGATCGCAGCGGCAGCCGCGGGAGGCAACTCAGCCTTCGGGGTTCACGAAGGGAAGCAGGGCCACGATGCGGGCGCGCTTCACGGCATTGGTGAGATCGCGCTGCTGCTTGGCGGTGAGGCCGGTGAGACGGCGGGGCAGGATCTTGCCGCGCTCGGTGATGAATTTCTTCAGCAGATCGACGTCCTTGTAATCGATCGGATCACCGGGTTTGATCGGCGAAAGACGCTTCTTGAAAAAGGAACTGGCCATGGGGGAGCGAGGGAAAACGAAGAGGGGTTCTGCGACTGCACAAGGGAACGGGTGGCCTCAGGCCGCCGCGCTCACTTGATCTCCTTGTGAACCGTGGAAGAGTTGCAGTGGGGGCAGAACTTCTTGAGTTCCAGCCGTTCGGTGGTGTTGCGGCGGTTCTTCTGGGTGGTGTAGCGAGACACGCCAGGAGACCGCTTGGCGGGGTTGGACCGGCATTCAGTGCACTCGAGGGTGACAACGAGCCGGACGCCCTTGTTCTTTGCCATGGAAGGACGTTGCGCCGCGAAAGCGAAGCGAGAGGACAATCGTCCACCTTACCTGGTGGCCTTCCCCCCGATTCCGTGGGACGAAGGGCAATGAGCGAAGGGGGTGCCGCTGAGGCAGCGAACCCTGGAAATCTAGGATCAGCCGCTGTTCTGGTCTGGATCGATGCGGGTCTCGCTCCGATGGCTTGAGGAGCTGGTGCAGGTCGAGGCCCCGGCCCTGGTGCCTGACGCGCTGGCGGAGCGGCTGTCGATCGCCGGCTTCGAGGTGGAGGCGATCGAGGATCTTTCGGCTCGTGCCGCCGGCGTGGTAGTGGGATTCGTGCAACAGCGGGACCCCCATCCCGATGCCGACAAGCTGAGCGTGTGCCGGGTGAACGTGGGAGCGGCCGAGCCCCTTCAGATCGTCTGCGGTGCCGCCAACGTGAAGGCAGGCATCCACGTGCCGGTGGCACTGGTGGGCACCACGCTGCCGGCCGTCGGCCTCACGATCAAGCCGGCCGAACTGCGCGGCGTGGCCAGCAGCGGCATGATCTGCTCCCTGCAGGAGCTCGGTCTCGCCGAGACGTCCGAGGGCATCGCCATCCTCGATGAGCTGCTGGAGGCGGTGCCGCCCCTGGGCACCCCGGTGGGGCCCAGCTTCGCTCTCGACGACCAGGTGCTGGAGCTGGCGATCACCGCCAACCGCCCGGACGGGCTCTCGATGCAGGGCATCGCCCGCGAGGTGGCGGCCCTGAATGGCGGCCGTACCCGTTTCCCGGTGGTGAGTGAGGCCGCCCCGGCCACGCCGCTGGAGGTGAGCCCCGAATCGCGGGCGGCGATCGAGGCGGGTGGCCTGTTCAGCGTCACCGCCCTGAGCGGTCTGAAGGTGGCTCCATCCCCGGCCTGGTTGCGACAGCGTCTGGAGAGGGCCGGGGTTCGGGCGATCAACAACGTGGTGGACATCACCAACCTGGTGATGTTGGAAACCGGCCAGCCGCTCCACGCCTTTGATCGAGAGGCCCTCGCCCGCCTGAGCGGCGGCGACGCCGCCGAACCCGGCCTGCTCGGTCTGCGCCAGGCCCGCAGCGGCGAACGGCTCACCACCCTCGACGGCGAGGAGCGCACCCTCGAGGAGGAGGCCTTGGTGGTGACCTACGCCGATGAGCCGATCGCCCTGGCCGGGGTGATGGGCGGCCAGGGGGAGGCGGTGAACGCGTCCACCAGCTCCATCTGGCTGGAAGCCGCGGTGTTCGCACCCCAGGCGGTGCGCCGTTCCGCCCGCAGCGTGGCCCTGCGCACGGAAGCCAGCAGCCGCTTCGAGAAGGGGTTGCCCCCCGAGGCCTCCCTGGCCGCCTCCGACCGGGCCGTGGCCCTGCTGGTAGAGCTGGCTGGCGCCCGGGTGGAGGGCCGCTGGGCCCATCAGCGGCCGGGCACCGGCCGCGAACCCCTGCCCCTGCGCCGCGATGCCCTCCACAACCTGCTGGGTCCGGTGGTGGTGGATGGCGAGGAGGAGGATCTGGCCGACGAGCGGATCGAGGCCACCCTCGAGGCCCTGGGCTGCAGGCTGGAGAGCGACGAGGAGCTGGAGGGCTGGCGGGTGACCGTGCCCCCCTCCCGGGCGATGGATCTGCAGCGGGAGGTGGATCTGATCGAGGAGGTGGCCCGCCTGGTGGGCTACGACCACTTCGCCGCCCATCTGCCCGACCCGCTTGTGCCCGGGGGCCTGGAGCCGGCCCAGCAGGCCGAGCGCCGGCTGCGGCGCGGGCTGTGCGCGGCGGGCCTGCAGGAGACCTGCCACTTCTCCCTGGTGGAGCGGGGCGACGGGCGCGTTCCCCTGGCCAACCCCCTGCTGGCGGACTACGGCCACCTGCGCGACAACCTGCACGAGGAACTGCTGCAGGCGGCCCGCCGCAACCTGCAGGCCTCCCAGCCCGGCTTCTGGGGCTTCGAGATCGGCCACGTGTTCGAGGCCGCCAGTGAGGGAGGCGCCCCCGTGGAGCGCCCGCTGCTGGTGGGTGTGATCTGCGGTGAGCGCCGCGGTGAGCGCTGGACCAGCAGCGGCAAGCCCCGCCACCCCGACTACTACGAGGCCCGGGGGGTGCTGCAGGCCGCCCTCGATCCCCTGCGGCTTCCCGTGGAGGATCGGCCTTCCACCACCCACGAGCTGCTCCATCCCGGTCGGGCGGCGGACCTGGCGATCGAGGGCCGGCCGGCGGGCTGGTTCGGCCAGCTCCACCCCGCCCTGGCGGAGGCGTTGGATCTGCCGGCGGCCACCTATCTCTTCCAGCTCGACCTGCCCCCGCTGCTCACGGCCGCCACCCGCCGCAACCGCTGGCAGCCGGCCTTCGCCCCCTTCCCCACCGTGCCCGCCTCCGAGCGCGACCTGGCCCTGGTGGTGCCCAGCGGCGTGAGCGCCGCCAGCCTGCTGAGCGCCATCCGCAAGGCCGGCAAGCCGCTGCTGGAGCAGGCCGAACTGGTGGATCGCTTCGAGGGCAGCCAGGTGGGCGAGGGGTTCTGCAGCCAGGCCTTCCGCCTGCGCTACCGCGACCCGGCCCGCACCCTCACCGACGAGGTGGTGGAGGACGCCCACCAGAAGGTGCGGCAGGCGCTGGAGAAGCAGTTCAAGGCCCAGCTGCGCAGCTGAGCACCGCCAGGGTCTCCACGTGACTGGTGTTGGGGAACAGGTCCAGGGCCTGCACCCAGCGCAGGTCGTAGAGACCTGCGGCGCACAGGCGCCCGAGATCCCTGGCGAGGGTGGACGGATCACAGCTGAGATAGGCCAGCCGCTGCGGGCGGGCCTCCAGGATCGCGGCCAGGGAACCGGCATCGAGCCCCTTGCGGGGTGGGTCCACGAACAGGGCGGTGGCGTCGCTCAGCCGTTCGGCCAGCACCTGGGCCACGTCGTGGCATTCGAAGCCGGCCCGGTCCGCCAGGCCATTGGCGGCGGCGTTGTGGCGGGCCAGGTCCACCGCGCCGGGATGCTGCTCCACCCCCTGCACCCGCCAGCCGGCGGCAGCCAGGGGCAGGGAATAGGTGCCGATGCCGCAGTAGGCATCCACCAGCCGGCCTTTGGCGGCACCGAAGGCCTCGATCAGCCAGGGCACCACCCGCTCCGCCTGCTGGGTGTGCACCTGGAAGAAGGTGTCGGCGGCGATGCGGTACTCCAGTCCGGCGAAGGATTCGTTCAGCCAGCTGCGGCCGATCAAGGTGTCGGTGCGGGCACCCATCAGCTGATTGGTGGCCTCTGGTTGCAGGTTGAGGTCCACCCCCACCACCTCGTCCCAGCGGGAGAACCACTCCTGGGCAAGCTCCTGCAGCCCCGGCAGGTCCCGCTGGCTGGCGATCAGGGTGATCAGCACCTCGCCGCTGTGCTGGCCCACCCGCAGCCCGAGATGGCGCAGGCCGCCGCTGTGGCCGTGCCGGTCCACCGGCCAGCCGCTGGCCTCCAGATCCGACTTGATCGGCTGGATCAGCCGATCGATCCTCGGATCGTGAACCGGACACTGGTTCATGTTCACGATCTGGTGGGTGCCGCGGCGGTAGTAGCCGGCCCGAAGCACGCCCTCCTCGGTGCGCTCGAGGGGGATCAGGGCGCGATTGCGGGTTCCCAGGGCAGGAACGGAAGGGGCGAAGGGCCGCATCACCCCCGGATCCAGGCCGGCGATGCGCTGCAGGGCGGCGGCCACCGTGGCCTGCTTCCAGGTCGCCTCGGCGCCGTCGTCGAAGGCCTGCAGGCTGCAGCCGCCGCAGTGATCCGAAAGGATGCAGGGAGGCCGGCGACGCTGGGGGGAGGGCTCGGCCACCGCCAGCAGCTCCCCGTGCCAGTGGCCGCGGGCGCGTCGATTGAGGCGCACCCGCAGCTGATCGCCCGGCAGGCCCCCGGCCACGAACACCACCTGGCCGTCGATCCGGCCGATCCCCCGCCCGTCATGGCTGAGGTCGTCGATCCGCAGATCGACCCGTTCACCCACCGCCGCCATCCACGTTCCGCCGCCTATCTCGGACCCTATCGCCCGTGGGGATCGTGCAAAGGGGCGTTACACCTTGGCCGCCGGCGGCAGGTGTTGCCCGGAGAGGCTCGATAGGATGTCCCTGTCTGTGGTCGCTTCCATGAGCGTCGTTCGCGATCTGATCCTCCAGGCCGATGATCAGCTGCGGTATCCCACCGGTGGCGAGCTGCGCTCGATGGTGGAGTTCCTCAGTGGAGGTTCTCGACGCCTGTCGGTTGTGAGGGCCCTCACCGAGAACGAGAAGAAGATCGTGGATGAGGCCGCCAAGCAGCTGTTCACCCGCAAGCCGGAATACGTGGCCCCCGGTGGCAACGCCTTCGGCCAGAAGCAGCGGGCCCAGTGCCTCCGTGACTTCAGCTGGTATCTGCGGCTGGTCACCTACGGCGTGCTGGCCGGCAGCACCGAGATGATCCAGCAGATCGGCCTGGTCGGTGCCCGCGAGATGTACAACAGCCTCGGCGTGCCGATGCCCGGCATGGTGGAGGCCATGCGCACCCTCAAGGAGGCCTCCCTCGCCCTGCTCGGCGGCGACCAGGCGGCCCTGGCCGCCCCCTACTTCGACTATCTGATCCAGGGGATGCAGACCACCACCTGAGCGAGCCCGCTGGATCACCCAGGCTGATGCACCGAGCCCATGACCCGATCACCCAGGTGGTCGGGTTTTTTGTTGGCGTGAAGGCGTCGAGGCAGATGCCCAGGGAGCTGAGCGACTGATTGATCTCAGCTTTCTCGGCTAGATGGAGCTTCGGGACCCGTAATGCGTCCTGAGTGAGATACGTGCTCCACCTGGTCTGCGGGTCCGCTCGGGTTCGAGAAGTGGATGGGCTGATGGAGCAGGCAGACGGCGCTCTCGTTCGACGAGCAGGGATCTCTCTGGCGACAGACCTGGCAATCAGCCCGAGCAGGCCGATGGGCCGTTCCCCGCAATCCGAGCGCCCAGAGCGTCGGGGTTGTCATGGCGATGAACTGGCGCGGAGGGGGACGTTGGAGCAGGACGATTGATGAATCTCAGTTATCTCGGATGTGTAGAAGAACGGGATCCATTCTGTGTCACGGATGAGATGCGTGGTCTGCCAGGTTGAGCTTCTGGTTCCGCACGAGATCGAGGGGTGCATGCGCTGATGGAGCAGGCAGACCGCGTCAGCCCTCGACGAGCTGGAATGGTTCGACCGACGAAGCTGGCATCCTTCGGGTACAGGCGTCGGATTCACTCATCGCATTCGAGACGCGGTACTGGTCGCGGCAAAACTCTCAGGTGAGATCTGTGCGTCGCAAAGATGGGTGTGGCGGTTCTTGCCCCTGTCGCTCGACCTGCGCCCTGGTGTGCTCCTCCAACCGTGCTCGAGACCCTTCCGGTATGCGTACCTGTGTCTAAAGCAGGTACGCAAGGGACATTGGTCGTGCTCTGGCTTGCATTCTCACGGACTTATCACGGGTCTGGACATGTCCAAAACGGCTGTTGGACAGCCTTTGCGGGCGAGATCCTCCGTCCGGGAGGCTCAACCCCGGGCCCAGGAGACTCCATGCCTGGCTCAAGACGACCTCGGGAGAAAAGGGGAACGGGGGGCCCTGACGCCGCCCGTGAGATCACGAGTTTTTTGAAGATTCCTTTGTCCGGGTGTCTCAGATCAGACTTGTTAGTGGTCTTGGATTGCGTGGCATCTGAGAGGGCTGAGATACACCGGGTTGCGATGGGCATGGGCGCGCCGGCCCGCCGGCCAGGGGTGGGCCATGGATCCTGATCCGCCAAAGGGCTCAGCAGTGGCGGGGGGCGCAGCGGTTCGCGGCTTGGCAGGTTCATCTGTCGCATCTGGGCCGCAGAACGGGTCCAACGATGAGCCTCAGGTGGTATGAGCGTTCAGTTGTCGCGTTCCTTTTGTCGGTAGAGCTCCTTGAGGAGTTGGTAGGCCTCGTTCACCCGGCGCATCGCCTCCTCCGAGCCGCCCGAATCCGGGTGGTGGCTCAGGGCCATCTGGCGGTAGGCCTCCCGGATCTGGGCCAGAGTGAGTCGTTGGCCTGGATCGGTGGGCAGTTGCAGCAGCCGAAGCGCCCCCTGCAGGGTCATCGTGTGCTCCAGCGTCTGGAAGGAGGTTCCCCGGCGCCGCCGGCGGAAGCGCTGCACGAAGCGTCTCACCAGGGTCGGGATCCGCAGGCTGAGGGTGGAACCACTGAACGGATCTTCGAGCAACCCGGCCGTCACCATCACCCGTTCGAAACTGGGAGGCCCATCTCCCCACTGGGGCACCAGTTCGTTCATCAGCCGGCAGGCGGCCGACCAGGTGAAGCTTCGGCCCTCGCTGGCATCGGAGCTGGGCCAGATGTCCTGGGCCAGCCAAACCATCGCGGCTTCCAGCACCGCTTCGTTCGCCGGCTTGCCATAGAGGCCCTGCCAGTGTTCCCGCACCACCGCGATCGCCTCCTCCACCCTTTCCGCTGACAGAGGGGGAAGAGGCCCCACCGATGCCGGCGTCCTCGGCCGATCGGGAGCCGGGGTGCGCAGGCTGCGCCGGAGCTGGCGCGTGTTCTTGCGGACAAAGCCCGGCAGGTCGATCCCACCGCCTCCAGCCGATCCTGACGAACGCAGGGGCTCCCGCTCGCTGGGCAGGGTCGGCCCGCGATCGAACTCCACCTCCAGGTGCTCCAGGGCTCCGTGCCCGACAAGCACCAGGGCGGCGTCTTCGTCGAGGTCATCGTCATCATCCTCGGCCGTGTTCGAGCCGCCTTCCTCGTGCTCCTCCCGCTCGATGGCCTCGTCTTCGGCTGGAGCGAAGAGATTGTCGAGCAGTCGCTCGAGCACATCGCCGCGGTTGCGCAGTCCCCACTCCTTCTTGAGCGCATCGATGTGGGCGATGCGGTTGTTGGAGAGCTCGATGCTCAGCCGCCGGCGGCCCTCCGGCTCCGGGTGCTCGGGGAAGGACGACGGAGCTGGAGTATCGCTCACGGGGTCTGCCAGGTCCGCAGGAGCTGGCGCTGCACCTCGATCGCCGGCTGGTCGCGACTCTGCTGGATGCTGAGCGGTGGCACCAGCGGCGGCGGTGACGGCTGAAACCGTTGGATCGGCGGCGGCGCGGGTACCGGTCTCAGCGTGGGCACCGGTCGCGGAGCGGGCGCCGGAGGAGCCGGGGCGGGGTCCACCCCCAGAGCCGGAGGCGGAGCCGCCGGTGCCGCGGCCGGCCGTGCCCGCTGCCGGGCGAGCGCCAGTTGTCGTTGCTCCTCCTGCACCCGCGCCAGCTGGGAGGAGGGCACCACACTCAGCAGATGGCCCGGGGTGGCGTCAGCGGGGTACACCATGCTGACCCGGATCGGATGGGGAACCCCGGGCACCAGGTTCAGCGATGCCAGCGAGAGGCTTTCACCCGAGCGCAATCCCACGTGCACCTCGCGCAGACCCTCCGGCATCTGAATCTGTAGGGAGCCGCGGAAGGCGGTGAACGGTCGGCCGCCGGTGGGTGAGGGGTGACTCATCACCAGGTCGTACGGACCGCTGCCCTTGAGATCGAGGTCGACGTCGAAACGCACGCCATAGGTACCGACGTTATCCAGGGAGGAGTCGACCATCCGGCTGGCCAGAGCGTTCGCCTGCACTTCACCGGTGCCGAACGTATGGCGCGAGGTGCTGGTGAAGGGAACGTGCAGAGGGCCCTGGCGCGAAAGGTCGTGGCTGAGGCGGGCCTTGTAGCTGTCACCCAGGGCCACGCCCCCCACCCTGGAAAAGACGGTTCGGTCGCGGATCTGCTGCAGTTGATTGAGATACACCCGTCCCGGGGCGAGCCTGCCGGAGTCGAGAACGGCCAGCACATCGGCATCGGACGTGGGATTGCTGGCCGCCACCACGGCGATCTGGAAGGGGCCGTCACTGTGCCCGCGCAGCAGGGCGTTGGCAATGCCCAGGGCGGGCAGGGCGGTCTGGAAGAGCACCAGGCGGCTGCGGGCTGGGATCGTGATCTCGTCTTCGAGCCTGCGATCGAGCCTGCCGCGCAGCATCTGGATCGCCGTTGCGTCCCCGGGACCGGTGTTCCAGGGCCGGGGCCCGAGGGGTTTGACCCCCATGAGGTTATCGGCCAGATAGGGGGCCTCGAAGCTGTTCCGCACAGCTCCGGCATCGAAGCGGATATGGACCGGGCGAATTCCGGGATTGATCAGGATCGCGGCCAGGGTGAGCTCGGTGCGGCGCTGACGCGGTGCAATCGAGCTCCGGTAAGGCGGGAAGTACTTGTGATGGAGATGCATGCCGAACGGACCCTGGAAGGTGAATTCGGCGTTGCGCAGCGGCTGGCCGGTCTCGGCCGCGTAGGCGTACCCAGGCGTGGTGCTGATCAGGATCCCCGGCCCCTCCACCTCCTCCGGCTGATTGGAATGGAGCACCGGCAGGCGGTTGAAGATGCCGTCGAGCGGTCGTGCTCGCTGGCCTGCCATCAGCGCCACCCAGGCGTGAGACGGCCTGAGCGGATCGAGCAGAACCAGGCCCAGCGAAAACAGTAGGGCCCACGGACGCAGGGAGAGGGAGCGGACCTGGTGCAAGGGAACAGGAAGGCGGCGAGTGATGCGGATCCACGAACCGGACCCGTTGGATCGGCCGCGAATCCTGGCGCCATCCGGGCCGGATGGGGGGGTGCGGGGCACTCTCCATCCCCCCCTTGAGCTGGCTAGAAACTTGGCGACCGATTGATCCTGCCATGCTTCCCCCCCTCTTCTGCTGTGCCGGCCCTGAGGATGGCCGCACTGGACGGCGGCGCTATCAGGAACGCAAATGGCAGATGCTCGCGTTCATGCGCGATGGCCTCGAGCGTCAGCTGGCGGCCGTCAACGCCGCGATCACCACCCTGGAACGGCAGATGGAACGCGACCAGCCGGAGTCGAGCAGCTGATCGCTGAGGGCGTGCCATCAGCAGTCGCCAGCCCCTTGCGGATGCCCTCGAGCCCGCGCTGCAGACGCCGCTGCACGGTCATCGGGCTCACGTCCAGTTCAGCGGCCAGGCGGCGGCAGCTGAACCCCTCCAGCACGATGCGGCGCACCACCAGGCGTTGATCGGCCGGCAGCTGGTTGAGCATGTCGTGGGCCCGCCCCTCGCCCTTGGGCTCCTCTTCAGCGGGTCGATCAGCCTCTGCGGGCACCTCCTCCAGCTGTTCGGGTGAGAGCGATGGGGCCCGGCAGAGCTGGCGCTGCCTCAGCAGCAGCCGGCACTGCTCCGGATCCAGGCCGATGCGCTCCAGTTCGGCCACCAGCCTGCCGGGCTGTCCGGCGTTGCTCCGCTCCAGGCGCTGCAGCTGCTCGAGACGTTCGGCCTGACGACGCGGCAGCCGCACCCGCGGTGCCAGATCCCGCAGGTAATGGAGGATGGCACCGCGCACATGCGGCCGGGCGAAGGCCTCGAACGGGGTGGCTGTGGCGGCGCGGTACAGCTCGGCGGCCCGGATCAGGCCCAGTAGCCCCACCTGCATCAGATCGTCGCTCGCCTCCCCGGTGCAGCGGGCGTAATGAATGGCCAGAGGGCGCACCAGATCCCGGTGGGCCTCCACCCGGCGGTTGCGGCGCAGAACGGTGCGGGAGGGTCCGCTACGGGCGCGGGTTGCTGCAGCGGCGCCGGGCTGGGCAGGGACGGCCGTCAGAAGGGAACAGGACATGACGATGGAAAGGTGACTGGGAGAGGTGGATGGGAGCGCCCTGTCGGGACGCCGGGCAGATGGGCTGCCTCTCTCCAGGGAGACCTGTTCGCGCGGTGGGGTGCAACCGTGAATTCACGGAATCGCGGCCGGGCAGACCCTCAGGGTTCGGCTGCCACGCTCCGCAGCAACTCCCAGGGGCCGTGCTGGCGCAGCCACGGCAGATCGGATTCCGCGGTGCAGAGCAGGTAGCCGGCGAACCCGAGGCCGTTGACGCTGAAGCCGGCCCCGTGTTCACGGACGCGCACCACGGTCAGGAACCAGTCGTCATCGAACAGCAGGTTATAGGCCGCCAGGGGAGCGGGGTCGCGTTCCGGCTGGCCGAGGCCCAGCAACTGGCAGTGCTCGCGGTAGAGGTCGGGCAGATCCGACCCTCCCAGGGGATCGCGGCGGGCACTGAGGGCGTGGCGCCAGGGGGGCGCTGTCTGCTCCCCCGCCAGCTGGGCGAGCAGGAGAGGGGCCAGGGGGCAGCTCGACTCGGCCGCCTGGCGCGGCAGCAGCTGCAGGTGGCGATGGGGTTGGCTGGCCCCGGCCACGGCACTGCTGTTGAAGAACCACAGCCCGCCGGTGTCCGCCGCCAGCTGGGCTACCGCCTGCCAGTCGTCCTGCTGCAGCCAGCCTCCCTGGGGCCGCCAGCCATCGCTGATCACCAGCAGATGGCACTGCTGAACCGGATACTTGTTGAGCAGCACCACATGGCCGGTGTTCAGACGCTCCACCTCCAGCGGGCGATCCCAAGGGAGGAAGGGATTGGGGCGGGGACCACCGGCCCGCAGATGTCGGGGAGGCGCCGTGAGGAGCCGCCGCAGCAAAAACGGGGCGAATTCGGGTGGAGTCAGAGCTTCGGTGCTCAAGGGAATCAGCGCACCGGCGGCGAGGGCCTGGCCCGAGACCTGTCGGGCCCGCTGCCAGGTACGTTCAGCCCGCACCGGCCTGCAGGCGGGCCAGCGATGCTCCCTGGTAGTAACGACCAAGGATCTCGTTGTAGCGGAGGCCCTGCTGGGCCAGCTCCTGGGCCCCGGTCTGACTCATGCTGGCGCCGAGGTGGCTGTGGGCCTCATCCACGATCTGCTGGGTGGCCGCATAAAGACTCTCGACGATCCCGCCCTGGTAGCTGAGGATCACACCGGCGGTGCTGGCGGTGGCCTCCCGGGTGGGACCACTCACGGCCTCGAGGCCGGTGTAGTTCTGCCAGCGGGTGGTGTCGCCCAGATGCCAGTGGGCATCGGCCGGGCGGGCCATGTGGGCCATGGCATAAGAGCGCGCGGCCACCGCCTGAGCCCTGAGGGCCTCGATGTTCCAGGAGCTCGGCATCTCTCCGCCCACAACGGAGGCGATGTAGCTCTCGAGGGGAAGGTGGTTGACCACCTGCACGCCATCGGCTGCTCGCAGCACGCGGAAACGGCCTGCGTAGGGCCGGCCATCGGCCAACAGATGGCCATCGCTGCCGGTTTCCAGCCACACCTCGGAGGCGCTGGCGAGGTGGTGGGCCACATCGGCCGGGTCGCTGGCACCGCCGCGCTGCAGGACGCGCCCGGAGCGGTCACTCAGCTGCCAGGGCCCGCTGGCGCTCAACCGAGGCGAGGCGGAGACCTTGAGGAGCGCCACCCGGATCTCGAGGGGGACCTCGGGTCCGGCTCCCGGCTCGGCCATGCTGCCGCCACCGCTGGCTCGCTGGGTCTGGAGCCCCCGGACATCCGGGGGGGCATCGGCACGGCTCTGGCTGATGGTGGTTCCGCCGCCGCTGGCCGCCTGCGGCTGGGCGATCAAGGCATCGAGCAGGTTGGCTTCGGCCTTCGGAACCTCGGGCTGGAGCAGACCCTGGGCAGCAAAGCCGGCCCCAACCGCGAGGAACGCCAGAGGAGCGGTGAGCAGCACCGGATGGCGCCGGAGTTCACGCAGAGCTGCCGGCAGGCTCAGGCGTGGTGCAGCAGGGTGTCCCACGCCCGGAGGGCCCGTTCGGCCGCGCCGGAGTCGGTCAAGGAGGAGGCGTCCCAGGGAGGCGGCGCTGTTCGCAGAAAACCGTCCCATAGCAGTTGGCCCGTACCGGTCAGGCGGATCATGCCTGAAGACGCCGCTTCACACACCATCCCCCCCGGACGGTCGGAACATTGCCAGCCCACCACGCGGGGGCGCCCGAGCCGCTCCATCCACCAGGGAGCAACCAGGGCATGGGCCGATCCGGTGACCGGATCCTCATCGATCCCCAGGCCCGGAGCGAAGAAACGCAGGCGGTAGTCGGCCTTCTCCCCACCCACCTGTTCGCCTGCTGCGTCGGCCTGCATCAGCACCAGGCCGTTGCGCAGATCATCCGGCAGCAGCGGCGCGAGCCGCAGGGGGGTCGCCAGGGGGGCGTCGGCAGGCAGCAGGGACACCGCGTAGCCCAGGGGGGAGGTCCAGAACGCCTCGGCAGCCGCTGCCAGGTGCTCCGCCAGCAGGGCTGCGAGTGTCTCGGGCACCGGAGCCGGCCGCAGGCCGGAGCTGGGGAGTTCCACGGCGCCGCGACCGCTGGCGGCGGCGTCGAGCCGCACCGGCAGAGCGCCGCTGCGGGTGTGGAAGCAGAACGGCCGGTCTTCCGTCACCTCCCCCCAGTGGCTGAGGGCCAGCAGGGCAGCCAGGGTGGCGTGGCCGCAGAGAGGCACCTCGCATTCCGGTGTGAACCAGCGAAGCAGCCACTGATCCCGGCTGGGGAGCAGGAAGGCGGTTTCCGATTGGCGCAGGCTGCGGGCCAGGGCCTGCAGCCAGGAATCGTCGGCCGGGGTGTCGAGCCTCACCACAGCGGCACCGTTGCCGTGGAAGGGGCGATCGGCGAAGGCCTCCATCAACACCGCCGGCAGGCCGCCCGACGCCCGTGACAGCGTGCTCATCGCGCGCTCTCCGGTTTCGGGTCGCGATCCATCAGGGCGCGCACCGCCTGGGGAGCGTCGATCCGGCCTTCCAGCAGAGCCACCACCTGCTCACAGATCGGCAGTCGCCAGCCTTCGCGCGCAGCCAGCGCCAAGGCTGCCCGTGCCGTGCGGGGTCCTTCGACCGTGGCATCGATGCGGGAGAGGGCCAGGGTTTCGTCGCAACCCTCCGCCAGCAGGCCCCCGAACCGGTAATTACGGCTGAGCACACTGTTGGCGGTGGCCAGCAGATCCCCGAGGCCCGCCAGGCCATAGAGGGTGGAGCTCTGCCCTCCGAGCGCCTCCAGCACGGTTCCCATCTCGGCCAGGCCACGGCAGAGCAGGGAGGCCTTGGCATTGGCGCCGAGCCCGAGGCCGTCGCTGATGCCGGCGGCCAGTGCCATCACGTTCTTGAGGGCACCGGCAGCCTCGGTGCCGACGGGATCAGCATTGGTGTACAGCCGCAGATTCTTTACCCGAAGCTGCTGCTGAAGCCGGGCGGCCAGAGGCTCGAGGTCACTGGCGACCACGGAGGCGGCCGGCAGTCCGCGGGCCAGTTCCTGGGCCAGGTTCGGTCCACTGAGCACGGCGATCGGCACGGCCGGCAGCCAGCGTTGCCAGAGGCGGCTGGCGGTGCAGAGCCCATCGAGATCGATGCCCTTGCTGCAGCTCAGCAACGGCAGGCCCTCCGGCCAGTGGGGCGCCAGGGAACGCGCCAGCGGCTCCACACCCGCCATCGAGACCGCTGCCACCACCAGATCGGAGCCGGCCAGCAGGGGTACGGCGCTGCCCCCGTCACGACGGGACCAGAGAGTCACCCGGTGACCGCTCGCCTGCCAGAGCCCGGCCAGCGTGCCGCCCCAGGCTCCCCGTCCCAGAACGCCGATGCGCAGTGTCATGGCTGCCATCATGCGCCATCCCCCTGCGGTGGCCATGGCCGGCTCCTCCCCCTCCCCCTGGAACGACTGGCAGGGCCACGCGCTGGTGGTGGGCGTGGGCGGCATCGGCCGGGCGCTGCTGGAGGCCCTGCCCGCCCGGGCCCGCGGCCTCACCCTCTGGTCTGCCGGCCGCCGGCCCGGGAGCGGCCCCCGCCACCTGAGCCTCGATCTCAGTGACGACGCCAGCCTGGCAGCCCTGGCGGAGCGGGCGACGGAACTGATGCCCCTGCGGCTGCTCATCTGCACGGCCGGCCTGCTGCACGATGGCGATCTGCAGCCGGAGAAGCGTCTGGCGCGGGTGCGGCGGTCGCAGCTGGAGCGAAGCTTCGCGGTGAACGCCTGGGGACCGCTGTTCCTGGCCCAGGCCCTGGAGGCCGCCGTTCCCCGCGATCAACCCAGCCATTTCGCCAGCTTCTCGGCGCGGGTGGGGAGCATTGGCGACAACCGCAGCGGCGGCTGGTATGCCTATCGAGCCGCCAAAGCCGCCCAGAACCAGCTGCTGCGCACCCTGGCACTGGAGTGGCGCCGCACCAGGCCGCTGGCGTGCGTCACCCTCTGGCACCCGGGAACCACGGCCACCGACCTCTCGGCACCCTTCCGCAGCGGTGTGGCTGCGGAGGGGCTGTTCAGCCCCCAGCGTGCCGCCTCCCACCTGCTCGACCACCTGCCCCAGCGAACCCCAGAAGACAGCGGCGCTTTCCTGGCCTGGGATAGCAGCCCGATCCCCTGGTGATTCTTCCCGAACCCGCCGACCGGGTTCAGGCGCGATGGGCCTGGAGCACCTCCAGCGGAATCACCTCCAGGGTGGAGCGCTCGCTGGCCTCCAGCCGCACGGGCGGGGCCATACCGTCCTCGTAGGCCTCCAGCCAGCGGCCGGCGCAGACGCACCAGTGGTCGCCGGGTTTCAGGCCGGGGAACCCCCAGTCCGGGGCCGGGCTGCTGAGGTCATTCCCCTGGGCGCGGCTGTAGCTGAGAAAGGCCTCCGTCACCACGCAGCACACCGTGTGGCGTCCGAGATCAGCCGGATCGGTACGGCAGTGACCGTCACGGAACCAGCCGGTCATCGGCTGACAGCTGCAGCTCTGCAGAGGTTCGCCGAGCACGTTGAGGGCGGAGGCGACGGTGGTGGTGACGGCGGGATCGGTGTTGGACACGGTGCCGGCGGACACGGTTCGGCGTCCGAGTCTGGCCATGGACCGGCACAAAGTGCGTCCGGGAGGTTGACGGATTCCGGGGGGGAGGCGTTAGACGTCAGAACATTCGAACCTTCTTCGTTCCGCACGCCCCCCCTTCATGAGCTGGGATTTCACCGAGGATGCGGCCTTCCTGGCCCTTTGCGACGCCTACAAGGAAAGCGGTGAACCCTCCGCCATGGAGTTCCTGGCCCATGGAGAGGGTGCCTTCCATTTTCAGGAACTCTCCCAGAACGCCGCCGGCGAAGGCATTGATCTGAGCGACTCCGACGATCTCGAGGAGTTCCAGCAAGAGGTGATCGACACCCTCGAAGAGATGTGCAGCTGAGGGATCAGCCGTAGAAGAAGGCGATCTCCTTCGGCTTGAGCCCCTCCCAACCCGCTTCCTGAAGTCGCCGGTCGAGGGTGCCCTGATCGAGGTGTTTGGCGCCGGTGCGCACGATCCGGTTGCGCATCGATTTCTTCACGCCGCTGCGGGCCCGCTGGCTCTCCAGTTCCATAACCTCGTTGTAGAGGGCGAGCATGGCGTCAGGGATCGGCGACCCGTCAAGGTCGAGGCCTGCAGCGATGGCGTCGTCGACGCCGCCGGGTCCGGCGATGGCCATGGGGGGTGAACGGAGAACCGGTCGAGCCTGCCATGGGCGGGGTCATGGCGGCGAGCTCCGCCTCAGGCACTGAAATAGCGGGCCTTCTCGTGCAGGGCCACCAGGGCCGTGGTGCTCTGCTCGGGTTCGAGTTGATCGCTCTCGTCCATCGACAGGCCGATGCGTTCTGCACCCAGCCAGGCCAGCTGCTGGCGGGAATCGGCCACGTTGGGGCAGGCCGGATAGCCGAAGGAGTAGCGACTGCCGCGGTAGCGCTGGGCCAGCACATCCCGCAGGGGCATGTCCTGGGGATCGGCGAAGCCGCACTCCGCCCGGATGCGCGCATGGGTCCACTCGGCCAGAGCTTCGGCCATCTGCACCCCCAGACCATGGAAGTAGAGGTAGTCGGTGTAGCGGTCGGCGGCGAACAGCTCACGGGCGAAGGCCGTGGCCTTCTCGCCCATCGTCACCGCCTGCATCGGCAGCACGTCGGTCGCGACGGGGCCGCCATCGGCGGATGGCCCGAGATCCCGGTAGAAATCGGCGATGCAGTAGCGGTTCCCCCCCCGCTGACGGGGCAGCAGGAAGCGGCCGAGCTCGCGGGAGGCATCCTGAGGGTCGAACACCACCACCGCATTGCCCTGGCGGCCGCAGGGGAAGTAGCCGTAGGCCACCCGCGGCGTGAGCAACTGCTCGGCCATGCAGCGAGCCATCCACTCCTGCAGGATCGGTTCGGCCTTGTCGGCCAGCATCGCTTCATACTCTTCGCGGCTCTGCTGCTGGGCCTTGCGCAGCTGCCACTGCCCCGCGAACAGAGCGTTGCGATCGAGGTAGGCGAACACCTCAGCCAGGGGGATGGCCTCCTCCGTCAGCACCCGGCTGCCCACGAAGGGAGCGGCGATCGCCGGGGCCTCCGGCACGGCCACGGAACGCTCATCGCTGGGGAGGGCCTCCTCACCCCCGCCGACCGGCACCGCGGCGGCCTGAGGCTCTTGCGTGACGCCGGCCGTTGATTCGACGGCGTCGCTGCCTTCGAGGCCCGAACCCGGCGGCGGTCCGTCCAGGAATCCCTCGAGATCACTCCAGCGCCCGGCGGTCTTGGCCGCCATGAGGGCATCCATGAAGCGAAGATCGGCGAAGGCATCGCGGCCGTACACCACCTGGCCCCGATAGGCGGAGCGGCAGTCACCGTGCACGAAGCGCGGGGTGAGGGCGGCACCACCGAGGATCACCGGCGCGGTGATGCCTTCACGGTTGAAGGTTTCGAGGTTGTCCTTCATGAAGGCGGTGGATTTCACCAGCAGCCCGCTCATGGCGATGCAGTCGGCCTGATGCTGTTTCTGCGCCTCCACGATCGCCTCCACGCTCTGCTTGATGCCGAGATTCACCACCTCATAGCCATTGTTGGTCAGGATGATGTCCACGAGATTCTTGCCGATATCATGCACATCACCCTTCACGGTGGCGATCAGGAACTTGCCCTTGGCAGAGCTCTCGCCCTCTACCTTCTCCATGTGGGGTTCGAGATGGGCCACGGCCGATTTCATCGTTTCGGCGCTCTGGAGCACGAAGGGAAGCTGCATCTGGCCCGAGCCGAACAGTTCACCCACCACCTTCATGCCATCGAGCAGGAACGTGTTGATGATCTGCAGCGGTGGGTAGCTCTGCAGGGCCTCATCAAGCGCCGGCTCCAGGCCGATGCGCTCGCCGTCGATGATGTGCTGCTTGAGTCGCTCCTCGATCGGCAGATCGGCCAGCGATGGCCCTGAGGCCCGAGCCTCCTTGGCGCTCACGCCTTCAAACAGGGTGGTGAGGGCGGTGAGCGGGTCGTAGGTGCAGATCGCTCCGGGTGCCTCGCTGTCAAAGCGGCGTCGGTCGTAGATCAGATCCAGGCAAACCTGCTGGTGCTCCTCGCTGATCTTAGCCAGGGGGAGGATCTTGGCTGGGCTCACGATTGCCGCATCCATCCCTGCCTGGCAGCACTCGTGCAGGAAGACCGAATTGAGCACAATCCGTGCCGCAGGAGACAGACCGAAGCTCACGTTGCTCACACCGAGCACCACATGCACGCCGGGAAGGCGCTCACGGATCATGCCGATCGCCTCCACCGTGGCGGCTCCGTTGTTGCGGTCCTCTTCGATGCCGGTGGAAATCGGCAGGGCCAGGGGGTCGTAGAACAGTTCATGGGCCGGAATGCCGAATTCCAGGGCATCGCGGTAGGCCCGCTGGGCGATGGCGAATTTCTTCTCTGCCGTGCGGGCCATGCCATCTTCGTCGATGGTGCCGATCACCACCCCGGCGCCGTAATCGCGGGCCAGTTCCAGCACCTTGAAGAAGCGCTCCGGGCCATCTTCGTAGTTGGTGGAGTTGAGCAGGCATTTGCCACCGGCCACCTTCAGGCCGGCCTCCATCTTCTGCCACTCGGTGGAATCGAGCATCAGCGGCAGGTTGACGTTGGTGACCAGCCGGCTCACCAGCTCGCGCATGTCGCGCTCACCGTCGCGCCCCACGTAGTCGACGTTGACGTCGAGCACGTGGGCGTTCTCCTTCACCTGGCTGCGGGCCACGGCCACCAGGCCGTCCCAGTCCTCCTCGGCCAGCAGCTCACGCACCTTCTTGGAGCCGCTGGCGTTGAGCCGCTCGCCGATGATCAGGAAGGAGTTGTCCTGCAGATAAGGCGTGGTGCCGTAGATCGAGGCGGCCGAGGGCTCCACCTGCAGCAGGGGACGCTCGTGCCGGCTCTGGGGTGTGCGCACGGTACGCGGTGCCGCCTTCATCTCACCGCCCAGCTCCACCAGGGCGCCGATGTGGGCAGGGGTGGTGCCGCAGCAGCCGCCGATCACCTGCACGCCGAGATCCTCCACGAAGTGCAGGAGCTGCATCTTCATCTCCACCGGCGTCAGCCGGTAGTGGGCCACCCCGCCGATGTTCTCCGGCAGGCCGGCATTGGGGATGCAGCTGACCACAAACGGGCTGTGCTCGCTCAGGTAGCGGATGTGCTCCTTCATCTGCTCGGGCCCGGTGGCGCAGTTGAGGCCGAGCACATCGATCGGGAACGGCTCGAGGATCGCCACCACCGCGGCGATGTCAGAACCCACCAGCATCGTGCCGGTGGTTTCCATCGTCACGCTCACCATCAACGGCCGCCGCAGGCCGGTCTTGGCGAAGGCCGCCTCGATGCCCTGGAGCGCGGCCTTGATCTGCAGCACGTCCTGGCAGGTCTCGACGATGAACAGGTCGACATCGCCGGCGATCAGTCCCTCCGCCTGCTCGGCGAAGGAGGCCTTCATCGTGTCGAAGTCGATGTGGCCGAGGGTGGGAAGCTTGGTGGTAGGGCCCATCGAGCCGGCCACGAAGCGGGGCTTCTGAGGGGTGGAGAAGGCATCGGCCACCTCCCGTGCCAGCTCAGCGGCCCGTTTGTTGATGGCGAAGGCCTGATCCTGCAGGTCGTATTCCGCCAGCACGATCGAAGCTGCGCCGAAGGTGTCGGTCTCGATCACATCGGCGCCCACCTCCAGGAACTGACGATGCACCGCCTGCACCGCGTCGGGGCGGGTGAACACCAGGTTCTCGTTGCAGCCCTCCAGGGCCGGACCGCCAAAATCCTCCGCTGTCAGGCCCATCTGCTGGAGCGAGGTTCCGGTCGCGCCGTCGAACACCAGCACCGGCCTGCGTGGGTCGTGGAGGCGTTCGAGGAAGCCGATGCGGGTGGGAGCAGCCTTGGGGGCGGTGGCAACCATGGGTCAACCGTCGATGCGGATCCGCGTCACCCAGTGTTCATAGGCGGAATCGCGGCCTTCCGTGATCGCGGTGAGCCGTTCGCGCAGCCGCTCCATCACCGGCCGCTCGCCGGGAAGGTCGGTGGTTTCGATCCGGCGCACCGGCGTGACCCGGGCAGCGGTGCCGCTGAGGAACACCTCATCAGCCACGAACAGCTCGGTCTTGTCGACCGCCCGCTCCAGGGTGGGGATGCCCATGTCGCGGGCCAGCTCGAGAATGCTGGCGCGGGTGATGCCCTCGAGGATGTCCTGATCCACGCCGGGGGTGATCAGCACCCCATCGCGGACGATGAACAGATTCATGCCGCTGGCCTCGCTCACCTTGCCGCGGCTGTTCAGCAGCAGGGCTTCATCGAAGCCGCTCTTCACGGCCTCCGTCTTGGCGAGGGAGCTGGTGATGTAGGCGCCGCTGATCTTGCCCCGCAGCGGCAGGGAGCGGTCCTCCTGGCGCGTCCAGGAACTGATCCGGCAGCTCACCCCCTCCGGTGAGAGATAGTCCCCCATCTCGATGCCGTAGATCAGGAAGTCGGTCTGGATGTTATGCAGCCGGGGGGCGATGCCCAGATCGCTGGTGTAGACGAACGGCCGCAGGTAGATCGGCGTGCTGGGACGGTTCGCCTTCAGGAAGGCGTCGATCGCCGTGTGGATCGTCTCCTCCGGCAGCTCCGCCAGCAGCAGCCGGGCGCTCTGGCTCAGGCGACGGGCATGGCGGTCGGCCCGGAACAGCAGGATCTCCCCGGGATCATCGGGATTGGGCAGGCCACGCATGCCACCGAAGGCGCCGGTGCCGTAGTGGAGGGCATGGGTGGCGACCGAGAGGGTGGCCTCGGCGAAAGGAACGCAGGCACCACCGAACCAGGCGAAGGGGAGGAACTGGTGCATGCGGGGCGGTGACGATCGCCCGATCTTCTCACTGCAGGCTGCAGGATGGGGTGATGCATCGACTGGCGGCGGTCCCCGGCGAGGAAAGCGACGAGGGCGTGACGTTCGTGGAGCAGCCACCGGCGCCGGTGGTGTTGCTCAGCAGCGCCGCCACCGACCTGGCCGCCGTGGCAGGCCTGCTCGCGGCGGAACCCGACCTGCTCGGCGAAGAGCTGCGGGCCCTCCACCTGGCGGCCCTGGCCCATCCGGCCGTGCTCGACCACTACCTTGCAGCCACCCTGAGCCAGGCCCGGCTCGTGGTGGTCCGCCTGCTGGGCGGCCGAGGCCACTGGAGCTACGGCCTGGAGCGCCTGCGGGCCTGGCAGCAGGAGGAGGTGGGGCGGGTGCTGCTGGTGCTGGCGGGCACCGCCGACGAAGACCACAGCCTGGCCTCCCTGGGCAGCGTGCCGCCGCCCCTGGCGATCGCCCTGGCCGGGGCCCTGCGGGAAGGTGGCGAGGCCAATCTGCGGGCGCTGCTGCTGGCTCTGCGGCAGCTGCGGGCTGGCGATACTCCCGAGCCGCCGGCGGTGATCCCTGCTCCCGATCCCCTGCCCCACGACTGGCGGCAGGAACCGGGGCCGCGGGTGGGGTTGATCCTGTACCGCGCACTGCGCCAGGCGGGCGACCTGGCACTGGTGGAGGCCACCTGCGCGGCCCTGCGCCGCCAGGGCCTGGCACCCCGCGCCCTCTGGGTGAGCAGCCTGCGGGAGGAGGCGATTCAGCGGGGCGTGGCCGATCTGCTGGAGCGGGAAGGGGTGCAGGCCGTGCTCTGCAGCACCGGCTTCGCTTCGGTGCGGCAGGAGGCCGCCGGTCTGGGGGCGCCCCTGTGGGAGCGGCTCGGCGTGCCGGTGCTGCAGCTGCTCACCAGCGGTCGGCCGCGGGCGGCCTGGGACGCGAGCGCCGTGGGCCTCGCGCCCCTCGACCTCAGCCTGCAGATCGCCCTGCCGGAACTGGACGGGCGTCTCACCACCCGGGTGGGGGCGTTCCGGGAGACCACCGGCAGCAGTGCCTCGCTGGCCACGGCCCTTAGCTGCCAGAGGCCGGAACCGGAGCGTCTCGACTGGATCGCCGCGCTCACCGCCGCCTGGTGCCGGCTGCGGGCCACGCCGGCTGGTGAGCGACGGCTGGCGCTGGTGCTGGCGAATTACCCCACCCGTGACAGCCGCCTGGCCAATGGCGTAGGCCTCGACACGCCCGCCAGCGTCGCCGCGATGCTGGGCTGGCTGCAGGAAGAGGGCTACAGCCTCGCGGGTGGGCTGCCCGCTGATGGCGATGGCCTGATCCAGCAGCTGCTCGCCGGCCGCAGCAACGACCCGGCCAGCGGGCATCGCCCCGCTCTGGCCCATCTGCCCCTGGCGCGTTACCGCACCTGGTACGACGGGCTTCCCCAGCAGGGACGCGAGCGGCTGGAGGCCCAGTGGGGTCCCCCCGAGCAGGACGCCGACCTGGAGAGCGACGGCTTTCCTGTGCAGGGGCTGCGCTTCGGACAGGTGGTGGTGCTGATCCAGCCCGACCGCGGGGTGGATCGGGATCCGTCCCGCACCTACCACTGCCCCGACCTGCCCCCCACCCACGCCTACCTCGCCCGCTACCTCTGGCTGCGCCGGAGCTTCGGGGCCCATGTGGTGGTGCACGTGGGCAAGCACGGCAACCTGGAATGGCTTCCGGGCAAGGGGGTGGGGCTGTCCGGCGACTGCTTCCCGGAGTGGGCCCTCGGGCCCCTGCCCCATCTCTATCCCTTCATCGTCAACGACCCCGGTGAGGGCAGCCAGGCCAAGCGGCGGGCCCAGGCTGTGATCCTCGACCACCTCACCCCGCCCCTGGGGAGGGCCGGACTGCACGGGGAGCTGCTGGAGCTGGAGAGCCTGCTCGACGAGTACTGGCAGGCCAGCGAGCTCGGCGGCGAACGGGCAGCGCCGCTGGCCCGGCGGCTGGAGGAGCGGCTGGCGGTCCTGGATCTGCCTGCCGCCAGCGGGGGCGCAGTGGACCAGGACGCGGCCGTGGAGGCGCGGATCGAGGCCGCTGACGGCTACCTGTGTGAGCTCAAGGAAGCGCAGATCCGCCTGGGGCTGCATCAGTACGGCAGCCTTCCGCCGCCCGAGCGGCTGGCGGAACTGCTGCTCTGCCTGGCCCGGGCGCCCCAGGAGGGGCAGCCCGGCCTCACCCAGGCCCTGGCCCGGGATCTGCCGCTGGACCTCGATCCCTGGGCCGATCCGGAGGAGGCCCCCCTGAGCGCGAGCGACCGGCAGCGCTTGGAGCGTCTGGAGCGCCTGGCGGGCGCCGCTGCGCTGCGGAACGTGGGTGATGGCGTCGCCCTGCTGGAGGAGCGGGCCCTGGCCCTGGTCAGCGCCGTGCTGGCGTCGCCGGAGCTGCCGGTGGAGGACCCTGCCCAGCCTGGCCACGCCCTGCCCGGACCGGCCACGGCCGCCGCCCTGGAGCGGGTGCGCCAGCGCCTGCTGCCGGCGCTGCTGGCCTGCGGCGACGCCGAACGCGAGGCCCTGCTCAAGGGCCTGGCCGGCGGACGCATCGCCGCCGGGCCGTCCGGGGCCCCCACCCGCGGCCGTCCTGATCTGCTGCCCACGGGCCGCAACTTCTACAGCGTGGATCTGCGAGGGCTGCCCACAGAGGCCGCCTGGGACCTCGGCCGCCGCAGCGCCGAGCTGCTGCTCGATCTCCACCTGCAGGAGCAGGGGGAGGATCTGCGCACCCTGGCCCTGTCGGTGTGGGGAACGGCCACGATGCGCAACGGTGGCGAGGACATCGCCCAGGCCCTGGCGCTGATGGGGGTGCGGCCGGTGTGGGATGGCCCCACCCGCCGGATGGTGAACGTGGAGCTGATCCCGCCGGCGGTGCTGGGTCGCCCGCGGGTGGATGTGACCCTGCGGATCTCCGGACTGTTCCGCGACGCCTTCCCCCAGCTGGTGGGCTGGTTCAACCGGGCCTGCCGGCTCGTGGCGGCCGCCGAGGAGGAGCCGGAGGCGCTGAACCCGCTGGCCGCCGCCGCCCGTGCCGACGGCGCTGTGGGCAGGGTGTACGGCTCGGCGCCCGGGGGCTATGGGGCCGGGCTCCAGGCGCTGATCGACAGCGGCCAGTGGGAGCGGCGGGAGGAACTGGGGGAAGCGTTCCTCAGCTGGAGTGCCTGGCGCTACGACGGCGACGCGGAGGCTCCCGAAGGCATCCGGGCCGAGCCTGACCGGGCCGGCCTGGAGCGGCGGCTCGCGGCGGTGCAGGTGGTGCTCCACAACCAGGACAACCGCGAACACGACCTGCTCGATTCCGACGATTACTACCAGTTCCATGGCGGCCTGAGCGCCGCGGTGGAACGGGTGCGCGGCGAGGCGCCGGCCCTGTGGTTCGGCGACCATTCACGGGCGGCGCGCCCCCGGATGCACCGGCTGGAGCGGGAGCTCGACAAGGTGCTGCGGTCGCGCCTGCTCAACCCCCGCTGGATCGAGGGCATGCAGAGCCACGGCTACAAGGGTGGCTTTGAGATGGCGGCCAGTCTGGATTACCTGTTCGCCTACGACGCCGCCACCGACCGTGTGCCGGACTGGAGCTACGGGGCCCTGGCGGAGGGCTGGCTGGCGAACGCTGCGGTGCTGGCCTTCCTGCGGCGCAGCAATCCATGGGCCCTGCGGGACATGGCCGAGCGCCTGATGGAGGCCCACCACCGGGGCCTCTGGCAGGGGGCCGACCCGGGTCAGATCGAGCGCCTGCGGGGCCTGGTGCTGGAAAGCGAAGCCCTGGTGGAACAGCGCTGAGGTTGCTCCACCAGGGCCGGAGCTGGATCAGCCCCGCAGATCCTTGGCAATCGCCTTCCAGGGATCGATCGCCCCGGGCTTGGCAGCCTGGCCGCTCATCGAGGGGGTCTCCGACTCCTGGCTGCTCGCCTTTCGGGCGGGGCCAGCCTGGGCCGGCAGGTTCGTGGCAACGGCGCTGCCCTTCTTGCGCTGGTCGAGCACCGCCTGGGAGATCTGCTGGGCGAAGGTCTTCTTCACCGGCTTGGGAACCCCACCAGTGAGGTCCACGCTCACCTCTTCGCTGACGCTGGTGCCGGCCAGACCTGGGGACATCTTCTCGAGCTTCGCCTCCATCGAGGCCACCTCCGCCACCATCTCCTTCTCGCCCGGGCTGTCGGCGTTGCCGGGGAAGGTGTGGCGGATGGTGTTCGAGCGGCGCATGAACTTCACGTCCCCCAGGCTGCTGGAGGCATCGGCGTCGAGGAAGAAGGTGGCTTCGTCCTTCTTCGGCTTGGCGTCGGGCGTCTGGCCGGACACCTTCACCGAAGAGGAACGGGAACCGAGCAGGCGATCGAACAGACCCATCGGAGCGGAGAGGAATGTGTCAGGGAACCCTAGCGGCCATGGAGGGCCAGTCCATGGGTATCGGTGCCGCAACTCATCAGAAGTCCACGACCCGCGAGATCGGCGGCGATCGCTTCGCATACCAGCGGCGTGGGCTGCCAGCGGTCGTTCATGTCGTAGTCGTACCAGGCTTCGGCGCCGTCGAATCCCAGATCCGCCGCCGCCGCGATCAGGCGGGCATGGGGGAGCCGGTAGCGGGCGGGGTGGGCCAGCAGGGCCAGTCCGCCTGCCCGGCGGATCGCCGCCACCACGGCTTCAGCCCGCAGGCCTGGGCCGATCAGGGAATGGCCCCGCAGGTAGGGCAACAGGGTCGGATGGTCCTCGTCGAAGCCGAGCGCCAGCACGTGCACCAGGCAGCCCTCCAGCAGGGCACTGATCTCCACCCCCCGCCAGAGCACCGGCACGGGGCGCCCAGCTGCGGCGGCTTCCATGAACGCCTGCCGGATGGGGGAATGGGACGCGAGGCTGTGGTGATCGGTGACGGCCAAGTGTTCCAGACCGATCGCCAAGGCCTGCTCGGCCATCCGTTCGGGTGTGAGGCTGCCGTCGCTGGCGGTGGTGTGGCAGTGGAAATTGAGCTGCCCGGGGCAGCTGGTGGGCTCCACCCCTGCCAGCACCTTGGCCAGGGGGTGGGCGCGGGCCTCAGGCCGCAGCACCGCCCGTGCCCCCTGTGGTGCCCCCCGCGGTCGCGGCTGCCGCTGCCAGCCGCTCGCCCCGCAGCCGCCGCCAGCGGGCATAGAACTGAATCGAGGCGGCCATGAACACCACCAGCGCCACCAGGAACCAGGTGGCGGCGCCCGTGGGGAACTGGCCTTTGAACACCACCAGCATCACCACCGCCACCAGCAGCAGGGTTGGCAGTTCGTTCAGAGCCCGCAGCTGCTTCGGGCTCCAGCGGCAGTTCCCCGCCGCCAGCTGGCTCATCAGCCGGTAGCAGAAGGCGTGGTACCCCAGCAGCAGAGCCACCAGGGCGAGCTTGGCATGCATCCAGCCCTGGTGCAGCCAGGCGGGGTTCACCACCAGCAGGCCCACCGCCATCGTCACCGCCACCACCATGCCGGGGGTGGTGATGATGTTGGCCAGGCGCCGCTCCATCAGCTGGTACTGCTGCTGAAAGGCCTCCTTGAGGGGCGGTGCCAGCTCCTCCGCTTCGCGGTGGTAGATGAACAGCCGCACCAGATAGAACAAGCCGGCGAACCACACCACCACGCCCACGATGTGGAGGGTTTTGAACCAGAGGTAGGCCTCCGGGGGCCAGCCTCCTGCAGGGAAGGTGAAGGCAGCTACCGGTACCGACATCCGTTCCCCGGACGAACTGGCGCTCAAATTAGGCCGCAAGTCGACAGGCCCGTCGAGCCAGAGCGGCAGCGTAGCCGCGCTCCACTGAGCCGGAGAGGGGGCTGATCCGGCCGTCGCGGCAATCCACCGTGATCCGCTCGCGGTGGCCCAGCTGATCCTCGATCCGCAGACGCAGCTGCCAGGCATGTTCGGCGCTGCGCTGGATCCCATCGGCGCAGACCGGTCCCACGCACAGCCCAGGCGCCGCCGCCGCCGGCAGAACCTGCAACCAGCAGGCCATGGCCATCAGCGCCAGACAGCTCAGCAGGGCAGCCAGCCGGGGCCGTCGGCGAAGGGGGACTGGAGGGGTCACGGCCGCCCGGGCTGCATCGCCCCCGCATCCTCCCCGATCAGGGCCGCAGGGCACGCAGGCCGTGAACCTCCACCGGTTCCGGCCAGCCGCGCAGCTTGTGGTGGCCCAGGGGCAGCGTCTCGACCCGGTCGGCGATCAGGCCCAGGAGCTCTCCGCTGATCAGCACCTGCTGCTCGCTGAATTGGCGGGTCAGCGCCTCGAGCCGGCTGGTGACGTTCACCGCGGCGCCGATCGCCGAGTACTCCAGCCGTTCCGGCAGCCCCAGGTTGCCGGCCATCACCTCGCCCACGTGCAGAGCGATTCCCATCCGCAGGGGCGTCTGGCCCGCCGCCGCCCGTTCCCGGTTCAACCCCACCAGCGCGCTCTGCATGCGCAGGGCCGCCCGGGCCGCCGCCAGGGCCTCCTGGCGATCACCCCGGCTGCGGGGCAGGCCGAACTCGGCCATCACGGCGTCGCCGATGAACTTGTCCACCAGGCCACCCTCCTCCAGCACCGGCCTGGCCACGACGGCGAACCATTGATTCAGCAATGCGAACAGGGCATCGGCCTCCATGGAGTGGCTGAGGGTGGTGAAGCCCACCAGATCGGCGAACAGCACTACGCAGCGGCAGCGCTCGCCTCCCAGGCGCTCACCCATCGCGGCGGGCTGGCGCAGGAGATCGGCGAGCAGGGCCGGGGCCAGGCGGCGGGAGAGGGCCTGCTGCAGCGCTGCCCGCTCCCTCGCCTCCTGGCCCCAGCGAGGAGCTGCCACCCCCACCGTGGCCAGCAGCGGGGCCAGAACCAGGGCGCTGGCCGGGAGCCGGAGCCCCAGGGCCAGCCAGGCCAGGGCGCTGCCCGCCAGGGCCATCAGGATCAGGCCGGACCCCAGCAGCACCAGGCGGGCGGCCGGTCGGTTGCGGCCGAGGGTCAGCGTGACCGCAGCGGCCCAGAGGCTCAGCAGCAGCAGAGTCATCCCCTCAGAGGGCCGTGTCCGGCCGCTGCGCTGCCACAGGGTGGCCAGGGCCTCGGCCTGGAGTTCGGTGCCGCTGCGGGGGCCGAAGGGGGTCTCCAGCTGGTCGCCCAGGGTGGCGGCGGTGACCCCGATCAGCACGGTTCGCTCGCGCCAGAGAGTGGCGGGCATCTCTTCCAGCTGCCAGGCGGGCACCTGCCGGGGAGCCTCCTCCGCTGCCCGTGGATCCATCAGCACGGGCTGCCGGGCCAGGGCCTGGCCGCTGGCCACCACCGCCAGGGGAGGCGGCACGGGCACTCCCGTGTCGCCCAGGGCCTGATCGAGCCAGCGTCGCCCCGGGATCGCCTCGGTGACCCCCTGCGGGCTCTGGAGCAGGTTCGTCACCCCTACCCGGCGGAACCCAGCGGCCGCGATCGCCGTGGTGGGCCTCAGGAGGGTGGTGGTGCGCAGACCGCTGCGGTCGTCCCCATCGAGCACAGCCGCCGCCAGCACCACCCTCTCCCGCCACGGGGCCAGGGTGGCGACGAAGGCCCTGTCATCCGCCGGCCCGAGGGGGCTCGGCTGCGCCTGCACCACGTTGAACACCACCTGGCGGGCGCCGCTGCGCAGCAGCCGTTCGGCGAGGGCCGCCTGCAGCTCCCGCGGCCAGGGCCACGGCCCCATGCGCTCGCGCAGGGGATAGCGGCGCCGCTCCTCGGGCGACAGCACGCGATCGAGGGCGAGGGAATCCTCATCGATCGCCAGCACCAAGGGATCCCGCGGCACGGCTCGGCGGCCGCGCAGCCGAACCAGCAGACCCTGGAGCAGGGTGTCGCTGGCCTCGAGGGCCCGCTGCGGTCCGCTGCCCTCCAGGGGGGGCAGCAGAACCATCAGCGGCAGCAGGGCCAGCGCCGCGGCGACCGGCGCCTGCGACCTCACGACGACCTCACGGCGGGGTCTGCAGCCCGAGGGCCCGATCGATCAGCGGCAACGTTTCCATCGGGGCGTAGAAGCCGTTGAGCAGATCACTGCTGCGGCGACGCTCCTGCTTCTCCTCCGCTGGCATGGGCTGAGGTTCGCCGCAGCGTCCGCGCTCGCAGAGGAGCTGCTGGCCCGCTGTCAGCACCCATTCGCGCCCCTCGGCGGTCCGCACCGCGACGTTGCCCTCCCAGCTGAAGATCCGCTCCTGTTCGGAGGACACTTCCAGGAACACGGTGGTGCCCAGGATCGTGGCCGTGGCGCTGCGGGTGCGGATGCGCAGGGGCTGGCGCCGGGGAGTGCCGGGACGGATCCAGGCGATCAATCGTCCACGCTCCAGCTGCAGGTCACCGCCCTGGAGGCGCAGCACCGCATCGCCGCCCAGCCGCAGGCTGCGGCCATCCGCCAGCCGCACCTGCAGCCTTCCGGGGGTGCGGGTGCCCACCAGGCTCCGCTCCAGCAGGCTCTCCCCCACCCGAGCCGGCCGTTCGCCGCTGCCGGGCGGCTGAACGAAGGCCGGCCGGGAGGGGACATCCACCACCGTGGGGCGGGCGCCTTCCGCCCAACCGCCCCCCGCGCCCGCCAGCGGAACCCACAGCAGGAAGGCCAGAGCGGAGGTGGCGGCAGGCGCTCGCATCGTTCTCTCTCGCAGGCCTAGAGCTCAGTCTGCTCCTGCCCCCACCAGCGCGTCGGCCGAGGTCTCGCTCTCCCCATCGCCATCGTGGCCCGGTCCATCTTCATCCGGATGGAAGTACTCCCACACCTGGCGGGCCAGGGCGGGACCCATGCCGGGGGCCTCGGCGATCCGCTCCACGCTCGCCAGCTGGATGGCGTCGATCGAGCGGAAATGTGCCAGCAGATCCCGCACCCGTTTCGGGCCCAGGCCGGGGATCTCGCTGAGCCGGGAGCGCTTCATCCGCTCGCCCCGCTGCTGGCGGTGGAAGCTCACGGCGAAGCGGTGGGCTTCGTCGCGCAGGCGGCGCAGCAGCTGCACCCCCAGCTGGTCGGGTTCGGTGTCGAGAGGCTCCTTCGCCCCCGGCAGGAACACCTCCTCCCGCTGCTTGGCCAGGGAGCACACCATCAGCTCCTCGTGCAGGTTCAGTTCCCGCAGTGCCTCCATCACCGCCGACAGCTGGCCCTTGCCCCCGTCGATCATCACCACATCCGGCCAGTCGTTCAGGCCGCCGGTATGCAGGGCGGTGCCGGCGGCGCGGCGCACCTCGCCCAGATCCACGCCGGTGGCCTTGGCCTGGGCCCAGCGCCGGAAGCGGCGGCGGATCACCTCGGCCATCGCCATGAAGTCGTCGGAATGGCCGGCCTGGATCGAGCTGCTGCGGATCCTGTACTTGCGGTAGTGCTGCTTGGCGGGCAGGCCATCGACGAACACCACCTGGGAGGCCACGGCGTCGCTGCCCTGGATGTGGCTGATGTCGTAACCCTCGATCCGGCGGGGAGGATGCACCAGGTCGAGAATCTGGGCCAGATCCTCCGTGGCCAGCTGGTGCTGCTCGGCCGTGCGCTGGGCCCGCTGCAGCTCGTAGCCGGCATTGCGCTCCACCAGCTCGATCAGCTCCGCCTTCTGCTGCCGGCGGGGCACCGCCAGCTTCACCTTCCGGCCCCGCCGCTCCGCCAGCCACTCCTCAATCAGCTCCTGCTGGGGCAGGGGGTGCTGTAACAGCAGCTCGGGCGGGATCTCCACCGGTTCCACCTGGCTGTAGTGCTCCTCCACCACCCGCTGCAGGATGCGGCCGGGATCCTCCGCAACCCCCTCGCCCGCCAGCCCCTGGCCCGCCACGGCATCGGCGGTGAAGCCCAGCCGGCCCACCAGCTTGCCGGCCCGCATCTGGAACAGCTGCACCGCCGCCAGGCGCCCGTCGCTGGCCAGGGCGATCACGTCACGGCTCACCGAGCTGTCGCCCAGGCTCATCTTCTGGTCGGCGGTGAGGGTGTCCAGACCCTGGAGCTGGTCGCGCACCCGGGCCGCCGCCTCGAAATCGAGCCTCTCCGCGTACTTCTCCATCTGCTCGCGCAGCAGATCGATCAGCTCCTCGTTGCGACCCTGGAACACCATCGCCACCTGGCGCAGGGTGCGGTGGTAGTCATCGGAGCTGATCTTCTCCTGGCACACCCCGGGGCAGCGGCCGATGTCGTAGTTGAGGCAGGTGCGGTCGCGATGGAGCGGCAGGGGCCGCTGGCGCAGCGGGAACACCCGCTTCACCAGGCCCAGGGTGCGGCGCAGCAGGCCCACATCCACGTAGGGGCCGTAGAAGCGATCGAGGGGGGAGCGGAAGCGACGGCGGCGGGTGATGAAGATCCGCGGGTAGGCCTCGCTCCAGGTGATGCAGAGATAGGGATACTTCTTGTCGTCCTTCAGCAGCACGTTGAAGTGCGGCTGATGGTTCTTGATCAGGTTCGACTCCAGCGCCAGCGCCTCGGCTTCGCTGTCGGTGACGATGAACTCGATCTCGCAGACCTGCCGCACCATCAGGGCGATGCGCGGGCTGTGGCCATGGCCGGAGCCGCTCTGGAAGTAGCTGCGCACCCGCTGGCGCAGCACCTTGGCCTTGCCGATGTACAGGATGCGGTCGTCGCCGTCGCGCATCAGGTAGCAGCCCGGCTCCGCCGGCACGTCCTTCAGGCGCTGACGCAGGCGCTCTGGCTGGAGCAGCAGGGGCCGGCCGGCAGCGCCGGCCGGATCGTCATGGGTGGGGCGTTCGATCGGCCCTGCCCCCTCAGCCGCCGTACTGCCAGCCGGTGGGACCGAGTTCCAGGGCCGCGCCGTCGCGGTGCAGCACGGCGCTCTTCACCTCGCCCACGAACACGGTGTGGTCGCCGGCCGCCACCTGACCCACCAGCTGGCACTCCACCGCCCCGAGGGCGTCGTCGAGGATCGGCAGCCCGAGGGCGCCGAGCTGGAAGGGGGTGGCGTCGAAGCGGCCGCCCATCGCCTTCTGGGGCTTGAAGAACACGGCGGCCAGATCCTTCTGATCAGCCGCCAGCACGTTGAGCGAGAAGCGGCCGGTGCGCTGGATGATGCCGTTGCTGGTGCTGTCGGCCCGCACCGCCATCACCACCAGGGGCGGCTCGAAGGATCCCTGGGTCACCCAGCTGGCGGTGAAGCCGTTCACCTCCTCGCCTTCGGCCACCCCGCAGATGAACACTCCGTGGGGGATCTTGCGCAGCAGGGTCTTCTTGGCAGCGGCGTCGAGGCTGACTTCGGCCATGGAGGACGTGCAGGGGGGGAGATCTCCCGGTGACTCTAGGAAGCGGGCCGATGCGGGGCGGGGCGCTCCCCCCTTACCCTCCGGGCTTGCTGCAGCGTTCCATGCGCGCGCTCTATCCGGGCAGCTTCGATCCCCTCACCCTCGGCCACCTCGACCTGATCGAGCGGGCCAGCCGGCTGTTCGACGGCCTGGTGGTGGCGGTGTTGCAGAACCCCGGCAAGCAACCCGCCTTCCCCCTGGAGCGGCGACTGGAGCAGATCCGCAGCGCCACCGCCCATCTGGAGGGGGTGGAGGTGGCGAGCTTCGATGGGCTCACGGTGGCGTTCGCGGGCGCCTGCGGCGCCGAGGTGATCCTGCGGGGTCTGCGGGCCCTCTCTGACTTCGAGTTCGAGCTGCAGATCGCCCACACCAACAAGAGTCTCGCCCCGCATCTGGAAACGCTGTTCCTGGCCACCGCGGTGCACCACAGCTTCCTCAGCAGCTCGGTGGTGAAGGAGGTGGCGCGCTTCGGTGGTGACGTGGCCCACATGGTGCCGGCGGGAGTGGCGCGCGACCTGGAGAGGCTCTTTAATCGTTCATCCCCTCCCATCTGACATGTCAGAGGTCCACATCACCGTTCTCGACCAGCTGGACCAGCTCGAGGACATCGTCCTCGACGGCAGTCGCATCCCGTTCAGCGGCGGGCGCCTGGTCAATGAGCAGGACGCCATCGAGGTGATGGACGCGCTGAGGGAGTCCCTGCCCAGCCAGATCACCCAGGCCGACGAGCTGATCCGCCAACGCGACAGCTTTGTGGAGAAGGCACGCCAACAGGCCGAGGAGATCGTGTCCGCCGCCCGTCGTGAGCGGGAGCAGCTGATCGCCACCGCCTCGATCCGCCACGAGGCGGAGCGGCATGTGGCCGAGATGCGGGAGCAGACGCGGCTGCAGTGCGAACAGATGATCGGCCAGGCGCGTCAGCAGGCCGCCCAGACGGAGCAGGAACTGCAGAGCCGCATGGCCCAGCTGGAGCAGCAGTTCGCTGTGCGCCGTCAGCAGCTTGAGCAGGAGGCCCAGACCCGGCGTCAGCAGCTCGAAGCCGAGGCAGCCGAGCGCAACCGGGTGCTGGTGGAGCAGCACGAGCGCAGCCGGCAGCAGGCGATGCAGGAGTTGGAGACCATCCGCCAGGAAGGTCTGCGGGTGCAGCGCGACAGCCAGGTGGAGGCGGAGCGTCTCCATAACGATGCCCTGCAGTTCCGCCAGCAGACCCAGCAGCAGTGCGATGCCCTGATCGCCCGCAGCCGCCAGGAGGCGAGCACGATTCAGGAGGGTGCCAACCGCTACGCCGAGCAGGTGCTCGGCGAGCTCGAAGGCCGGCTCAAGGAGCTCAGCCAGGTGGTGCTGGGCGGCCGTCGCGAGCTGGTGCGGATGCAGAACCCGGAAGCTGCTGCCAACCCTGCTGTGGTGCCTCTCGGCGATGCCGCCAGCAGCCTGCCCCAGGTGGAGCCGATGAACCGCGCCCGCCGGGCTGCCGGTCGCCTGCGGCGTGCCACCCGCGGGCTGGCCAGCTGATCCTGGTTCCATCGGAAAGCCCCCGGGATCCATGGGATCCGGGGGCTTTGTTGTGAGAAGCGTTGCGCCAACAACCGTCTGAACCGACCCGTTCGCCGGGAGGTTTTGTCAGTAGGCCTGGGAGCCTGCGCAGAGGGACACATCCTGAACCTGGCGCAGAACCCGGCCGATGGTGGCATTGGGGGCCGAGGCTCCGTTGGAGATGGCACTGAAGTAGCGAGGGCCGTCGCTGGTGAGCACCAGGCCGCTGATCGAGCGCACGCCGGTGAGGGTGCCGGTTTTCGCATACACCTGGCCGTCGAGGCTGGTGCCCTTATACAGGTTGCGCAGGGTGCCGCGCTGGCCGGCGATCGCCATCGAGCTCACGTAGTCGCGGCGGTAGGGGTGCTGATCCATCCGCAGCAGCAGGGCTGTGAGGAAGCGGCTGGTGAGCCGGTTCGCCCGGTCGAGACCACTGCCGTCGTGGATGGAGACGCCTTCCAAAGGCAGTCCCTGGGTGCTGAGCCAGCTCCAGTTGCGCCGTGTGGCCTCGTTGAGGTCCCAGGTGTCGGAGGCGGTGCGCAGCAGCACCTCGGCGGTGAAGTTGTGGCTCTCGGTATTGGCCAGGCTCAGCAGCCCGTGCATCGAAATCGAGGGCTCCTGGTGAAGCAGCACCGCGTCGGCGGGAATCGGCGCCCGCGAGGACACCACACTGAGCTCGGCGCTGCCGCCCTGCTGGGCGATGGCCCGCCGCATCAGCGTCTGGAGCCGGGAAGGAGGATTGCTCACCGCATCCTCGATGGCGTTGCTGGTGACCGCCAGACGGGTGATTGGTGCGCCGTAGGCATAGGCGCGGTCGGCATAGTTCCAGCCCTGGGGCCACCAGGCCTGGGCCGGTTCTTCTGCCAGTTGCAGACGCACAGCCGTGCCGATCGCACCGCTGCTGCCGCCTGAGTTCAGCGCCAGGCGGGCGAAGCGTTGCAGGTGGGGGAGGGCCAGGTCGGGATCTCCCTGGCCGGTGAGCCGCAGGGTACCGTCGGGGAGGCGCCACAGCTGGGTGGCGAGGCGATGGTCGGGGCCGAGGCGATCGAGGGCGAAGGCGCTGCTCACCAGCTTCTGGTTCGACGCCGGCACCCGGGGCCGGGTTCCGTTCACATCGGCCAAGAGCCGGCCGGCGGGGTCGGCCACCGAGATGCTCCAGGCGAAGCTCTCGTCGCCCACCAGCGCAGCGACCCGCTGCTGCAGGGCGGGGCAGCTCACCTGGCTCTGCAGTCGGGGCAGGCCGTTGGGCGTCGGCAGCTCGGGCAGGGCCGCCAGCGGAACGGGCCGCAGGCCACGGCTGGGGGGAAGGGCCGGAGCGCCCAGGGCCGGGGCGGGGGAAGCGAGCGACGGGATCGGGGCCAGCAGCGGCAGGGCAAGACTGCCGCCGAGCAGCACCGAGGTCAGCCGGGCCGGGGAGGAGACACGCATGGTCAGAGAGCTCCGAGCTTGAGGTCGGTGACGCTGCCGCCGAAGCGGTAGGTGGAACCCTCGAGTTCCACCGGGGCGCCGATCTTGATCGCCTGGTTGCCGAAGACCAGGCCGTCCTTGGTCTTGCGGCCCTGTCCCTCCAGGATGAAGCGGGCGTCGAAGCTGCCGAACATCCTCTGATTGGGATCAGGGGCGCTCACCACCTTGCCGTCGGGGGTGAGCGTGGAGATGCGGCGCTCAAGGGGGATGATCCGACGGATCGACACCGAGCCATGGGGCTGGTTGCGGATCACGATCTGAACCTTGCCGTCGGCTTCGGCCGCGCGGAGCAGGCCCCCGGAATCAGCGGATGGCACACCGCGCACGTCGACCGTGACGGTGACGGGCTGAAGGGCACCGGTGGCTCGTGCCACGGCACCACTGAGCTTTGGCGACCAGATCACCCCACCGACCGCCAGAACTACGGCAGCGGCAGCGCCGAGATCAACCAGGCTCCAGGAGCGAGGGGAGAAGGCAGGTTTCGCCATTGGACAACCAAGGTCCGCGAAGTGTACGCAGGACAACCCGGCAGCACCAGACCCGCCCTCCTAGTTCTGCAGTCCTTCGATCAGGTCGCCAAGGGCGCGCAGGTTCGCTCCAAGCCCGGGCTCCGCTCCCCCCGTCAAAGCGCGCTCCTGCTCCTCGGTGTCGGGACGTCGTTCGAAGCTGGCGACGGGGCGGAACCCGTCGGGATCGAGCCGATACAGTTCGAATTCACCCGGGTGGGCGCGGCGCAGGGCGCTGCCCGCCTGGGGCACCAGGGCATAGGCGCTCTGCCACAGGGAGAGGAAGCCTCGGCGCCGCTGCCGGGCCACGCTGCCGATCCCCACGGCTGCATCCTCGAGAGAAGGGTTGAGCAGCACCACCGGACCCGGATGCGACCCGCACAGGGCTTCCACCTCTTCGTATTCGGTCTGGGCAGGGGCCACCAGAATCAGAAGATGAGCGGCGGCACTGTCCGTGGCTTGCGCTTGGGTCTGGCGGCGGCGCTCGTCGCCGTAACTGCCGAGGGCCTCCGCCAGCTCGGGGGCATCCCGCCGCGCCAGGGCCGCCGCGCCGGCGTCGGGGAACAGCAGCCGCAACGCCGGCTGCTCGGTCCGCATCGTTTCGGCCAGCCGCAGGGCGACCGGCAGCAACCGCAGGCCCTCGAAGCGCAGTTCCGCGGTCCAGCGACCCCTCGGTTCCGCCGCCAGGGCCGAACGCAGCGCCTGCACCAACTGCTCTTCGGCGGCGTGCAGATCGGCAGGAAGCATGGGCGGGTCGCAATCGATGCGGACCCTACCCCTGCTCCTCCACTTCCCGGCGGGCCGCCGCCAGGTCGGCTGGAAGCGGTTCCAGCCCGGCGGCGGAGTGCCAGGAGCCGAGGCTGATGCGCAGGCCGGAGCCGGCCACCGCCGGTTCGAATCCCATCGCCTCCAGCACCGGACTGGTGCCAGCGCCGGAGCCGCTGCGGCAGGCCGATCCGCTGCTCACCGCCCAGCCCCGGCGCGCCAGAGCACGCACCAGCGCCCGTCCCGGCAGAGGGCGACCCTGGGAATCGCTGATCTTCAGGGCGATGTGGTGGGGCAGGCGGCCGGGCGTCCCCCCCGGAGGCGGCCCGAGCAGGGTGGTGCCCTCCAGGGCCAGCAACCGCTCCAGCAGCGCATCGCGAACGGCTGCGACGGGATCCTCGCCACCGCCGCAGCGGGCCATGGCCTGCTCCAGGGCCGTGGCGAAGCCCACCGCCAGGGCCACCGGCTCGGTGCCGGCCCGCAGCCCTCCCTCCTGGCTGCCGGCGACCAGCGGATCGAGCGGCACGCCCGATCGCACCAGCAGGGCACCAATGCCGCGCGGCCCCTCGAGCTTGTGGGCGGCGCAACTGAGCAGATCCACAGGCAGCTGATCGAAGCGCACCGGCTGGTGGCCCACCACCTGAACCGCATCCACGTGCAGCAGCACCTCGGCGGCGCGGCAGCGCTCAGCGATCGCCTCGATGGGCTGCAGCGTCCCCACTTCGCTCTGCCCCCAGATCAACGAAACCAGGCGGGTAGGGGGATGCAGCAGCGAGGTGAGGGCCTCCAGGTCCACCACGCCCAGTCGGTCGACGGGAACCACCGCCACCGTCCAGCCGCTGCGGCGCAGGCGCTGGGCGGCGGCCACGGTGGCCGGATGCTCCACCGCAGAGATCAAGAGCCGACCGGGCGGCAGGCCGGCGCAGGCGCCGAGCAGGGCCAGGTGGATGGCTTCGCTGGCCCCGGAAACGAACACCAGGCGTCCGCTGCCCAGCTCCAGCAGGTCGGCCAGCCGCTGGCGGCTGCGCTCCAGGGCTTCCGCGGCGGCGAGGCCTGGGCTGTGAAGACTGGAAGGGTTGGCCCAGGCCGTGGTCCAGGCCTCTTCCATCGCCGCCCGCACCGCCACGGAGGGGGGCGTGGTGGCGCAGGTGTCGAGGTAGCGGGCGAGGCCCGCGGGCTCAAAGGGGGAAGCCGGCATCCCGCTCGAACCGGGCCCGGGTGCGGGACTCGAAGGAGTCGCTGGCGATCGTGACCAGTTCATCGAGGGAGCGCTCCTCCAGCAGGGCCGCCACGGCGGCTCGCGCGGCGGCACTGGGGCAGGCCTCCGGCCGCAAGCAGCCGTTCACGCAGGCGGTGGCGCAATCGATGGCCTCGGCGGGGGCGGGAGCAGCCGGTTCGCCGGTGGCGGCCGGTGAAGGCTCGGCGGGAGCGATGGGCTCCGGCCCCGGCGCCAGCACCCCCTCGAACACCACCTCGGCCGGGCCGCTCATGAACACGGGCCCCTGGGCCCCATCCCATTCGATCTCCAACGGGCCTCCAGGCAGATCGATCCGGGCCCGGCCAGCGCTGAGGCCGAGGCGATGGCAAGCCACCAGGGTGGCGCAGGCGCCGGTGCCGCAGGCCAGGGTGGGGCCCGCGCCCCGCTCCCACACCCGCATCACCAGGTGGTCGGGCGCCAGGACCTGAACGAAGTGAACATTGGTGCGTGCCGGGAAGGCGTCGTGGTGCTCCAGAAGCGGGCCGAGATGCTCCAGGTCCACGGCGGCCACATCGGCCACAGGCACCACCACATGGGGATTGCCCATGCCGGCGGCGGCCACCGTCAGCCACTGACCCTCCACCTCCAGCTCGCCCTGGGGCAGGTCCGCCGGTCCGATCGGCAGGGTGGTGGGAACGGTGGCGGGGTCGAGGAACGGAGGACCCATGTCGACCCGGATCAGCCCCTCGGGGCGAAGTTCCGGCACGATCCGGCCCGCCAGGGTCTCCACCTGCCAGGAGCGGCCCGGCGCCGCTCCCTCCAGATCCGCCAGGAAACGGGCCAGGCAACGGATGCCGTTGCCGCACATCTCGGGTTCGGTGCCGTCGGCGTTGAAGATGCGCATCCGCAGCTCGCCGCCCTCCCGGGGCGGCAGGGCCAGGATCACGCCATCGCCACCAACGCCGAAGCGGCGATCGCAGAGCCGCTGCACCGTGGCCCCGTCCAGACCCAAAGGCGCGGAACCGTCGGCCTCGTCCGGGGTCAGGTGCCGACCGTCGATGACGAGGAAATCATTCCCCAGGCCCTGAATCTTGCTGAATCGGAGCACCGTTCCAAGATGGAAGGACGGCCTGATCCTATGCAGAGCTTCTTTGAGCGGCGGGGACCCCGCCTCGACACCAGCCTCCCCAGCGTCCGTCACGTGCAGGACCTGATCCGCAACCGCACGATGGTGCAGGTTGTGATGGTGAGCGGTCAGGAACTGGAGGGAACGGTGCGGTGGCAGGACAACGATTTCCTGGCCCTGCGGCAGGACGCCAGCCTGCCCCTGGTGCTGCTCAACCGCAACGCCATCACCCTGCTGCGCGCCCTGCCCTGAGACGGCCCGCAGGGGCTGTGGCACAGTCTGGCGGGTGATCCGGTCAGCGACCTCCCGTGAGCGAACCCGCCCGCTACCGCCCCCAGGCGATCGAGGAGCCCTGGCAACGGCGCTGGCACGAGGAAGGTCGCCATCACACGCCGGAGAGCGGCGAGGGCGAGCCCTATTACGCCCTCTCGATGTTCCCCTATCCCTCGGGGAACCTGCACATGGGTCATGTGCGCAACTATGTGATCACCGACGTGATCGCCCGTGTGCAGCGGATGCGCGGGCGGAGGGTGCTGCATCCGATGGGCTGGGATGCCTTCGGCCTGCCGGCGGAGAACGCGGCGATCGAGCGGGGCGTGGACCCTGGCGCCTGGACCGACCGCAACATCGCCGCGATGCGCGCCCAGCTGCAACGGCTGGGGCTGTCGCTCGACTGGGAGCGGGAGGTGGCCACCTGCCACGCGGACTACTACCGCTGGACCCAGTGGCTGTTTCTCCAGTTCCTGGAGGCCGGCCTGGCCTACCGCCGCGAAGCCACGGTGAACTGGGATCCGGTGGACCAGACGGTGCTGGCCAACGAGCAGGTGGACGGCGAGGGCCGCTCCTGGCGCAGCGGTGCCTTGGTGGAGAAACGCCAGCTGCGCCAGTGGTTCCTGAAGATCACCGCCTACGCCGACCAGCTGCTCGACGACCTCGATCAGCTCCAGGGCTGGCCGGAGCGGGTGCGCACCATGCAGGCCAACTGGATCGGCCGCAGCAAGGGCGCCGAGCTCCGCTTCCCGGTGCTCGACGCCGCCGGCGAACCCACGGGCGAAACGATTCCGGTGTTCACCACCCGCGCCGACACGATCTACGGCGCCAGCTACGTGGTGCTGGCGCCTGAGCATCCCCGGGTCGCCGCCCTCACCACCCCTGAGCATCAGGTGCAGGTGGAGGCGTTCTGCGATCTGGTGAGCTGCCAGAGCGAGCAGGAGCGCACCGCCGAGGACCGCCCCAAGCGCGGAGTGCCGCTCGGCACCTCGGTGCGCAATCCCGCCAGCGGCGAGGTGCTGCCGCTGTGGATCGCCGATTACGTGCTGGCGGAGTACGGCACCGGCGCCGTGATGGGCGTCCCGGCCCACGACCAGCGCGACTTCCTGTTCGCCCGCCAGTACGAGCTGCCGGTGCGGCAGGTGATCATCCCCGAGGGCTCCGATGAGCACGCCTTCGAGGGGGGGGCCTGGACCGAGCCGGGGGTGCTGATCCACTCCGGACCCTTCGACGGCCTCACCAGTGCCGAGGCCCGCAGCGCCATCGCCGCCGCCGCCGCTGAACAGGGCTGGGGCGAGGAGCGCATCCAGTACCGCCTGCGCGACTGGCTGATCTCCCGCCAGCGGTACTGGGGCTGCCCGATCCCGGTGATCCACTGCGACGCCTGCGGCGTGGTGCCGGTGCCGGCCGAGCAGCTGCCGGTGGAGCTCCCCCGCGACGTGGCCTTCAGCGGCAAGGGGGCCTCACCGCTGGCCCAGCTGGAGAGCTGGGTGAATGTGGTCTGCCCGTGCTGCGGCAAGCCGGCCCGGCGGGAGACCGACACGATGGATACCTTCATGTGCTCCAGCTGGTACTTCCTCCGCTACAGCGATCCGGCCAACACCGACCTGCTGTTCGGCCGCGCGGCGGTGGATTCCTGGCTGCCGGTGAACCAGTACGTGGGCGGCATCGAGCACGCGATTCTGCATCTGCTCTATGCGCGCTTCTTCACCAAGGTGCTGCGCGACCGCAACCTGCTCGGTTTCGACGAACCGTTCCAGCGCCTGCTCACCCAGGGCATGGTGCAGGGGATCACCTACAAGAACCCCCACAGCGGCCGCTACATCGCCCCCGGCGAGGTGAACGAACCCAGCGACCCCCGCGATCCGGTCACGGGCGAGGTGCTGGAGGTGTTTTACGAAAAGATGTCGAAGTCGAAGCACAACGGCGTTGATCCGGCCGTGGTAATCGACCGCTACGGCGCCGACACGGCCCGGATGTTCATCCTGTTCAAGGCTCCTCCGGAGAAGGATCTGGAGTGGGACGACGCCGACGTGGAGGGGCAGTTCCGCTTCCTCCAGCGTCTCTGGCGCCTGGTGGAAGGGGCTTTGGCCCGGGGGCTCAGCCTGAAGACGGCGGCGGAAGCCCCGGCGGCCCTCAGCGATGGGGAACGAGAGCTGCGCCGGGCCGTGCACCAGGCCATCACCGCCATCGACGACGACCTCAGCGACGGCCACTACCAGTTCAACACCGCCGTGTCGGAGCTGATGAAGCTCAGCAACGCCATGGCCGCCCAGCTGGAGGCCGCCTCGCCGGCGGTGGCCCTCGAGGCCCTGCAGACCCTGCTGCTGCTGCTGGCCCCCTTCGCCCCCCATCTGGCGGAGGAGCTGTGGCACCGGCTCGGAGGCCAGGGCAGCGTGCACGGCCAGCGCTGGCCGGTGGCTGACGCCGCGGCGCTGGTGCAGGACACCGTGCCCCTGGTGATCCAGGTGAAAGGCAAGGTGCGCGGCCAGCTCGACGTGCCCGCCGATGCCGATCGGGCCACCCTGGAGAAGCTGGCGCTCGAGAGCGAGGTGGCAGCCCGCTGGCTCGAGGGCCGCGCACCCAGCCGGGTGATCGTGGTGCCGGGCAAGCTGGTGAACCTGGTGCCCTAGGCCAGCAGGGCGGCCGCGTGGTGGTCCAGGTGGTCGTCGATGAAGCTGGCGATGAAGAAGTAGCTGTGGTCGTAGCCGCTCTGCAGCCGCAGGGTGAGCGGATGGCCCGCGGCCTCGGCCGCCTCCGCCAGGGCCTGGGGCTGGAGCTGGCTCTCGAGGAACGGATCGGCGCTGCCCTGGTCCACCAGCAGGGGCAGGCGCTCGCCGGCCTGGCCGATCAGCCCGCAGGCGTCCCACTCCTGCCAGTGCTCACGGTCGGGGCCGAGATAGCGGCCGAAGGCCTTCTCGCCCCACGGGCAGGCGCTGGGCCGGCAGATCGGCGCGAACGCAGACACCGAGCGGTAGCGGCCGGGATGGCGCAGGGCGCAGACCAGGGCCCCGTGGCCGCCCATGGAATGGCCGCTGATGCCGCGCCGGTCGTTCAGGGGCAGCTCGGCCTCCACCAGAGCAGGCAGCTCCTCGCTCACGTAGGTGCCCATGCGGTAGTGGCGCGACCAGGGGGCCTCGGTCGCATCCACGTAGAAGCCGGCGCCGTGGCCGAAGTCCCAGGCGCCGTCGGGGTCGGTGGGCACCTCCGGGCCGCGGGGGCTGGTGTCGGGGGCCACCACCGCCAGCCCCAGCGCCGCCGCCCGCCGCTGGATGCCCGACTTCTGCATCACGTTCTCGTCGGTGCAGGTGAGCCCGGAGAGCCACCAGAGCGCCGGCACCGCCTCGCCGGCGAGGGCCCGGGGCGGCAGGAACACGGCGAACACCATCGGACAGCCGAGGGCCGTGGAGGTGTGGCGGTAGCGGCGATGCACGCCGCCGAAGCAGCGGTTCTCGGCAATCAGTTCGAGCATCGAGGGCGGCGGGTCCGGGGTGATCAGCGATCGAAGTACACCACCGAGCGGATGCTCTCGCCGGCATGCATCAGATCGAAGGCCCGGTTGATCTCCGCCAGGCCCATGGTGTGGGTGATGAAGGTGTCGAGGGGAATCTCCCCCTTCTCGAAGCGCTCCACATAGCCGGGCAGTTCGCTGCGACCGCGTACGCCGCCGAAGGCCGAACCGCGCCACACCCGGCCGGTGACCAGCTGGAAGGGACGGGTGCTGATCTCCTGGCCGGCGCCGGCCACGCCGATGATCGTCGACTCCCCCCAGCCCTTGTGGCAGCTCTCGAGGGCGGCGCGCATCACCTCCACGTTGCCGATGCACTCGAACGAGTAATCCACCCCGCCATCGGTGAGGTCGATGATCACCTGCTGGATCGGGGCGTCGTGCTCCCGCGGGTTGATGCAGTCGGTGGCGCCCAGCTGGCGGGCGATCGCGAACTTGGCCGGGTTCACGTCGATGCCGATGATCCGCTCGGCCCCGGCCATCACCGCCCCGATGATCACCGCCAGCCCGATGCCGCCCAGACCGAACACGGCCACCGTGGTACCGGGCTGCACCTTGGCGGTGTTGAGCACGGCGCCGATGCCGGTGGTCACGCCGCAGCCCAGCAGGCACACCTTCTCCAAAGGCGCCTGGGGGCTGATCTTCGCCACCGCGATCTCCGGCACCACGGTGTACTCCGAGAACGTGGAGGTGCCCATGTAGTGGTGGATCATGCGGCCGCCGCTGGAGAAGCGGCTGGTGCCATCCGGCATCAGACCCCGCCCCTGGGTGCCGCGGATCGCCTGGCAGAGGTTGGTCTTGCCGGAGAGGCAGAAGCTGCAGGCGCGGCATTCCGGGGTGTAGAGCGGGATCACGTGGTCGCCCACCGCCACCGAGGTCACGCCCGGCCCCAGCTCCTCCACGATCGCGCCGCCCTCGTGGCCCAGGATCGCGGGGAACAGGCCCTCCGGATCGGCGCCCGAGAGGGTGAAGGCATCGGTGTGGCACACGCCGGTGGCCACCACCCGCAGCAGCACCTCCCCTTCCTTGGGGGGAGCCACATCCACCTCGGTGATCTCGAGCGGCTCTCCAGCGGCCCAGGCCACCGCGGCGCGGGATCGGATCATGTCCGCAAAGACTAGGAACCTAGGACGGGCCTTGCGGGATCAGGAGCGTCGGAAGCGCAGGGTTGCGGGCTGGCCCCAGTCGCCCTCGGCGGTGTAGCCGCGGGCGTTGGCGCAGAGGTAGCGCAGGTTCAAGAACACCGGCTCCGGGCTCGGCAGCTCCAGAGCGGCGGCGATCGCTTCGAGATCCCGGGGGGCGCCGTCGGCGAGCAGGGCGCCGATCCGCCCCTGGATGTCCAGGATGCCGGCAGCGGCCTTCTTGCCGGCCTCCACGCCGGGCTGGTCGTAAGCGTTGATGTTCACCAGCTCGGCGTACAGACCCACCGCCCGCTCGAACAGGGCGATCAGCACCCCCAGCGCCGCCGCATCGAAACGGCGCAGGCAGATGGAAAGGCTCTGGCGCCCCCCTTCGCTCAGAGCGGAGCGGGTGCCCTGCAGGAAGCCCTCGAGGAAGTCCCCGGGGTGCTCGCCATCGATCGGCTGCACCTCGGCAGGATCGTCGAGCGCCTCGATGAACACCACGAAGAAGTTATCGATCCCGTCACGCAGCTGCTGCACGTAGGCGTGCTGATCGGTGGAGCCCTTGTTGCCGTACACCGCCAGGCCCTGGTGCACCACAGCACCGGCGCGGTCGAGGCGCTTGCCCAGCGACTCCATCACCAGCTGCTGCAGGTAGCGGCTGAACACCTCCAGCCGATCGCGGTAGGGGAGCACCACCATGTCGCGGCGTCCGCGGCCCTCACCGGCCGCATACCAGGCGGCCGCCAGCAGGGCGGCGGGGTTGCGGCGCAGGTCAGCCTGCCGGGTGAGGGCATCCATGTGGGCCGCACCGGCGAGGAAACTTCGCAGATCCACGCCCGACAGGGCCGCGGGCAGCAGACCCACGGCGCTGGTGATGCTGGTGCGGCCGCCCACCCAGTCGAACATGTCGAAGCGGGCCAGCCAGCCCTGGCCCTCCGCCAGCCGATCGAGCTGGCTGCCGCCCATCGTGATCGCCACGGCCTGGGCAGCCCAGCTGCCGCCGGCGGCCTCCAGGCGGGCCCGCGCCTGCTCCATGCCCAGCCGCGGCTCCGGTGTCCCCCCCGACTTGCTGACCACCACCGCCAGGGTGGTGCGCAGCCGCTCACCGAGGAGCGAGAGGGTGCGATGGATCCCCTGGGGATCGACGTTGTCGAGGAAGTGGAAGGGGAGCCCGGCCTCCTCCCGGCCAAGGGCCCGCAGGATCAGCAGCGGACCGAGGCCCGAGCCGCCGATGCCGATCCAGAGCACATCGGTGAAGGCCGCCCCGCCCGGGGTCGTGATCCGGCCCTCCAGCACGGCGGTGCCGAAGGCCTCCAGGCGGTCGACCTCAGCGGCGATGTGCCGACCGGCCTCGGGATCGGGCGCGAGCTCAGGAGCCCGCAGCCAGTAATGGCCCACCTGGCGCTGCTCGTCGCCATTGGCGACCGCCCCCCCCTCCAGGGCCTCCATCGCAGAGAAGGCCTGCTCGAAGCGGGGTGTCAGCGCCGCCAGGTGCTGCTCCTCCAGGCCCATGCGGCTCACATCGAGCCAGACCCCCAGGGCTTCGTCGTACCAGAGCAGGTCGCGGAAGCGCTGCCAGAGGCTGGCGGGATCGTGGCCGTTCAGGGGAGGGAGCGAGGACATGCGTGCGGAGGACGACCGCCGGTTGGCGTGGAAACCGTATCCAGGGGCGGCCGGCTGAAGGCCGCAGGACGGCCGGCCCTGCGGCCGGCTGTGTGGGCCAGCCCACAGACCGATCGGTGTCCGGGCTCGACGAAGGGGAAAGATGCGAGAGAATGAGCTACAGATTCCCTTCGGTTGGTGAACGACCCGGTGATCCATTCCATCTGGACCACCCTCCGCAGTTCTGGTCAGGGTCGGCTCCGCCATCGCAGTCCTTCCGTTCGCCCTCTGCTCACGGGGGGCCTGCTTCTGGCCGGCGCCCTGGCTGCTTTGGGGCTGGTGCGCCCCCAGCCCCCGCTTCTGGTCACCGACCCTGGCCTGATCGACGCAACGACCCGCCACGGCACCCCCACAGAAGGTGCCCGCCCCGATCCGATCGATTTCACCACGGCTGAGCTGCAGGAGCTCAACCGACGCTTCGGCGTGCACGGTCCGCAGTCGCCCCTGGCCCAGTTGTTCACCGAAGGGCTGGACCAGCTCCAGCCCCTGAGGAACCACACCCTGGCCCGCCTCGAGGAGCTGCGGCCGGTGATCCTCAGTGAATCGGCCCGCCACGGGATCAACCCGATGCTGGTCACCGCGGTGCTGTTCGATGAACTGCAGCACGTGAAGCCGGGTGAGAACGTGCCGATCGTGGCCCGCTCCGGCCTGTTCCAGACCCATGGGCCGGCCCAGCTCAGCGTCGGCGAGATGGTGAAGCAGGGTCTGCTCTCCCCTGATGCCACACCGGAGGAGGTGGATCAGGCCCGCCTCCAGCTGCTGGATCCCGACCAGAACGTCCAGCTGCTGGTCGGCAAGTTCGCTCGCCTGGAGAGGGCCTTGGGCCTTCCCGGCGGACGCACCCTGATGGCCAGCCGTTCGCCCCGCGACGCCAAGGCGATCGCCACACTCGCCTACCTCCACAACGGCAAGCTCGATTACCCCGGCAGGATCCTCCGCTACATGCAGGACCCTGAGCTGCATGCGCTCCTCTACGGCGAGCGGCGCCCCCTCACCAGTCCGCTGATCTGAGGGGGCCGGGCGCTCTTCGCCTCACTCAGCAGCTGAAGCCCAGGGCCTGGAGCCTCGTGCCGAGCCTGGCCCAGTCGAAGCTGCGGGGATCACCCCGTTCGCCATTGAGATCCACATGGCGATGGGTGGTGATCTGGCGGGGTTCAATCGGGAAGCGTCGCATCCAGTCGGCAAGAACCACCGCCGTGGCGTCGTACTGGGCCTCGCTGTAGCCGCTGTGTTGCGGTTCCGCGTCTTCCCCGTCGACGGGTGTCTCCAGGCTGAGGTGAAGGGCGAAGTTGTTGATCGATCCCCCTACCCGGGGATTGGTGACCACCCAGCGGCCATCGAAAGCGGAATTGCCGGCGCCGAACGCCCGATCCTCGGGGGCCACGGTCTCCACAATCTCGCCTCGCTCTCCGATCAGAGTGTGGTAGCTCACCTGATCCTCATCGCGCGGATGGGGGGTGACGAAGGTGTTCAGGGCGGAGCGCAGTCCGAACACAGTTTCATGCAGCACCACCACCCGGGGAGTGGGATCCACGGGATTACCGAAGGTATCGACGCGGAAGCGCTGGCCGTAGTTGCTGGGGTCGATTCTCACACGCATCCGCCGTTGCTCAAGCGTGGCGGCCAGGGCCTGCATCCGCTGGACGAGGGCGGGATCTGGGGCCTGGCACCCGGCCAGGGGCGTTTGCCAGGGGGTGCGCGCGGGCGGCGGTGGGGCAGGTCGGCGGGGCTTCTCCCGCACCGGCCTGGACTGGCGCACGTCCTCGAGGATGTCCAGCAGCGAGGGACGTCCCCCGGCATTGCCCGGGCTGGCCAACAGATCTCGCGCCAGCCACGCCAGCCCACCGATGCTGAGCACACCCGCACCGGCACAGGCGAACAGGAGGGGGCGCAGGCGCTCGTTCAAGGCTCCAGCCTCCCCCAGTGCAGGCGGCGCTTCAGTGCGGTGGCAGGCGCCTGCGGATCCGCCACCAGGCGCCAGCGCTCCACCTGCGGGGCGGCTGGCTGAAGGCGGCATTGGCGCACCCGCCCGTCGCGGCAGAAGAGCACCTCCAACGCGTCGGGCGACCCGCCAGTAGGACCAGGGGCGAGATGAACGTCGTCGTCGCGGCGGAGGCGGCGCCCATCGAGGGCGAGCAGCTCATCTCCCACCTGCAGGCCCGCGCGCTGGGCCGGGCCATCCCGCCGCACCCTCCGCAGCTGTAGCCCCGCCGGCATCGCCTCCAGCTGCCAGCCGGCATCGGCCTGGCGAGAGACATCGGGTTCCAGGCGCAGGCCCACATCCGCCAGATAGGCATCGAGATCGGGGTCTTCGGTGCCCGTGAGCCACTCCTCCAGAAGACCATCGAGATCGGCTGCAGCCTCGCGGAACGCCTGGCGCAGATCGTCTTCCCCGTAGCCGCGCCGCCAACGGCCATGGCTGTGCCAGAGGCGCTGCAGCACCGCCCCGAGCCAGGAGCCGTGACGTCGCAGGTGGAGGTCGAGCACCAGGGCCACCACGGCCCCCTTGAGGTAGTAGCTCACCTGGTTGTCGGCCGCGTGGGCATCGGCGCGGTAGAGCTTCACCCAGGCCTCCTGGCTGCTCACCCGCAGGCTCTGTACCCGGCGGCCTGGGGTCAGCCGGTAGCGGCTGAGATCGGCGCCCAGATCCTCCAGCAGCTCGGCCTCCGTCCCCAGCCCGGCGGCGAAGGGCAGCAGAGTGTCGAAATAGCTGGTGATGCCTTCGGCGAACCAGAGGGTGGGAACGATCGTGGGCCGGTCGTAGTCGATCGGGCTGAGGGGTGCCGGCCGCAGGCGGCGAACGTTCCACTGGTGCAGATATTCATGGGCCACCAGCTGCAGCAGCTTGCGTCGCCCCTCGGGCCTGGCGAGGGCCGTGCGGCCGTACACCAGCACGCTGGCGTGGTCGTGCTCCAGGCCGCCATAGCCCTGCTCCGGCAGCTGCTGGATGAACAGGTAGGCAGGGGAGGCCGGCGCCCCCACGCCCATCAGCCGGCAGCAAGCGAGGCACACCCGCTCCACATCAGCCAGCCAGGCTGGATCACGGGCGGGAAGGTCGCCGCCGCGGGTGACCCAGCGGTGGGGGACGCCCGCCACGGAGAACGTGTGGCAGGCATGGGGGCCCGCCTCCACCGGCGTGTCGATCAGGGCGTCATAGTCGGCAGCGCGCCAACCGCCTTCCTCGGCCGGGGGAAGGGACAGGAAGGGCTGCCAGCCCGAGGGAAGGCGAAGCTCGAGCCGATGGGGGTGCCAGCGCAGACCCTCCACCAGCAACGCCACGCCGGCGAGGGCCAGGAAGCCATGGTCACCGCCGAGTTCGCAGGTGCGCACAGAGGGCTCGGTGGCCAGGATCCGCCAGCGAGCCTCCACCGGTGCACGATCGGGAAGCTCGGCAACCCAGGCGGCCACCTCGAGGCGCTCGAGCGGCACGCGGCGGCCGTTCTGGAGCACCTCCAGGCCCTCCAGGCGGCTCACATAATCGCGGATCAGGTACGACCCAGGCGTCCAGGCGGGCAGGCGCAACACCAGCCGTTGCTGAGGCGGCGTGAACTGAAGGGAGGCCTGAACGAGGTGGGTGGTGGGGGCGGTGAGATCCAGCAGCAGCAGAGGCTCCGGCAACCCGGCGGCAGCACGTTCAGGCACGGAGGCAGCACTCAGGCATGAACGTCGATCACGGCCCCGGGAAGCTGCTCGGCGGCCTCGGCGAGCGCATGTCGGGCGGCATAGGCCCGGGTGATCCGCCCCAGCAGGGTCTGGAGCGAGCGGGAGGCGGCGATGCGCTGCAGATCGCCCACCAGCGCCAGGCTGCCGTCGTCCTGACGGCCCCAGCCCAGGCTGCGGTCCCGTCCCACGGCCACCTGCAGCTCCACATTCACCTTCTCACCGGCGAATCCCTCAAGCACCCCACCGCGTCGGGGCTGAAATCCGAGGGAGCGGAGGCTGAGCTCCAGGCAGTCGGCGTCCTTCAGGACGGTTGGCAGGATGGAGAGGTGGGACACCGGTGCCATGGCCATTGGGGCAGACCCTAGCGATCCGGAGGCCGGCGTCCAGTGGCCGTTGCCACCGCCAGGTGGTGATCCTGGGCCGAGGCTGCGGCTGGGGGTGATGGCCTCCGGCAACGGCAGCAACTTCGAGGCCCTGGTGGCCGCCTGCCGTGAGGGCCGGCTGTCGGGGCAGGTGGAGCTGCTGGTGGTGAACAACCAGGGCTGCGGTGCCGAGGAACGGGCCCGGCGGCTGGGGGTTCCCTGCCGCCTGCTCGATCACCGCTGCTTCGCTGGTCGCGAGGCCCTTGATCAGGCCCTGATCGCGGCGTTCCGGGAGGCGGCGGTGGATCTGGTGGTGATGGCGGGCTGGATGAGGATCGTGACGCCGCTGCTGATCGAGGCGTTCCCGGAGCGGCTGCTCAACATCCACCCCTCGCTGCTGCCGAGCTTCCGCGGCGTGGACGCCATCGGCCAGGCGCTGGCGGCGGGGGTGACCCTGGCGGGATGCACCGCCCACCTGGTGGCCCCGGAGGTGGACGCCGGGCCGATCCTGGTGCAGGCGGCGGTGCCGGTGCTTGCTGGCGACGATGCCGACAGCCTGGCGGAGCGGATCCACCACCAGGAGCACCGCATCCTGCCCCTGGCGGTGCAGCTGGCGGCAGAGCGCCTCAGGGATAAAACGGCAGCAGCGGCAGGCCGGTGCCCGCCTCCAGGCCCGCCATCAGGTTGAGGCACTGCATGCCCTGGCCCGCCTGACCCTTCACCAGGTTGTCGATGGCGCTCATCACGATCAGCTGGCCCGTGCGCTGATCCACCTGCACCGACAGCAGGCAGCGGTTGGTCTGGCGCACCCACTTGGTGGAGGGGTAGGTGCCCACCGGCAGCACCTCGACGCTGGGGCGATCGCGATAGGCGGCACGCAGCAGCGTCGTGCAGTCATCGGCGGTGAGGCCCGGATCGCGCAGACGGGCGTAGACGGTGGCGAGCAGCCCGCGCACCATCGGCATCAGGTGCGGGGTGAACTGCAGCTGGATCGGCTGGCCCGCCACCCGGCCGGCCAGCTGTTCGATTTCACTGGTGTGGCGGTGACCCACCACGCCGTAGGGGGCCACCGCCTCGGCGGCCTCCGCCAGCAGCAGGTTCTCCTTGGCGGCCCGGCCGCCACCGCTGGTGCCGGTCTTGGCATCGATCACGATGCCGCGCGTTTCGATCAGGCCCTGTTTGAGGAAGGGCACCAGGGCCAGCAGGCTGGCGGTGGGGAAGCAGCCCGGGGCCGCCACCAGGCGGGCGGAGCGGATCGCGGCCTCCTCCCACTCCACCAGGCCGTAGACGGCCTCAGCGCAGAGGTCCTCGTCGCTGCGGGGCACCTGCCTGGCCTCAGAGGCATACACCTCCTGCCACCGGGCCAGGGAGCGGTAGCGATAGTCGGCCGAGAGATCCACCACCTTCACCCCCCGCTCCAGCAGCGGTGGCACCAGGCCGGCGGCGAGCCCGTTGGGCAGGCTCAGCACCGCCAGGTCGGCGGCGGCGGCGATCGCCTCGGCATCGGGCTTGCGCACCACCGGATCCCCGTCCAGGGGCAGGAAGGGCACCAGCTCGCTCCAGCGTTTGCCGCTGCTGCGCTCGCCCCCCAGGAACGTCACCGAGAGGCCGGGGTGGCCCTGGAGCAGGCGCAGGGTCTGCAGCCCTCCGTAGCCACTGGCACCAATCACCGCGACGCGCTTGCCTGCCATGCCGAAGCAACGGGAACGGCTGATCGTACCGGGCTCTATAAAGAGAGATTGCGGGGCCCACGCCGGACGGCCGCTCCCGCCCCCTGCCGTCGCTCCCCTTGACTCTCCTCTCCTCCTCCCCCCGCGATGGTGCCGGCGCGGTCCCCCAGGATCCGGCGCCGATCCGCTTCGATGCGGTGGCCGACGCCCTCGCCGCGATCCGCAACGGCGAATCCATCGTCGTGGTCGACGACGAGAACCGCGAGAACGAAGGCGATCTGATCTGCGCCGCCCAGTTCGCCACGCCCCAGCAGATCAACTTCATGGCCACCGAGGCGCGGGGCCTGATCTGCCTGGCGATGGAGGGCCAGCGCCTGGACGCGCTCGATCTGCCGCTGATGGTGGATCGCAATACCGACAGCAACCAGACCGCCTTCACGGTCAGCGTGGACGCGGGTCCGGAGAACGGCGTCAGCACGGGGATCTCCGCTGACGACCGCGCCCGCACGATCCAGGTGGCGATCCATCCGGACACCCGACCGGCCGATCTGCGCCGCCCTGGCCACATCTTCCCGCTGCGGGCCCGGGAGGGCGGGGTGCTCAAGCGCGCCGGCCACACCGAAGCCGCCGTGGATCTGGCCCGCCTCGCCGGCCTCTATCCGGCCGGGGTGATCTGCGAGATCCAGAACGCCGACGGCTCGATGGCCCGGCTGCCCCAGCTGGTGGACTACGCCCGCCACCACGGGCTGCGGTTGATTTCGATCGCCGATCTGATCCGCTACCGCCTCGACACCGAGCGCTTCGTGCGCCGCCAGGCGGAGGCGAGCCTGCCCAGCAGCTTCGGTCAGTTCCGGGCGATCGGCTACCGCAACGAACTCGACGGCAGCGAGCACGTGGCGATCGTGAAGGGCTATCCGGAGCGGGCCGCTGGGCCGGTGCTGGTGCGGGTGCATTCCGAATGCCTCACGGGCGACGCCTTCGGTTCCCTGCGCTGCGACTGCCGCCCTCAGCTGGAAGCAGCCCTGCGGATGATCGAAGCGGCCGGCGAGGGGGTGGTGGTGTACCTGCGCCAGGAGGGGCGCGGCATCGGGCTGATCAACAAGCTCAAGGCCTACGGCCTGCAGGACGGCGGCCTGGACACGGTGGAGGCCAACGAACGGCTGGGCTTCCCGGCCGACCTGCGCAACTACGGCGTGGGTGCCCAGATTCTCAGCGATCTGGGTGTGCACCGGCTGCGGCTCATCACCAACAACCCCCGCAAGATCGCCGGGCTCGGGGGTTACGGCCTGCAGGTGGAAGACCGGATCCCCCTGGTGATGGACGCCGGCGCGCACAACGCCGAGTACCTGCGGGTGAAGCGCATCAAGCTGGGCCACCTGATGGAGGAGGCCGCTCACGGGGTGACCGCGGTGCTCGGCTGGCAGGGCGCGGGAACGGAGAGTGAGTTGGCCGAGCACTTCGAGGTGCTGCGGCGCTGGGCTTCGGCCGCCGGCCTGCTGCTGGACCGGGAGGAGCATCCGCGGCTGCTGGCGCTGCTGGGTCAGCCGCGCCTCACCCTGCTGCTGGGAGCGCGGGAAGAACGCGAGCTTCGTGCTTCTGACCTGGCCGGTGCGCTGATGGCCATGGCCCGCTGGGAGCACACGCGGGCCGTAAGCCTGCTGCTGGCTCCAGATGCCCAGCGGCGCAGCCATCCGAGCGGCGACCTGGAAGCCGAGCTGCGGCCGTTCAGCGACCTGGATGCAACCCCCGCACTCGGCGGACCCGCGAACGGGGGACAATCTCCTGCCTGCCCCCTGCTGCAGTTGGCACCCGGGGCGTTCATCGTCTGGCACCGAAGCGAGGGGGGGGCGGCTTCCGGCTGAGTCCTGCCCTCCCCCGCACTCTCTGCTGGATCGACGTGTTCAGTCCTGGATCGTCACCTTGTTGATGCGACTGCCGTTCCGCAGGGCCATCACCACATCGGTGTTGCCGGTCTGGCCGAAGACGGTGTGAACGCCGTCGAGGTGGGGCTGGGGGCCGTGGCAGAGGAAGAACTGGCTGCCGCCGGTGTCGCGGCCGGCATGGGCCATCGACAGGGAGCCGGCCACATGCTTGCGGGCGTTGATCTCACAGGGAATCGTGTAGCCGGGGCCGCCGGTGCCGGCGATGCCGCGGGCGCCTTCACGGCTGTTTGGACAACCGCCCTGGGCCATGAAGCCATCGATCACACGGTGAAAGGCCAGGCCGTCGTAGAAGCCATCCTTCGCCAGCTTGACGAAGTTGGCCACCGTGCCCGGGGCATCGGCATCGAACAGCTCCAGTTCGATGGTGCCGGCATCGGTGTCCATCACGGCTTTGGTCACGGCGGAAGGGAGGAAAGGCACCGCAATCTAGGCAGCGCCCTCCCGCCCGGTCGAATGCGGTAGGAAGGGTGCCGCACCCTTCTCCGCCATGGCCGCCAGCCCGAGCCTCGATCTCGCCGATGCCCGTCTCGGGGTGCTCGGCGGCAGCGGGCTGTATGCCATGCAGGGCCTGGAGGAGGTCAGGGAGCTGGAGATCGATACCCCCTTCGGCACCCCTTCCGACACCCTGCGCGTGGGTCGGATCGGTGATCTGGAGGTGGTGTTCCTGGCCCGCCACGGCCGCCACCACACCCTCACCCCCACCGAGGTGCCCTACCGGGCGAATCTGTGGGCGATGCGCTCCCTCGGCGTGCGCTGGATCCTCTCCGCCTCCGCCGTGGGCTCGCTGCAGGAGGGCGTGCGCCCCCTCGACATGCTGATCCCGGATCAGTTCATCGACCGCACCCACCAGCGGCCGCTCACCTTCTTCGGCGAGGGTGCCGTGGCCCATGTGGGGGTGGCCGATCCCTTCTGTCCGGTGCTCTCCGGGCTGCTGGCCGATGTCACCCGACCCCTGATGCCCGGCGGTCGCCAGCTGCACCAGGGCGGCACCTACCTCTGCATGGAGGGGCCGGCCTTCTCCACCCGGGCCGAATCGGAGCTCTACCGCAGCTGGGGCTGTGACGTGATCGGCATGACCAACCACAGCGAGGCCCGGCTGGCCCGGGAGGCCGAGATCGCTTACGCCACCCTGGCCATGGTCACCGACTACGACTGCTGGCACAGCGACCACGACGCGGTGACGGTGGAGATGGTGATCGAGAACCTGCAGGCCAACGCCGCCCTTGCCCAGCGGGTGATCCATGCCGCGGCGCTGGCGGTGGCGGAGCGACGCCCCGCCAGCTCCTCCCATCACGCTCTGCGTCATGCCCTGATGACGCCGCCCGACAAGGTGCCCCACCTTACCCGCCGGCGCATCGATCTGTTCACCGCCACCTACTGGGGCGCCTACGAAGCCGGCGAGTCCTGAGCCTGGGGCTCCTGAGTCTGGGGGCTGAGCTCGGCGCCGAGTGCCTGCAGGGTGGGCCGCAGCCCGGGCCCGTGGAGGGCGAGGGCGGCGGCCGCCGCCTCGGCATCGAGCCCGGTGGCGGCCAGCAGCAGGGCCAGCTTCACCGATCCCCCGGTCTGCCGCAGCAGTTCGGCTCCCCGCTCCCGATTCACCCCAGCCAGATCACGCAGGATCCGCAGGGCCCGGTCTTCGAGCTTGCTGTTGGTGACCGCCACATCCACCATGCGGTTGCCATGCACCTTGCCCAGCCGCACCATCACGCCGGTGGAGAGGATGTTGAGGGCCATCTTGGTGGCGGTGCCGGCCTTCAGCCGGGTGGAGCCGGTGAGCAGTTCCGGGCCGGTGAGCAGGCGGATGTCGATGGTGCAGGGCATCGGCGCCTGCTCGGCCGGCACGCAGGCCATGGCGATCGCCAGGGCGCCGATCGCGCGGGCATGGCTCAGGCCGCCGAGCACGAAGGGGGTGGTGCCGCCGGCGGCGATGCCCACCAGGGCATCGGCCGGGCCGAACCCGCGCTGCTCCATGTCAATGCGGCCGGCGTCGAACAGATCCTCGAGGCCCTCCGAACTGCGCAGCAGGGCCGGGGCACCGCCCGCCAGCACCCCCTGCACCAGCTCCGGCGGCGAGCAGAAGGTGGGCGGGCACTCCGCCGCATCCAGAACGCCGAGTCGGCCGGAGGTGCCGGCCCCGAGGTAGAAGAGCCGGCCACCGGCCCGCAGGCGTTCGCTGATGGCGTCCACCGCTTCGGCCAGGGCGGGCGCGGCGGCGGCGACCGCCCGCTGGGGCTCCAGGTCGTTCTCACAGAACAGGGCCACGAGAGCGGGGGTGTCCAGGCAGTCGAGGGACTCGCTGCGGGGATTGGGTCGCTCGGTGAGCAGATGGCCGCGATCGAGGCCGGCGGAACCGCTCACAGCAGACCCTCCAGCCGACGGCGGAAGGCCTCCAGTTCCGGATCCGGGTTCTGGCCTTCTGCCCCCTCCGGGCTGGCGTCCGCCTCCTGCTCCCGCCAATGGGTCACATCCATGTTTCGTTCGGGCGGTGCGATCAGCAGCCGGTCCTCGTCGCTGCGGGGGAGGAACCCGGCCGGCACGAACCGCGCCTCATAGCCGGCTTGCGCGCAGAATCCCTCCAGTTCCTCCCGGTCCAGGGCCTCGACCGTGGGAACGGGAAAGTCCTGGGCCTCGAGCAGACCGGCGTAGCGCTCGGCATCGTCGGGGTCTTCGAACAGCAGCACCACCGTCTGGCCGTTGATCTCCAGCGAGTGGATCCCCTCCTGGTCGCTGCCGGCATCAAACAGAAGAACGTGCACGGTTCGGGAAGGAGGCTCGCTGGCGGGCACCTTGGCATTCACTGGGCTGCGCCTCAGTGTGTCACCCGCCGTCCGGCCTGTCCTCCTGCTGCTCGTCGTCGAGTTCCTGCAGGCGGCGATAGAGCGCTTCCCGGGCTTCGTCGAGACCGTCGGGCACCACGATCCTCACCTCCACCAGCTGATCGCCGCGACGATCCCCCGCGGCGATGCCCCTCTCCCGCAGGCGCAGCAGACGGCCACTCGAAGAACTCCGTGGCACCCGCAACCGCACAGGACCTTCAAGCGTAGGCACTACGCGCTGGCACCCAAGGACGGCCTCGGCAGGCGAGATCTCCAGCAGGTAGTGGACCCGCAGACCATCCACCCGCAGCCCCTCGGCCGTGCGCACCCGCAGCTGGAGGAAGTGATCGCCCCCGCCCGGAGCGACACCGGCCAGGCGCAGGCGCCAGCCGTCCCCGGCCATCGGCGGGGTCCAGACCTCCACCACGGTGCCGTCCCGCAGCGTGAGCTCCACCCGGGTGCCGGCCACCGCCTGCTCGGGCGTGAGCAGGACGGTGGTCTCCTCGTCGCTGGCTGCCGGCACCGGTGGCGGCGGCGGCGGTGAAGCCGTCACATCGCCGGCACGATCGCGAACGGGTTCATGCTCCAGGTGTTCTTCGTCGGCTGCCCCCCGTTCCGGAGCCGGGCGTCCCGGCCGGGGAACCTCCCCGAACAGGCGTTCGAGATAGGCCTCGAAGCTGGGGAAACCGCTGGCGAAAGGATCGGTATCCGCAGAGGATTCCACCGGATCCTCCCCCGCCTCCCAGGCCCGGCGCCGCCGAGGGTCGGAGAGCACCGCATAGGCCTCGTTGACCTGCTTGAAGCGCTCCTCGGCCACGGGGTCGTTGCCGTTGAGATCGGGATGCCAGCGTCGAGCCTGCTGCCGGAACGCCCGCTTCAGGCTGGCGGGATCAGCACCGGGCTCCAGGCCGAGGACCTGCCAGTAATCGACCGTGGCGAAGGGAGACAAGGGACGCGGGCGGTGCGGTGAATCGGCGAATGAGTGGGAGGTGTCTTGGGCGGGCGGCGATCAGGTGGCCCAGGGATCGTCGTCGGGAAGGGAAGGGCGGGACACCCGGCTGCGGGAGGGTTCCAGATCGTTGTCCCGGCGCGAGCGGTAGCGGGGTTCGTCGTCGAAGTCCCGCTCATCACTCAGTGGCCCGTTGGACCTGCGCGCTGCCCCGTCCTGGCGCGACCAGCTGTCGTTGCGGCTCCAGTCCTCGTCGCGCGGCCGGCTCGCCATGGGCTCACGGGGCCGCCAGCGTTCCTCCTCCCAACTGTTGCCGCCGGAGCCGTAACGGGAGGGGGTGGACCAGGGATCGCCGCTGCGCGCCCGGTCGCGCTCCCAGTCGTCCCAGTCGTCCTCGGCGAACAGTTCGTCCTTGAGGGAGCCGAGGGTGTTCTTCAAGCCCTGCAGAGGGCCAGCCTCGGCGCGGCGCTCGCTCAGCAGGCGGCGGTTGAGGCCGAACAGGGCCTCCTGCAGCTGGCTCACCGACAATTCGAGTCCAGCGACGTCGTCGCCGGCGAGCAGATCCTGGACGTCGCGCAGGGCCATCTCCACCGAGCGCTGCTGCCGCTCCGCTCCGTAGGGGCCCAGTTCCAGGGCCGCATCCCGCAGGCGACGTTCCGCCTGGGCCACCAGGGTCTGGGCCTTGTTGCGGCGATCCACATCGGCGCGCCGGCGCCGATCCTCGGCCGCCTTGCGCTCGGCCTCCTCCAGCAGCCCCTGGATCTCCTCCTCGCTGAGATTGGAGCCGCCCTGGATCGTCACGCTCTGCTGGCGGCCGGTGGTGCGGTCGGTGGCGGACACCTGCAGCAGGCCATTGGCGTCGATGTCGAAGGACACCTGCACCTGCGGTACCCCGCGGGGAGCGGGGGGGATGCCGGAGAGGCGGAAGCGCCCCAGCGACTTGTTGCCCTCGGCCATCTGCCGCTCACCCTGCAGCACATGGATCTCCACCGAGTTCTGGTTGGCTTCGGAGGTGCTGAACACATCGCTGCGGCGCACGGGGATGGGGGTGTTGCGGGGGATCAGCACCTTCATCACTCCGCCGATCGTCTCCAGCCCCAGGGAGAGGGGGGTGACGTCGTTGAGCATCAGGTCGCGCAGCTCGCCGGTGAGGATGCCGGCCTGCACCGCGGCGCCGATCGCCACCACCTCATCGGGGTTCACCGACTGGCAGGGCTCCCGGGGAATGAGGGTGCGCACCATCTCCTGCACCATCGGCATGCGGGTGGATCCCCCCACCAGCACCACGTCGTCGATGTCATCGGCGGTGAAGCCGGAATCCCGCAGGGCCCGCTGCACCGGGCGCAGCAGGCGATCGAGCAGATCGGGGCAGAGCCCTTCGAAGGTGCGCCGCTCCAGAGTGGTTTCGATGTGGAGCGGACCGGCATCCGCCGTGGCGATGAACGGCAGCGAGATCGGCGTGCTGGTGACGCCGCTGAGCTCGATCTTGGCCTTCTCCGCCGCTTCGGTGAGGCGCTGCAGCGCCTGCCGGTCGCGGCGGAGGTCGATGCCGTGCTCCGTGGCGAAGGCATCAGCCACCCAGTCCACGATCCGGCGATCCCAGTCGTTGCCGCCGAGCTGGGTGTCACCACTGGTGGCCTTCACGTCGAAGACGCCGTTGGCGATCCGCAGCACCGACACGTCGAAGGTGCCGCCCCCCAGATCGAACACCAGCACCCGTTTCACGGCGCTGCGGTCGAAGCCGTAGGCCAGCGCCGCGGCGGTGGGTTCGTTGAGAATCCGCTCCACCGTGATGCCTGCCAGGCGTCCGGCATCACGGGTGGCCTGGCGCTGGGCGTCGTCGAAGTAGGCCGGCACCGTGATCACAGCCGCCTCCACCGGTTCACCCAGGTAGGTGGAGGCGTCGTCCACCAGCTTGCGCAGGATGCTGGCCACCAGTTCCTCAGGGGCATATTCCCGTTCGGTGGCCGGACAGACCACCCGCACGTTGCCCTGGTCGTTGGCCCTCACGGTGTAGGGAACGCCGAGGCTCACCTCATCGAGTTCGTCCCAGCTGCGACCCACGAATCGCTTGAGATTGGCGAAGGTGTTGCGCGGGTTGAGCACCAGCTGGCGCCGCGCCAGCTGCCCCACCAGCAGTTCCTTTTCGCGGCTGAAACCCACCACCGAGGGCGTGGTGCGGCCTCCTTCGGCACTGGCGATCACCTGGGGCCGGCCGCCCTCGAGCACGGCCACCACCGAGTTGGTGGTACCGAGGTCGATTCCGACGATCCGCCCCATGAACACGCATTCGATCGCCCCAAGCTACCGGGCGCGATCGTTCCTTAAACAGCGCTTCACCGTCATGGGCCGGCGGGCTCCTTAAATTCCCACAAGAGGGCCTCCCTTTCGACGCCCCGCCGTTCGCGCGTCTCCGAGTCCTTCCACCACCCCCATGACAAGCGACGTCGCGATCCCCAGGGCCGATGCCTTCACCCTGAGACGCCGCCCGGCCTCGGAACGGCTGCTCGACATCGGCTTCCGCCAGCTCACCCTCTCGCTCGCCGCTCTGGTGGGCCTGGTGCTCCTGGCGATCGTGCTCACCGTGTTCCAAGGCGCCCGGGAGGCCATGGCCACCTTTGGCCTGAACTTCCTCACCACCTCCTCCTGGGATCCGGTGAATGGCACCTACGGAGCCTTCACCGCCATCTACGGCACGCTGGTTTCATCTCTTCTGTCGTTGCTGATCGCCGTGCCGCTTGGAGTGGGCACCGCGATCTTCATCACGGAAAACCTGATCCCCAAGGTTCTCCGCGACGCCATCGGCCTGATGGTGGAACTGCTGGCCGCCATCCCCTCCGTGGTGCTGGGGCTTTGGGCCATCTTCGTGATGGAACCCTTCCTCCGCCCCCTCCTCAACCTCATCCACCAGTTGCTCGGCTGGTTTCCGCTGTTCTCCACTCCTCCCCAGGGGCCAGGGATGGCTCCGGCCGTTCTGATCCTGGTGGTGATGGTGCTGCCGATCATCACAGCCATCTCCCGCGACGCCCTCAACCAGGTACCCGATGAGCTTCGTCAGGGTGCTTATGGGGTGGGCACCACCCGCTGGGGGGCTTTGTTCAGCATCATCCTGCCGGCGGCCGTCTCCTCGATCACCGGCGGGATCATGCTTGCCCTGGGCCGGGCGATGGGCGAAACCATGGCGGTCACGATGATCATCGGCAACGCCCTCAACTTCAGTTTCTCCCTGCTCGCCCCGGCCAACACGATCGCCTCGATGCTGGCCAACCAGTTCGGGGAAGCGGATGGCATCCAGGTGTCGGCCCTCATGTATGCCGCCCTGATCCTGATGCTGCTCACCTTCACCGTGAACGTGCTGGCCCAGTGGGTGGTGCGTCGCCTGAGCCTGCGCTACTGACATGACCAGCACCCAACCCCTGGCCTCCAGATCCGCTCAGGGCTTCCCCTCCAGAGAAGGCCGGTCGATGTTCTTCGACCCCAGCCTCTCCCGCAACCGCATCAACAAGCTGTGCACCACTGTGGCCGGCGTCTTCGCCACCATCGCGGTGCTGCCGCTTTTCCTTGTCCTGCTCTACGTTCTGTGGAACGGCGGCCGTCTGATCAGCTTCCAGCTGTTCACCCAGCTGCCGCCCGCTCCGGGGATGGAGGGAGGTGGCATCGGCAACGCCATCCTGGGCACCCTGATCGTGACCGCCATCGCCACCCTGATTGCCCTGCCGGTGGGAGTCGGGGGAGGCATCTATCTCTCCGAATACTCGCGAGCTGGCTGGTTCGCCCAATCCGTGCGCTTTGCCAACGACGTGCTCGCGGGGGTGCCCTCGATCATCAGCGGCGTTTTCGTGTACGGCCTGATCGTGGCCACCCGCGTGTTCTTCAATCAGAGCTACAGCGCCATGGCGGGCGGCATCGCACTTGCGGTGCTGATGCTGCCCACCGTGATCAAGACCACCGATGAGGGCCTGAAGCTGGTGCCTCAGGAGCTGCGCTGGGGCGCCTACGGAGTCGGCGCCTCCCGCTTCGTCACGATCACACGGGTGATCCTCCCCGCGGCCTTCACGCCCATCGCCACCGGCGCGGTGCTGGCCATCGCCCGGGCGGCGGGTGAAACAGCACCGCTGATCTTCACCGCCCTGTTCTCCCCCTTCTGGCCGGAGGGCATCTTCAACCCGATCGCCACCATGTCGGTGTTGATCTTCAACTTCGCGATCATGCCTTACGAGGCCCAGAACGCCCTGGCCTGGACGGCCTCCTTCGTTCTGGTGGTCATGATCCTGGCGGCCAATCTGCTGGCTCGCTGGATTGCCCGAGCAGCGCGTCCCTGACCTGCCTCCCCATGGCCTCCGATCCACAGACATCCCTTTCCGCCGCCTCTCTCCAGCGTCCGATGCCTTCCCCCGTTTCCGCCTCTGCCCCCAAGGCCACCGACACGGTCTGTATGTCGCTGGAGAACGTCACGATCTCTTACGGCAGCTTTGAGGCCGTGCGCAACGTGCACCTGGATCTCCCCCGTGGTCGGGTGACGGCCTTCATCGGGCCCTCAGGTTGCGGCAAGTCCACCGTGCTGCGGGCCTTGAACCGGATGAACGATCTGATCCCGGGTTGCACCCTGCGGGGCCGGGTGGTCTTCGACGGCCACGATCTCTACCACCCGAAGGTGGACCCGGTGGAGGTGCGCCGCCGCATCGGCATGGTCTTCCAGAAGCCCAATCCCTTCCCCAAGAGCATCTACGAGAACATCGCCTTCGGGGCTCGCATCAACGGCTACAAAGGCGACATGGATGAACTGGTGGAGCGCTCCCTGCGCAAGGCGGCCGTATGGGATGAATGCAAGGACAAACTCCAGCAGAGCGGTTTTTCTCTCTCGGGTGGCCAGCAGCAGCGTCTGTGCATCGCCCGGGCCATCGCCACTGAGCCAGAGGTGATCCTGATGGATGAACCCTGCTCGGCCCTCGATCCGATCTCCACCCTGAAGATCGAGGAAACGATGCACGAACTCAAGCGCAATTACACGATCATCATCGTGACCCACAACATGCAGCAGGCGGTGCGGGTGGCCGACATGACCGCCTTCTACAACGCCGAAGCCGTGGAAGGCGGCAGCGGCAAGGTGGGCTATCTGGTGGAGTTTGCGGAAACCGAGGTGATCTTCAACGCACCGGGTCAACAGGCCACCCTCGATTATGTGAGCGGTCGGTTCGGCTGATCGCTACCTCCTGATCCCATCCCGTGCACCCGTGGCACTGGATGGGATGGTTGCGTCGACAGTCCGCTTCATCCGTTGGCAAAAAAAGACCGGCCCTTGGGCCGGCAGATGAACGGAGAGGGAGGGATTCGAACCCTCGATAGAGTTGCCCCTATACAGCATTTCCAGTGCTGCGCCTTCGACCACTCGGCCACCTCTCCAGCGGCAAAATGGGGCAAGTGCGAATGTAGCAGGGGACCAGCCCCCACCTCCTCGGCCCGATGACCCGCTCCTTTCCGATCACCGTTCACTGGCGCCAGGCCGGCCGGGTGATCCGCCACGACGTTTCCGAAGGGGAGTACATCCTGCGCAGCTTCGAGCAGCAGGGCGATCCGCTGCCGTTCAGCTGCCGCAACGGCTGCTGCACCGCCTGCGCCGTGCGGGTGCTCGAGGGCAGCATCGATCAGAGCGAGGCCCTCGGCCTCTCGCGTGAGCTCCGGGCCAGGGGATACGGCCTGCTCTGCGTGGCCCGGGCCGATGGCCCGCTGGTCGTGGAGACCCAGGACGAGGACGAGGTCTACGACCTTCAGTTCGGCCGCTTCTTCGGCCGTGGCAAGGTGCGGCCCGGTCTGCCCCTCGACGACGAATGAGCACGCTGCCCACCACCACCACCGACGCGATCGCAGCGTCCGAAGCCGCCCGGGCGGGCTGTGGGCTGGCTGAGCCTGAGATCGAGCGCCTGGCCGCCCTGGCCCGCCGGGCCGCCGAGGCCGGCGCCGATCCCCTGCGCCGCCTGTTCGGCCAGCTGGAGCGGATCCGGGCCAAGGGTGTGGCCGGAAACCTGGTCACCGAGGCCGACGAGGCCGCGGAGGCCGCGGTGCTGGCTGTGCTGGAGCAGGAGACCCCGGGTTGGGGCGTGCTGGCGGAGGAGAGCGGCCGGCGGGCCGGCAGCGGCGATCTGGAGTGGTGCGTCGATCCCCTCGACGGCACCACCAACTACGCCCACGGCTACCCCTTCTTCGCCACCTCCGTGGGCCTTACCTGGCGCGGCATCCCGCTGCTGGGGGCGCTGGCGCTGCCGGTGATGGAGGAGCTCTACTGGGCTGCGCCCGGGCTGGGCAGCTGGTGCAACGACACTCGCCTGCAGGTGACGAGCTGCGCGCGTCTCGACGATGCCCTGCTGGCCACCGGCTTCTCCTACGACCGCACCGAACGGCTCGACAACAACTACGCCGAATTCGCCTGGTTCACCCACCGCACCCATGGTGTGCGCCGGGCCGGGGCGGCGGCGGTTGACCTGGCCCATGTGGCGGCCGGCCGCCTCGACGGCTACTGGGAGCGGGGCCTCTCCCCCTGGGATCTGGCCTGCGGCGTGGTGCTGGTGGAGCAGGCGGGCGGTGTGGTCTGCGCTTACGACGGCGGACCACTCAGCCTCGGGGAGGGACGGGTGATCGCCGCCGGTCCGGGACTGCGCCAGGCCCTGATCGACGGGCTGGCCGCCTGCCGCCCCCTACCCGGCGGCGCCTACGGGGCGCCCGAACTCGACGTCTGAACCCGGCGACGGCACGATCCATAGGATCGGCCCGCGCTCTCCGCTTGCTCACTCCCGCATGGCCCTGCAACCCGCCGCCGGCGCCCGAGATCTCCATCCCCGGGAGGTGGACCGCAACCGGCGGCTGTGCGACCAGCTGGCGGAGGTGTACCGGCTGTGGGGTTACCAGGAGGTGGCGCCGCCCACCATCGAGCGGCTGGACACCCTCGAGGCCGGTGGAGCCATCGACGCCAAAGCCCTGATCCGCCTGGCGGCGGGCGAACCGCTGGGCCTGCGTCCCGAGCTCACCGCCTCGATCGCCCGGGCCGCCGGCACCCGCCTCGCGGGCCGGCCCCGGCCGCTGCGGCTATGGGCCTGTGGTTCGATCTACCGCTCCGTGGCGGGAGAGGGGGGCGGCCGGCGCATCAGCGAGGAGCTGCAGAGCGGCGTGGAGCTGCTGGGGGTGCCGTCGGCCGCCGCCGACGGCGAGCTGATGCACCTGCTGCTGGCGGCGGCCGCCACCCTCGGCCTGCGCCGCGAGCATGCGCCGATCCTGCTGGTGGGCCACCACGGCCTGCTCGATCGGCTTCTGGAGGAGGTGCCCGATGCCCAGCGGCCCGCGGTGCGCCGGGCGCTCACCGACCTCGACGCTCTCGCCCTGGCCGCCCTGCCCCTGCCGGAGGCCCTGCGCCGGCGCCTCGCGGCCCTGCTGGCCCTGCGGGGCGAGCCGGCGGAGGTGATCTACCAGCTGGAGCAGTGGCTCGGGCCGGTGGAGCTGCTCGACAGCCTCGCGGCCACCCTGGAAGGGGTGGCCGATGCCTGCCGGGCCCAGGGGGTGCGGCTGCAGCTGGATCCCACATTTCAGCCCCACTTCGACCTTTACGACGGCCTTGTGCTGAAGCTGGTTTGCCAGGGGGCCGACGCTCCGGTTGCGATCGCCAGCGGCGGCCGCTACGACGCCCTGGTGGGACGGTTCAGCAGCGATCCGGAGCGGGCGGCGGGCACGGGCTTCGCCTTCGCGGTGGAAGCGATCCGCGAACTGCTCGATGCCGACATGCCGCAGGAGAGCGCCCCTGGACCCTGGTTGGTCGCTGCCACCGCAGCGGCGGGCCTGCGGGCGGCTCTGGGGCGCATGGCCGAACTTCACGCCGTTGGCGAGGCGGCGGAGCTGTGCGTGCAAGTCTGTCCCGACAGGGCCAGCGCTGAGGAGCGCGCTCGGGAGCGGGGCTGCCGGGGCGCTCAGTGGATCGCTGCCTAGGATCCGCGGTCACCACACGTCACGCCATGGCCCACACGATCGTCACCGATGTCTGCGAAGGGGTGGCGGATTGCGTGGATGCCTGCCCGGTGGCCTGCATCCATCCCGGTGCGGGAGCCAACCGCAAGGGCACGGGGTACTACTGGATCGATTTCGACACCTGCATCGACTGCGGGATCTGCCTGCAGGTGTGTCCGGTGGCGGGGGCGATCCTCCCCGAGGAACGCGCCGATCTGCAGCGGAACGGCTGAGGCGCGCTCCGCCGCTCCCCGCATCCAGCCCGAAGGGTTCGGGGACCCCACCACCCCCGGCGTTGAAGCCTCGGCGGGCCCACCCCTAGGGTTCGGACGCCATCAAGCGCGATGCCATGCCGGTGCTGGAAGAGCAGGGTCAGATCCAGATTCACACCGAGAACATCTTTCCGATCATCAAGAAGGCCGTCTACAGCGGCCACGAGGTGTTCCTGCGGGAACTGGTGAGCAATGGCGTCGATGCGATCGCCAAGCGGCGCATGGCCGCCATGGGTGGCGACTGCAGCGAAGGCCCGGAGGGGGCGATCCAGATCCGCATCGACCGCGAAGCCAAGACCCTCACCATCTCCGACAACGGCATCGGCATGAGCGCCGATGAGGTGAAGCGCTACATCAACCAGGTGGCCTTCTCCAGCGCCGAGGAATTCCTGGAGAAGTACAAGAGCGAGAGCGACGCGATCATCGGCCACTTCGGACTGGGCTTCTACTCCAGTTTCATGGTGGCCCGCGAGGTGGAACTGGTGACCCTCAGCGCCCGCGAGGGCAGCGAGGCGGTGCGCTGGACCTGCGACGGATCCCCCAGCTTCCGGCTGGAGGCGGCGGAGCGCAGCGAACCCGGCACCGATGTGATCCTGCACCTGATGGAGGAGGAGCTGGAGTATCTCGAGCCCTCCCGCATCCGCACCCTGATCACCACCTACTGCGACTTCCTGCCGGTGGCGGTGCAGCTGGACGGTGAAACCGTGAACAAGCGCCAGGCCCCCTGGCGCCAGTCGCCGCGGGAACTGAGCGACAACGACTACATCGAGCTCTACCGCTATCTCTATCCCTTCCAGGGAGATCCCCTCCTCTGGGTTCACCTGAACACCGATTATCCCTACACCCTGCAGGGCATTCTCTATTTTCCCAAGATCACCGGCAGAGCCGACTGGGAGAAGGGGGAGATCCGCCTGTACTGCAACCAGGTGTTCGTCAGCGACTCGATCAAGGAGGTGGTGCCCCGCTACCTGCTGCCCCTGCGGGGCGTGATCGACTCGCCCGACATCCCGTTGAACGTGAGCCGCTCGGCCCTGCAGACCGACCGCCGCGTGCGCTCCATCGGCGGCTTCGTAGCCAAGAAGGTGGGCGACCGCCTCAAGGAGCTCCACCGCGACGATCCCCGCCGCTACGCGGAGATCTGGGATTCGCTGGCGCCCTTCATCAAGATCGGCGCCATGGAGGATGAAAAATTCGCCGACCAGGTGGCCGAGCTGATCCTCTTCGGCACCACGGCCCCGGCTCAGGAAGGCGGTGAGGCGGAACTGGCCAGCCCCGACCCGGTGGCCTGTGGCGACCGGGCCTACACCACCCTGGCCGGCTACCGCAGCCGCCTGGGCGAGGGCAGCGACACCCGCATCCTCTATTGCACCGATGAGGCGGGCCAGGCCGGCCCCCTGGCCCTGTGGAAATCCCAGGGCGCCGAGGTGCTGCTGGCCGACACCCTGATCGATTCCCAGTTCATCCCCTGGCTCGAGCACCGCCATGGTGAGCTCAAGTTCCAGCGGGTGGACGCCGAACTCGACGACAGCCTCCAGGAGAAGGAAAGCGAGCTCACCGACGCCGAGGGCAAGGATGCAGGTGAGAAGTTGCGGGAGCTGTTCCGCGGCGCCCTGGCCAACGACAAGATCACGGTGCAGGTGCAGTCGCTCAAGGGGGAGAACGCTCCGGCGGCGCTGATCCTGCTGCCCGAGCAGATGCGCCGCCTCAACGACATGGGCGCCCTGATGGAGCAGCGGCTGCCGGGTCTGCCCGATCACCACGTGCTGCTGGTGAACCGCCGCCATCCCTTGGTGGAGGGTTTGCGGCGTCTGTCCGAAGGTTCGGTGCTCACCGCCGGCGGCGGTGCCTCCCCCAGCCAGCAGCTGGCCACGGAACTGGGCCGCCACCTCTACGAGATGGCTCGCCTGGCGGTGGGAGGGCTGGAGCCCAATGAACTGGCCGGCTTCCAGCAGCGCAGCTGTGATCTGATGGGCCGCCTGATGGAGCGGGGTCTCTGAGGCAGACCCGCGGCTGCTGGACCGCAGCCGCACCGTTGAAGGCCGCACAGGTTGACGGCGGAGCGGAGCGGTCTTAAGGAGGGGAGGATCCGCCTCTCCCATGCCGCCGCTGCCGCCCGTGCCACGGATCCTGCGGCGTCTGCTCATGGTGACGGCCGCCGCGCTGCTGCTGCTGCTCCTGCCGGCGGCGGCGCGCGAGGCCTCGTCCGCTTCGGCGGAGATCACGGTGAGAGTGCTTCTGCCGGCACCCTTCCACGACGCCACCACGCGCGAACTGCCGCAGTTCCGCCGCGATCATCCCGGGGTGAACCTCGAACTCGTGCGCGGGCCGCTCGACACCGACGCGATCCAGGATCTCGCCATCGGCAGCCTGCTGCTCGGCGAAACCCCCTTCGACATCATGATGATGGATGTCAGCTGGATGCCTCTGTTCACGGCGGCCGGCTGGCTCTCTCCACTGGAGCCCTACCTGGGTACGGACATGCTCGCGGCGATGGAGCCCGGCGCCCGTCCGGGTAACAGCTTCGATGGCCATCTCTGGCGCATGCCCTACAGCGGTGACACCGGTCTGCTCTTCTGGCGCACCGACCTGATGCCGCAGCCGCCCCGCACCACCGACGAACTGGTGAGGATCTCCCGCGACCTGCAGCGATCCGGCCGCGTCCGCTGGGGATACCTCTGGCAGGGTCGTCAGTACGAGGGTCTGAGCTGCGTGATGCTGGAGGTTATTCATGCCTTCGGGGGGCGATGGTGGAACGCCGCCAGCGGCCGCACCGAGCTCGACCAGCCGCCGGCGCTGCAGGCGGCCCGCTGGCTCGAGGACCTCGTGCGGGAGGGGATCACCCCACCCTCGGTGGCCGGTTTCGCCGAGAACGAGGCCCTGCAGCAGTTCGCGGCGGGTGAGGCCGCCTTCCTGCGCAACTGGCCTTACGCCTGGAAGGTGATCGAGAACGACCGTGGAGCGGTGGTCGGTCATGTCGGCGTGGCGCCGGTCGTGGTTGCCCCGGGGCAGGAGGCGGGTGGGACCCTCGGCACCTGGGGCTTCTCACTTCTGCGCGGCAGCGCTCATCCCCGGGAGGCGGCGGAGGCGATCCGCTGGCTCACGGGGCCGGAGATGCAGCGCAGCCTGGCACTGAACGAGGGCTATGCCCCCACCTGGACCGCTCTCTACGAGGACGCTGCCCTGCAGAAGGGCGCGCCGCTGCTGGCAGTGCAGCGCCAGGCGCTGGCAGCCGGACCGCTGCTCCGCCCCCCGACTCCGCTCTACGCGCAGCTCAGTGACGTGATGCAGCGCCAGGCCAACGCGATGATCACCGGTCAGAGCGATGCCGTCAGCGCCATGACCGCGGCCCAGGAGCGCAGCGACGCCCTGATTCAGGCGATGACGGGAACCCCCCGATGATGCCGCTCCTCGCCGTCGATCTGCTGCTGATGCTCCCGGCCCTGATCCTGCTGGGCGTTGTGTTCCTGCTGCCGCTGCTCCGCGACGCCTGGCTCAGCCTTCATGCCAGCACGGTGATCACCGGGCTGATGGCGGTGCCGAACGGGGCTGCCAACTGGTGGCGGCTGCTCGACGATGCCCGCTTTCGTCAGGACGCGTTTCAGACCGTTCGCTTCACGGGCGTCTCGGTGGGTCTGGAGCTGGTGCTGGGGTTCGGGCTGGCCCTCGTGCTGCATCGCCCCGGCCGGGGCCGGGCCCTGCTGCGGGCCCTGGTGCTGCTGCCCTGGGCCCTGCCCACCACCGTGATGGCCCTGGGCTGGCGCTGGATCCTCAACGATCCCCATGGTCCGCTCAACGGGTTGCTCCAGGCGGTCGGCCTGCCCACCTTTGGCTTCCTCACCACACCTTCCACCACCTGGCTGGCCGTGGTGGTGGCCGATGTGTGGAAGACGACCCCCTTCGTGGCTCTGCTGCTGCTGGCCGGTCTGCAGTCGATTCCGGTGGACCTCGTGGAGGCCCTTCAGCTCGAGGGTGCCGGGCCGCTCACGATCCTGCGGCGTCTCACCCTGCCCCTGCTGGCTCCCTGGATCGCTTTGGCGCTGCTGTTCCGCATCGCCCAGTCCCTCGGGGTGTTCGATTTGATCCAGGTGCTCACCGGCGGCGGCCCCGCCGGCAGCACCGAGAGCCTGGCGATGTACGCCTACCGCCAGTCCCTGCGCTTTCTCGACTTCGGATACGGTGCCACCGTGCTCATGGCCACCTTCCTGCTGCTGCTGCTGCCGGGCGTGATCTGGCTGCTCCTGCAGAACCGGCTGCCGCGGAGGACTGCATGAGAGCGCTGGCTCTGCTCTGGAGTCTCGGCCCCCTGCTCTGGCAGCTGCGCACGTCGCTGCTGCCGGCGGATGCGCTGGTCGGGCAGGGCCCGTCCGCCTTGACCCTGGAGAACTACCGCCTGGTGCTCAGCGGCGATCCGCCGCTGTGGGCGTCGCTGCGCAACAGCTGCCTGGTGGGGGTCGGCACGACGGTTCTCACCCTGTGCCTGGCCCTGCCCTGTGCCTACGCCCTCCAGCGGCACCGCGGCGGTCTGCTGGGCTGGGGCGTGGGCGCCATTCTGCTCGCCGCCTCCCTGTTCCCCACCGTGCTGCTGTTCCTCGGACTGCTGGAGATCGCCCGCAGTCTCCATCTCGCCAACAGCCTCACTGCCCTCTGTCTCCCGTACACCGCCCTGGCGCTGCCGCTGGCGATCCTGATCCTGCGCGCGGCGATCGCCGAGCTCCCTCCGGAGTTGGAGGACGCCGCCCGGCTTGAGGGGCTGGCGCTGGGTCAGCGTCTGCGCTCGGTGCTGCTGCCGCTTCTGGCCCCGGCCCTGGCCTCCACCGCCATCCTCACCTTCCTGGCGAGCTGGAATGAGTACCCGATCGCCCTGACCTGGATCAGCCGGGTCGATCGGCTGACCCTGCCCACCGCCATGGCCCGCCTGGCCGGATCGTCGGTGTTCACGGTTCCCTATGGAGCCTTTGCCGCCGCCACGGTGCTCGGCAGCCTGCCCCTGCTGCTGCTGGTGCTGGTCGCCCAGCGTTGGATCATCAGCGGTCTCACCCAGGGAGCCGTGAAGGGATGAGCGGTCTGCAGCTGCAGCAACTGAGCCGACGCTGCGGCGATCGCAACGTGCTCGAGCACCTGGATCTGGCGGTGGCGCCGGGTGAATGTCTGGCGCTGCTGGGTCCGAGCGGTTGCGGCAAGACCACCACGCTGCGGCTCGTGGCCGGTCTGGATCCCTGCTCGGGCGGGCGGATCCTGCTCAACGGTGAGGACATCACCGCCCGGCCGGCCGGTGAACGGGAGGTGGCGATGGTGTTCCAGAGCTACGCGCTCTTTCCCCATCTCGATGTGGGCGAGAACCTGGCGCTCGGTCTTCGCAGCCGCGGCATCCCGCGGGCGGAGCGCGACCGTCGGATCGCATCCGTGCTCGAACTCCTGCAGCTCACGGCGCTGGTGCGGCGGCGGCCGGCCCAGCTCTCCGGCGGCCAGCGCCAGCGGGTGGCCCTGGCCCGGGCTCTGCTGCGCCAGCCGCGGATCGTGCTGCTCGACGAGCCGATGAGCAACCTCGATGCCCGCCTGCGGGAGGACCTGCGGCCCGAGCTGCGGCGGCTGCTCTGCGGCGGTGAACCGCCGGTGCTCTACGTGACCCACGACCAGCAGGAGGCGATGGGCATGGCCGATCGCATCGCCGTTCTGCAGGCGGGCCGGCTGGAGCAGGTGGGGGGCGTGCGCGAGCTCTACACCGATCCCCGCACCCGCTTCGTGGCCGACTTCCTGGGCCGGCCGGCGATCAACTGGCTGCTCGCCCAGGAGGGCAGGGTGCTGGGGGTGCGGCCGGAGCATCTGCGACCCCAGGGGGAGGGCGGCATCCCGGCTCGGCCGCTGCGGCGGGAGTGGTGGGGACATCAGCCGCTGGTCTGGCTCGAGACCCCCCACGGCACCCTGCGGATGCTGCTGCCGGCGGGGGAGGTGCTCGAGGAGGATCTGACGGTGGGCTGGCGGGCCGCCGACGAGCTCTGGTTCGATGCCGGCGGCCGCCGGATCGACGGCGCCGGTCCCTGGCGCCAGCAGGAGGGGTTGGGAGCCGTTTGATACGATCGCCGCTTGGGCAGTGGGCCCAAGTTGTTCCCAACATCTGGTTGATCGTTATGTCCCGGGTTTGTCAGCTCACCGGCAAGCGCGCCAACAACGGGATGGCCGTCAGCCACTCCCACGTGCGCACCAAGAAGCTGCAGCAGGTGAACCTGCAGGAGCGGCGCCTGTGGTGGGCCGAAGGCAACCGCTTCATCAAGCTGCGCGTTTCCACCCGCGCCCTCAAGACCATTCAGAAGAAGGGCCTGGGCGCCTACGCCAAGCAGCTCGGCATCGATCTGGCCCGCATCTGAGCCCTTCGGCGTTACCGTCGGGCCGGTTCGAACCCTCGGCGCCATGCCGGCACTTCCGACACGTCGCCGCTCCGTGCTGAAGGGGCTGCTCCTGGCCTCTTCCGCCCTGCTGTTCCGACCTGCCCCGGCCGGAGCTCTCGGCGGTGTTCTGCCGGAGCTCGATCAACCCGCACCCGCATTCCGCCTGCCCGGGGTGGCCCCCGGCCCCGCCGGCATCGATGAGGTGCAGCTGGGCCTGGCCGACTTCAGCGGCCGCTGGCTGGTGCTCTATTTCTATCCGCGTGATTTCACCAGCGGCTGCACCCTGGAGGCTCGCGGCTTCCAGAAGGATCTCTCCCGCTTCCGTGCCCGCAACGCTGCCGTGGTGGGGGTGAGTGCCGATGACGGCGACTCCCACGCCTCCTTCTGCGACAGCGAGGGGCTGGCCTTTCCCCTGCTCTCCGATGGCGGCGGCAGCGTGAGCCGGGCCTACGGCTCCTGGATTCCTCCCTTCTCCCAGCGCCACACCTTCCTGATCGATCCCCAGGGCACCTTGCGGGCCGTGTGGACGGCCGTGCGGCCCACCGGTCACAGCCAGGAGGTGCTGTCGGAACTCGAACGTCTGCAGGGCTGACCCATGGACGGAAGGGAGCGATCCATGAGGATCCCTCGTCGCACGATTCTCAACCTGCTGCCTGCTTTGGCAGGCGGCCTCGCCCTGGGGCCCCTGCTCCGCAGAAGCGCCGAGGCGCGCCCCGGCCGCGAGACGAGCCTCCGTTTTCTCGCCACCGCCGACAGCGGCAGCGGTGACAGCAACCAGAGGGCTGTGGGGCGCCAGATGGGGGCGCTACACCGCCGCGATCCGGTGGAGCTGGTGCTGATGGCCGGCGACAACATCTATCCCAGTGGTGATCTCTCCCTGGTGAAGGCCACCTTCCAGCGTCCCTACCGCGAGCTGCTGGCGGCCGGGGTGCCTTTCCACGCGGTGCTGGGCAACCACGACATCCTTGCCGGCAACGGCAAGCCCCAGGTGGCCTATCCCCCCTTCGGCATGAAGGGGCGCTGGTACAGCCTGCGCCGCGGACCGGTGGCCTTCTTCATGCTCGATACCAACGTCAAGGCCCCCTGGCAGCTTCAGTTGCCCTGGCTGAACCGGGAACTGGCCGCCAGCGACGCGCTCTGGAAGGTGGTGGTGGGCCATCACCCGATCTATTCCTCCGGCTACTACGGCAACGACCCGGCCGCCATCGCCCGGCTGACGCCCCTGTTCCGCCGCCACGGCGTGCAGCTCTACATCAACGGCCACGACCACAACTACGAGCGCTCGAAACGGCTCCAGGGCACCACCTATCTGACCGTCGGCGGCGGCGGCGCCAGCCTGCGGCCGGTGAAGGCCGAGGCCCAGTCGGCCCGGGCGGTGAGCGTGCACAGCTTCGCCGAGCTGCAGGTGCGGGGCGAGCGACTCACCATCGATGCCTGGGACCTCAAGGGGAACCGCATCGACCGGGCGGTGCTCAACCGGGCGGGCGCAGGGGTTCCAGGGTGAGCCGGTGTGTGGCGGCCCCGTCCCGCAGGGCCGCTAACCGCTGCTGCGCCGGGGGCTGATCGAGAACGGCCCGCCAGGTATCCGCGAGGGAAGAAGGCGGTGGCAGGGCTAGGTCGTGGCAGGGACAGCCGATCCCCTCGGCGGCGGCGGCCACCTTGGGGTCGTAGCTGAGGGCGGCGCAGGGGCTGCCACTCTGGGCCGCCAGGATCAGCCCGTGCAGGCGCATCGCCAGCACCAGGCCGGCATCGGCGAAGGTGGCCGTCGCCCCCTCCAGGTCGGCGGCGGACATGGCGCGACTGCGCTCCCGCAGATCAGGGGGCAGCAGCCCCGCCGCGTCAAGCCGCTCCAGCAGGCCGCGATCCTGCTCGCCATGGAAGGGCAGCCAGAGCACGGGGCGATCGACCTGACGGGCCAGGGCCGCCACCGCCTCCAGCCAGGGCCGCCAGCGATCGGGTTCGAGGGCTGGCACCGGTCGCCAGCAGAGCACGATCGGCCCACCGGCGCCGACCCAGGGCCGGGGCGGCAGGGCCCACACGGGATCAGTGCCGAGCCGGCCGTCGATGCCCCAGCTGCGGGCGAGGGCGGCGGAGGCCGGATCCCGCCAGCTGATGGAGGTGGCCATCGCCAGCAGCGCCCGCGTCAGCAGGCGGCTGCGGCGCCGCCGCAACGGACCGAGCCCCTGTCCCCAGAGCAGCACCGGCAGGCGCCGCACCCGGGCCGCCGTGATCAGGGCTCCGTAGTACACGAGGCTGAGGAAACTGGTGCTGTCCTGCAGCAGGCTGCCGCCGCCGAGCACGAGGGCATCACAGCCCGCCAGCGCCTTCAGCACCGCCGTCAGACTGCGCCGATCCACGGTGGCCACCGGGAAGGCCGCCTCCACCGCTGCCCGATCGGCGGCGGTGACAACCGGTTCCACCGCCGCCGGCAGCTGGCTGAGCAGCACCTGCAGCAGGGCATCGTCGCCGAGGTTGTGCTCGCCGTAGTACCCGCACAGCAGCACCTTCGGCCGAGGCAGCTGCGGCGATGCGGGGCGGGCGATCACAGCGGTGCCACGAATGCGGCGGAGCCTACGGCCCCACACCGGCCTCCCTGCCTAGATTCATCTGGCCTTGTCCCCCACCATGCACGCCCTTTCCCTGGCCACCTGGTGGATCCACATCACCTCGGTGCTCGAGTGGGTGCTGGCGATGGCAGCGGTGGAGGCCTTCGGAAGGCGACGCGCCGAACCCGCCTGGCGCTGGCTGGCGCTGGCGATGGTGCCGGCCCTGGTGAGTGCCATGGCCGCCTGCACCTGGCACCTCTTCGACAACAGCGAGGCTCTGCGGGGCCTGGTGGTGCTGCAGGCCAGCTGCACCGTGGCCGGCAACCTGGCCCTGGCGGCCGCCACCTTCCATCTGCTGCGTCTGCAGCGCCGCAGCGCCATCGAACCCCGGGCATGAACGACGCCCTGCTGAGCCTGCTGCAACGGCTGGCGGCCTTCGATCCGGCGCCCCTGTTCGTGCTTTCCCTGATCCCGTATCTGGCGTTTCTCTGGTGGGCGCGGCAGGTGCGGGCCTTCCCACGGCTGGCCCTGCGCGGCTTTGAACTCACCCTGGTGTTTGTGGGGGCCACGATCGTGGCGGCGGTGATCGCCCAGAGCCGCTACGGCCGCCAGCTGGCCGATGTGGACCCGCTGCACGGGGGTGCCGAGGCGCTGCTCACTCTCAGCAATGTGCTGGTGATGGTGGGCTTCCTCAGCCGCGAACGCGACCCCCATCCGTGAGCCGCCCCTGGGCCCTGGTGGTGCTGTTCGCCGCCGGCCTCGGCCCGGTGCTGGTGCCGCCCGCGACTGCCACAGCTCCGCAGACAGATGCATCGGGCGCTGTTCTCCGCGTGGGGGTGGTGGAGGGTTCCCCTCCCTGCAGCGATCGCCGCGATGATGCCTGGCAGGGCCTGGCCCCTGAGCTCTGGAACCGGGTCGCCAGCCGCGAATCGCTCGCTTTCCGCCTCAGTGCCTGGCCCTCCACCGGCGACTTGCTCGAGGCCACGCGCACGGGGGTGATCGACGTAGCGGTGGGCTGCATCAACGTCTCGCCAGAGCGGCTGCTGCGCTACCGCTTCTCGCTGCCGTTCCAGGAAGACGGCCTGGCGGTGCTGGTGTTGCGCACCCCCCTGGATCTGGGGCGGGCCTTCCTCGGTGCGCTGATCGGCCCGGGCCTGCTGCAACTGCTGGGCGGCTATCTGCTGGCGACTGCCCTGCTCACCGTCCTCACCTGGAGGGTCGAGCACTACGGCGAGCGCCCCGAAACCCAGCGAAACGGCTGGCTGCGAACAGGCGGCAAGCTGTTCCAGGTGCTGGCTACCGGTCCGGGCGGCAACGCGATCGTGGAGACCAACCGTGGCAACGCGATCGTGATCGCCGCCTACCTGGTGCGCATCGTCGCCGCCTCCCTTCTGGTGGGCTTCCTCACCGTGCGCGTGGTGGACGAAACCCAGGGGCGGGCCCGGGGACGGATCAGCGATCTCACCGATCTGCAGGGTCTGCGGGTTGTGGTGCGCCGGGGAAGCATCAGCGAGACCCTGATCCGCGAGCTCAACCGGGTTGCGCCGCCCGACCGGGCGATCCGGCCGGTGCCGATCGGGGCCATCGTCGAGGCCCTGCCGCTGCTGGATCAGGACCGGGCCGATGCTGTGCTCGGCGACGAGCTGCAGCTGGCCTGGCTGGTGCGCACCGGCCGTTCCGGAGGGAGGTTGCCGCTGCTGGCGCTGCGGGGGATCCGGCCGGAATCCCAGGCCTTCGCCTTTGCTCCCTCCCTGCCGGAATCCACCGCGCAGCGAATCGACCAGGCGATCAGCTCCCTGAAACGCAGTGGTGTGGTGGGGGAACTGCGAGCGGCCACGATCGAGCCGCCGGCCACGGCAAGCGCGGGGGAAGGTGAACATCGGTGAACGACCCGACTGGCGCATCGCCACTCCCCGGAAGATGGGGCGTCGGCTCACGATTCATGATCGCTCCCCTCCTGGCCCTGGCTCCCGCCACCATCACCTGGTCGCCGAAGGTGGGCCTGGTGATGATCGTCTGCAACGTCATCGCCATTGCCATCGGCAAGGCCACCATCCAGAAGCCCAACGAAGGGCTGAAGCTCCCCAGCGCCAATCTCTTCGGTGGCTTCAGCCACGGCGCCATGCTCGGCACCACTGCCCTCGGCCATATTCTCGGCATGGGCGCCATCCAGGGCCTGGCTTCCCGCGGGGTTCTCTGAAGTTCCGCTGCCCACCCTTCCTCCCGGCGGGGAAGGGTGGGTTCCGGGCTGCCTACCGCCAGCCAAGGAGATAAGGAACGGCCCGAACGCCGTAGCGCTCGAAGCGATAATCGAACAGCAGGGCTGAAAGGTCGTCGGCCGTGCATCCCTCGAGCCCCTGAAGCAGGGCGTCGAGGCGCCGATCGGCTCCCTGGCTGCGAAGTCCCAGCCAGGTGCGACGCGCCAGACGGCCACTGACACTCCAGCGCCATCCCAGGGCCCGGCGGAGGTCGGCCCGATAGGTGCCCAACGAATCGGAGCCACTGGCCCGATCCAGGGCGCGAAGCAGCAGGGGCCCCAGCACCCGACTGCTCGTGAGGGCATGGCGGATCCCCTCGCCACCCAGAAGGTTCGCGGTACTCACCGCATCGCCGAGGGCCAGCAGACGGCCCCGGCGATGGGGTTCACGCCGATGGATGCGGCTGCGGATCAGGCCGCCATGGCGATCCAGCACCCGCAGGGCCTCCCGCTCCTGCGCCGTGAACAGTCGCTCCAGCAGGGAGCGCAGCTCCGCCGCCAGGGGCCGCTGGGCCCGCCTGCCGTCCGCAAGGCGGCAGACGCCGATTTTGAGCCGGCCCGGCTCCATGGGGAACACCCAGCCATAGCCCTGCTCCACCCAGTCGCTGCCGAGGCAGAAGGCCAGCTGATCCGCCCAGCCTTCCCACAGGCTCTGGGGCACCTCCACCAGCCACTCGCAGCCCAGCCCCTGCACAAGGGGATCCCGGCCGGCCGGCGCCTCACCGATCAGGGCCCGCTGCTGGCCGGTAGCATCCACCACCCACTCGCTCACCACCTCCAGCAGAGCGCCGCTGCGGTCGCGCAATCGGGTGCGCAGCCCCCGGCCCTCCGGCCGGCAAGCCACCGCCCGCAGGCCCAGGGCCAGCCGCCCTCCCCAGGCCTGGCACTCCTCCGCCAACCAGCGACGCAGGCCTGCGAAGTCGAGCACCACACCCACTGTGCCGCCGCCGCTCCATTGCCGCCGGCGCTCCCCCGGGCCGATCAGCTGCCACTGGCTCCAGCGGGCCGCCGCCACCCGCGCCGGCAGGCCGAAGCGATCCATCGTGGCCAGGGGCAGGGCCGCGCTGCTGAAGGCAGCGTGGGAGAGATCGGCCAGCTGATCCACCAGCAGCACATCCACGTCGGCCATCGCCAGCTGACGGGCCAGGTCGGCTCCCGCCGGGCCGGCGCCCACCACCAGCACCCGGCAGTCGAGGCGGGAGGGGAGGGCGCAGCAGGGACTGGCGGAAAGGGAGGCGGCCTCCGGCAACGGGCCTCAGACGGTGAGAGCTCGAGGGGCCTTGAGCTCGGCGCTGCGACCGAAACGCTCGAGGATGCGATCCGCCATCTGGGGCGGCGTGAGACCCAGGGTCTGCTTGCTCTGCTCGGGGCTGGCGTGGTCGACCAGCACGTCGGGGATGCCCAGGCGCAGCACCGGCACCAGCACCTCGTGATCCACCAGGGTTTCCACCACGGCGGCACCGAAACCACCCGCCAGGGCCCCCTCCTCCATGGTCACAACCCGGCCGATGCGGCGGGCCAGCGGCAGGATCAGGGACTCATCGAGAGGGCGCAGGAAGCGGGCGTTGACCACGGCGGCCCGCAGGCCCTTCTCCTGCAGCAGCCCGGCGGTGGCAAGGGCGGGGTACACCATCGAGCCATAGGCCACGATCAGCAGATCGTCGCCGTCGGTGAGCTGCTCGCCCCGGCCGATCTCCAGCGGTTGCCAGCCCTCCTCCATCAGCGGCACCCCCTCGCCTTCACCGCGGGGGATGCGCAGGGCGCAGGGCCCGTGGTGCTGGATCGAGGTCACCAGCATGCGCTGGAGTTCGGCTTCGTCCTTGGGCGCCATCACAGTGAAATTGGGCACCGCCCGCAGGTAGCTGATGTCGTACTGGCCCTGGTGCGTGGGGCCGTCGGCTCCCACGATCCCGGCCCGGTCGAGCACGAAGGTGACGGGCAGGTTCTGGATGCCCACGTCGTGGATCAGCTGGTCGTAGGCCCTCTGCAGGAAGGTGCTGTAGATCGCCACCACGGGCCGCAGACCCTCACAGGCCATGCCGGCCGCCATGGTGACGGCGTGCTGCTCGGCGATACCCACGTCGAAGTACTGCTGGGGCAGGGCCTTCTCGAGCAGGTCGAGGCCGGTGCCGGTGGCCATGGCGGCGGTGATGCCCACCACCCGGGGGTCCTGTTCGCAGATCTTCACCAGGGTCTGGCCGAAGACCTTGCTCCAGCTGGGGGGCTTGGGCTTGCTGGAGGGGTAGGCCTTGCCGGTGGCCAGATCGAACGCCGACTGGGCGTGGTAGCCCACCTGATCCGCTTCGGCGTAGGGATAGCCCTTGCCCTTGGTGGTGGCCACGTGCACCAGCACAGGCCCCTCCTCGCGGTGGGCCGCCTGGAAGGTGCGGACCATCGCCGGGATGTCGTGGCCGTCGATCGGGCCCATGTAGGTGAAGCCCAGCTCCTCGAACACGGCGCCCACCTTGGGAACCGCCAGGCGCTTCATGCTCTCCTTGAGCGTCTTGAGCTCGGGGGGCAGCTCGCCGTGCAGAAACGGCAGATGCTTCACCGCCTCCTCGGCGCTGCCCGAGAGGAACTGGACCGGCTTGCTCAGCCGCATGCGGTTCAGGTGGGTGGAGAGGGCCCCCACAGGGGGACTGATCGACATGTCGTTGTCGTTCAGCACCACCAGAAGCTTGGTTTTCGGCAGATGTCCCGCATGGTTGATGGCCTCAAGGGCCATGCCACCGGTGAGGGCGCCATCGCCGATCACGGCGACACAATGGAAGTCTTCGCCGCGCGCGTCACGGGCGAGGGCCATGCCCAGGGCCGCCGAGATGCTGGTGGAGGCATGGCCGGCACCGAAGTGATCGAAGCGGCTTTCGCAGCGCTTGAGGTAGCCCGCTACGCCACCCTTCTGGCGGAGGGTGTCGAACTCCTTCCAGCGGCCGGTCACCAGCTTGTGGGGATAGGCCTGGTGACCCACGTCCCACACCACCCGGTCACGGTCGAGATCGAGGGTTTGGTAAAGGGCGAGGGTGAGCTCCACCACCCCGAGTCCAGGGCCCAGGTGACCACCGCTGGTGGACACCACCTCAAGATGGCGCTCCCGGATCTGGCGGGCGATCGCCTCAAGCTCGGCGGTGCTCAGGCCATGCAGCTGGTTCGGGTGGGTCAGCTCACTCAGATGCATGCCCGTTTCGGCTCTGAAGGGGTCAATCTACGGTGTGTGTCCGAGTGAACGGCGGCAATGGCGACCATTCCGCCGCTGCACATCGGGTTGCGAGAGTGGGGCAACGACGTGTGGCCATGAGTCAGGACGACCGAACCCATCCCTGCCCCGTTGCCAGCCCCTACCTGCAGCGCATCCTGCGGGCCCGGGTCTACGACGTGGCGATCGAGTCGCCCCTCGATCCGGCCCCCAACCTCTCCCGCCGCCTGGGCAACCGCGTGCTGCTCAAGCGCGAGGACCTGCAGCCGGTGTTCAGCTTCAAGCTGCGCGGCGCCTACAACCGCATGGCCGGCCTGGGGCCAGAGGAGCTGCGGCGGGGTGTGATCGCCGCCAGCGCCGGCAACCACGCCCAGGGTGTGGCCCTGGCGGCCCAGCGCCTGGGCTGCACGGCGGTGATCGTGATGCCCGTGACCACACCGGCGATGAAGGTGCGGGCAGTGGCCGCCCGCGGCGCCGAGGTGGTGCTCCATGGCGACACCTACGACGAGGCCCAGGCCGAGGCCCGGCGGCTGGAGCAGGCCCGCGGTCTCACCTTCATTCATCCCTTCGATGATCCCGACGTGATCGCCGGCCAGGGCACCATCGCCCTGGAGATCCTGCGCCAGTGCTCGGAGCCGCCCCATGCCATCTATGTGGCCGTGGGCGGCGGCGGCCTGATCGCCGGCATCGCCGCCTACGTGAAGAGCCTCTGGCCTGAGGTGGAGGTGGTGGGGGTGGAACCGGTGGATGCCGATGCCATGACCCGCTCGCTGGCCGCCGGCGAGCGAGTGCGGCTCGAGCAGGTGGGCCTGTTCGCCGATGGCGTCGCCGTGCGGCAGGTGGGGGAGCACACCTTTGAACTGGCACGGCGGCACGTGGATCGCATGGTCACCGTGGACACCGACGCCATCTGCGCGGCGATCAAGGACGTGTTCGAGGACACCCGCTCGATCCTGGAGCCGGCTGGTGCCCTTGCGGTGGCTGGGATGAAGGAGGACGTGGAGGCCCGGGGCCTGCGGGAGCGCACCCTGGTGGCGGTGGCCTGCGGCGCGAACATGAACTTCGACCGGCTGCTGTTCGTGGCGGAGCGGGCGGAGCTCGGCGAGGACCGCGAAGCCCTGCTGGCGGTGGAGATCCCGGAAGAACCGGGCAGTCTGCGGCGCTTCTGCGACCTGCTCGGCCAGCGCAGCCTCACGGAGTTCAGCTACCGGTTGGCGGATCCGCGCCTGGCCCACATCTTCGTGGGCGTACAGATCAGCGGCCGCGACGACACCGCCCGGCTGATGGCCGACCTGCAGACCGGCGGTTTCCCCTGCCTCGACCTCTCTGACAACGAACTGGCCAAGCTTCACCTCTGCCACATGGTGGGGGGGCGCCTGCCCGCCAGTGCCGGGGCGGCTCTCGAGCAGGGGGAGGAGCGGCTGTACCGCTTCGAGTTCCCGGAACGCCCCGGTGCCCTGATGGCCTTCGTGAGCGCTCTGCACCCCAACTGGAACATCAGCATCTTTCACTACCGCAACCACGGGGCCGACGTGGGGCGGATCGTGGTGGGGGTGCAGGTGCCGCCGGCTGAGATCGACGACTGGCGGTCCTTCCTGGAGGAGCTTCCCTACCAGTGGTGCGAGGAGACCGACAACCCCGCCTACCGGCTGTTCCTCGGCCAGATGGCCCCTTCCCTGCCCGCCCTCGACTCCCTGGTTTCAGCCTGAAGGCTGCGATACGTTGCCCTTTGCCCAGTCGCGGCATCCGGCCATGTCCAGCCACGATCCAGCGGAATCCGATCCCGCCGGTGTCGCGGCGTCCCTGCCGGCGATGGCCGGCCTCTCCCTGCCGGCGCGCATGGAGGCGATCCTTTATCTCAAGGGCCGGCCCCTGGGGCTGGGGGAGCTGGCGGCGATCGCTGGGATCGATCGGGAACAGGCGGAGGTGGGCCTGATCACCCTCATGGCCGACTACGCCCATCGCGACACGGCCCTGGAGATCCGTCAGGAGGGCCAGACCTACAGCCTGCAGCTGCGCGAGAGCCTGGGGGATCTGGTGCAGAACCTGCTGCCGGTGGATCTGTCCACCGCCACCCTCCGCACCCTCGCCACCATCGCCCTCAAGCGGCGGATCCTGCAGTCGGAGCTGGTGGAGCTGCGCGGGTCGGGCGCCTACGACCACATCAAGGAACTGCTGGCCCAGAACTTCATCGAGCGCAAGCGCCAGAGCGAGGGCCGCTCCTACTGGCTGAGCCTGAGCGAGAAGTTCCACCGAACCTTCGCCGTTCAGGCCGACGACCTGCCGAACTCCGATCGCCGGGCGGCCTGAGCCGGGTGGCCGCTGCATAGAGTCGGTGGGTCTGTCCTCTGCCGGATCCGGCATCGCCCATGGCCGTCGTTGCCTTCCTGCTTCAGGTGCTGGCCCAGACCCTGAGCATCTACCTGCTGGTGCTGCTGGTGCGGGTGCTGCTGAGCTGGTTCCCCAACCTCGACTGGAGCAACCCGATCCTCTCGGGCGTGAGCGCGATCACCGATCCCTACCTCAATGCCTTCCGCGGCCTGATCCCCCCGGTGGGCGGCCTGGATCTCTCGGCCCTGGTGGCCTTCCTGGCCCTGCAGCTCACCCAGAGCCTGCTCACCGGCGCCAGCGCCAGCCTGATGGCCGGCGTGGCCTACTGAAGCGGCTCCAGGACGGCGGGGGCAAGGGCCTGCTCCAGCGGCAGCAGTTCCTCGCCCTCCGCGGCCCGGGTGCGCACAGGCGAGGAGAAACCGCGGGCGCGGGCCTGGCTGATCCGGAAGGGGCCGGGCGTGCCGGCGGGAATTGCCAGCCTCAGGGCGAAGGCCGAACGCCCGGGGGGAACGTCGCCGATGGTTCCTACCCTGCTGCGATTGGGCAGTACCGGTTCGCCGCTGGCATCGAGGATCAGGGCGAACACATCGGTGTCGACCACCGGACGGGGGCCGGAATTCTCCACCACCCCGCGCAGGGCGAAACAACTGGCGCCGCCTGGGCCGCGCCGGCCCTCCTGGCTGCCCACATCACTGGCGGGGCAGGGTTCCAACCGCACCTCGCTCACGGTGAGGGAAGCGGCCCAGGCCTGCGCTGCGGGAACGAGCAGCAGCCAGCCGCACACGATCGCCACGATGGCGCGCGCCATGCCCGAGCACCAACCTCGCCCTGTCGCCCGTTTGTCCGCACTCCTCTTCGCTGCTATCACCGACGGTCGCCGCTGCCTCCGATCACGTTACGGGCGGCGCGACTGGCCAGTTTCTCGAGGTTGGCGGCGGCGATGTCCTCGAGGTCGAGTTCCAGTTCGGTGGCGAGCTGGGCCACGTACCAGAGCACGTCGCCCAGCTCCAGCCGCAGGTCATCGCGGACGGCGTCATCGAAGCGGCCCTCACGGTCGCGCAGCACCTTCTTCACCTTGTCAGCCACCTCGCCGGCCTCACCGCACAATCCCAGGGTCGGATAGATGGGATTGGCTCCGACCTCCGGGTAGCGGGCCGTCTCACGCGAACGCTGCTGGTAGGCCCGCAAGTCCATGGGAAGCCGGTAGGGATGGCTCCGGATGGTAGTTTCCGCCCCAGTGCTCGACGCTCCGATGGCCCTTACCGATCTCATGCGTCGCACGAAGATCGTCGCCACGATCGGTCCCGCCACCGAATCCCCCGAGATGCTGCGCCGCCTGATCGCGGCGGGCGCCACCACCTTCCGGCTCAACTTCTCCCACGGCGACCACGAGGACCATGCGGCCCGGATCGCCACCATCCGCCAGGTGGCTCACGAGCTGGGCGTTCACATCGGCATCCTCCAGGACCTCCAGGGGCCGAAGATTCGCCTGGGCCGCTTCGACGGCGGACCGATCACCCTCGCATCGGGCGATCCCTTCACCCTCACCTCGCGCGAGGTGGCCTGCAACCAGAGCATTGCCACCGTTACCTACGGCCGGCTGGCCGAAGAGGTGACCAGCGGCAGCCGCATCCTTCTCGATGACGGCCGGGTGGAGATGGTGGTGGAGCAGGTGGATCTTCCCAGCCAGACCCTGCACTGCAGCGTCACCGTGGGCGGGGTGCTGTCCAACAACAAGGGGGTCAACTTCCCCGACGTGCAGCTCTCGATCCGGGCCCTCACCGACAAGGACCGCAGCGACCTGGCTTTCGGTCTGAAGCAGGGGGTGGACTGGGTGGCCCTGAGCTTCGTGCGCAACCCCTCCGACATGCAGGAGATCCGCGAGCTGATCCGCAGCCACGGGTACGACACGCCGGTGGTGGCCAAGATCGAGAAGTTCGAGGCGATCGACTCCATCGACGCCATCCTGCCCCTCTGCGATGGGGTGATGGTGGCCCGCGGCGACCTGGGGGTGGAGATGCCGGCGGAGGAGGTGCCGCTGCTGCAGAAAGACCTGATCCGCAAGGCCAACAGCCTCGGCATCCCGGTGATCACCGCCACCCAGATGCTCGACTCGATGGTGTCGTGCCCCAGGCCCACCCGGGCGGAGGTGAGCGACGTGGCCAACGCGATCCTCGACGGCACCGACGCGGTGATGCTCTCCAACGAGAGCGCCGTGGGTGACTATCCGGTGGAGGCAGTGGCCACCATGGCGCAGATCGCCCGCCGCATCGAGCGCGACTACCCCCGACGCGTGCTCGACAGCCACATGGCCACCACCATTCCCAACGCCATCTGTCAGGCGGTGAGCAGCATCGCCCGCCAGCTGAATGCGGCGGCGATTCTGCCCCTGACCAAGACCGGCTCCACGGCCCGCAGCGTCAGCAAGTTCCGCCCCAGCACCCCGATTCTTGCGATCACCAGCGACGTGGACGTGGCCCGCCAACTGCAGCTGGTGTGGGGGGTGAACCCGCTGCTGATCCAGGAGCAGAGCAGCAGCGGCCGCACCTTCAGTGTGGCGATGGCCGAAGCCCAGGCGATGGGCCTGCTGCACGACGGCGACCTGGTGGTTCAGACCGCCGGCACCCTGGAGGGGGTGAGCGGTTCCACCGATCTGGTGAAGGTGGGGATCGTGTCGGCCGTGCTGGGCCGCGGCACCGGCATCGGTGCCGGATCGGTGAGCGGACGGGTGCGGCTCGCCAATTCACCGGAGGAGGCGTCACGGCTGCAGAGCGGCGAAATCCTGGTGGTACGGGAAACCAGCGCCGCCTATCTGGAAGCGATCCGCAAGGCACGCGGGGTGATCGCCGAGGAGGAGGGCCGCCAGAGCCACGCGGCGGTGATCGCCGAACGCCTCGGGGTGCCGGTGATCGTGGGGGTGGCGAATGCCACCGCCGACCTGCGCCAGGGGGAGATCGTCACCCTGGAGCTGCAGGACGGCGTGGTGCACCGCGGAGCACGCGGCGAGGATGCCGGTACGCGGACGTCCGCGGGCTGATCCGCCGCCCTAGAACGAACGTCACCCGATAACTGTCCTCTCGATGGCCCCCAAGCTGCCGCTGCGCGAGACCGTGGGCATGGCGATCGAGACGCTGCGTGCCAACCGCATGCGCAGCCTGCTCACGATGCTGGGCATCGTGATCGGCAACGCTTCGGTGATCAGCCTGGTGGGCGTGGGAAACGGCGCACGCAACCTGGCTGAGGGCCAGCTGAGCACGCTCGGGGCGAACGTGCTGTTCGTGTTCCCCGGCACCAATGACACCCGACGTCAGGGGATCGAGGTGCCCAAGACCCTGGTGCTGGAGGATGCGCGCGCGATCGCCGAGCAGGTGCCGTCGGTGCGGCGGGTGGCGCCCCAGATCACGCTCAACGAGGTGGTGCAGGCAGGGGCCAACAGCAAGTCGGTCACGGTGACCGGGGTGACGCCGGAGTTTCTGGAGGTCCGGCGCTTCGAGCTGGCCCAGGGGCGCTTCTTCAGCGATGCTGAGCTCCGCGGTGCCCGCAACGTGGTGGTGATCGGCCCCGACCTGCGCGACAAACTGATCGCCTCGGGGGACGCGGTGGGCCGCAGCCTGCGGATCCGCGACCAGAGCTTCGAGATCATCGGGGTGATGGCAGCGAAGGGCGCTGTCTTCGGCGCCAACCAGGATGAAGTCGCCTACGTGCCTCTGCCCACGATGGTGAGTCGGCTGAGCGGGCGCGACCCCACCTACGGAGTGAGTCTGAGCCTGATCAACGTGGAGGCACGCGATGAGAACAGCACCGGTGCGGCGGAGTTCCAGATCGCCAACCTGCTGCGTCGCCGGCACCAGCTGCTGCGCGAGGACGACTTCGTGGTGCGCTCCCAGAAGGACGCCCTCACGATCGTGAGCTCGATCACCGGCGGCCTGACCCTGTTGCTGGGGGCGATCGGTGCGGTGTCGCTGCTGGTGGGGGGCATCGGCATCATGAACATCATGTTGGTGTCGGTGAGCGAACGCACCTCCGAGATCGGTCTGCGCAAGGCCCTTGGTGCCCGCAGCACCGACGTGATGCTGCAGTTCCTGGTGGAATCGCTGGTGCTCTCGAGCCTGGGGGGCGCGGTGGGCAGCGCCCTCGGGCTGGGGGCGGTGGCGATCGTGGGGGCGGTGACGCCCCTGCCAGCGGCGGTGGGCACGGGCACCGTGTTGCTCACGGTCCTGCTTTCCGGTTCGATCGGCCTGTTCTTCGGCGTGGTGCCAGCGCGCCGGGCGGCCCAGCTGGATCCGATCGTGGCGCTGCGCAGCCTGTGAGACCGGCAAAAGGAAAAAAAGATTAAGGACGCAAAAGCGTCACGACGGTCACCGATTGCCCACAGGCCTAGATGGCTTCATGGGTGTTCCCTGAGATTGAGATGGTTTTGGACCTGCTCGACTGCGGCTACCGCAATTCCACCGACCGCATGGTGATCGTGCGCTGCTGCGGCCAGAGCGAGTTCTACCTCGAGCGCGTGGTCTTTCCCTTCGAGCTGCTGAGCTTCCACTGTCCGCCGGGCAGCGATGTGGAGATCTGGACCCACGGGCTGGGAGGACCCGAGTTGCTGGAGACCTTCCGGGCCCAGGAGCTCTGCCTGGAGAGCTCCACCCCACCGGTGGCCGAACTGGCGCTCGAGGGGGTGCAGAGGCAGGAGAATCCCTGGCTGGAAGCCAGCTGAACCAAGAGAGCCAGGGAAGGCGCGACAGCCGACGGGACGCCTTTACACTTAGTTAAAAACCGGCATCCCATGAATCAGCGCTGGCGTCTCCTGGCTCTCTGGCTTCTGCCGATCGGCGTGGCCGTGTTCCTCGCCTTTCAGCTGCTGGGCGGCGGGCCGAACCGGCTCAGCCCCTCCGGAGTCACCACCGCGCCCCGCAATGCTGCGGTGGCACGTATGAGCTACGGCCGCTTCCTCGACTACGTCGACGCCGGTCGCGTCACCGCGGTCGACGTCTTTGATGGCGGCCGCACCGCCGTGATCGAGGCGGTGGATCCGGATCTCGACAACCGGGTCCAGCGGCTGCGGGTGGATCTGCCGGGCCTGGCACCAGAGCTGGTGAACAAGCTCAAGGACCAGGGGATCAGCTTCGACATTCATCCGCCACGCCAGTCACCACCGGCCCTTGGACTTCTCGGCAACCTTCTGTTCCCACTCCTGCTGATCGGGTCGCTGGTGTTTCTGGCCCGCCGCTCCAACGGCATGCCGGGTGGCCCCGGCCAGGCCATGCAGTTCGGCAAGACCAAGGCCCGTTTCGCGATGGAAGCCGAAACCGGCGTCAAGTTCGATGACGTGGCCGGGGTTGAAGAGGCCAAGCAGGACCTTCAGGAAGTGGTGACCTTCCTCAAGACCCCTGAACGCTTCACCTCCGTGGGCGCCAAGATTCCCAAGGGCGTGCTGCTGGTGGGCCCTCCCGGCACCGGCAAGACCCTGCTCGCCAAGGCCATCGCCGGCGAAGCCGGGGTTCCCTTCTTCTCCCTCTCAGGCTCCGAGTTCGTGGAGATGTTCGTGGGAGTCGGCGCCAGCCGGGTCCGCGACCTTTTCAAGCGCGCCAAGGAGAACAGCCCCTGCCTGATCTTCATCGATGAGATCGATGCGGTGGGACGCCAGCGTGGCGCTGGCATCGGCGGCGGCAACGACGAGCGCGAGCAGACCCTCAACCAGCTGCTCACCGAGATGGACGGCTTTGAGGGCAACAGCGGCATCATCATCATCGCGGCCACCAACCGGCCTGACGTGCTCGATTCAGCGCTGATGCGCCCAGGCCGCTTCGACCGGCAGGTCACCGTGGACGCTCCCGACATCAAGGGCCGGCTCTCGATCCTCAAGGTGCACTGCCGAAACAAGAAGCTGGCCGAAGATGTGTCGCTCGAGGCCATCGCCCGCCGCACCCCCGGTTTCACCGGCGCCGATCTGGCCAACCTGCTCAACGAGGCCGCCATCCTCACCGCACGCCGCCGCAAGGAGGCCACCACCCTCTCTGAGATCGACGACGCCGTGGATCGGGTGATTGCCGGCATGGAAGGCAAGCCGCTCACCGATGGCCGCAGCAAGCGCCTGATCGCCTACCACGAGGTGGGCCATGCCCTGGTGGGCACCCTGGTGAAGGCCCACGACCCTGTGCAGAAGGTCACCCTGATTCCCCGCGGCCAGGCTCAGGGCCTCACCTGGTTCGCCCCCGACGAGGAGCAGTCGCTGGTGAGCAAGGCCCAGCTACGTGCCCGGATCATGGGGGCCCTCGGGGGCCGGGCCGCTGAAGATGTGGTCTTCGGCCACGCCGAGGTGACCACAGGGGCCGGCGGGGACATCCAGCAGGTGGCCTCGATCGCCCGCCAGATGGTCACCCGCTTCGGCATGAGCGACATCGGCCAGTTCTCGCTCGATTCCGGCAGCCAGGAGGTGTTCCTCGGCCGCGACCTGATGACCCGCAGCGACGGCTCCGACGCCCTCGCCAGCCGCATCGACGACGCCGTTCGCGCGATTGTTCAGAGCTGCTATGCCGAAACGCTCAAGCTGGTGTCCGCTCACCGCGACTGCATGGACCGGGTGGTGGAACTGCTGATCGAGAAGGAAACGCTCGACGGGGACGAGTTCCGGGCGATCGTTTCCGAATTCGCTCCCATTCCCGAGAAGGAACGCTTCACCCCCTTCCTTGCCGAAACCCCAGCCAGTTGAAGCCAGGCAAAATCCATGAAAAGTGGGGCTTCAAGCCCCCTTTTTTTCTCTCTCTGTGCAGCAAAGCCTGCTCACCGCCGATTGCGACATCGCTCGGAGCAATAGATCACCTGCTCCCAGACGGCGGCCCACTTGCGGCGCCAGAGAAAGGGCCGCCCGCAGACAGGACAGCTCTTGGCAGGGCGCTGGCTGGGCGGCAAGGAAGAACCACCGCCCGGTCGGTCGGAGGAGGAAGCTCGTGGATTGCGAGTCCTGCCACTGCGTCGGCGTGACACTGGCCTGGGGCGGGTATCAGACCGGGCGGATCGGGCGCTTTTCGATCACCTTGTCGATCAGGCCATAGGACACCGCTTCGGACGGTGACATGAAGAAGTCACGGTCGGTGTCCTCCTCGATGCGGCTGAGGGGCTGGCCGGTGCGGTCAGCGAGTTCGCCGTTGAGCTTCTTCTTCAGATAGAGAATCTCATCGGCCTGAATGCGGATATCGCTGGCCTGACCACGGGCCCCGCCAAGGGGCTGGTGAATCATGATGCGCGAGTGGGTGAGGCTGCTGCGCTTGCCCTTGGTGCCTGCGCAGAGGAGGAAGGCACCCATGGAGGCGGCCAGGCCGACGCAGACCGTCTGCACATCGGGCTTGATGTGCTGCATGGTGTCGAAGATGCCGAGGCCGTCATACACCGAGCCCCCGGGGGAGTTGATGTAGAGGAAAATGTCTTTGTCGGGGTCTTCTGCCTCGAGGAACAGCAGCTGGGCCACGACGCGATTGGCGGATTCGGCGGTCACCGGTTCGCCGAGGAAGATGATGCGTTCGCGCAACAGGCGCGAGTAGATGTCGAACGCCCTCTCTCCCCTGCCCGACTCTTCGATGACGATCGGGATCATGGGCGGTTTGCAGGTAGCTGGGGCGGATCCTACTGAGAACCGCGAAGCCGGGCCGTTCGGGACTCCGCCCTGCAGCGCTAGGGTCGCAGCACACCCCCTCCTTCCCTCGTGAGCGTCGCCCTCACCGTCGCAGACAGCAAGCGTGCCTTCCATGCCGCCTTCCCCTACCTGATCAGTCCGATCTACCGCCGGATGGTCGACGAGCTGCTGGTGGAGCTGCATCTGCTGAGCCACCAGAAGGGTTTTCAAGCCGATCCCCTGTTCGCCACCGGACTGATCCAGGTATTCGATGCCTTCTCCCGGGGCTATCGGCCGGAACAGCAGCGTGAACCGCTGCTGGCGGCCCTCTGTTCCGCCTCGGGGTTCGATGCGGCCGAGCTGCGCCGGCAGCGGGATGCGGCGATCGCCGCGATCGGCCAGCACCAGGTGGCGGACGTGAAGCAGTGGGTCGAGCGCCAGGGAGAGGGGGCACCGGAGCCGCTGGCCAGTGCCCTGGCCTCGATCCGCCGACCCGATTTCCATTACTCCCGTCTGATGGCGGTGGGGCTGCTCAGCCTGCTGGAGCAGGCGCGCGGCGCCGATGCGATGGACCCGCAGGAGCTGCGCAGCTACGCCCACGACCTCGGCGAGGCGATGGGCATGCTGCGGGAGCGAGTGGACAAGGACCTGGGCCTTTATGCCACCAACCTGGAGAAGCTGGCCCAGGCTGTGGAACTGATGGAGGAAACCGTGGCGGCTGAACGTAGACGGCGTGAGCGTCAGCTGGAAGAGCAGGCAACCGCGCCCGTCAGCGGGACACCCGAAGGGCTCCCGTCAGCCGGCTGATCGGCTGGCTCGGGCCCTTCACCCCAGGAAGTGGCCGGGCACGGGTGGCGAGCTGGTCGGCACGGCGTACCAGCGCCGGCATCTCCATCGGCAGGAGTCCCAGGTCGTCGAGGGCCCGGGGCCGCGCTCGCAGCACCATCTCGCCCGCCTGCGGCCGTTCGGCGGATTGAGGGGGGATCGCCGGCAGTGCCGGGGGCACGGGCCCGAGGAACAGCAGCAGCTGGGCTTCCCTGGCAGTGCCTGGAATCCACCGCCAGCCGCCCACCACCACGCCGTCCTGCCGGCGCCAGGTAGCGCCGTCGACGGGGGGTGCAACGGGCGCCGGAGCCTCTTCCCTCGCGGATTCGGAAGCCGGCTGGGTAGCGGGCGCAGTTCCTGGCTTGGCGGCTGGAGCAGGTTCGTTGCCGTCCTTGAGGCCCTGCTCCTTCAGCGCCTTCGACACGCCTGCCAGCACGGGCAGCCAGGGCGCCTTGCCGCGTGGAGCGATCAGTTGAAGCTCGAGCGAAGCCTGGTATGGGCCGCTGTTGCGGGGCCGGAGCCGCAGCCGGAACGGGGCGTCGCGCAACAGGGAGAGACGATCCGCGGTGATCCCGTAGCGCCGGGCGAGGGGATCACGGATCAACTGGCGGGCCAGCAACCCCTGCAGCAGGGAATCGAGGCTGCCGCCGCGGATCTCCAGCAGCAGATCGCTGGGAAGGGGCGAGAAGACATCCGCGGCCGCCGGTGACGGGGCGGCTTCAGGGGCGGCCAGCACACCGTCGACGGCGGCGGCTTCACCTTCCCAGATCAGTCCCTCGTCCTCGAGGGCGAGGCTGAGGCAGCCAGCCTGGAACGGCTGAAGCAGGGGAGCCAGTGGTCCCACGATCACCCCCAGGCCGCTGGGGCTCCAGTACACCGCCTGCTCCTGCTGCATCAGGCGCAGGCAACGGCGCTGCAGGCCGCGGCTGGGCCGCTTGCCTGGTCTCAGGCGGTCGACCAGCAGCTGGCGGGAGAGAGGATCGGGGGAGAAGACCACGAGATCGCCCACGCGCACGGCTCCAGCGGGGAGAGGAGCACGTGCAGGCAGCTGCGGCAGGGAGGCGGCCGGTAGGGCCAGGTAGGGGGCCGTATCGGCATGGGGCCCCCAGAACTGCCACCAGGGGCGCCGCTGCTGCTTCCAGAGGCGGTCGGCCAGGGGCTTGCCCATCCTCTCCAGCCAGAGGGGAGGGGTGGGGCGCTGAGGACTGGCCGCAAAGCTCTGCAGCAGGCTTGCCGTGTCCATCAGCTGATCGAGTCCCTCCGCCTGGGGCCTCGGGAGACGGAACAGGGCGAGGGTCGGCCCGAACAGGAGGAGTGCGATCACCGCAGTGGTGATCGGCAGGGGCGGGCGCCGCCAGCCCCGAGGCCACGGGATCACGAGCGACCGGGCGATTCCTGGGACTTGCGACGCCGACGATCGCGCCATTCGACAGTGGAGAGGTAGAGCACCCCACCGCTCACGAACACGAGCAGCACGGTGGCCAGAGCCGCCAGCACGGTGTTGGCGTCGATCACGGGATCAGAAGGGGAGCACGTTGTCGCCGCCGCGACCCCAGACCACCATGGCGATCGAGAAGGTGAAGATGGCTGCCAGGGAGGCCCAGCCGAGGGTGATCAGCATCGGAAGATGGAGCGGTCGGGCGCACTTTACCTAGGCTGCGGGCCCGGTCAGGCGTCGTGATGACGATCCTCTCTTCCCCGCGGGCCACGGCCTCCTCGCCGGTCCAGGCGCCCGAGAAGGCGCGGCTGCGCCAGCCCTATCCCCATTGCCGCGTCATCGTGCTCGACGACGACGTGAATACCTTCCAGCACGTGGTGGAGTGCCTGGTGCGGCATCTGCCGGGCATGAACCCCGACCGGGCCTGGGAGCTGGCCCACCGCATCGATGGCGAGGGGTCGGCGGTGGTGTGGAGCGGGCCGCAGGAGCAGGCCGAGCACTACCACCAGCTGCTGGCCAGCGAGGGGCTGACGATGGCACCGCTCGAACGGATCTGAGGGGGCCGCCATGGGGCGGGTGGTGATCACCCACAGCACCTACCTCGACGGCCTGATCGCCCTGCTGCGGCGTCTGGCGCGGGAGGAGGGGATCGACACGATCACGCCGGCGGTGATCGGGCGGGTGCGGGGCCGGAGTCAGGGGTTGCGGCTGCGGGTGTCCGCACCGATCACGGGCGGCCACAAGCTCGTGGCGCGCCAGGGGACCAGCGTGCAGGAGGTGTTCGTGGTGACCAGCTGGAGCCGGGAGCAGCTGCAGCTGTGGCTGGATGGGCAGGCCCGCTGAGGCCGCCGTGCCCTTCGGCGGCGCAGGGCCGCGGGCTGCGCGAAAGGAAAGGGGTGGACCACCGTGCCGTCTTGCCCCAGTGTTCGACCTGGAAGAACCAGAAGGGGGGTCAGAGGCGGGGCGCGGTTTCCGGCTCGAGGCCGGTTTACGTTGCCGTCGCTGAAGACCCCCCATGTCGAAGAGGGAGTCAGATCAGAAAACTGTGAAAGGCAGTCACCAACACAGCAGTCCGGGAAAACTCTAAGGGCAGAGGCAGGGTTTTCACGCGTTGGGCAGCGGCCAGATGCTGCGGACTTCCGCCAGCCGCTCCGCCATCTCGCGGGCCCGCTCCTCGGCGGTGCGACTCTCAAGCTCCAGGGTGAGGTGGCCGAGCTTCCGGCCGGGGCTTGTTCCCTGCTTGTCGTACCAGTGGAGATGGGCGCCTGGCAGTGCGGCCAGCCGGCGCAGGCGATCGCTGGGATCGTTGCCGGTGGGATCGCCAACGGAGCGATCAAGGCCGAGCAGGTTCACCATCAGCGCCCCGGGCCAGATCGGATCGGTGAGCCCCATCGGCAGCCCGGCCACCAGGCGCACCTGCTGCGCGAACTGGCTGCAGCGGCAGGCTTCGATCGTGTAGTGGCCGGAGTTGTGGGTGCGGGGCGCCAGCTCGTTCACCTGCAGACCGGCAGGGCCGTAGAAGAACTCGATCGAGAGCACTCCGACGTAGTCGAGAGCGGTGAGCAGGGAGGCGGCCACGTTGCGAGCGAAGGCCTCCACCGCATGGTTCACCGGCGCCGGGAACAGAACCCAATCGCACACCTGACGATGCTGGTGGGTCTGCACCAGGGGGAAGCAGGCCACGCTGCCCTCACGGTCGCGGCAGGCGGTGAGCGCCAGCTCGCACTGGAAGGCCACCTGCTCCTCCAGGATCCAGTGGGCCGGATCCACCTGCGCCAGCAGATCTTCGAGAGCGGTCTGATCCGCCAGCGGCCGGGTGCCCTTGCCGTCGTAACCGCCTCGCACGGCCTTGGCCATCAGGGGGAAGCGGAAACCCTCCGGCAGATGGGGCCCTGGACCCGGGTCGGCGGTGAGCGGCGACGGGTAGGCCGGGAGGTCGCCACCCGACTGGCCCTCACCAGCGGGGGCCTCCGGGGGGCTGGGTGGTTCGAGCACCGCCGCGAGAGGGATCCAGCGGGGGCAAGGCAGGTGCAGGGCATCGAGCAGTTCCCGCTGGCTGCGCTTGTCAACCAGCGGGCGCAGGGCGTCGAGGGAGGGAAGGAAGCGCACGCCGGCCTCGGCGAGCGGTTCGAGGGCCTCGATCGGAATCCACTCGTTCTCGAAGCTGATGGCACCGCAGCGGCGGGCCAGCTCGGTGGTGCCGGCGGGATCATCCACAGCGGCCACCACCTGGCCACTGGCGAAGGCCAGGGCCGGATCGCCGGCGCCCGGGGTCTGCACCTGAAGCCCCACCCCAAGTTCCCGAGCAGCCTCCCCGAGCATGCGGGCCAGCTGGCCGCCGCCCACGATCCCGATCACATCGGCCGGGCCGTTGCCGCCGTTGGGGCTGGGCAGGGAAACGCTTGGATCCACCCGGCAGAGCCCGATGCGGGCCAAACCACTCATCCTCTCAGGTGAGGCTGCGATCCCCCGCGAAGGCCCAGCGGATCACGCTGAGCACAAGCACGATCAGGAAGAGGGCCAGGCCGATGGTGCAGGCGTAGGCGATCTCCAGTTCGCCGAAGGCCTGGTCGTACACGTAGTACACGATGGTGCGGGTGCTGTCGGCCGGACCGCCCTGCGTCATCAGGAACACCTCCTCGAACACCTTCGTCGCGCCGATCGCCGAGATCACCGCCACCAGCGTCACGTAGGGCCGCAGCAGCGGCAGGGTGATGTCGAGGTGGCGGCGCCAGCCCTCGCTGCCATCGAGCGCCGCCGCCTCGTAGAGGTCGGGGGAGATGCCCTGGAGGCCGGCGAGGAAGATCACCATGTAGTAGCCGAGGCCCTTCCAGAGGGTCACGAGCATCACCGAGGGCAGGGCCAGGCGGGGGTCGGTGAGGAAGCCCACCGGCTCGAAGCGGCTGCCCAGCAGGGTGGTGAGCCAGGAATTGATCAGGCCGTTCTCGGCATAGAGCCAGCGGAAGGCGATCGCCGCCACCACCAGCGACACCAGAACCGGGGTGTAGAAGGCGCCGCGAAACACATGGATGCCCGGCAGGGCGCGGTTCACCAGCACCGCGAGGGCCAGGGAGCCGAGCACGATCGGCGGCACCACGCCCACCAGATAGAGAAAGGTGGTGGTGGCGACCCGGAAGAACATCGGATCGGCCAGCAGGCGGCGGATGTTGGCCAGGCCCACGAACTGGAGCGGCTCGGACACATCCAGGCCGCTGCGGCTGAAGCTCATCACCAGGGCCATGGCGGCGGGCAGCAGCACCGAGAGGGCGAGCAGCACCAGGGCGGGCAGCAGGAAGCCCCAGGCGGTGCGGGTGCCGGGGGCGGAAGCGGAGGAGAGACGGCGCGCGGGAACCATGGGCCCATTGTGGGCTTGCTGCCAAGATTCCTGCCCTCCCAACGTCCTGATGCCGCCCATGCCGATGGCCGCCGATCCCTCGCAGGTGCTGCGGGAGGTGTTCGGCTACCCCGCCTTCCGGGGTCCCCAGGCGGAGATCGTGGAGCACGTGATCGGCGGCGGCTCGGCTCTGGTGCTGATGCCCACCGGCGGCGGCAAATCGCTCTGCTATCAGATCCCGGCCCTTTGCCGTCCCGGCACCGCGGTGGTGGTGTCGCCCCTGATCGCCCTGATGCAGGACCAGGTGGAGGCCCTGCGCCAGGCGGGGGTGCGGGCCGCCGCGTTGCATTCGGCCCTCGATCCCCAGGAGGTGGCCGCCACCTGGCGGGCGCTGGCCAGCGGCGGCCTGGATCTGCTGTACGTGTCGCCGGAGCGGCTGCTCGCAGGGGATCTGCTGGAGCGGCTGGCGGAGGGGGAGATCGCCCTGTTCGCCATCGACGAGGCCCACTGCGTGTCCCAGTGGGGGCATGACTTCCGGCCCGAGTACATCCAGCTGGGGGTGCTGGCGGAGCGGTTCCCGGCGGTGCCGCGCCTGGCCCTCACCGCCACGGCTGATCCGCGCACCCGCGAGGAGATCCGCACGCGCCTGGAGCTGGCGGATGGACGGGTGTTCCTGGCCAGCTTCGATCGGCCGAACATCCGCTACCTGCTGCGCGACAAGGACGAACCGAAGACCCAGCTGCTGCGCTTCCTGGAGGATCACCGCGGCGAGGCGGGGATCGTGTACGCCCGCTCCCGCAGCCGGGTGGAGCGGCTGGCGGCGGACCTGCGGGCGGCGGGCTTCGATGCGGTGGCCTATCACGCCGGCCTGGAGAGCGGCGTGCGCAGTGCCGCCCTGGATCGCTTCCGGCGCGAGTGCGGTGTGGTGGTGGTGGCCACGATTGCCTTCGGCATGGGCATCGACAAACCGGACGTGCGCTTCGTGGCCCACGTGGATCTGCCCAAGAGCCTCGAGGCCTACTACCAGGAGACCGGGCGGGCGGGACGCGACGGCCTGCCGGCGCTGGCCTGGATGGTGCATGGGCCCGGGGATGTGCCCCAGCTGCGACGCTTCATCGACGATTCGGAGGCGCCGGCGGCGCAGAAGCAGATCGAGCACGGCAAGCTCGACGCCCTGATCGCTTTCACCGAGGCGCCCGGCTGTCGGCGCCAGGTGCTGCTGGCCCACTTCGGCGAGCAGCTGGCGGAACCGTGCGGCAACTGCGACGGCTGCCTGGAGCCGCGGGCCCGCAGCGATGTCAGCGTGCCGGCCCAGAAGCTGCTCTCGGCGGTGTGGCGCACGGGCCAGCGCTTCGGGGCCGCCCACCTGGTGGATGTGCTGCTGGGTGCTGACACCGAGCGGATCCGCGCCCTGGGCCATCGGGAGCTGAGCGTGTACGCGATCGGTGGCGAGCTCGACAAGGAGCAGTGGCGGGCTCTGATCCGCCAGCTCACGGCCCTGGGGCTGCTGGTGCCGGTGCCCGAGGGGCGGGGCGGCCTGCAGTGGGGCCCGGAGGAGGAGGTGCGGGCGGTGCTGCGGGGTGAGCGGACGCTGGAGCTGCCCCTGCCGCCGCCGCGCAAGGAGCGGCGCCGCAGTGGTTCCCGCGGCGGATCCACGGGTCCGGCGGCGGGAGCGGCGGCTGCCGCCGAGTGGGGGGAGGCCGATGCGCAGCTGGTGGCCGCCCTCAAGGCCTGGCGCACGGAACAGGCCCGCCAGCAGGCGGTGCCGCCCTACGTGGTGTTCCACGACCGCACCCTGCTGGAGCTGGCGAGCCGCCGGCCGGGCTCGCTGGCGGAGCTGGCGGAAGTGGGCGGCATCGGCGCCGCCAAGCTGGAGCGTTATGGCACAGCGCTGCTGGCGGTGCTGGCGGACAACTGACCAGACTGAAGCCCTGACTTCCTGAATACGGCGACCCCCATGCCCCTGATCAGCGTGAAGACCTCGGCAGCGGCGGGGAACAGCGGTGCCCCGCTTCTGCGGGAGCTCTCCACCACCCTGGCGGAGCTGCTGGGCAAACCCGAGCGCTACGTGATGACCCTGCTGGAGGAGGGTGTTCCGATGACCTTCTCGGGCAGCCCGGAACCAACCTGCTACGTGGAGGTGAAGAGCATCGGCGCGCTGGATGGCGAGCGGCCCCGCGAGGTGAGCCAGGCGGTGTGCGCGCTGCTCGAACGGCATCTGGGGGTGCCGGCGGATCGCATCTACATCGGCTTCGAGGACGCTCCTGCCCGGCTGTGGGGCTGGAACGGCAGTACGTTCGGCTGAACGGCGAACAGTTCGCCCTGGATCACCGCCCTGGCGGCTGCCCGCTTGCGGGGCCGCGAGGGCGTTGGTGCGACGGCCGGAGGAGGGATGGGGGCCGCAGGGGCCCAGGCCGGGGTCCAAGCCAGATCACTGGCGCGGAACACGGCGTAGGGGGAACTGGCGGGGAGGGCGCGTGAGAGGGAGGCGGCGGCAGCCATGAACGAATCCAAGAAGAAGTACGTCCGTACTAGTCGTGGATTGCGAGCCTGTCAATGCCCCCACCGGATCCTTCGCGCGAGCAGAGTGCTGGTGTTGGCAGGGACGTCCCCGTGAAGGAGATCAGTGCGCTGGAGCTGCTGCTCCGCCAAGCGGCCCGCCTGGCCGCCGCCGCCGGGGTCCTGGCCCTGCTCCTGTGGGTGGGCTGGGTGATGCTCGACCTGAAGCACCTGCAATCGGGCTTCACGCTGCCTTAGTGAGCCAAGCCCGCCGCTCGCTAGGGCGCGGCGATCAGGGCCTCGCCGCGTCGATGGATCTCGCGGGCGTAGTCGGTCCAGGTGCCCTGGCCCCAGTAGCGGAAGCAGCTGGTTTCGAGCAGCAGCAGGTGGAGCAGCGCCTCCTGGTAGGGCCGGCTCTGCGTGACCGCGGGATCGGCGGCCACCAGCGGATCGAACCTCTGGTGGAAGGCGGCGCTGAGCTGGTTCATCGGCTCGAGCACATTGGCGTAGCCCTCCACCCAGCTGAGGTCGTTGGTCCAGGAGGCGCCGGCCATCGAGAAGGAGTGATCGGCGGCCCGCAGCCGGGCGATGGCCGCTTCCACCGCCGGGGGCGTGGGGGCCTCGCCCAGCTCGCCCCACAGCCTGTGCTGCTGCACGGCCTGGATCTGCGGCATGGCGGCGGTGCTGATGCCGGCGGCCTCCAGCAGCTCCAGGTATTCGGTGCCGTTCATCGCCACCGTGGCGCCGCCGCTGCTGGCGCCGCTGTCGCCGGCGAGCTTGCGATGGGCCTGGAGGAAAGCCGGCGGGAACTCGTTCATCATCACGCCGCCGTTCTCGCCATCGGCGATCTGGGACACCAGCGGCGGCACAGGGATGCCGGCCAGCGCGAGGCGATCCATCGAGAGGGCCTCGTAGCAGGGCTGCATCTGCCCCACTAGCTTGGTGTCGGAGCCCTGGGTCTTGATCAGGGCGGTGATCGTGGCGACCTCGCCGTTGGAGCTGCGAGCCACCAGCAGGTTGGGCAGGTACTTCTGTTCATGGCTCAGGCCGGAACCATCGAGGTTCTCGACGCTGTGCTCCTGAACCAGCAGCCAGCGGTAGCCGCACTCCCGGAGGGCCTTCACCAGCTCGAACAGGGTGTCGGGGTGGTTGGGCAGATGCATCTCCGGCAGCGAGAACCCCTTCACCCGCTGCAGGGCCTCCGGGCCGAACAGGGCGGCGAAATGGTGCTGCCAGGCCAGGATCTGCAGCTTCAGATCGGGGATCGGCGTGGAGGGGGCCACGGCATGGCTCCAGAAGGTGCCGAGCCACTCCACGTGAGGCACAAGAGCCGGATCGCAGGTGAGCGAGTGCAGCGCCGCGAGGATGTCGCTGCGGCCCATCTGCTCAAAACCCCAGAGCAGGTTGCCGGAGTAATCGAGCATGATCCGCGGATCGGCACCCTCCTGAATCAGCTGGGGGATGAGCTCGACCAGGCGGCGGTAGCAGTGGGCAAAGGGTTCGGCGTTGTGGTTGTCGCCCTCTCCCGGGTGCTCGAACATGTACTGGAGATGGCTGATCAGCGCGCCATCGGCAGCGGCCGGAATCGTGGGCTGGTGCATGTGCAGCGCACAGGCGAAGGCCGAGCCGATGCGATCGAGCTGCAGCGTGGTGCGGGGCAGGGCAACCGGGCCGGCCTGGTTCGTGAGGGCGTGGATCGCGGCTTCGTCGCCGGCGATCGGTGGCAGGGAGGGCTGTGTCATGGGAAGGCTCCGCGGGCAGGGTGCGATGCAGCGGGCCATCGGCGTACCCGTTGATCCTGGCAACCCGCTGGCGACCTAGGTGCACTGCATCACGTAAAGGTCTTCCTCCAGAACATCCTCCGCAACTCCAAGATGCTCCTGCGGGGCATAGGTGCGCTGGAGGTCGAAGCAATTGCGATGCTCAAGCAGGGCATAACCTCGCTGCTGGCGGTAGAAGCGGTTGGGCAGGGTGGTGGGTGAGAAGTGCGCTTGCTGATAGTCGGTGGTGCAGTAGCTCACCAGCCGCAGAAACATCGCCTTCTGGCGCTCTTCCGGCCGGAAGGAGGTGGTGGCAACGATGTCCCCCCTGGCCTGGATCGACGCCAGCCCGGCCAGCAGATTCTCGATCGTGGAGAGGTTGAGATAGAAGAGCACGCCCTCCAGCAGCACGAGGGAGGGCCGGCCATCCAGCCAGGTCCGCAGCTGGGCCAGCAGGCGCGAGAGCTGGGCCGGATCGTTGAGGTCGTCGAAGGGCAGAAAGGTGATCGGGCGCGCCGGCAGCAGCCCCTGGGCCTCGAACTCAGCCAGCTTCAGCTGTTTGAACGCCACCGTGAGGGTCGTATCCACCTCGCAGCAGGGAACTCCGGGCGGGATCAGATAGGGATAGCTGGTGAAACCGGCACCGATGTTGATCAGCGCTGCATCGGGCGTTGCGGCCAGAAAAGCCTTCAGGCGCTCCAGGAAGAAGCGATGGCGCAGGACATGGACCAGAACCTCCGATTGCCCCACCTGCTGGGCGTAACGGGTGGCCCAGTGCTCATGCCGCTCGCACAGCCAGAGGGCGGCATGGGGATCGGCGCTGATCTGCGGATAGCGGGCCCGGAAGGCGTTGACGATGAAGGCGGAATCGTGGACACCGGTGGGCATGGCTTCACACCCCGGTGCCGGGTCTGCCGGCATGGAAGCGCAGGCGCACGTAATCGGCTCGCCAGTCGCCCCGGCCATCGCAGAGCAGCGGCCGCAGGGCCGCCACCACCTCGGCGATGAACGGGACCCGCTCGCCCGGCGGCAGGGCGGCGTAATCGTCGGGGGTGGGGAAGAACCAGGGACAGGCCACTGCCTTTCCTCTGGAAGCAAGAGCAGCATCCAGAGCGGCCACGATGGCGGCCACATTGCCGTGGCCACCGCACTCCCCCACGAAGCGCCCACCGGGCCTGAGGGCGTTCCAGACGCCGGCAATCACCGCCTCGGGGTCCGGCATCCAATGCAGCGCGGCATTGGTGAACACCGCATCGAATTCGTTGGCGAAGGCGAGCGCCTGGCCATCCATGCTGCGGGCATCCAGCCCCAGGGCGCGGGCCGCCTCGACCATCTCGGCGCTGGCATCCACCGCCACCAACGAGCAGCCGTGCTCCAGCAACCGGAGGGTGAGAGCCCCATCGCCACAGCCGAGATCAAGGATCCGCTCGCCGGGCTGCGGCGCGAGCAGCTCCACCAGGGGCGCCCCGAGATCGGACACGAAGGGCGCGTTGCGGCCGTACTGCTCGGGATTCCAGTGCTGATCACCGGAGGAGGCCATGGTGCGGGTGCTGCTCCGTGATCGCGCTGGTACACAGCCTGACAGTCGTGCCGCGCCATACAGAGTTCCTTGCCCATTGAACGGGCAGTTGTGAAGTCTCAGTCGATCGCGATTGGCTGGCGGCGAAACTCCGGACGGTCCTCCTCACAGATCACCAGCAGCTGGGTGTCCACGAGCGCGGTTTCGGTGTGGGTGTCGCCGGGCTCCACGAAGTAATTGCCGCCGGCATCGATGGTGTGGGGCTCGTCGCCATCGGCCTGCACCCGCATCGCGCCGCTCACCACGAACACCTGGCACCAGTAGGGATGGTGATGGCGTGGAATCGTGAGGCCCTGGGTCATCCGGTAAAGGCCCGACTCCACGTTGTGGTCGCCCTCCCAGAGGCGGCAGGCCTGCATGGGGATCCCCCGCACATCGATCGGATGCCATTGCTGCTCATGGGTGGGAAGGTAGCGGGTCATCGGCGACGGCCTCGCAGGTCAGGGCTCCAGGAGATCCTCGCCGAGCTTCGCGGCGCCGAACTCCTGGGCCAGGTCGTCATCGAGCTGGTCGGCGGCGCTGGCCACGTCGAGGAGCATGCGTGCGATGGCTGCCCTGTCCAGACCTGGCAACAAACGCTCGCTGGACACGATCACCGCATCGCCCTCGATGCCGATCGCACAGCCGATCAGCAACCGGTTGAGCTCCAGGCAGCGCCGGTAGAAGGCCAGCAGCCGCTGCGGCGGCAACCGCAGGATCGTGGCCTTCACCTCGAGGGTGTCCTCGTTGAGCAGGTCGTTGTGGTGCAGGCCGATGTCGATCGGCGCGCTGCCCACCTGCAGCGTCCAGTCCCAGCCCTCCTCGGAATCCTGCCGCTCGCCGTCGATGCCCAGGCCGTCGAGCACGGCATCCACGAGCCCCACGACATGTCCGAGCGGTTGCGGTGATCGCTCCTCGGCCGAAAAGCGCGCCAGCAGCCCGGCGAGGAATGGCGGCAGCCTGCGGCCCGTGGCGCGGGGCTGGGTCACAGCGTGACTCCGCAGCGGCTGCAGTAAAGCTCGGCGGCTGCGTTCCCGGCTCCGCACACCGGGCAGACGTTGCCCGCCGTCGCAGCCGGTTCCGCCTCCCCGGCCTCGCTTGCCACCCCGGTCTCGGCTGCTGTCACGGCCTCAGCGGCCGTCTGCCGCTGCTCCATGGCCACCAGTTCCGCCACGGCATCCACAAGGGCGAGGAGCGAACCGCAGTGGTCGCAGTCGGTGGTGTCGCGCGAGGCCGCCCCACAGACCGTGCAGTACCGCCGTGCACCCTCACGACGCTCCGCAATGGCCAGGTGCAGGAGTTCGCGGATGCGCCAGGCAGGCACGGCAAAGTTCACCCCCTCCGCCTCGAGCCGGCTGCTGGCGACGATGCCGAGCAGGCCCCCTCGCGCATCGAGGACCGGCCCGCCGCTGTTCCCCGGATTGATGGGGGGATCGAGCTGCAGGTAGGTGCCACCGTCGATGTGCCGCTCCGCTGCGCTGACCACGCCGCGGGTCACGGAGTAGGCCAGAGCGAGGGGATGGCCGATCACGTAGACCGTTTCGCCGCTTCTGGCCCGCCGGCTGCCACTGGCCTCGCCCTCCAACAGTGGGTGCGGCACCCGTTGGGCGGCGGCGCCGGCATCGTCCGGCTCCAGCAGCAGGAAGGCCAGGTCGTGCTCCCGCCAGGAGCGGACCACCCAGGCGGTCGACACGCGTCCGTCGCGCCAGCGGATGCGCGCGTTGCTCCAGCCCTCCACCACGTGCTGCATGGTGGCGATCACCCCGGAACGGTTGAGCAGGATGCCGCCGCCGCTGCCGTCAGGCAGTTCCACCGCCACCACCGCAGCGGCCTCCCGGCGCACCACCTCCTCTCCAGGGAGGGCAGCCGCAGCGGTGTCCGGAACCCTGGGGACGGGCCAGATGCCTCCACCGATCGTGCATCCCATCCTGGCGGGGCGTCGTTCCGCCGCAGGAGTGTGATCGGCGACTCATTCGGGCTCCAGGCGAATCAGGCGCCCGTCCGGTGCTTCATCGGTGAGGATGTAGAGGAGGCCATCGGGGCCTTCGCGCACATCGCGTACGCGGGCGCCGATCGCGATGGCCTCCTCTGCCAGCACGCGGCCCTGCGGATCGAGGCGGAGTCGGTGCACGTCGCCCGATACCAGGCCACCTGCGAACAGCTGGCCGCGCCAGGCGGGCACGCGGCTGCCACTGGCCACGGCCAGGCCTGAGGGGGCGATCGCCGGACTCCAGACGCGGCGGGGATCCACCAGCCCCGGCGCCGTGCGACGGTCGCTGATGGCCGGGCCGAAGTACTCACGGCTGTGGGTCACCAGGGGCCAGCCGTAATTGGCACCGGGCTGGATCAGGTTGAGTTCGTCGCCCCCACGGGCACCGTGTTCACTCGCCCACACCCTTCCCGTGAGGGGATCGCGGGCGAGGCCCTGGATGTTGCGGTGCCCGTAGCTCCACACCAACGACGACGTGCCGGCGCCCGTTCGGAAGGGATTGCCGGTGGCCGGTGTGCCGTCGTCGTTGAGGCGCAGGATCTTGCCCAGTGCGCTGCCTGGGTTCTGGGCCTGCAGCCGGATCAGCTGACCGTCGAGCTCAACAGGTGGGTTGCCGCCGTCGCCGATCGCCAGCAGCAGAGTGCCATCGGGCAACCAGAGCATGCGGGAGCCGAAGTGCTGCGTACCGCTCTTGCGCTGGGGCACGGCGAAGAGCACCTCAAGCGGTCCGAGGCTGCGACCGTCGAAGCGGGCGCGGGCGAGCCGGGTGTGGTTCGCCTCCGGCGTGCCGGCTGCATAGGTGAGGTAGAGGTAGCCGTTCTCGCGGAATCGCGGATGCACGCTCACATCGAGCAGCCCGCCCTGGCCGACGGCCAGCACCCCCGGCACCCCGGCGATCGGCTCGGGGTCCAGTACGCCGTCGCGCACGAGGCGCAACCGGCCGGGCCGTTCGCTGATCAGCAGGGAGCCGTCCGGCAGCCAGGCCATGCCCCAGGGATGCTCCAGCCCCCGCACCAGCACCGTCTGCCGGATCCCGCTGGCAAACGGTGCCTGCGCCTGAGCGCAGCCGCCGAACAACAACAGGATCAGCAGGTGAAAGGCCCAGGCTGGCAGGACACGGCTGAGGATGCCGGGCATGATGCTGACTCCCGCCCCGGGGTAGGCGGGGATTCATGTACTCCATGGTGGCCCGCCAGCGGATCCGCTGGCGGCCGATGCCTCCTTGGCAGTAGACAGAGCGCATGTGCGGAAGCTGGCCATCGATGGAGGCAAACGCCGAACGGATCAGTCAGTTCATGCAGATGGCCACCGGCTACTGGGTGAGCCAGATGATCCATGTGGCTGCGGAACTGGCACTCGCCGACCACCTGGCCGCTGCCGGGCCGGCGGGCCTCACCGCCGAGGAGCTCGCCGTCCGCTGCGACGCCGATGCCGATGCCCTGTTCCGCCTGCTGCGGGGTCTGGCGAGTGTGGGCCTGTTCGCGGAGGAGGCGCCGCGGCGGTTCGTGCTCACCCCCCTGGCGGAGGTCCTACGGAGCGACATTGTTGGATCCCAGCGCCAGGTGGCCCGCATGCTGGGCGGTGAGCACTACGACGCCTGGGCCCAGCTGCTCCACAGCGTGCGCTCCGGGGAGAGCGCGTTCCGCCATCGGTTCGGTGAGGGCATCTTCGCCTGGTACGGCCGCAACCCGGAGCGCGGAGCCATCTTCGATGGCGCGATGAGCGACTTCTCTCACGTGGAGACTCAGGGACTGCTGGCGGCCTTCGACTTCCAGGGCATCGCGCACCTGATCGATGTGGGTGGCGGACGCGGCGAACTGCTGCAGGAAGTGTTGCGCCGCTATCCCGATCTGCGGGGCACGCTGTTCGATCAGCCGGCGGTGGTGGCGCCGGTGGTGGTGCCCGCGGAGCTCGAAGGCCGCCTCGCCGTGGCCTGCGGCGACTTCTTCGCCGGGGTGCCCGCTGGCGGCGATGCCTATCTGCTGAAGCACATCCTTCACGACTGGGGGGATGAGGCCTGCCTCTCGCTGCTCGGCCACGTGCGCGAGGGCCTGGCCCCGGGGGGGCGGGTGCTGATCCTTGAGCAGGTGATCGAGCCGGGGAATGATCCCGCCCCCGGCAAGCTGCTCGATCTCAACATGCTCGTGATGACCGAGGGCGGCAGGGAACGAACCCCGCAGGAGTATGCGGCGCTTCTGGAGCGGGCCGGTCTTCAGCTGCTCCGGATCCACCCGACGCCTTCGCCGATCTCCGTGGTGGAGGCGACGGCGGCCTGAGCAGTGCGCAGCGGTGCCGGTCAGGGATCGCCCAACTGGGATTCAGAAGGAGTCTTCGGTCTGGCCGGCGAAGCGGCCGGCGTAGCGTTCGCTGCCCTCCAGCTTCTGGAACACGAACTGGCAGATCGCGGTGCCGGGAACCACCGCCAGGGGAGCGGGGCCGAAGTTGCTCATCTCCAGCACCTGCTGGCTGTCGATCCCCGGCCCCATGAAGGGGGCGCTGATGTGCACCATCAGGCCCAGGCGGGCGAAGCGGCTGCGGCCCTCCAGCCAGCCGCAGAGGCCGGGACCCAGGCGCAACCGCTCGCGGGTGATGCCGAGCACCGTTTCGCCCGGCATGATCAGGATGTGCTGGGACTCGGGAACCACGATCTTTTCGGTGAGCTGGCGGTAGTCCGTGTTTTCACGCACGTCGATCACCTCATGCACCTTGCGGAAAACGCGAAAGGTGGAGGCGAGGGTGAGATCCACGGAGGCGGGGCCCACCCGATCAGGATCAAAGGGTGAAATCGCGATCGAACCCTGGCGGATCGCCTGCAGGATCGCCTCTCTGCCGAGAACAGCCATCGCTCTTTCTATGGGTGGTGGCGCATGGATTGTGTCAGGCACCCTCACAACCTGGTGCACGACCAGAGGCAGCCAAGGGGGTCAGCGCTCACCGGAGGGCTCCGGTCGCGAACTCTGGGGCTGGTTGAGCATCTGCAGCAGGGGTGGCGGACCCAGTTGATCGAGCCGGAAGCTGGGGCCGTAGCTGGGCGTGGGCCGCTGCGAGTAGAAGTGCGCTCGGGGTTGCCGCCCCAGCCGTTGGCCCAGTACAGCAGCCATGGCTGCGGCACGGCTGCGCAGGCGCACGGCGGTGAGCACGAACTGCTGCAGCCAACCCGGCGCCACCGGCCAGCTCAGACTGCCCGCCGTCTGGCGATCAAGCAGGGCGGCCAGAGCCCGGTGAAGGACCGGCCTGAGGGGTGATGGCCAGTCGGCCAGAAGCATGGCGAGGGTGGCATCGGCGATGCGGCGGTTGCTGGGTGCATGAACGAACACCTCGCGTTCCACCCGTTCATTGAGCGCCATCAGATCCGTGAGGCTGTCGGGGATTGCGGAGATCCCCATCCGCTGCCCCACCGCCTGCCAGAAGCGGAAGAGGTGCTCCTGCTCCTGAGTGGTGAGGCTTCGCCAGCCGTAGCGGCTGAGCCAGCGGATCGGCTCGGCCACGAAGGTGGAGAGCACGTAGAGAAAATCATGGTTATCGATGGCGTAATGGCCATGGATGCGATTCATGCGCGCAATCACCGCTGCACCGGCCTCACTATCGACGCCATGACGCAGAAGCTCGGCCACCATCAGACCGGTGTCGTCGTAGCGCTTGCGTGGGCGCTGGACGAACTCACCGGTGCGATCCAGCAGAGAGGAGATCGAGGGTACGCAGAAGGTCTTGAGAAGGGCGAGCTCGAGGGAGCGGGTGAGATCCCAGGCGAAGACCACGCCGGCAAGGCGGTGGCAGGTGGCCTCGGCCTCCTGCAGCGGGCTGAGCGCGCTCATGGCGTGGCACCACCTGGTGGATGCTGCAGGAGACAGAAAAGCATGGCAAGACGCTGGGCGGATTGCACCCATAGGATTCAATTCTGCCATCGTCCAGGTGCTTGAGGCGCATTGGCATCACCAATCCGAGCTGGCTTCGCGATGATCGTCGTGTTGAACGCCTGTGATTCATTGCTGTCATCTGCCAGCATCGAGGCGATTGTGTTCGTCAGGTCTTCGTTCAGACAACTGATCGATAGGGTGAAAAGGATTGCCCTCTCCCCCTCATCCTGGGCGAGCGTGTAAAGGGTGACGAAAGCAAGATTGGCCTTAGTAGAATCCTTGCCGGTGAGACTATCCAGCTGATACTTGGTTTTGCAAACGAACTGCTGTTGTCCTTCGCTTCTCGTTTCACCTGCTGCATCTGGGTCTGAAGGTAGTGCGACTACCAGGTATTGGTGGGCCCTACGATTGCAACCATGATCGCAGCAGCGATCAGATGCCTGGTGAGCCGATTGCCTCCAGCGGCACTTCCATCGTTCCTTGCAGCGCCCGGGCGGCTCATGGGCGCGAAAGTGCCCCTCACCTAGGGTTGAACCTCAGGTGATGCGCAGCATGCAGACCCAAACCCTCGTTCTGGCAGCAGCTCTTGTGGCCCTGGAGCTGCTCAGCGCCGGCCCGATGCTGGCGCAGAAACGGATCCCCAAACTGCCTGGCTACGACGAGTGTCCGCTGGGCTATGTCAACGACCTCAAGCAGCACTGCGTTTCCCCCATCGACTACGAGGTGGCTCCCACCTATGGCAAGCCCTGTCTCTCGGGTTGGATGAATATCGGGGCCGGCTACTGCAAGAAGAAGACTCTGGGCATTTTCTGACGGGAGTTGATAGGGCTCTCCCACAACAGATCCTGGTGAGATCGCCACTGCCGACCTGAAGACTGCTGAGGCCAGCAGTGATCACGCCATGTTCCGGGAGGGTGCCTGGGGCTTCGTGCGTTGCAGGCGGTCGCTGGGGCTTGGGGGAGCATCCAGCGGGCGGAGAAGCTGGTCGAACTGTTCGGACGACACGGTCTGCCAGCTCCCCGGTCGCCCGCCAGCCGCCACCATCACTCCATGGCCTCGAGTCCCTCTGCTGCCTTCCTCGAACGGCGCGCGTTCATCCAGACCGCAGCGATGGTGTGCCTGCATCCGGTCGAAGCCAGTGGCCGTCAGAATGGAGTCTTGACAGCCACGAAAGCCTCCCAACCGATCGAGCCGAGGCTGGCGGGCATGGTTGCCGGCATTTGCCAGCTGATCCCTGCTGCTGATGTGCGTCTGTACTCCTGCGGAGAAGCCTGCGGCTACGGATCGAGGGCCCGCGGAGATGGCCGGGCCGACTCCGATGTGGACCTGTTGATCACCGTGCCTGATGCCTGGCTGGCGCAACGCGACCGCTTTGCGCTGCTCGCTGACCTCTTGGGTGCCGTAGCCCAGCCGGATCTGTCGGTCGACCTGGTGCTCCACTCAAGCAGCGAAGCGGCCCGCCGAGCCAGGGAGCCAGGCTCCCTGGTGGTCGAGGCCAGGTGCGAGGGCGTTCTGCTCGATGGCCAGGCCTGAAGCGCCGCGGCTGCTGGATCCGGAGGTGGAAGAAGCCAGCTGGGGCTGGGCCGCGCAGCAGTGTCTGTGCGCGTTCATCGCCGAGCGGATGGGCATCAGCAACCTCCAGCAACGGGCCAGAGCCTTCCGTCATGGCCGCAGGTCTTCTTCAAGGATGCCGGCACGACCAACGCTTCTCAGGCTGGCCGTGCTCAACAGAGGCTCTCGCAAGGATGAGCCCCCTGTGCAGGGGGTGGACGACATGACTGAGCACATCGTCAATCTGCACGTGGAACGCTTGCCGGAGGGGTGCTATCTCGCCACCTCCGACGAAGTGCCCGGGCTCGTGGCCCAGGGTCGCACCCTCTCTGAGACCCTGGAAATTGCGAGGGATGTCGCCAAGCGCCTGATGGAGGCCCAGGTGGAGCGCGGTGGCGTCAGCGTCGTTACGCCGCTGGAGGAGCGCTTTGACCACCCCTTGGTGGTCAGTGCCTGAGTGGGTCGGCTGGCTGGATACCGGTACCGGGAGATTGTGAAACGGCTGAAGCGGCTTGGATTCACATTCGATCGCCAGGCCGCAGGTTTCCATGAGATCTGGTTTCGCGAATCAGACAACCGCTACACCACCATCCCCAACCATCCGGGTGACATGCCAGAGGGCACCTTGCGGGCGATTCTCCGCCAGGCCGGTATCAGCGTGGAGGCGTTTCTAAGCCAGTAATCCCTGTCTCGGTGTGGATCGCGGCAGCGACCGCACTGGCCCGGTAGGAACCGTCCTCCTCTTCCTCGTCCACGAAAAGGATTTCCTGCATGGCGCCCCTGTCTGGGCAGAGGGACTGGGGCGGCACAGCCACACCGAGAGCCAGGTTGGCTGCAGCCGCCACGCGCCCACACCAGAAGGTGCTCATGGAACTGCTGGGCCGCCGCAGCCCGGCCCCGGCGCATGACATCGCCCGGTGGATTCTGGGAAACGGATGGTGGTCCGCGTGTTCGCCGGCAACGGCATCACCCGCTAAGGCGACGGGCACTACAGCCTGATCGGCGCGGAGGAGCTGAGCGACAGCGAGCGCGACGCGCTGCTGCAGCTGTGCAGCCAGCGGCTGGATCACCTGCCTCTGCAAATCCAGGGGGTTCATGGTGGGTCTCCTGGGCAGCGGTCGATGCTGGCCTTGCAGCTCAATCGTTCATGTGCCGTTCAATCAGCGAGCGAACGGTGAGACCGAGGGGTGGCAGATCACGCACCACGGTTTCCCAGACCTGCTCCAGATTCACACGCAGATAATCATGAATAAGAACGTCCCGCCTATCTAATCGTCGCCGGACAGTTACAGCGTTGGTGGGACAGCTGCGGAGTGTGAGCCAGGTTCGGATGGCCTGGTCTTGCGCCACCTCCTGGGCATCAAAGATCCGGCCGTGATGGAGGCAGTGGAGCGGGATCTGCTGCTTGATCTCTACCAGGCGATCATGGGCAATGGGACTCCCATCAACCGCCTCAGGATGGAAGATCTGATCGGGTGGCATCGGCAATGGCTGGGATCTGTCTATGCGTGGTCTGGGAAGGTACGGCCATTCAATCTGAGCAAGCAGGGCTTTGCATTCGCGAGTGCCCATCTGCTGCCAGATCTGCTCAAGGCTTTTGAATCAGAGCAGCTTGCCAGGCTGACTCCATTCAATCCCGAATCGATGAAAGAGCTGATCAGTGGCTTTTCTCAGGTCCATGTTGAGTTTGTGCTCATCCATCCCTTCCGTGAAGGCAATGGGCGAATCGCACGTCTGCTGATTGATGTGATGGCATGCCAGGCAGGGATCGGTCCGCTCGACTATTCAGCCTGGGATCAACAGCGAGAGCAGTACTTTGATGCGATCCGTGCGGGGGCCGTGCTGGATATGGCCCCGATGGAGGCACAGTTCAGGCAGGTGTTGCCTGGGTCGACTGCCGATCCGTGAGTGCACGCTCAATCTCAGCCACTGGCTGGCCCGTTTCGATGGCCGTAGAACTGGCGACAGCACGGATGATGCGCGCGCCAAGCGGCAGCACACTCGCTTGCTGCCGCAGCCGTTCAAGCTCAGAGTCGGAACTGGGCATCGGCACGTCAATCGCAGCCACCATTCTGGCAGCAGTGTCGCTGGAGAGTCCCCCCGTCTCACCCCCGCCAGGATGCCCCCATGCCCCCGCCCCCCTCCGCTACCTACGAGCGCCTGCGGCAGTTCATCACTGAACGCATGCGCATGAGCCCCATCGATCAGCCCCTGATGCTGTAGCCGAAGCCTTCCGCGCAGCGGTTGGAACTGCTCGGCCACGGTGTTGCCTGGCAAGAGGCAGCCCGGTCCCGGAGCAGGACGTGGCCCGGCGGATCCTGGGGGAGGACGTGATCCAGATCGAGTACCCCACCGAACGCGTGAAACGGATAGTGGGCAAGGTTCACCTTCAACGGCATCACCCGCCAAGGCAACGGTGCCTACACCCCGATCAGCGGCTCGATGAAGTATCGGCTTCACCTACGCACCAGGGGCCGCTGCGAATGCCGCGGCTCGAACGATCACCAGCGCGCCCTGGAGGTGGACAACATCATCCCCAGGATCCAGGGCGGCTCCGACGACCTCAGCAAGCTGCAGGCCTTGTGCTTCCGCTGCAACGCCGGCACCAGATCAGAAAGTCAAGGTTGCTGCCACATCGGAAAGACGGATCAGCAGGGTGTCGGGGTCGATGGGTGAGGGATCACAGCCCATGTGGAGATAGAAGCTGCGGGCTTCCGCGGAGGCGGCATGAACCACGATCCCTCGCACGCCGATCTGTGTGCTGGCCTGCAGCACCCGCTCGAACGCATCGGCGAGCAGGGCGCGAGCGATGCCGCGTCCCTGGACACTGCGGCAGACCGCCAACCGCCCAAGCACCACCACGGGGATGGGATCAGGCATGTTGCGTCGAAAACGCCCAGGGGCTGAGGCCATGGCCACCGCCCCGGAGGCCAGAGCTACATACGCCTTGACGATGCCATCGCCGTTGCACACCACGAAGCTTCGCGTTGCACCGCTCTGCTGGTTGGAGTGGGCACGCTGCTGGAGCCAGAGGTTGAGGCCGGAGTCGCCGCAGTCAAAGCCGGCGGTGTTGTGATGCTGAGCCAGCGGCTGCGGCGCCAGCAGATCCATCAGCGTTACCAGGGCCTGGGTGCCGTCATGGTGCGTCGCAGGCGATCCGTGGGACTGGGCGGAGCATCGAGCTGACGAAGAAACTGGTCAAAGTGCTCAGGCGAAACAGCCTGCCAGGCGTGCTGCACCAGCAGCTCACGAGCGGCGGTGCGGGCCGCCTGCAGAACGAAGTCGGTTCGGGTGAGGCCGGAGGTACGGACTGCACGATCGATCAGCGCCTGATCGTCGGGCGTGACCCGCAGATTCCAGCTGAGACGAGGGTTGGCAGCCACGAATGAACAGCAGACCTGAAGCCACCCTAGTCCCCATGGGTAGACGGCGTCTATGCGCATGATCATGGCGGCCCCTGGCCTACGCCACCAACCCAAGGATCTGTCCCACAATCGCCATCACCTCCTCCAGTTGGGAGTGGTTCAGTCGCCCGATCGGATGCGGGCGAGCGCCCCTGGCGCGCCAGTCGAAGGATTTGAGCTGCTGGCAGAGCACATAACTGTGGGAACCCGGCCGATCGGGGATGGGGCCCAGGTCGACAGCAAGGGTGGAGCCACGGTTGTAGGGAGCGGTGGTCATCGCGCAGCCCACCACAAGGCCCACGGTGGAATGGAAGGAAGCGGTCGAGAGCACCGCAAAGGGATGGTGATCCCTCATCTCGCGGCCGGCCTGGGGGTTGTGGTCGATCCAGATCACGTCGCCGCGATCGGGCACCCAGCCTTGGACGGCACGGCGGGGACTCACTCGATGACCTCAGCACCGACCGGACGGAAGGCCATGGCCTCGGTGGGTTCGCCAGCCATGGGCTGGTAGGCCTCAAGCCGTTCGGCCAGGGAAAGGCGTTGCTTCACCGGCCGGATCATCACGCCTCCCTCCACAACGGAGAGTTCCACGGCCTGATCCACCTGAAGCTGAGCCTCCCGGGCAATGGAGGCGGGCAAGCGGATGCCGAGGCTGTTGCCCCAGCGGCGCAGGGCCTGGCGGGAAGGGGTGGCAGCCATGGAACTCAGGCGTATAAACGAAAGGATAGACGCTCCAGGTCGATGGGGCGGCACACCAGCACCCTGAGCCGAGTTAGCTGAAGCCGTTGCGCGCCCACGCCAGAGGGGGGCCTGGCAGCCGCCAGCATCACGCCATAGCTTCAAGCCCCTAAGCGGCCTTCCTTCACCTGAGCGCGTTTCATCCAGACCGCAGCGATGGTGTGCCTGCAACCTGGCGAGGCCAGTGGCCGTCAGAATGGCGTCATGACTCCCTCCACAGCCTCCCAACCGATCGAGCCGAGGCTGGCGGGCATGGTTGCCGGCATTCGCCAGCTGATCCCTGCTGCCGATGTGCGCCTGTTCGGTTCCAGGGCCCGCGGAGATGGCCGGGCCGACTCCGATGTGGACCTGCTGATCACCGTGCCTGATGCCTGGCTGGTGCAACGCGACCGCTTTGCGCTCCTCGCTGACCTCTGGGGTGCCGTGGCCCAGCCGGATCTGTCGGTCGACCTTGTGCTCCACTCGAGCAGCGAAGTGGCCCGTCGATCCAAGGAGCCAGGCTCCCTGGTGTACGAGGCCATGCGCGAGGGCGTTCTGCTCGATGGCCAGGCCTGAAGCGCTGCGGCTGCTGCGCATTGCCCGCCGCGACCTCAGGATGGCCCGCTGTCTGCTGGAACCAGAGGTGGAGGAAGCCAGCTGGGGTTGGGGCCGCGCAGCAGTGTCTTGAGAAGGCCCTCAAAGCCTGGTTGCACCACCTCGGCAGCACGCCACCTTCGACGCACGACATCTCCCGACTGCTGTTGCTCTTGCAAGAGGCCGGCATCGAGATCAAACCGCTCCTACCCCTCCGTGCCTTCACTTCATTCGCTGTGCAGTACCGCTACGACGACGAACCCGAAGAGCTCAGCCTGGATCGCACGGCCTGGTGCGAGAGAGCCGAGGCATTGATCGAACAGGTGGAAGGCCTTGTGGGCTGATGGCCGTAGGCATGCGTAGAGGATGCCCATCGGTCCTGCGGATCAAGGGGGCTGGGGCGGCACAGCCACACCCGGAGCCAGATTGGCTGCAGCCGCAGAACGCTCGCGCCAGAGGGGATCTCAGCAGGTGCGCCTGCCTGACGGGCCGCCCAAAACCCAACCTGGCCTTAGCGCCCGGCAGCAGCCACCATCACCCCTTGCCCCCGCCCCCCTCCGCCACCTACCAGCGCCTGATGCACACCATCGCCGAGTGCATGCTCATGAGCCCCATCTACCAGCCCTGATGCTGTAGCCGCAGGCTTCTGCGCAGCGGTTGGAACTGCTCCTGCCACGTCATTGCCAGGCAACAGCCACACCCGGCGCAGGACGTGGCCCGGCGGATCCTGGGGAGCGCATGGTGGGCAATGCTCACCGTCAACGGCATCACCCCCTATGGCAACGGTGCCTACTCCCTCATCGGCGGCGACGAGCTGAGCGACAGGGGGAACGTGAGCGGCCGAGAGTGGGGCTCGGGGGCGATCAAGAGGAAGCAGCGCTATTGAGGTTGATCGAGCGTGCGGGGACGCTCAATCACAGCACGTGCCAGATCGTCATCAGTGATCTCCGGAATCTCGGCATACTCTTCAGGCTGGATCACATGCGCATCGACACGCTGTAGATCCGAGCGAATCGGGTCATCAGGAGAAGTGGTGGCGAAAACGAAGTTGCTCTCTTGCACTGGCCTTACGCATCGAAATGATCTGACGGAAAAAGGAACGCTGGGTGTAGATGATCACGACCATGCGACCCTCAAGCAGACCCAGGCAGACAGTCCGAACCTCACCATAGTCGCGCCGGCGGTCTTCAAACTCCAGCGTCGGCCCGGCAAAGACGCGTTCAGCATCGAGAAAATCCAGGCCTCGCTGCTCCTGAGTCCGGAGCCGCTTGAGGGGATCAAAGCGGATCACCGCCCTGCGTGGCTGGGGTGGAGCCGCTGACAGAAACCGCGAGCAGGGTGGGCATGGCCAAACGGAGAGGGAACCTCTCTGGGCAAGTGCCACCCCCCGTCTCACCCAGCCAGGATGCCTCCAGGCCCCCGCCCCCTGCGCCACCTACGAGCGCCTGCGGCACACCATCGCCGAACGCATGCGCATGAGCCACGTCTACCAACCGCTGATGCTCATGGAACTGCTCAGCCGCCGCAGCCCGGCCCCGGCGCAGGACGTGGCCCGGCGGATTCTGGGAACCGCATGGTGGGCAGGGTGCTCACCAGCAACGGCATCACCCGCTGCGAGAAGGGCACCGTCGGCCTGGTGGGTGGCGAGCAGCTGAGCGCCGCAGAGGGCGGCATCTGCTGGCACTGAACCGCCAGGCCTGCTCACGCCAGTGGTTGGATGGGCACGATTGCCGGCAGCACGCTTGCCAAGGCCTGCTTGGCCTGCTTCAGATCATGGCTCCCTTGCATCCGCAGCCAGAAGCCCTCGCTCAGGCCGAAGAAACGACACAGGCGCAGATCGGTGTCGGCAGTGATCGCCCGCCGCCCTTTGACGATGGCGTTGATACGGCTCTCCGGTACGTCGATCGCCAGCGCCAACCGGTACTGGCTGATCCCCATGGGCCGCAGAAACTCCTCCAGCAGCACCTCGCCCGGGGGCACGAGCATCACGTCAGTGGTAGTCAACGATCTCGACCTCCTCTGGCCCTGCTTCCGTCCAGACAAAGCAGATCCGGAACTGGTCGTTGATGCGGATGCTGTGCTGGCCATGGCGGTTCCCCCTGAGTGGCTCCAGGCGATTGCCTGGTGGAACTTGTAGATCGTTGAGGCAGGCGGCCGCATCGAGGATGGCGAGCTTCCGGAAAGCCACGCGAGCGAAGCTTCCAAAGCGGCGCCCAGGCTTGCCTTCAAAGAGGGCCTGGGTGTCGCGGGAACGAAACGACCTGATCACACCGACACCTTACCCCCGCTGGACGTAGGCACGCCAAGCAGTGGTACCGGGCGAAGGCGAACACGCGCTGACATGGCGGCCTGGCTTGCCTGTGGTCCTCCTCCTGACAAGTGCCACCCCCCGTCTCACCTCCGCCAGGATGCCCCCATGCCCCCGCCCCCCTCCGCCACCTACGAACGCCTGCGCGAGACCATCGCCAAACGCATGCGCATGAGCCCCTTCGATCAGCCCCTGATGCTGTAGCCGAAGGCTTCCGCGCAGCGGTTGGATCTGCTCGGCCACGGTGTTGCCTGGCCAGAGGCAGCCCGGCCCCGGCGCAGGACGTGGCCCGGCGGATCCTGGGAACCGCATGGTGGGTAAGGTGCTCACCGGTAATGGCATCACTTCCCCAAGTCGATGGGCAGGCACACTCTGACGTGGTGACCAGGCGTCAGCGGCTCTGAAGCCTGCGGTCCGAGGGAGCGGCCCCATCGCCGAGCCTTCAAAGATCCAGGCTGGCGATCAGCTCTTCGATCGAGCAGCCCAGCTGGCTGGCCACGTCCCTGAGGATCTGCCGCAAGGTGCCGACCCTGAGAGGCTTGTGGGCAGGAATGGTGAGGTGCTGTTGCTGGGCGTTGACGTCCCGCGGAATCCTCAAAGGGGCAGCAGTTCCTGTCTCACGTGATGGAGGCGGATCAAGGGCGGCGCCTCGCCGGGATCGAAATGGCAGACGACGGCGTCGCGAATCTCCCGGTGGAGGTCCTCCAGCGTGTCGGCTTCGGTATGGATGGCGGCGCCGGCGGCACTGGCCCGGTAGGAGCCGTCCTCCGCTTCTTCGACCACGAAAAGGATTTCCTGCATGGCGCCCTCCGATGGCACCAGTCTTGCAGTGGTGGGGGGGATGCTGCCTCTGGCCGGGCCAACGGACTGGGGCGGCACAGCCACGCCCGATGCAGGGTTGGCTGCAGCCACGGCGCGCCCACGCCAGAGGAGATCCCCGCAGCAGCAATGGCCTGACGGGCCGCCCAAATCCAAACCTGGCCCTGTCGCCCGGGAGCCGCCGGCATCAAGCCATGCCCCCGCCCCCCTCCGCCACCTACGAGCGCCTGCGGCACACGATCGCCGAGAGGAGGCCCATCAGCCCTGTGGTCAGAGTCATGTTCGGCAACGAGTTGAATGACGCTCAACGCCTCACAATCAATGTCTTCCGAGTCAGTTCAATGAGGACGTGATTTTCGAACAGACGGATCAGTTGTGGCAGCACACGAAGCAGCAGGACTGCGAGATCCTGATTGCCGATGTTTCCCGTGGCCACGATCAGAAGCCTGGCAGGAGTGCCGCGCAAGAGATGACTGCGGACGAAATCAGCATCCTTGCTGAAGACAACTCGACCATCGCGGTCGGCAATGGAGGAAATCATGCTGTCGGCGCTGCGATTTCCATCTGGCAAATCAAGGGTGTGCAGGACGTCGCATCCCAATCGCTCCAGCGGCCGAACAAGAGATCGAGGCAGCTGGGCATCCAGCAGGATCCTCATGCAGAGAGGAGATCAACTCGCTGAACTCGGGAAAGCTGGGTGGCGTACTCCAGCACTGCCGTGATGTCTTCAGCCTCGAGATCTGGATAGTCAGCAAGAATCTCAGACGCACTCATCCCAGCTGACAACAGTTCGAGCACCATCTCCACTGGATAACGCAAGCCGCGGATGGTTGGCTTTCCATGGCAGATCTCAGGGTTGATGGTGATGCGCCCAAGCTGGTCTGTCATGACGGTTTCCTGGCTTCCCCAGCCTAAGGGGGACGGAAGACCACGTCCGTGAGCTGGTTGTGGCGCTGGCATGGGGATCTTTTGGGCCTCTCCCTCACCAGTGCCACCCCCCGTCTCACCCCAGCCAGGATGCCCCCAGGCCCCCGCCCCTGCGCAGGACGTGGCCCGGCGGATCCTGAGAACCGCCTGGTGGGCAAGGTGCTGACCGGCAACGGCATCACCCGCTATGCCAACGGTGCTTGCTCCCTGGTTGGGGGCGACGAGCTGAGCGACAGCGGACGCCTGGAATCAGAATGCGGGGCATGAGCACCCCGGTTACGCTGTCTATCGATGCCCGCCTGCAGGAGATGGCGGCTGTGATCCATGGCGTGATCCCGGGCTCGGAGGTACGCCTCTTCGGCTCCAGGGCCCGGGGCACCGCTGGCCCGGCGTCGGACATCGATCTGCTGATCACGGCCCCGGATGCCTGGCTGGAGGGGCGCAACCGCTTCGAGGTACTCAATCAACTGTGGGGGCTGCTGGCACGAGCGGATGTTTCGCTGGACCTGTTGCTGTACTCCGAGCGAGAGTGCCAGGAACGCCGGGAGTGGCGCACCCACGTGATCGGCAGGGCGTTCCGGGAGGGGCGGTTGCTGGATGGTTCTCTCTGAGCCGGAAGGTCTGCTGAGGATCGCCATCGCCGATCTGGAGACCGCCGAGGCCTCCAGCGATCCGGATGTGTTCCGTGAGGGAGCCTGGGGGTTCTGGCTGCAGCAGGCGGTGGAGAAGGCACTCAAAGCCTGGCTGCTGCAGCTCGGTTGTGATCCGCCGCTCACTCATGACCTGCGCCGGTTGTTGTTGCTGCTGGAGGCCGGGGGAGTGGCCACGGCCGATCTGGAGCCGCTCGCACAACTCACCGTCTACGCCGTGCAGTTCCGCTATGACGCCGATCCCGCTCCCCTGGGGCTGGACCGGGAGGCCTTCAACCGACAGGGGAAGGAACTGATCAACCGGGTGCAGGCGCTGGTCATGCCGGGTTCCGAAGCTGAGGCCTGAGGGCACTGCCATGCCCCCGCCCCCCTCCGCCACCTACGAGCGCCTGCGGCAGTACATCGCCAAACGCATGCGCATGAGCCACATCTATCAACCCCTGATGCTGATGGAACTGCTCGGCCGCCGCAGCCCGGCCCCGGCGCAGGACGTGGCCCGGCGGATCCTGGAAAGCGCATGGTGGGCAAGGTTCACCTTCAACGGCATCACCCGCTTTGGCAAGGGTGCCTACACCCTGATCGGCGGCGACGAGCTGAGCGACAACGAACGCGACGAGCTGCTGCAGCTGTACCGCCAGCGGCTGGATGGCTTCCGCGCCCAGCGGGGGGTGGAGGTGACTTGTTGGCTTGTTGAGCAGCCTGCGGCTTCGGCCACTGCAGCCGCCACCGCACGGCGATCAGCGGCTCGGTGAAATAACGGGTTCACCTATGCGCCAGGGGCCGCTGCAAATGCTGCGGTGCGCACGAGTACCAGCGCGCCCTGGAGGAGGACCACATCATCCCCAGGAACCAGGGCGGCTCCGACGACCTCAGCAACCTGCAAGCGCTCTGTTTCCGCTGCAATGCGGGCAAGCAATTGTCACTGTTGGTCTCAGAGTTGCACCGCCAGTCAATGACTCAGCTGGCTGGAATCTCATGCCACACGTGCACAGCTTCGGATTGGATCTCAAGCACGCGATTGATCAGGTCAGAGTCTTTCCCGTGTTGGATCAGCAGCAATGCTGATCGAACCCGGAACCACTGCTGTTCCGCGCTCAAGCCAGCCTCCCTGAGGGCGATCACGCCAGGGTGCACTTCCATGGCGGCGGCCAGGCGAATGAAATCGCCCACATTCACCGTGACCACAATCTTATCGCGGGCCAGCGCATGGGCGAAGACCGCATCATCCTTGGCGCCAGCAAGCCCGACATGCACGGCCGCCTCTGCCGGAATTCCCAGTTCGCAGGCCCAGCGGGCCAGGCGAGGACTGAGATTTTCGTCGATCAACAGCCTCAATGCATGGCCCTTCAGCCGCGTTGCAGGGAGAGGGGGCGCCGAGGGCGGCCGGGAGACCTGGGCAGGCGCGCCTGGATCACCGCGAAATCGAGGGCTTGCCGGCTGAGCTGGGGAAAGTCTGCTTCCAGCTCGCTGCGGCTGACGCCGGAGCGCAGCTGCTCAACAACCACGGCCACAGGAATTCTGGTGCCCCGGAACACAGGCTGCCCTGAACAGATGGCCGGATCGCTCTCCACCAGGGCATGGGGCCGCCTGTAGAGCCGATAGCGGTAACGCAACTCCCGGCTCACGCCGCTGAGGTCGAAGCTGAAGGGAACGGCACCTGTCTTGCGCAGCTGACCAGGGCCACGGGACCAGTCCCCTTGGGCCACCTGTCGCTGGGGCAAGTCGTCGAGCAGCCGGTGAGACTTCACGGTCAACACACGGAAAACCTCGCGCTTCTGGGCAGGGGAAAGCTGCAGGCCCTCGGCGCTCAGACTGCTCACCACCTGGAAGTAGAGGAGCTCGCGAAAACCAAGCCGCAACGGTGCTGCTGAGGAGGATGGTCCCGGCTGGGCCAGCACGCGGCGGTATTCCTGAGCGAGCAGGCGGGCATCGGCTCCGAGCAGGGCGGCCCCGGCGGCGGTGGTGAGGTCAGCAGCCATCGCATAACCATGTTTCAGCCTGAAGCAGAGTATAGGCACTCAGGGCTGGCGGGGGCGCTTGTGAGCAACGACGAAGGCTGAGGGGGCCTGCATGGCAAAGCGAAGTGGCGTCCACAAGGAATCAGTGCCACCCCCGTCTCACCTCCGCCAGGATGCCCCCATGCCCCCGCCCCCCTCCGCCACCTACGAACGCCTGCGGCAGTACATCGCCGAACGCATGCGCATGAGCCACATCGATCAGCCCTTGATGCTCATGGAACTGCTCGGCCGCCGCAGCCCGGCCCCGGCGCAGGACGTGGCCCGGCGGATCCTGGGGGAGGACGTGACCCAGATCGACTACACCACCGAACGCGTGAAACGGATGGTGGGCAAGGTGCTCACCGGCAACGGCATCACCCGCTATGGCAACGGTGCCTACACCCTGATCGGCGGCGACGAGCTGAGCGACAGCGAACGCGACGAGCTGCTGCAGCTGTGCCGCCAGCGGCTGGATGGCTTCCGCGCCCAGCGGGGTGAGGAGGTGTTTGCCCACCACAGCCGCCACCGCACCCCGATCAGCGTTTCGGTGAAGTACCGGGTGCTCACCAGGGCCCGAGTCCGCTGCGAATGCTGCGGTGCACACGAGCACCAGCGCGCCCTGGAGGTGGACCACATCATCCCCAGGAACCAGGGCGGCACAGGCGACCTCAGCACCCTGTAGGCGTTCTGCATCGCCGATGCCCATTCAGGTGCGCTGTTTCCAGCGTCGGGGATCCTGGCGACCGTGCAGAGCGACCACGAGGATTTCAGTGCCCTGCTCGCGGAAATAGACGGCATAGGGAAATCGACTCAGCACCACCCTGCGGATCTGACCGTGGATCAAGGGAAACGATTGAGGAGTGACACGAATGCGTTCAATCGCAGCCGCAACGGTTTCGCCAAAGTCCTGGGCCAACGCCGGCTCACGGGCGAGGTACCAGCGCTGGGTTTCCAGAAGATCCTCCACCGCCTCCGGCAGGAAGCGAACCGAGGGGAGCGTCATCCGAGGCCGAGTTGGCTGCGCACTTCATCCCAGGGAACTGCTGCGCCAGGGTTGGCGAGATGGGCCGTCCAGCGCCGATCCAGCTGAGCGCAGAGGGCAGAATCGATCGGCAGCGCCCCATCTCGGGCCTCGTCATCGAGGCTGTCCCAGAGGGCGATCGCCAGAGCAAGCCGTTCGTTCTGGGGCAGCTGAAGAAGGTCAGACATAGGTGCCATCGCCACCTGGAACGGCTGAGAACCCACCGTAGGCACTCTCCATGGCGGTCAAGGGTGTGGGAGGGGTCAAGACCACGGCAGCAAGGCTTCTCCCTACAAGTGCCACCACCCGTCTCACACAGCCAGGATGCCCCCATGCCCCCGCCCCCCTCGGCCACCTACGAGCGCCTGCGCGACTACATCGCCAAGCGCATGCGCATGAGCCACATCTACCAACCCCTGATGCTCATGGAACTGCTCGGCCGCCGCAGCCCGGCCCCGGCGCAGGACGTGGCCCGGCGGATCCTGGGGGAGGACATGACCCAGATCGAGTACTACACGGAGCGCGTGAAACGGATGGTGGGCAAGGTGCTCACCGGCAACGGCATCACCCGCTATGGCAACGGTGCCTACACCCTGATCGGCGGCGACGAGCTGAGCGACAGCGAGCGCGACGAGCTGCTGCAGCTGTGCCGCCATCGGCTGGATGGCTTCCGCGCCCAGCGGGGTGAGGAGGTGTTTGCCCACCGCAGCCGCCACCGCACGCCCATCAGCGGCTCGGTGAAATACCGGGTGCTCACCAGAGCCAGGGGCCGCTGCGAATGCTGCGGTGCGCACGAGCACCAGCGCGCCCTGGAGGTGGACCACATCGTGCCCAAAAACCAGGGCGGCTCCGACGACCTCAGCAACCTGCAGGCCCTCTGCTTCCGCTGCAATGCCGGCAAGCGCGACACCGACTCCACCGACTTCCGCGGCCTGCAGGCCAGCTACGCCCAGCGCGAATCGGGCTGCGTGTTCTGCGCGCTGGAGGGCAGCAGCCGGGTGCTGCTGGAGAACGAGCTGGCGCTGTGCATCGCCGACGCGTATCCGGTGACGCCGGGCCACAGTCTGGTGATCCCGCGGCGGCATGTGGCCGACGGGCTGGAGCTGCACCAGCCGGAGTGGAACGCGGTGGTGGAGCTGCTGACGCTTCGGCGGGAGCAGCTGAGCGCCCAGGACGCCACGATCAACGGATGGAATGTGGGGCTGAACTCAGGCGAAGCGGCGGGGCAGACAGTGTTTCATGCGCACTGGCATCTGATCCCAAGGCGAAAGGGGGATTGCGAGGAGCCGAGAGGAGGTGTTCGCGGAGTGATTCCTGAGAGGCAAGATTATTGAGAGAATCCGTTGAACCCTTGCTATCACCAGGCCGCAGAGATAACTCAATATAGGCAAATATCTCATGAAGGCGACTCTGGTGAATTGCTGTATCAGGCACAGGCATCATTCATTGTGCATCCCTGCCTCTGATACGATCATGGTCAGGCAATCTCACTGGCGCAGCCGTCGGAAGTCCACAATGGAGCCTGTGCTCGCGGTTCATGACCATCTGGACAAAATAGATGATCATCGCACGAGTGAGACGAAGGGTTTCCAATAGTTGATTCACGAACGAGTCGAACTCGCAGTGCTCTACGAACGGGCTTTCGCGTGATGAGGTAGCGCCAAGATCATGGAGGACTGCGAAGCGATGAGTGGCAGAGTTACGCAGCTCCTTCTTGGCTCTCAAGAATCCACCAGACTCAATATCACCAGCGACCTCAGTAATCGCTATGAGGGCACTGTTACCTTCCGAAACCTCCTCCTGAATCTTGGGTTGCAGACGAACGGAGTTTGCACCTGTTGATTGCTCGAACCAACGGTTCGCAAACGAAATCCGTTGTGGATTACCTGGGAGACCAAGGTACTCGCTTGTTGCTACAGCAACCTTATCAAGGAGATCTAAGCACGCTCTTTGCGCCAACAGCAGAACAGAGCTCGTAATGCCATATTTCGCATAATCCAGTGTATCTGTGTAACTGCCACTCTCTGGAAACATGTCATTGAGTCCGCAGTACGCTAAATACCGTGCTGCCAGAAAGTCAGCCTTTAGAGTGTTGAATATCGCAAATATGGGTGGTGGACTAGATCCTGAGCCGATTGGCTCGACGACGCTATGAATCCGCAATGAGTCCCATCGCCAAAGTGACAGATCAAGCCCCTCGATCGTTGGAGACAACGAGAGTCTATTCTCTGCAACGAAGCGTTCATATTCAGTGGCGCTACCTAGGTCCAGAGGCTTGCCTGCAGGGAGGTTCAAGTCAAACATTGTCGAAATATGCTCCAATGCCTTCTCTCCAGCCAGCTGACGAATGCGTTCGGGATTCTCTCTAGCAATATGAAGGTGTTTCGCCACAATTGGGAGAAGGACTTGCTGGTCACCAACCCCGTTCTCCACGAGATGCAGAAGTGCCTTTGCGGCTCCAGTGAGCGCAACTCCATTGGTAGGATCAAGCTCAAGGGCCGCGGAATAGGAGTCATATGCTTCGACGAAACGAAAGGCGGCAAGCAGTGAGTTGCCAAGATTGGTGAGCGCCTGCTCAGAAATACCGGGAGTTGGCCCTTGCACTCCAATGGAACTGTAAAGATTCCGAGCCCGTCGGCGGTCAACGCGAGTGGCCAGAAACCAAGAAGGTTGGGGGACGTCGACTAAATCTGCTTGAGCTAAGAGACCATTGGCTAAGCAATACTTCAAGTCTCCCCTGTCAGGCAAGAGTGCAACCAGCTCTTCAAGAAGCCTGACACCCTTAGTCACCGCATCCCGATCACGAGCGATTGCCCCAGCATCAATCAGCGTTCCAGCTGCGATCATGTTGATGGCGGGTTGATTGAGAACATCGTCAGCCTGCAGCTCACACGCCGCATTGATGGCAGCCCAAGGATCCTGATCAGTTAGAGCCTTCAGCCGCATGTCAGCTTCCATTAAGGCGGCAGCAAACCTGTCGGAATCAAGCAAATCAGTGCCTCATGCAGTTCGTCTTTGTGCCTAACGCTGCCCATGGGTGGCAGGCAAGGAGTGTAGAGACGCAGACTTAGTCTAGTGGAGGCCTGGCCCCTCGAGGGGCTGGTTAGGCCTCATCTCGCTCGCGTTGCCGCAAGAGGTCTTGGGCAATACGACGCAGACTCTCAACGTCATCTCGCGTCGGAGGAGTTTCGTCAGCGGCGTGAAGAAGTGCGTTTCTGGTCCTGAAGAGGCGCTCGAGAGCGTGCGCGTCCTCGCGCGCCAGAAGTCCGTTCATTGCTGCGTTACGAATCAGGGTCCAGGGCGTCGACGACGTGCGCCCGGCGCTGGTTTTTTGCGGCAATGCCAGTAGCGCGGCTTCAAGTGCAACCCAAGCAAACAGGAAAGCTGCCTCAAGATGAGGCTGCGACTCGAAACCCATAGCTCGGGACTTCTCGAGTAGCTCGACAACCTTATCTGGGGTCGCGCTTTGTGGCTCGATCCCCGCACTGCGTGGGTTCGTAAACACCAGCACAAACTGCCAACCGGGTTTGGCATTAATTCGCTCTGCAATTGCGGAGAGCGATGAGAGGGTCGCCGACGTTTCGCGAGACTTGACCTCAATGATCAGAGTTTCATCTTTGTTCTTGGCGATCAGATCGGGCATGTAGCCAAGCTCGCGCAGGAAGGCTGGAGCGTCCTGCGGGCGTCGCGGCAAGGTTACCGTGTAGCCCTTTCGCTCGTAGTCAGCCGCCAATTCGGCGACGCGCTGGGACTCGCGATTAGTGTTGTCGGGCTTCATGAGTCAAGCACCACGTTGTGTGTACTGGCCTCGACGCGGATGTGCAAGAAGCCAACCCCGCCCGCGAAGCCCTGTAGAAGGACGCCAGATGCACCCTTGATCTGATAAGAACCGTCAAGCGGGCGCTTCCGTGCCTTGGTCTCTGCCACCTGGGCATCATCGACAAACACCAAGCCGTTCAGGGCGTCCTGGATGGGCTTGATGATGTTGTCCACGTCGGGCGAATCGCCTTCGTAGTAGTAGGTCACGGTGAACAGGACCGCATCGGCAACTGGCGCGGCACCAGCTGGGGCGCGGGCCTGCGCGGCAGATCGAACATCGACTTTCCATTGCTGCAGCCGCGCCCGATTCCGCGTCTGATTGGAGACGGGAGGACCCTGAATCGTGAACTCAAATGGCAGCATGCCTGTGGAGTGGACTGATGAGGCCTAACGCTGAATGGGAGGGTCCAGGCAGGACGGTCTCCTTCTGGCTCATTGCAGCATAAGTGCCACCGCGCTCGGAATCAAGAACCAGAAAAACCCGCTCGCATCTTGGGTTGCTCCCAACGCTAAAAGGTCCTGCCTAGTTATTAAGGACCCGCATAATGTCGTTCCAAGCGCTACAAATGCTCCACAGGACCAGATATTCCATATGTCCAATGAAAGCCAAGTGATCGATTCTCATTTTACCCATCCGAATCCCTGCTACCACTAACACAGCCCGCTGTCGCGGCCCCCATCGCATGCCCACGCAGGACCTCCCCCCCGGCCTCTACGACCACCCCCTCAGCGAGGCATCCCACCAGGTCCTCGCTGCCCAGCCGGCCACCCTGAACCACCTAGAGCCGCTCGACCCCGCCGAAGCCCCTCAGCGCCTGGCCCGTTACCTGCGCCAACTCAGCGAGATCGCCCTGGCGGCGTTGCCCGAGGCCCAGCGGCAGCAGCAACAACTGGCGCTGGTGAACCAGATCGTGGCCCTGCTGCACCAGCAGGCACCCACCGCCATCAGCCCAGGCGACCAGCTCCACCCCGGTGCCCGGCTGCTGCAGGAGGTGCGCGTTTCCCCCCTACTCCCGGGCCAGGAGGTCACCGCCCGCCCCTTGATCCCCCTGGCCGACGGCACCCTGCTGATTAATGCCCCCAGCGAGCCCAGCGTGGGCCTGGCCCTGCAGGCGGAATGTCCCTCGGCCGATCGGATCGATCTGCTCTGCGCCTTCATCAAGTGGAGCGGCCTGCGTCTGTTGCAGGAGCAGCTGAGCGCCCACCTCGGCGCCGAACGCCCGCTGCGGGTGCTCACCACCGTCTACATGGGTGCCACCGACCGCAAGGCGCTCGACTGGCTGGTGGCCCGCGGGGCCCAGGTGCGCGTCAGCACCGACACGCGTCGCACCCGCCTTCATGCCAAGGCCTGGCTGTTTCATCGCGCCAGCGGCGCCAGCACCGCCTACATCGGCTCCTCCAACCTCTCGGCTGCCGCCCTGCTCGACGGGTTGGAGTGGAACGTGCGCCTGGCCGCGCTGGAGACGCCGGCGATGCTCAGCAAGTTCCAGGACACCTTCGACACCTACTGGGAAGAGGGCGAATTCGAGCCCTACGCCGCAACAGCCGAGCAGCAGGCCCGCCTCGATCACCAGCTCGCCCTGGCCCGAGGCGTCGATCCCGGCACGGGTGGCAGCGCCCTGCCGGTGTGGTTCGACCTGCGGCCCTACGCCTACCAGCGCGAGATGCTCGATCAGCTGGCGGCCGAGCGCTCGCTCCACAGCCGCTGGCACAACCTGGTGGTAGCCGCCACCGGCACCGGCAAGACCGTGCTCGCCGCCTTCGATGTGGCCCGCCTGCACGCCGACTTTCCCGAGCGCTTCCCCTCGCCCGATCCTCCTTCCCTGCTGCTGATCGCCCACCGCAAGGAGATCCTCCAGCAAGCCCTGCAGACGTTCCGCCAGGTGCTGCGCGATCCCTCCTTCGGCGAGCTCTACGTGGATGGCGAGGTCCCCAGCCAGTGGCGCCATGTGTTCGCCTCGGTGCAGTCCCTCGCCCAGCGCGATCCTGCCGAGATCCCCGCCGATCGCTTCGATGTGGTGATCGTGGACGAGTTCCACCACGCCGCCGCCGCCAGCTACACCCGCTGGCTCCATCACCTCCGCCCTGAGCTCCTGCTCGGCCTCACCGCCACCCCCGAGCGCGCCGACGGGCTCGACATCCTCCACTGGTTCGAAGGCCGCATCGCCGCCGAGCTGCGTCTCTGGACCGCCCTCGATCAGGGCCTGCTCGCCCCCTTCCACTACTTCGCCGTGGCCGACGCCACCGACCTCTCCGCCCTGGAATGGCGCCGCGGCGGCTACGTGCCCGCCGAGCTCAGCACCCTCTACACCGGCGACCACCGCCGCGTGGATCTGATCCTCAGCGAGCTGGAGAAGAAGGTGGCCGAGCCCCTGCGCATGCGCGCCCTGGGCTTCTGCGTGAGCGTGGAGCACGCCCACTTCATGGCCGAGCGCTTCCGCGCCCGCGGCTTCCACGCCGAAGCCCTCGACGCCACCAGCCCCGCCGACCTCCGCCAGGCCGCCCTGCGCCGCCTGCACACCGGCGAGCTGCAGGTCCTCTTTGCTGTCGACCTGTTCAACGAAGGCCTCGACATCCCCTCGATCGACACCGTGCTGCTGTTGCGGCCCACCGAGAGCGCGGTGGTGTTCCTGCAGCAGCTAGGCCGGGGCCTGCGCCTCTCCCCCGACACCGGTAAAAGCTGCCTCACCGTTCTGGATTTCATCGGCCAGCAGCACCGCCGCTTCCGCTTCGACCTCCGCTACCGCGCCCTGCTCGGCGGCAGCCGCCGCCAGCTGCAGGAGCAGCTGCAGCAGGGTTTTCCGTTTCTGCCGCCCGGTTGCCGCCTGGTGCTCGATCGCGTCGCCAGCGAGCGCGTGCTCACCGGCCTGCGCCAGTGCCTGCCCACGCGCCGTCCCCAGCTGCTGGAGGAGCTGCGCTCCCTCGCCGCCGTCGGCGAGATCGGCCCCGCCAGCGGCCTGGCCCACTGGCTCCAGGCACTCGCCATGGACCCGGCCGACTTCTACGCCATCGGCGGCGCCAGCTTCACCGCCCTGCGGCGCGAGCTGGGCTGGCTTCCGGACCCGCCCCATCCGGAGGAGGAACGCCTCACGCGCGCGGTTGCGGCTGGCTTGCTGCATCTCGATGATCCCGATCGCCTGCGCTGGCTCGCGGCCCAGCTGGAGGCCGCCGCGCCCCCCAATCCCGCCGGCCTGGGCGAGCGCGAGCGGCGCCAGTGGCTGATGCTCACCGTGCAGCTGTTCGGCACCGGCCGCCGCTTTCGCCCCCTGCCCGATGCAATGGCCCTGCTCTGGCAGGCCGCCGCCTGGCGGGAGGAGCTGCGCCAACTGCTGCTGCTCCTGGCCAACCGCGCCGACCACCGCCTGCACCCCCTGCCCTGGACCCTGCCGGTGCCGTTGCGCGTGCACGGCCGCTACAGCCGCGCCGAGATCGAGGCCGCCTTTGGCGTCCTGACCGCCGACGCCCCCTGGATTCACCGCGAAGGCGTGCTCTGGCAGCAGGCCACCAGCACCGATCTGCTGTTCGTCACCCTGCGCAAGAGCGAAGCCCTCTTCTCCCCCTCCACCCGCTACCGCGACCTGGCCCTCGGCCCCTCCCTGTTCCACTGGGAAAGCCAGAGCACCACCACCGCCGCCTCCGCCACCGGGCAGCGGTACATCCACCACGAGGCGCGCGGCTCACGGGTGCTGCTGTTCGTGCGGGAGCAGCGGCGGCAGGGCACGGTCACTGAGCCGTTTGTGTGCCTGGGGTTTGCGCGCTACGAGAGCCACGAGGGCGAGCGGCCGATGGCGATTCGCTGGCGGCTGGAGCGGGAGATCCCAGCGATGTGGATGCCAGTGATGGGGTTGGCGGTTTGAAGGGGGCTGCGGCGTCAGCCTGGGTTCAGCTCCTGCAGCTGAACTTGGCAATGGGCCTTGAGAGTGGGTAAATCAACCTGAATGGCACCCCAGACAAGGCGATTACTAACGTTCAGATACTCATGGGTCAGAAGATTGCGAAAGTCGATGATCTGTCTACCCTCAGGTATTGAGGCAAACAGGGCTGGCCACCTCCGGGAGATCACCTTGAGTGCTTCTCCAATGATGATGAACTCCCGCTCCACCGCCGAGCGAATCAGGCGGCTTTGACCATAAGTCTCCACATTGAGTCCATCAGTAGCTTCTTCGATTGCGGCAGCCGCCTCAATGATGTCATTGAGATAGGCAGACGGATCACGCTGCATAAAGAATCTGCTTGCCAGCCTCGATCGAAGCCTTGATATATGGATTGCGAACCGCATCTGCCATCACAAGGTCAATCGGGGCTGGGAGTTTCTGGCGAAGCTCATTCAGCAGACTGAAATACGACTTATAAAGAGCTCCCGGATCGCAGGGCTGGAATTCCACCAGCAGGTCGATATCGCTCACTCCTGGTTGGTAGTGGGAGCCCACAACAGAACCGAAAGCATGCAAGCGAGCCACCTGATGGCGGCGGCATGCCTCGGTGATCGCCTCACGTTGATTTGGGGTCAGTGCGATTGCCATGGCCCCATTCTGACCTGGCTTCACCAAGGCGGCCGGATTCGCTGTCGTCTCCGTAGAACGGGACGGGGCTGAGCGACGTCTGCACCACCTGCGCTGGGGCGTTACGGCATCCTTCGCGCCGAAGCCCCCTGGATCCACCGCGAAGGCGTGCTCGCTCACCAGGCCACAACGTGCGACCTGCTGTTCATCACCCTGCGCCTTCCTGGCCGCAGGCCAGCGTGCCGGAGGCACTGGAGCGAAGCCCTCTTCTCCCCCTCCACCCGCTTCCGCGACCTGGCCCTCGGATCCTCCCTGTTCCACTGGGAGAGTCAGTGCACCACCGCCTCCGCCACCGGCCAGCGGTACATCCACCATGAGACGCGAGGGTCCAGGGTGCTGCTGTACCGCTGCGCGGAAGCCTTCGGCAACGTGCGCGAGCAGCGCCGGCAGCGCACGGTCACCGAGCCGTTTGTGTGCCTGGGGTTTGCGCGCTACGAAAGCCACGAGGGCGAGCGGCCGATGGCGGGAGGCAATTCTGGGGTGGCGGCTGGAGCGGGAGATTCCGTCGGCATGGCTGCACGGCTGTTGTGTGGCACACCAGCTGTTCCTCGCGATCCCTGGCGTTGGCGGTTTGAAGGGGGGCTGTTCAGAGCTCTGCCATCGGGTTTCACCTAGGCTCAGTCCAGTGAGGGTCGCCATGGTCTTTTCCATCCAGCTCAGCGACGAGCAGACCAGAGCCCTCGCTGAAACGGCCCGCCGCCTGAACGTGCCCCAGGAAGACCTGGCAGCTGCAGCCATTCGGGATCTGCTCAATCGCCCTTCCGCCGATTTCGAAACCATCGCTGCGAGAGTTCTCTCAAAGAATGAGGAGCTCTACCGTCGTCTGGCGTGATCCGCTTTCTTCAACTTGGTGAGGTGCTGGAGCTTCATCGCCAGCTGATCATCACCAGCGGCGGCTCACCAGGCCTGAGAGATCTTGGCCTGCTGGAAGCTGCACTGAGCCAGCCTCGCCAAACCTTTGCTGGCGATGATCTTTATCCCACGATCATCGATAAATCCGCCTGTCTCGGTTTTTCGCTCATCACCAATCATCCCTTTGTGGATGGGAACAAACGAATTGGTCACGCCGCTACGGAGGTGATGTTGATGCTCAACGGGGGTGAACTCAGGGCGTCAGTGGATGCGGCAGAAGCCACAATCCTTGCTGTGGCTTCTGGTGGCCTGGATCGAAGGGCATACACCAGCTGGGTGGAGCGGCATAGCCATCCCCTGACCTGAGATTCATCCTGCTCCAGTGACACGACTCCCGTCGCGGCCGCAAAGCAGCGCAAGCATGGGGGCTGTTCCTGGTCAGAAGGATCTCCAGGGCTTCCCAATCGCCTTCCGCCTTGGCTATCCACTCCGGCACGGCAGACCAGGGTTCAACCATGGAGCACCTCTCCATGGTCAAGCACTTCGCGCACGACAGGATCACCTGCTCGGGGGCGTAGCGCTCCACCAACCTCTGCGTGAAGGTCTGCAACGCCTCGCGGGTCACGAGTGGGTTCGGCGTGGTGGTCATGGGCTTCATCATCGCGAAGCCACGAAGAACAGGCCACGAAGCTCTCTGCCCATCTCGCCGATCACCGCCTGCACCCCCTGCCCTAGACCCTGCCGGTGGCTCTGAGCGTGCACGGCCGCTACAGCCGCGCCGAGAACAAAGCCGCCTACTGCTGCGCAGAAGCCTGCGGCTATGGCGTCCTCACCGCCGACGCCCCCTGGATCCACCGCGAAGGCGTGCCCTGGCACCAGACCACAACGTGCGACCTGCTGTTCATCACGCTGCGCAAAAGCGAAGCCTCTTCTGCCCCTCCACCAGCTACCGCGACCTGGCCCTCGGCCCCTCCCTGTTCCACTGGGAGAGCCAGAGCACCACCACCGCCGCCTCCGCCACCGGGCAGCGGTATCTCCACCACGAGGCGCGGGGCTCACGGGTGCTGCTGTTCGTGCGGGAGCAGCGGCGACAGGGCACGGTCACCGAGCCGTTTGTGTGTCTGGGGTTTGCGCGGTACGCAAGCCATGAGGGGGAGCGGATCTGGTTGGTTCAAGAGTGGCGATCCGCTGGCGGCTGGAGCGGGAGATTCCGGTGGGGTGGATGCCAGGCTGTTCCTCGCCATCCCTGGCGTTGGCGGTTTGAGGGGGCAGTTCAAATGACTTCCGGAAGCGTCCTCAGCCATCCAGAAAGCCGCTGCCTCAGCTGGTTGGTGATGCCAACAGCACGGGCCGCGTCGTCGGCATGGGCCTCCATCCCCGGATAGCGGAACATCACACCTCCCTGGGTGATCCGGGTCAGATCAGAAGGATCAGCTTTCCAATCCGGCATCAAGATCCCGAGTTGCCTGGAGAGTTCCCGAAGATCATGGATTTTCTGTACAGACTCACCATGGGCAATCAGGGCTGCCTTGAAGTATTTCTCCAGGCACTGCTGAGCATGAAAAACCACGGCGTCTTCATGCCCTGGCTGGCGATGCAACAACTCCATGGCCCGCCAATCACCCTCGGCTTTTCTGATCCACTCATCAACGACAGGATTGCGCTCAGCCATACAGCACCACACCGTGATCAAGGGCTTCACGGATGAAAGGGTCTCCCCAGCGGTAGCGCCTGGGTATGTCCTCGGGACGCCAAAGCAGCATGTCCAGAGGGAACTCGGGTTGGCAGACGTTGCGGATTTCCAGGATCTTTTCCAGCGCTCTTCCCTCGAAGGGCATCACCACCAACACATCGGCATCCGATTCCACACCGGCTGTCCCTCGTGCCATCGAGCCGAACAGAATCACTTGCTCCGGGGCAAACGCCTCCACCAGGCGATCGGTAAAGGCCTTGAGAGCCTCTTGCGTGACGAACGGGGCCATGGCCATGGCCCCATCATCGCCGGCCCTGCCAGGGTCATCACCTTCGGCCAGGCCCACCGCCGCTTCCGCTTCGACCTCCGCTACCGCGCCCTGCTCGGCGGCAGCCGCCGTCAGCTGCAGGAGCAGCTGCAGCAGGGTTTTCCGTTTCTGCCGCCCGGTTGCCGCCTGGTGCTCGCTGGCGACGCGATCGAGCACCAGCGAGCGCGTGCTCACCAGCCTGCGCCAGTGCCTGCCCACGCGCCGTCCCCAACTGCTGGAGGAGCTGCGCTCCCTCGCCGCCACCGGCGAGCTCGGCCCCGCCAGCGGCCTGGCCCACTGGCTCGAGGCGCTGGCCATGGAGCCGGCCGACTTCTACGCCATCGGCGGCGTGAGCTTCACCGCCCTGCGCCGCGAGCTGCGCTGGCTCCCGGACCCGCCCCATCCGGAGGAGGAACGCCTCACGCGCGCGATCGCCAACGGCCTTCTCCACCAGGACGACCCCGATCGCCTGCGCTGGCTCGCGGCCCAGCTGGAGGCCGCCGCGCCCCCCGATCCGGCTGGCCTGGGCGAGCGCGAACGGCGCCAGTGGCTGATGCTCGCCGTGCAGCTGTACGGCACCGGTCGCCGCTTCCGCCCCCTGCCCGATGCCCTGAACGTGCTCTGGCAGGCCGCCGCCTGGCGGGAGGAACTGCGCCAGCTGCTGCTGCTCCTGGCCGATCGCGCCGACCACCGCCTGCACCCCCTGCCCTGGACCCTGCCCATCCCGCTGCGCGTGCACGGCCGCTACAGCCGCGCCGAGATCGAAGCGGCATCAGGCGTCCTCAGCGCCGACGCCCCCTGGATCCACCGCGAAGGCGTGCTCTGGCACCAGGCCACCCAGTGCGACCTGCTGTTCATCACCCTGCGGAAAAGCGAAGCCCTCTTCTCCCCCTCCACCCGCTACCGCGACCTGGCCCTCGGCCCCTCCCTGTTCCACTGGGAGAGCCAGAGCACCACCGCGTCCTCCACCACCGGGCAGCGGTATATCCACCACGCCGCTCGCGGCTCACGGGTGCTGCTGTTTGTGCGCGAGCAGCGCCGGCAGGGCACGGTCACCGAGCCGTTCGTGTGCCTGGGGTTTGCGCGCTACGAGGGCCACGAAGGGGAGCGGCTGATGGCGATTCGGTGGAGGTTGGAGAGGGAGATCCCGGCGATGTGGATGCCGGTGATGGCGTTGGCGGTTTGAGGGGGTGAAGGCGACGCTGGCGGGATCACGTCAGACTGGTCAAAAGTGGTTCGGGCAGACAGACCATGGCCGACCTGAAATCCCTGGAGCTGGCCGTCGAGGCCCTCGATCCTTCGGCGCTGGCGGAGTTCAGACGCTGGTTTGCGGAATACGATGCTGCCGCATGGGACCGGCAGATTGAAGCCGACACCGCAGCGGGCAAGCTGGACGCTCTCCTGAAGGAGGCAGAAGACGACTACCGCAACCAGCCGCACCGCCCGCTGTGAAGCACACAGCATCGCTCAGGTTCTGGCGCTGCTACCAGTCGTTACCACCGGGAATCCAGGCTCTCGCTGATAAGAATTTCGCCCTGCTGAAGGCCGATCCCTCTCATCCGTCCTTGCAGTTCAAGCTTCTGGCCGGTCGCAGACTCCATAGCGTGAGGGTTGGTCTCCACTACCGCGCTCTGAGCCTGCCGACCGATACCGGCGTTCATTGGTTCTGGATTGGTAGTCATGCCGACTACGACCGGTTGGTCAGAGACTGAACTAAGAAAGCCAAGAAGGCGAGCGGCCAATGGCGATCCGCTGGCGGCTGGAGCGGGAGATCCCGGCGGCTTGGCTGCACGGCTGTTGTGTGGCACACCAGCTGTTCCTCGCCATCCCTGGCATTGGCGGTTTGAGACCCGCCAGACTGGAGGCCCCACCACCCCGGCGACCATGACGACCGCCACCCCCCAGCGCCTCACGGCGATCCTGTACCGGGAAGACGAGGTCTACGTGGCGGAGTGCCCCGAGGTCGGCACCGCGAGCCAGGGTGACACCATCGAGGAAGCCCTGGCCAACCTGCGCGAAGCCACCGAGCTCTACCTGGAGGAATGCCCGCAACCTGCGCTCGCACCCCGGCTGCTGACCACCTTTGAGGTCAACGTTGGCTAAGTTGCCACGGCTGCCGGCGTCCGCCGTCATCACCGCCTTGCAGCGTCTGGGCTTTCAAGTGGTACGTCAGAAAGGCAGCCATGTGGTGCTGCGAAGACCGGCAAGCAGCCCTGAGAGTGGTGAAGCCAGCGTCACCTGCGTGGTGCCACTCCATCGCCGCGATCTGGCGGTGGGAACACTGGGAAGCGTGCTTCGCCAGGCAGAAGTGGACGCAGAAACGTTCATCGATGCCCTCTGACGCCTTTCATCGCGGAACCTGATCCTGCGCGTGCACGGCCGCTACACCCGCGCCGAGATCGAAGCGGCCCACTGCTGCGCAGAAGCCTGGCGGCTTCGGGATCCTGCGCGACGACTCCCCCTGGATCCACCGCGAAGGGGTCCTCTGGCACGAACCCAGCCAGACCGACCTGCTGTTCGTGACCCTCAAGAGGAGCGAAGCCCTCTTCTCCCCCTCCACCCGCACCCGCGACCTGGCCCTCGTGGCCGATGGCGATTCGCTGGCGGCTGAAGCGGCCGATACCGGCGGGGTGGATGCAGGGGATGGGGTTGGCGGTTTGAGGATGATCAGGCCGGTTAGATTGCTGTCATGAGCGATTCACGCATCACCTTCAACCCTGCACAGTGCGGCGGCAAGCCCTGCATCCGAGGAATGCGGATCAGGGTGAGCGATGTACTCGACCTTTACGCGGCCGGCCTCAGCCCTGATCAGATCCTTGCCGAGCTGCCGGATCTTGAGCCCGAAGATCTGCAGGCTGCTCTCACCTATGCCGCCCGCGAATTGGATCACCCGGTGCTGGTGGCGTGATCCTCTGGCTTGATGCCCAGCTCTCGCCAGCCTTGGCATCGTGGATCATGGTGCAATGGCCTCACATCCAGGCCTTGCCTGTCAGGGAACTGGGCCTCAGAGATGCCGAAGACCGTGACATCTTCGCCCAAGCGAAGACGGCAGGGGCTGTTGTCATGACGAAAGATCGCGACTTCCTCGCTCTCCTCTTCAACCAGGGTCCCCCACCACAGGTGATCTGGCTTCGTGTGAGAAACAGTTCAAACATGGCTCTGCAGGCGGTTCTGCTGCGAACGTTTGATCAGGCCATCGCCAGTCTTCGGGATGGGGAGCCCTGGGTAGAAGTCCGTTCATCTGTCTGACGACGCCCCCTGGATCCACCACGAACGCGTCCTCTGGCACCAACCCAGCCACACCGATCTGCTGTTCGTGCCCGAGCACCAGGGGATGGGCTTGGCGGGTTGACACCGTCCAGACTGGTGGGCACACCATCCCGGCAACCATGACGATCCCCACCCCCCAGCGCCTCACGCCGATCCTCTACCGGGAAGACGAGGTCTACGTCGCGGAGTGCCCGGAGGTTGGCACTGCAAGCCAAGGCGACACCATCGAGGAAGCCCTTTCGAGATCGTGCACTTGAAAGGCTCCCATGTGGTGCTGCGAAGGCAGTCCCCCAATCCTGAAGGTGGCGACGCCAATATCACCTGCGTGGTGCCTCAAGGAAGCTAAGCTTCACATCATCCAACACGAACAGGCCGAGCTCGCCAGAGAGAGATTCGCGAATCACCCCAGATCATTCGACGATGTGATCGTGCGGCCCTCGTGGAAGCCATACTGAACGTAGTGGCGGGTTGCAGCGGCACCGTCTAAACCAAACTCCGTAATCAAGTCGGGGTAGGTGGCAAGGTAGCTGATTTCATCGAAACCGTCGAGCACCCGCCCCTCGTGGAAGCCATACTCAGCATAGTGGCGAGTCGCAGCTGCACTGTCTAAGCCAAACGCCGTGATCAGGTCGGGATAGGTGGCGAGATAGCTCAACGGATCAGCGCTGACGGGATTGACAATCAGCTGAACGGCACGCTCATTGCTCAGCCCACCTTGGTCGGTGGTGCGTAGACGGACGTTGAACGTGCGTTTTCTCGTGATGTCACCTGCTCCCCTGAGTACGAGCTGGCTGCCGTAGATCAAGAACGAGTGGTTGTCGCTGTCGCCGGGGCCGCTCACCAGGCGATAGACGAATTCGTTACCAGGATCCGGATCCGTGGTGGTGAGGGTCGCGACCACATCACCCCACCGCAGATCTAAATTCATGCTAACAGTTGAGAGATTAAGGGCGCTGGGAGCGCTGTTTTGCAAGGGAATCAGAACCGCAGGAGTGACCACCGATTCAGCAATGCCCTCGCCTTCGGCGTAGACAACCTGCACGCGCAGCTGCTGTCCCGCATTGCTGCGGGCAACCGTGTAGCTGGGGCTGTTGCCACCGATGCTCGTCCAGCTGATGCCGTCACTGGATGCTTGCCAGAGATAGACGAGATCGTTGCCCCAGGTGTCGGGCACATCCGCTGAGGGGACCGCCAAAAGGGTCTGGCCAACAGCCAGAGTTCCAGTGATCGTGAAGACAGCGGGGTCGCTATCGGCATCCGGAGAGCGGACAACTTTCAAGATCAAGCCATTATCTTGTGCTTGAACGGCAAAGGAGAGCTCGTCGTCAATTCTGAGACCTGAATATCTTGTAATACCGCTACGGCCACCCAGGTCTGCGATAACAAAAGTATCGTCGAGAGCAGGTTTAAAGCCATTGACCAAAGAGATCTGAATCGACCCGTTAAGTGTCGCAGATCCCTGTATACGTATGCTATCAAACTCACCGATCGAACGACCGCCGATTTCAATATCGATCACACCATCAGGTAGCTGGAACAGAGATCCATTGATAACCAACCTTCCAATGCCGGATCCGGGTTTAATTGAGCTGTTGCTGATAACATCACCGAAGACCTGACCAGCCCCCCTCAGCTCTCCTCCATCAAAACAGAGTTGCCCGCCATAAAGGATGGAAGAAACAGAGTCCGTAAAAAGAGTAGAGCCTGAGGCTTGATTAAAGTGATGACCAAGAGTAATTCCAGCCCCGATCTCAAGAACACCCTGGTTCTCGAAAGGGATAGAAATCCATGATGACCAGACTCCACCAGATCGCTTGAGTCTGCCCTTGTTGATAAAGAGACTGGGATCAGACTGGTCCCATAAAGTGATGCCAACCGTTTCACCGACCAGCTCATACTCACCCTCGTTGACAAATCGAATCTTTCCATAGTAAAGGCCTCTACCGCTATGCTTCACATAGCCTTTGTTCAAGATCTCACCGGTAAAGAGTCTATCTGTGTCACTGGATACGATAACCCTGCCACCAGCGCCGATGGTGAGATTATCAATCGTTCCATAGTGCCACTCAAGATCTTGAGTGAACTCTCCACCCGTAAGGGTACCACTTCTCAACGTATAGTTATCACCCTCAAACACCGCATTTTCTGTTATGGTATAAATGCCGCCATCAAAGATAATTGACCCACTCTCTGCAATATATGTGCCGGTAATGCTGTGAACGCCATAAAGGGCCAAACCCCCTGTTTCAACTTCAACAACGCCATTGTTGACAAAAGGCATTAAGATAAACGATTCGCCTTCACCGGATCGCCTGATTCGCCCATTGTTGATAAAGAGATTAGACTCACCAATATAGCCGCCGTAGTAGCCATAGTAGAGGTTTCCATGGGGTCCAATCAGGGCATAGTCGCCTTCATTCACAAAGCGTACTCCGCCTTCGCCGCTTCCAAAAAAGAGTAGGTTTCCGCCATGTTCAATCGAGCCTTTGTTCAAAATCTCTCCGGTCCAGAATTTGGCTGAGTCGCTGTTGGCAGCAATCACTCTGCCACCAGGGCCAATGGTGAAGTCTCTAATCCTTCCTGAGAGCCACTGAAGATCCTGGGTGAGCTCTCCACCCGAAAGAACTCCGCCATCAAGGATAATGGATTCTCTTGCAAAAGACGAGCTCTCGGCTGAGCCAGCAATGCCGCCATGGACATCATTAGATTTCCCCTCGGCAATGGATCGAACATTCATTGCTTCACTCCCATGCATAGTTAACACTCCTTCTTCAACCTCTCGACAAGAATCAGGATCGATAGGGAACGCAAAATCCGTTGAGAAGGCTGCGTCCGGACGGAAGCTTTGCGAATCGACTTTAAAAGTCATGAATTGTCATCCTCATGAGTGCTGTTCGCGCAGCCCAAGCCGCGCTTCACGAGCAGTGAGCAGAGTGCTGCTGAGCCCTCCGCACCAACATCGAGCAGAGCAACGAAGATCTCTCTCCAGGGTAAGGGGATGATTGGATGTCAACCACACGGAAGGCTTTGATCGAGCCAGCGTCGCAGGCTGGCCTCTGAGCCTTCGAGGGCTGCAGGCAGATGGTGTGGGGCCTTGTTCGTTCGCCCTATGGCGATGGGATTGCCTTCCCCCCTGCCAACACGAAGCCCATACGCTTCAGCGCCTTTACAACCCTAAGCCGGGCATTTCACAAGGAAACTTCAGCATCAACCAGCCAGCACCGTTGCAGCTTCACCTGTCTGCGTTGCGAGCCGGGCCCACATGGGGCACCGTACGCCGGTGGCCATCGATCAGCATCACCTCGCGGCGCTCCAGTTCCGCCAGGGCCGACACCTCACGCGGCGCCAGGTTGGACCCGGTGGGGTTGGCGAGCGAAAAGATGCCGCGGATCAGTCCGTTCCGGCCAAGTTCGCCAGCCCCCTCACGACGAACAGCTGTAGTGCGACACGCCGCCGGCGTTGAAGAACTCCCGGGGCTTGAGGCGGTCGTGTTTGGCCGCCAGTTCGGGTGATGGGTCGTCGTAGGGGCGGCTGAACACGTTCTGAAGCTCCTGGATCGCTCGAGTGTCGCCCTGCGCCGCCTGTTCATAGGCGGGCGCCACCAGCCACTCCCGCCAGGTGATCGCGGGGTTCAGGCGCCGCATCGCGGTGGCGGTGGCGAGGGGGTCGCCCTGGGCCGTGATCGCCACGCCCCAGCGCTCCAGCCAGCGGCTCCACTGGCCGTCGAGATCCTCGGAAGCGGGCTGGTAGAAGCTCTCCTTCAGGGCGCCAAGCTGCTCGGCAATGGGGGCGGCCGGCTGCGCAGGCAGCTGGGAAAGGCGGCGGAAGAACATCGTGTAGTCCACCCTGGAGATCATCATCAGTTGCAGCAGGTCGTTGATCAGCTCCGCATCCGCAGTGGGCACTCCGAGCTTGCCGGCCCACATCGCCTCGACCGCCTCGGCCATCGCGACCGCAAAGCCCTCGCGGATCTGATCCAGCCGCGCCAGCGCCTCACTCTCGCCCTCGAGCAGCAGCCGGATCGCGGCCCAGAACATCTGGTAGTTGGCTTCTGCCGCCGCCGGCTGGTTGAAGAAGCAGAAATGTTCACCGCCGCCGGTCCAGGGTTGAAACCGCGGGTCGAACAGCTCGCAGAACCCGAACGGCCCGTAGTCGAGGGTGTAGCCACCGGCGGCGCAATTGTCGCTGTTGAAATTGCCTTGGCAATAGCCCACCCGGATCCAGTTCGCCACCAGCGCCGTGAGCCGGCCGCGGAACAACCGGGCCAGCTCCACCACCTGCTCGCTGAACGGCAGCGCCGGGTCGATCGCCGGCCGGTAGTTGCGCTCGATCAGATGGGCCACGATCATCCGCAGCTCGTGCAGTGCCTCCGGATGCGCCTGGCTGCGCGCACGGCGTGCGAACAGCTCCAACTGGCCCACCCGCAGAAACGACGGCGCCACCCGTGTGGTGATCGCCGCCGGGTTGTCCACCAGGATGTCGGGATCGAACGAGCGGGAGTTCGGCGAATACCAGGGTCTGCGCACACTCTCGGCCCGCGACATGTAAAGCGTGAGCGAGCGGGAGGTGGGAACCCCGAGCGCATGCATGAACTCCTGCGCCAGAAACTCGCGCACGCTCGAACGCAGCACGGCCCGCCCATCGGCCCCGCGGCAGTAGGGCGTGGGGCCACCGCCCTTCAGCTGCATCTCCCAGCGCTGGCCGTTGAACACACCTTCGAACACGGAGATGGCCCGGCCATCGCCGTAGCCGTTGCCGGTGCCGAACGGGCACTGCTGGATGTATTCGGTGCCGTAGATCGAGAGCGCGTAGCCGGTGGCCCAGCCGAACGGCCGCATCGGCTCCCGCGCCGCTGAGATGTCGCCGGAGAACAGGCGGCGGAACCGGTCGTCGTGGACCAGCTCCTCGCTCAGGCCCAGCTCGTGGAACAGGGTGCGGCTGTGCGCCACCACCTCCGGCGCCGGCATCGGAGTTGGCGTGACCGGCACGTAATGACCGGAGAACACCTGGCGCGGCCGGTGATCGTTGCCATCGCCGCGGGCCTGGGGATCGGCCCGCAGCGAATCAAGCAGCGAATAATCGGCCCGCTGCGCGAACGCGGCGAAGCTTGTCGTTGTCGTCACGGGTCTCTCGGGACGGGGCATGCCGGGGCCTGGCCCTGGGGCCATGGGAACCATCTTGGCGACTCACTCCATCGCCGTGGCGCGCACCACCGCCACCGACCCCCGCTCGCTGGCGCTCACCTCGATGCCTGCCCGGATCCGCTCGCGCAGGGCGCCCACGTGGCTGATGATCCCGATCAGCCGGCCCCCTTCGCGCAGGCGGTCGAGTTCGTCCATCGCCAGCTGCAGGCTATCGGGATCGAGGGTGCCGAAACCCTCGTCGATGAACAGGGCCTCCAGGTGCACGCCGCCCGCATGGGCCTGAACGGTATCGGCCACGCCCAGGGCCAACGCCAGCGACGCCTGGAACGTCTCTCCGCCCGAGAGGCTGTTCACCTCCCGCTCCTCGCCCGTGTACGCATCCAGCACCCGCAGACCCAGGCCCGCCTGGCGGCCTCCCCGCCCGCCGGCATCGGTGAGCCGCAGCTGGTAGCGGCCTGCCGTCATCAGCTCCAGTCGCTGGTTGGCGAACCCGCAGATCTCCCCCAGATAAGTGGAGAGCACCCAGCGCTGCAGCGAGATGTGGGGGGCGGCCCGACCGCTGCAGCGGTCGGCCACGGCCTGGAGGACCTGCGCCCGCTGCCGCTCCTGCGCCAGGGCGGCGGCTCCCTGGCGGTGCTCGGCGGCCAGCCGTTCGATCTCGACCTGGGCCCCCCGGGCCTGGGTATCGGCGCGGGTGGCAAGGGTGCGGGCAGCATCGGCGGCCGCCTGCGCGGCGGCGGCGGCGGCCGTGTCGGGGCGCTCCTGGGGGAGCTGCACCAGCTCCGGCGCCGCCAGCGCACCCTGCAGTTCGATCACCTCGCGCTCGTAGGCCGCGATCCGCTCCGCCCAGCGCTGGCGCTTGCCCTCCTCCACCAGGGCCGCCAGCACCGCCGGCCCGTCGGCGAAGTCCGTGCCGGCCAGCTCACGCGCCAGCCGCTCCCCCGCACGCTCCAGCCGGCTCAGGCCGCGTCTCCACTCCGCCGCGCTGCTGGCCAGCGCCCGCAGGCCGCTCTGCAGCGGCCCGAACGCCGCCAGCACCGCCGCCGGCTCCACCCCCTGTCCCAGCTCGCGGGCGATGGCCGCGCGCAGCATCGTCGCCCGCTGCTCCTCTTCCGCCGCCGCCCGCAGCTGCAGCGCCCGCTCGGTACCGGCCGCCTGCAAGGCCCCCTGCAGGCGCTGCAACTCGCGATCGTGGTCGGCAAGCGCCGCCTCCAGCGCCTCGATCCCCGCTGCCGCCTGCCGAGCGGCGGCCAGATCGGCTGCCGCCTCGCGGGCCGCCTCGACCGCGCCGGCGGGGTCTGAGGCCGCAGCGCCCGCCTTCTCGAGCACCGCCCTCAGCTCCGCCTCGGCGGTGGCCAGGGCCGTCGCCGCCGCCCGCGCGCCGCCGGTGGCCGCTTCCACCACCGCCTCGGCGGCCCTGATCCGCTCCTCCCCCACCGGCTCGCGGTCGTTGTGCGCCGGCTGCGGGTGCTCCAGCGCGCCGCACACCGGGCAGGGGTCGCCCGGACGCAGCCCCCGCGCCAACTGGGCCGCCATGCCGGCGATCTGGG
>QLAH01000041.1_pt1 | contig 161713 bp, 173 predicted proteins | sample 4693081 | NCBI WGS metagenome assembly QLAH01 (sample SAMN09425401, study PRJNA476045) | Lake water metagenome, whole genome shotgun sequencing project.
CCTGGGCGATCGGCATCCGCTCACCAGCCCATGCATGCTGCAATCAAGCCAGCATTCTTTACGCGTACTGCGTAGAGTTGGCTATAGTGGATTTGAATCTGCCGCGCAGCGGCTTAGTCCAACAACCAGATGCAGAAGACGGCGCCAGAGATGATTCCTTGGCACACATCCTGGCCCGCTTCTGATCTGGAGCGTTGGGCTCACCACTCTTGCTCCGCACTCAGCAGGGAACTCTGATTGATGGCGGGACCCACTGCTTCCGAGTACGATTCCGAGCAGGATGGACCTGCTCGACCTGCTCAAGCGCCCTGAGGGCAAGACGCTGGAGTTCAAGCGTGACCTCTCCGCGCCCGAAGGGGCGCTGAAAACGATCGTGGCCTTCGCCAACACGGCCGGGGGCATCCTGCTGATCGGCGTGGAGGATCGCAGCCGCAATGTACGCGGAGTGGCCGACCCGCTGGATGAGGAGGAGCGACTCGCCAACCTCATCAGCGACCGAATCAGCCCACGTCTCGTGCCGGAGATCGAGATCCTCCCCTGGCGGCAGACGCAGATTCTGGCGCTGCAAGTACACCCCAGCCCGAGCCGACCCCATCACCTGATTTGCGAGGGGCCTGCTGCAGGCGTGTATGTGCGGGTGGGCTCCACCAACCGCCGCGCCGATGCCGAGCTGATCGAGGAGCTGCGCCGATACTCCTTGGGTGAGGACTTCGACGAGCAACCCTTGCCGGGGCTCAGCTCGGAAGCCATCGACTTCCGAGCGGCTTCCGAGTCGTTCGCACCGTTCCGTGCACTCCGCCGCCGCGATCTGGAGACCCTGCGGCTCGTGGGAGCCCACCAAGGGAAGACGGTGCCGACTGTGGGCGGCATGATCCTCTTCGGCCATGACCGCGAGCGGCACTTTCCCGATGCCTGGATCCAGGCCGGGCGCTTCGCCGGCAGCGACAAAAGCAGGATCCTGGATCGGATCGAGATCCACTCCTTGCCCGTGCAGGCCGTGGAGGAAGCGATCGCTTTCGTGCAGAAGCATTCCTGGCATGGCGCCACCATCGGCGCGGTGCGCCGCACCGACCGCTGGAGCCTGCCGCCCGAGGCCGTGCGTGAGGCCCTGATCAATGCGGTGGTCCACACCGACTATTCCCAGCGGGGCGCACCGATCCGGCTGTCGATCTTCGACGACCGGCTGGAGATCGAAAATCCCGGTTTGCTGCCCTTCGGCCTCACGGTGGAGGATCTGCCCCATGGCGTGTCCAGGCTGCGCAACCGCGTGATCGGCCGCGTCTTCCAGGCGCTGGGGCTGATCGAGCAGTGGGGCAGCGGCATCCAGCGGATGACGGCCGTCTGCCGGGACGCCGGGCTGCCGCCGCCGATCTTCGAGGAGATCGCCATGCGCTTTCGGGTCACCATTCCCACCGTCCCCGTGGGGCCTTCGGTGGTCGACGCCACCGAGCAGGCGATCCTCGCCAGCCTGAAGGAAGGCCAGGGGTTGGCCACCCGTGAGATCGCAGCCATCATTGGCCTGTCGGCCCGGGCCACGCGCACGCGACTGGCCCGTCTGATCGATCGCGGGCTGGTGCGCGAGATCGGCACCAGCGCCAAGGATCCACAGCGGAAATACTTCTTGGCCGAGGGTGCTCCCCCATGAACCTGACGCCCGAACAGAAGGCCCGCGTCGACATCGACGCGGCTCTCGTGGCCGCGGGCTGGACCCTGCAGAACCGCGACGCCATCAACCTGGCCGCAGGGCCGGGTGTGGCCGTGCGCGAGGCCAAAATGGCCAGTGGCCATGGCTTCGCCGACTACCTGCTGTTCGTGAATGGCAAGGCGGTGGGTGCGATCGAGGCCAAGCCGGCGGGCCACACCCTCAGCGGCGTGGAGCTCCAGTCCGGCAAGTACGCCGCGGGGTTGCCGGCGGGGCTGAATCCTCCCGTGAGACCCCTGCCGTTCGTGTACATGAGCACGGGCGTGGAGACTCGCTTCATCAACGGCCTCGACCCCGACCCCAGGACCCGCGCGATCTCCGCCAACCTGCCCCACATCCATCGGCCCGAAACGCTCGCCGAATGGATCGGTGCGGAAACGCTGGATGCCTGGGTGAAGCGCCTGCACGCAGATGGGAGCGGCCTCTACACCGCAGCCAACGACACGAAGCCGTCGACGCTGCGGGGGCGGATCACCACCATGCCGCCCGTTGAGCCCGGGTCCCTCTACGCCAACCAGATCGAAGCAGTCACCAACCTGGAGCACTCGCTCAAGCGCAACCGTCCGCGGGCGCTGATCCAGATGGCCACGGGCTCCGGTAAGACGATCGCCTCCATTACTGCCATCTACCGCCTGATCAAGTACGGCGGGGCGCGACGGGTGCTCTTCCTGGTGGACCGCAGCAACCTCGCCAAGCAGGCCGAGAAGGAGTTCCAGGGGTACTGGGCGCCGGAGGTGAACCGCAAGTTCACCGAGCTCTACAACGTGCAGCGCCTCAGCTCGAACACGATCATGGACTCGAGCAAGGTGGTGATCGCCACGATCCAGCGGGTGTATTCGATGCTCAAGGGCGAACCCGATCTGGATCCCACCCTGGAGGAAGGCTCCCAGTTCGAGAGGGGCGCAGAGGCCATCCTGGAGCCGCTGCCGGTGGTCTACAACCCGGCCTTGCCGCTGGAGTTCTTCGATGTGCTGGTGATCGATGAGGTGCACCGCTCCATCTACACCCTGTGGCGGCAGGTGGTGGAGTACTTCGATGCTTTCCTGATCGGCCTCACCGCCACCCCCTCGAAGCAGACCTTCGGCTTCTTCAACAAGAATCTGGTGATGGAGTACGACCACGAGCGAGCCGTGGCCGATGGCGTGAACGTGGACTTCGAGATCTACAAGATCCGCACCCGCATCACCGAGGGTGGTTCCACGGTTGAGGCCGGGCCCGACACCATGCTGGGCTTCCGCAACCGCCGAACGCGGGCGCTGCGCTGGCAATCCGCCGAGGAGGATCTCTCCTACGACCCCAACGAGCTCGACCGCCGCGTGGTGGCGAAGGACCAGATCCGCACAATCATCCGCACCTTCTGCGACCGATTGCCGGTGGACATCTTCCCAGGGCGCAAGGAGGTGCCGAAAACCCTGATCTTCGCCAAGGACGACAGCCATGCCGAAGACATCGTGGAGATCATCCGCGACGAGTTCGGCCGCGGTAATTCCTTCTGCCAGAAGATCACCTACCGGGTGACAGACGCGAAGCCCGAGGATCTGATCCAGGCCTTCCGCAACCAGTACGAGCCGCGCATCGCCGTGACGGTGGACATGGTTGCCACGGGCACGGACATCCGCCCGATAGAGATCGTGATGTTCCTGCGGGCGGTGAAAAGCCGGCTGCTGTTCGAGCAGATGAAGGGCCGCGGCGTGCGCATCATCGACCCCAACGACCTGCGCGCCGTGAGCGGAGAAGACGCCACTGCTAAAACCCACTTCGTGATCGTGGATTGCGTGGGCATCACCGAAACACCGCTCACCGACAGCCAGCCGCTGGAGCGCAAGCGCACGGTGAGCCTCCAGGCGCTGCTGGAGCACGTGGCCATGGGCGGCATCGATGAGGCGGTGCTCTCCTCCCTGGCCAGCCGCCTGGCCCGGCTCGACCGCCAGTGCGGTCCTGAAGAACAGGCCCGGGTGGTGGAGGCCTCCGGCGGGCCCAGCCTCGGAAATCTCTGCGGGGCGATCGTGGGCGGTCTCGACCCCGATCACCAGATCGCCGGTGTGGAGTACAGCATGCGCACCGCTGCGGCCACGCAGTTGTGGATCGCGGCGTGCAAAGCTATCGATCGTCTGCCAGGCGGTTTTGAGCAACAGATCGTAGGCAATTCGTTGATGTACCCAGAAGAATCGCCTCAGCTGCGCTGGTACTGTGAAGGTAACCATGAAATAGTCAACGGGCAACAGTTTTCCCTTTTGCCGCTCCAGCCACTGCTGGCTCTCATGCTGCTGGCAATGGGGACAGCTGCGATGTCCGCAGGAATGGGGCACTGTGCTCTGATGGTGGCAGCTGTTGCAATGCAGAATCATCACGCGGTTGTGTTGATTGCGGCAACGCCGCATCGCCTGCAGGGCACGGTAATGGCCGGGTAACAGTTCGTGGCTGTGGTGATGTTCCAGATCGCTGCTGTAGCGATCGATCAGATCCGCAAGGAGGATCATTGGCCGTCCTCCCAACGCAGGGCAAAATCAGCAACAAGGCACTCGATACGATCTTTGGCCTACTGCCGATTGACGGTTGTGAGGTGGGCATAGCGGTCTGTCGTCTCCGGGCTTTCGTGCCCCAGCACCACCTGAATGGAGCGCAGGTCGACGCCAAGCTCCAGCAGGTGAGTGACGTAGGCGTGCCTCAGACTCCGGATCGTGAAATGCTTGTGGATCCGGCAGGACTGCCGGGCTGCGGGCATCGCAGCCTGCACGCCACCGCGATCCATCGGGCTGCGGGCGGTGCGAGCCGAGGCATCATTGCCGCTGCCATTGGGGAAGAGCAGGCGAGGATTGCGGTGTGTACTCCAGAAGCGCCGCAGCACAGTAAGGGTGGCTTCAGGCAGCGGCACGTACCGATCCTTGCCGCCCTTGCCTTGGCGGACATGCACCCGCCTGTTGGCGGAATCAATGTCGCCAACCTCCAGGCAGAGGCCTTCTCCAAGGCGCAGGCCCATGCTGTACACCAAAAAGAAGTAAACGCGGTAACGCAGCCGATAGACACTGTTGATTAAGAGCTGCACTTCTTCTCGTGTGGGAATATCTGGCAGCGATCTAGATTTGGGTGGCTTGATGATGTCCATACAATCCATCGGCTGGCCCAGCACATGCCGATAGAAGAAGGACAATCCCCACAGATCCACCTTGACGCTGCTCCAGGAGTTGTTCTCACCATCCAGGCGAAGTAGGCCTTGAGCTCAGTGGCGCTCAGGTTGTCAGGACAGCGGTTGAAGAATCCTGCAACGCGGCGCACTGCTCTGGCATAGCCATCGATTGTTTTGCTCCGCTTGCCCTGCAACTTGAGGCCCTGCAGGTGCTTTGCATAGAGCTGGTCGAATAGCTCCTGTTCATGCTGTTCCATGGTGGATTTCCCCCAGGGGATAAAGGACATGACACGCCGATGTGGGCGTGCATCCTTCACTGTGGAACTGGGCAACCGACTGGCGATCGGGCCTGCTGCCGAAGCCCAAGGCTGCTCGGCAATCAAATCAGCGCTTGCTGGCAATATCGCATGTCTTTGGCTACAGTGGATTTGAATCTGCCGCGCAGCGGCTTAGTCCAACACATGCCTGGAGCCGTGTGGCATCCAGTTGAAGGAGCTGGTCATTTTGTTGCGGTTGGTTCAGCAGACGACGTGTTCGCCATCGCGGCCGAGGAACTGGGTGCTTAGCAGCAACCCCCTGGCAGTGCGATCGCAACCTATCCATCGCACGCATCGGACTGAAGGCTGAGTTCTGGCTTCGTTGCAAGCTGATTGACCGCCTTTTATGCAAGCCGCTGGAAGGAGCGAGAGGTTGGATGTAGGGGAACCGTGACCGGCTTCAATCAAGCCTGAAGGATTGTCACAGATAGACTGACATGCGAATCGGCATCGCTAAAGATTAATCTATACATCACCGGCATCAAGAGGGCCGCAGTGAGAATCGCATCAGCATTCCCGATGATCAAGGCACTGATCAGCTCCTTGCTCATCTCCACATTCGCGTTTGAGCATGCCCAGGAAGCGCGAGCATGCACGCGCCTTCTCTATGAGACGGGCAATAAGTCCTTCATCACTGGTCGATCGATGGATTGGATGGATACGTCTGCCAAGACGGCGTTGTGGGCCTTTCCCAGGGGGATGAAGCGCGATGGAACGGTTGGTGCCAACCCGATCAAGTGGAGCGCCAAGTATGGCTCAATTGCTGTCTCTTTCTATGATGCCGGAACTGCCGATGGCATGAATGAGAAAGGGCTCGTTGCGAACCTGCTTTATCTAAAGGAAGCCCAATGGGGTGATGCGACCAAGTCGGGAAAGCCCACTCTGACCGCTGGCGCTTGGGCACAGTACTTCCTCGACAACTTCGCAACAGTGAAGGAGGCGGTTGCTGCGATGGCCAATCCGCCATTCTCTATCATTGCTCCTCCGCTGCCGAATGGTCACGCAGCGGGCCTGCATCTTTCGCTTTCTGATGCAACGGGCGATTCTGCGATCCTTGAATACATCAATGGCAAACTGGTGATTCACCATGGCCCGCAGTACAGGGTGATGACCAACTCGCCAACGTTTGACCAGCAACTCGCGCTGAATGTCTACTGGGATAAGATTGGCGGTGATCGTTTCCTTCCTGGCACGATCAGTGCCGCCGACCGCTTCGTGCGCTCGACCTACTATCTAAAACTGTCACCGAAGTACAAGGATACTGAGCTGGCGCTCGCATCTGTGTTCTCGCAGATTCGCATGATCAGTGTTCCCCTCGGCCTGGCCGATGCGAGTAACCCGAATATCGCGATGACACTGTGGCGGACCGTGGCGGATCAACAGGCGAAGATCTACTACTTCGAGTCTGCGATCTTCCCTGCTGTGTCGTGGATCAATCTCAACAAGGTTGATCTCAGTGTCGGTGCTACTCCCAAGGTCGTCAGGATTGAGCGAGGCAAGCCACTCGCCGGCGAGCTTTCGGCCGCGCTCAAGCCAGCTGAGCCCTTCAAGTGGCTTGGGGCAAAATGATCGAGACTGGTCAAGGTGTGTGCCAATAACCTATTCGCTGTCCTAGGCAGCGGAGCAGCTCAACGAGCCGCTGCTGAGGTGAATGCCAGCCGAGGGCCGCGTGCTTCCTGAGCCGGGTATAGAGCGTGTCCCGTGTCCGTCTGCTCGGCCCTCTGCAGCAGCGACTGTGTCTTGGCATCCTGGGCGGCCTCGCTGTAAAGACGCATCGAGCGATTCCATCAAGCCCCCTGGTGGTTGAAGCGGACGGGATGGAGCGGCGTCATCGTTCCCGGGAGAGGGGGGGGGGAGCCTTCACACTTCATTCTTTCACCGGGCAGCCTTGGTGGCCTCCAGCACGCAGTCCAGCCGCCGCAGCACCGTGAACGGCAGGATCACCTTGCCGAAGTCGCTGCGCTTGTAGTCGCCCCGCAGCAGGTCGGCCACCGACCACAGGAACGAGGAGGAGAGGTTCTGATCGGCCATTCAGGGATCAGACCGGTGCCACTGGTGGGGAGTATGGCAATCGCGGCGCGGAATGGGGGTGGTTGGGGGGTGCCGGGGGTGTTGAGGGGTCTGTGCGGCTGGTGCATTGCTCCGGCCCTTGGCGGGCCTCATGAACGTGTCCCGGAGTTGCAGGGAAGGTGTGTGGTGCTCATGTAGGTGCCAACATGCGGCCAGGGCCTTAATGGGGCTTGTCGGAAGGCATCTTCGCCGAGCACTAAGCTGGGTTACTAAAATGAACTATGCTTGGATCCTTCGTGGTCTTCGGTTGGGAGCACATCGCACGCCGCTCTATACCACTTCTGAATGTATGGAGTCCCGAACGCCTCGGCATCCCTTTTGCACAACCAAGAAACCAATAGACGGGTCTTTGCATCCACGAGACTTTCGTTTCGAACCTCCAGATTTCATCCACGCATCCGATCTGTCCTATAGGCATCTGCTTGCGTGCTCAGACTGGACCTGCTGAACCAAGGCCAGCAGGTCGGTGGAGATGCTCATGTCCAGTTCTCCAGCAGCAGGCCTTCCACCCGCTCAAACTCCCGAAGGTTGTTGCTCACCAGGGTGAGGCCCTCGCTGCGGGCATGGGCGGCGATGTGCAGGTCATTGACACCGATCGGTGTTCCTTTGCGTTCCAGGGAACTGCGGATCTGGCCGTAGTGCTGAGCCGCCTTGGGGCCATAGGCGAGCACCTCCAGGCGTGAGCAGAAGTTCTCCACCACCGCCAGGGAGCGGGCGGGATCGGAGCTTTTCTCGGCCCCGTGCAACAGCTCCGCCAGCGTGACCGCGGAAATCGCCAGGTGGCCGGCGTGGCGGTTGAAGGTGGGCAGCAGCGAACCCGGCCGCTGCTTGATCACGTAGATGCAGATGTAGGTGTCGAGCAGGTAGCGGAGCATCACCGCGCGCAGAGCGTCTCTCGCTCGTCCTGGTGCTGAGAGGCTCGCTCAGTCAGGAAGTCGTCTGGAACCGTGGGGCCGTCGGTGAAGAAGCTGTCCCAGCTGGAGCCCAGCGGGGCGATGATCCGTTCCTTGCCGCAGGCGCGCACCTCCACTTCCTTGACCGATTCGGGCAGGCGCAGGTCGGCCGGGATACGCACGGCCTGGCTGCGGTTGCTGAGAAACAGCTTGGTCACGGCCACCACGGCTTTCCTTGTATATCCATTAAGTCTATCCCCGGTGGCGGGGGGGTGGGCGCTTTGACCGCTGTTCGTTGGGTGCGATCAGCTGCCGCAGGACCGGCTGCACACCGGTGAGATCAATCCCAGCTGGTTCAAGCTCCTGGCCGTGGTGATCATCGCCAGCAGCCCATGGGCTGGGCCCGTTGGAACGGCAGGGCTGAAGTCACCATTGCCGCCATGCGCCGCTTGAGGGCGCGAACCCTGAACGGCAAGGGCACTCGCGCCGCCGCAAACGGCTCACAGATCGGCAAAGGCCTGCTGATCCTCCGGCGATGCCCATTCCTGCAGCCCGGCTTCCACGCCCTGCAGGTCGCTGAGTTCCTTGGGGCTCATCCGCCCCAGGGCAGCAGCCACATTGTTGCCCACGGGGGCGTCGGCTGGATCCTGGCGGAACATGGGCAAACCTCCATCGCCCCGTTCCATCGGCTCAGCCTCCATCACCTGCCTCTGGGGTTCTGTCCAGCTCGGCGCCCCGAAGAATGCGGAGCTCGCCATCAATCCGCACGGCGATGCCGGCGCCGCCCAGCCGACTCCGTCAGGCCCGCCACGCCCGATCATCGGCGATTGCCCCCAGCTGGGGACGTCAGTGCTGGGCCTGCACGGCCCACACTGGTACACACCGAAGCCAGGACGCCCGCCATGGCGGACCCGAACGTCACGATCAATGCCGGCAGCTGCCTGGGGCGCACCTGCCTGAAGTGGGGCGTGGACGGTGAACTCACCGCTCTCGACCGCGAGCTGATCATGGAGCGCCTGGCCCGGGTGGATCATGATGTGGCCGCCCTGCGCCGGGGCACCCTGGATCGCCAACCATGTCCCTCGACCAGTTGAAAGCCTTTCTCGGCCTGATCTCCACCGACATGGCACTGCGCCAGACGGTCATGGCGGCGGCCACGGCCGACGATGTGGCTCAGATGACCGGCAAACTCGGCTATCAATTTTCCGGCGATGAGCTGCTGCGTTTGTCTGGGCAGAAGGTGGGCCGCGTCAAGGTGACGAAGCAGGACATTCCTGGCGAGTACAACTGAGCCGGATTGAGGTGATCTACCGCTTGTCCCCATCTGGGGGCAGGCGGCATGAATGATCAGGGCCAGGCGATGAAAGTGACCGGCTCATATTTCGCAATCGTGATCCGCCAGGCCCTCATGGCCAGCCCCTCAAGGCTGCTGAGCAGCGTTCCCGTTTCACCGCCGGCCAGCCAGTTCGCCTTGAGCAGGGGAAGCTGTTCGCTCATCACCTCCAGCGGCAGTTCCACCAGCAGCAGGCTGCTCTCCCCGGCGGCCCGCTGCATCAGACCCTCATCGCTGCGCTGCCACAGTCGCAGCAGCAATTCCAGCGCCAGGGTGCGGCCGTCGTTGCCAGGATCGCTGGCATCGCCTGCTCCGGCTGCCTGGGATTTGCCGTTCAGCGGCAGCGCCCGTTTACCGCCGATCTCCACCAGGGCCAGCGCTACGAGATAGGGAGCCTCTGCCATGAAAACGATCCAGTTGAGTGCCACACCACCCTGGCGGATCATCACTCCCGGCACGATCCCGCACGGTAAGATGAGTAAAAGTACTTGAATAATGGCGGAGATTCGCCAGCGTTCGCCTGGCCTGTTGCCCCGCCCAGGCATCCGGCAGGGCTACATTCTCCGGGCCAATTCGCACCCCTGCGGGGGCTGTGTGCCATGGCCACCATCACAGACCAGCTCCAGACCTATCGTTCCGCCCTCGCCGAGGCCCAGGCCAAAGGCGACCAGGCGATCGCTCGCAAGATCGAGCAGCAGATCAGAGAACTCGAGGAATTCCAGCGGCGCCATCCCGAGGAGGCCGAGGCGCCATCCCCTTTCGAAGTGTTCTGCGACCTCAACCCTTCCGACATCAACTGCCGCGTCTACGACGACTGAACGGCGGCCGATTCGCCGTCCACTCTCCCCAGCCCTAGGGTTGTAACCGGCTCTCTTCGCGACCCGACCACGGGTAATCGCCTGCGCATGGACCTCACTCCCTTCCTGGCCACCGCCGACAAGGGGACCCATGAGGAAGGCCTGGAATCGATCGAGATTCCAGGCCGCGTCGCCATAGCGGCCAAAGGACGTTTTCTGCTGCGCGCCTTGTGCCGCAGTTTCGGCGGCTACTCCCGGATCACCTGTGCCGTCACCGATCAGGACACCTGCCTGCACTATCTTTCTGAAGAAGCTGGCGATCCCTACGAGTTGCTGGTCTGCACCGATTATCTCGAGAGCGGTAATGGTTTTGATCTCGTGCGGGAGGCTCGCCAGCAGCATCCGAAGCTCCACGCTGTGATCCTGGCGCTCGGGGATGCCATCCCTGCCGAATGTCTCGAGGCACCGTGGCTGGAGGCCGTTGTGGCCGAGGCTGACTTCGTCGACGATCAACAGCCCTTGCAGGCCGCCGTGATGGCGGTGTTGGGCGGCCACTCTTACCGCAGCCCATCGTTGCGCACGGGCATCCTGCCCTACCTGAGTTGCCCCAGGCTCACCCCCCGCGAGTACGAGGTTCTCGACCTGCTTGCCAGCGGTCTCAGCGACCGCGAAATCGCCAAGCGTCTTGTGGTGAGTGATGAAACGGCACACACCTACACCAAACGTTTGCTGCAGACCCTTAACGTCCATAACCGCCTGCAGGCCGTGCTGAAGGGAATGCGCTGCGGCATGATTCAGATCTGATTGCCCCCAACCGGGGACTTGGCCTGACGGAGCGGCTGACCGAGTATTCGGCCTGTTCAAGCCCTTGCTGCCATGAGCCAGGCAACGTTCACCACCGCCCTCACCATCGGCGAACTCGAAGCCAGTTATCCCCTCTACTGCAAGGCGCTGCGCATCCTGATCCGAGAAGAGAAAACCCTCCGGCAGATCCAGCGGAGTGTCTGCTGGAACCGCCTGGAGACGCTGCATCGCTGCCTGCCACGCCGTTACAAGGATCCAAACCACCTCTACTTCCATCTCCGGCGAGAGATCAGCGCGTGAAGCGTGTTCTTGCCATCATCCTGGGAGGCGGTGCCGGTACCCGTTTGCAGCCCCTTACGCTCACCCGAGCGAAACCGGCGGTGCCATTGGGCGGTAAGTACCGCCTGATCGATATCCCGATCAGCAACTGCATCAATTCCGGCATTCATAAGATCTACGTTCTCACCCAGTTCAACAGTCAGTCGCTCAATCGCCATCTCAGCCTCTCCTACAACCTCTCCTCAGGCTTCAGAAGTGGCTTTGTGGAGGTGCTGGCGGCTCAGCAGACTCCCGATAGCCCGAGCTGGTTCAGGGGCACGGCCGATGCGGTACGTCAGTACCGCGCATTGTTCGAGGCCTGGGATGTGGATCAGGTGCTCATCCTCTCCGGTGATCAGCTCTATCGGATGGATTACGCAGCCTTTGTTGCAGCGCACCGGGCCCGCGGTGCTGCCCTCACCGTGGCGGCCCTGCCGGTGGATGGCGCTGCGGCGCCAGGCTTCGGGCTGATGCGTACAGACGCTGATGGCCGGATCCTCGAGTTTCGGGAGAAGCCCAAGGGCGATGCCTTGGAAGCGATGCGCGTGGATACGGAGGCTCTGGGTCTCTCGGCTGCGGATGCGAAGCTCCGCCCTTTTCTGGCCTCGATGGGCATCTATGTGTTTGAGCGGGAGAGCTTGTTCTCTCTGCTTGCCAGTCATCCTGAGGCAACCGATTTCGGCCAGGAAATCATTCCGGCTGCCTTGGGCGCAGGTATGCCGCTGTTGAGCTACCTCTTTGATTCGTACTGGGAAGATATCGGCACCATCAGCGCCTTCTATGCCGCGAACCTTGCCCTGGCCGATGATAGGCCTGCCTTTACTTTCTATGATGAAAAGGCTCCGATCTATACGCGTTCACGCTATCTGCCTCCCAGTCAGATCTGTGATTCAAGCGTGCACCGCTCGTTGATCAGTGAGGGATGCCAGCTTGATCGGTGTGTGATTGAGCATTGTGTGCTCGGGCTGCGTCTGCGGGTGGGGGAGGGCGCCATTCTGGAGGATGCGTTGGTGATGGGTGCTGATGCGTACGAATCCCAGGCTGAGCGCACTGAGGTGCTCTCCCGCGGCGGAGTGCCGCTGGGGATCGGGGCAGGCTCGCTCGTCAGGCGAGCCATCCTCGACAAGAATGTACGCATTGGTGCGCACGTGCAGATCATCAATAAAGACAGGGTTCAGGAGGCTGACCGAAGTGAGTTGGGATTCACGATTCGCGATGGCATTGTGGTGGTTGAGAAGAATGCAGTGATTGCCGATGGCACCTTGATTTAGCGGTCTGATTGCTTCCACTCTCCTTGCAGCCGCTCGAGCGAGGGGAACCTGCTGTTCCATGCGCCACCCCAACGCGCAGGCCCCATCGCCGCAGTCTGCGGTTGTTGTCCCGGTGTAGATGTCGGACCCAGCACCTTCGCGGTCGTAAGCGGGATCTCACCGTTGCCGACAGCGACCTGGATCGAATGGCATACATCAACGACGAGGTGCGACCCATCGAAGCGGCAACATCCCCTGCGATCAGGCAGGTGCTGCTGGACGCCATGGCGGAACGTCGAGCCGCCCTGGTGGGCATCGGCCTGATCATCGCCGGCGTGCCGGTGATCAACCTCTTCTCCCGCACCGGTTCCCACGGCGCCTGAGCCTCTCGCTTGCGGAGCGGCTGCGCCATAGGATCCCTCCATGCCCTCCAGCTCCACCATCGGCACGGACTCCACCACGGCTGGTGGCGTGCCGTCGCTGGATCAGCTGTTCCCCTTCCCCCTCGATCCGTTCCAGCTCGACGCGATCGACGCCCTCAACCAGGGCCATTCGGTGGTGGTGAGCGCCCCCACCGGCTCCGGCAAGACCCTGGTGGGCGAGTACGCCATCCACCGCGCCCTCTCCCACGGGCGCAAGGTCTTCTACACCACGCCGCTCAAGGCGCTCTCCAACCAGAAGCTGCGCGATTTCCGCCACCAGTTCGGCGCCGACAACGTGGGCCTGCTCACCGGTGATCTGAGCGTGAATCGCGAGGCGCGGATCGTGGTGATGACCACCGAGATCTTCCGCAACATGCTCTATGCGGAGATCGATCACCCCGACAACGATCCCCTCCACGATGTGGAAGCCGTGGTGCTCGACGAGTGCCACTACATGAACGACTCCCAGCGCGGCACCGTCTGGGAGGAGTCGATCATCCACTGCCCCTCCCAGATCCAGCTCGTGGCCCTTTCGGCCACCGTGGCCAACGCCGGGCAGCTCACCGACTGGATCGAGCGGGTGCACGGCCCCACCCGCCTGGTGCACAGCGACTTCCGGCCGGTGCCGCTGGCCTTCAGCTTCTGCAGCGCCAAGGGGTTGCACCCCCTGCTCAACGACGAGGGCACGGGCCTGCATCCGAACTGCAAGGTCTGGCGCCCTCCCAAGACCACCCACCGCAAGGGTCCGAAGACGCCCCGGCCGCCCCAGCCCGAGGCGGCGCCGCTGCCGTTCGTGGTGGCCCAGATGGCCGAGCGCGACATGCTGCCCGCCATCTACTTCATCTTCAGCCGCCGCGGCTGCGACAAGGGCGTCCGCGACCTCGGCAAGGTCTGCCTGGTGCAGCCCCATGAGCAGGAGCGGATCCGCGCCCGCCTCGATGCCTTCGTGGCGGCCACGCCGGAGGCGGTGCGCGAAGGCGGCCACGCCGAGGCCCTCACCCGCGGCATCGCCGCCCACCATGCCGGCGTGCTGCCCGCCTGGAAGGAGCTGATCGAGGAGCTGTTCCAGCAGGGCCTGATCAAGGTTGTGTTCGCCACCGAAACCCTGGCGGCCGGCATCAACATGCCCGCCCGCACCACCGTGATCTCGGCGCTCTCCAAGCGCACCGAGCGGGGCCATCGCCCGCTGATGGGCAGCGAGTTCCTGCAGATGGCCGGCCGCGCCGGCCGCCGCGGGCTCGACTCCCAGGGCTATGTGGTCACGGTGCAGAGCCGCTTCGAGGGCGTGCGCGAAGCCGGCGCCCTTGCCACCAGCCCCGCCGATCCGCTGGTGAGCCAGTTCACCCCCAGCTACGGCATGGTGCTCAACCTGCTGCAGCGCTACGACCTCGCCAAGGCGAAGGAGCTGGTGGAACGCAGCTTCGGCCGCTATCTCGCCACCCTCGATCTCGCCGAGGACGAGGCCCGCATCGCCGACCTGCTCGCCCAGCTCGATGCCCTCGAGAGCCGCGGCGGTGAAGTCCCCTGGGACGACTTCGAAGACTATGAAAAGCGCCGCGGTGCCCTGCGCGAAGAGCGCCGCCTGCTGCGCATCCTGCAGCAGCAGGCCGAGGAGACCCTCGCCCACGAACTCACCCTGGCGCTCCAGTTCTCCAGCGAGGGCACCCTGGTGAGCGTCAAGGCGCCCCAGCTGCGCGGCCGCATCACCCCCGCGGTGATCGTCGACAAGCGCGAGGGGCCGGGCCAGTTCCCCCTGCTGCTCTGCCTCACCGACGAGAACGTCTGGATCCTGCTGCCCTGCAATGCGGTGGTGACCCTGCATGCCGAACTCTCGTGCCTCCAGGTGAGCCAGCTGGAGGTGCCCGAGCTTCACCACCTGGGTGAGCTGCGCCACGGCAACAACGCCAGCGCCGGCCTGGCCCTGGCCGTGGCCTCGATGGCCCGTCGCCACGACATGCACACCCCCCGCTACGACCTGGCCGGCGAGGTGCAGACCCAGGCCGAGCGGGTGCGTGAACTCGAGGAGGAGCTGGAGCTCCATCCCGCCCACCGCTGGGGGGATCGCAAGCAGCTCAAGAAGCATCGCCGCCGCATGGAGGAGCTGGATGTCGAGATCGAGGAGCGCCGGCGGGTGCTGCACCACCGCTCCAACCGCCACTGGGACACCTTCCTGTCGCTGATCGACATCCTGCGCTTCTTCGGCGGTCTCGACGGCGAGGAGGGGCTCGAGCCCACCGAGGTGGGCCGCACCGTGGCCGCCCTGCGCGGCGACAACGAGCTGTGGCTTGGTCTGGCGCTGATGAGCGGCCACCTCGACGACCTCGATCCCGCCGAACTGGCGGGGGTGCTTGAGGCCATCTCCACCGAGGTGAACCGGCCCGATCTCTGGTCGGCCTTCCCGCCGCCGGCGCCGGTGGAGGAAGCCCTCCACGACCTGCGCGGCCTGCGCCGCGAGCTGCAGCGCCAGCAGGAGAGCCGCCAGGTGGTGGTGCCGGTGTGGTGGGAGCCGGAGCTCACCGGCCTGGTACACGCCTGGGCCAAGGGAACCCCCTGGGGTGACGTGATCGCCGCCACCTCCCTCGATGAGGGCGATGTGGTGCGGATCCTGCGCCGCACCGTGGATCTGCTCGCCCAGGTGCCCTACTGCGAAGCCGTGAGCGAACAGCTGCGCACCAACGCCCGCCGCGCCCTGCGCGCCATCAACCGCTTTCCGGTCTGCGAGGTGGAGGATCTGCTGGCCGGTGCGCCGCCGGAGCCCGGGGCGGAGGCCAGCCCTGATCCTGCCCCCGGGCTCAGCGGTGCCTGAGCACCAGCCCCACGACCCGCTGGGTCAGATCCCCAGCCGCTCCCAGATCACGCCCAGATTCGCCTGGTGCAGGTCGGTGGCGAAGCACTCCGCCAGTTGCTCACCGCTGAGCCGGCCGCTCACCTCGGGATCGGCCGCCAGGTTGGCGCGGAAGTCGCCGCCATCGGTGTTCCAGGCGGTGTGGGCGTTGCGCTGCACGATCCGGTAGGCGTCCTCGCGGCTGAGGCCGCTTTCCACCAGCGCCAGCAGCACCCGCTGGCTGAACACCACGCCGCCATACACATTCATGTTGCGGGCCATGTTCTCGGGGTAGACCCCCAGGCCCTTCACCACCTCGCTCATCTCCCGCAGCATGAAGTGCAGGGTCACCGAACAGTCGGGCAGCATCATCCGCTCCACCGAGCTGTGGCTGATGTCGCGCTCATGCCAGAGGGCGCAGTTCTCCAGGGCGGCCACGGTGTAGCTGCGCAGCACCCGCGCCAGGCCGCTGATGCGCTCGCTGCGGATCGGATTGCGCTTGTGGGGCATGGCGGAACTGCCCTTCTGCCCCTTGGCGAAGTTCTCCTCCACCTCCAGCACATCCGTGCGCTGCAGGTTGCGGATCTCGGTGGAGAAGCGCTCCAGCGACGCCCCCACCAGCGCCAGCGTCTGCACGTATTCGGCATGGCGATCGCGCGAGATCACCTGGGTGCTGGCGGTGTCGGGCTCCAGGCCGAGGATGCGGCAGGTGATCGCCTCCACCTGGGGATCGGTGTTGGCATAGGTGCCCATGGCGCCGCTGATCTGGCCTACCGACACCACCCGCTCCAGCCGCTCCAGCCGCTCGCGGTTGCGCTCGGTTTCCGCCAGCCAGCCCGCCACCTTGAAGCCGAAGGTGATCGGCTCGCCGTGGATCGCGTGGCTGCGGCCGATCATCACCGTGCCCTTGTGCTCCCTCGCCAGCGCCCGCAGGGCCTCGGCCAGGGCGTCGAGCTCCGTGCGCAGCAGGGCCACCGAGGCCTTCAGCTGGAGCGCCAGCCCCGTGTCCAGCACGTCGGAGCTGGTCATGCCCACGTGGATGTAGCGCCCCGCATCGCCCACGTGCTCGTTCACGTTGGTGAGGAAGGCGATCACGTCGTGGCGCACTTCCGCCTCGATCTCCAGGATCCGCGGCACCTCGAAGCGGGCCTTCTCCCGGATCGTGGCCAGCGCCTCGGCGGGCACCCGGCCCAGCTCCACGTTGGCCGCGGTGGCGGCGATCTCCACGTCGAGCCAGCTCTGGAACTTCGCTTCCTCGCTCCAGAGGCGGCCCATCTCGGGCAGGGTGTAGCGCTCGATCAAGGCGGTCGGCGATAGCGGGGAGACCACCCAACCTATCGGCACGCCCGCAGCAGATCTCCCCGCCGGCTCAGGCGGCGGCGGTGAGGCGCCGGTGGGACACCTCCCACTGCACCAGGGTGCCCCAGGCCTGCTGGCGAACCCAGCAGCGACCCCCCTGGCAGCTGATCAGCTGGAAAGGGGGAAGGTCGTCGGGGTGATCACGCAGCCGCACGAACGAACCAGGCTGGAGCAGTTCCACGAGTTCACCGCCGGGGCTCTGCCGGGGCGAGGCCTTCGGGAAGGATCGGGGCATGGGCCTCCGTGGGCTCGGTCCATCCTCTGATGCTCGCGCGGAGGGCCTTTCGCCTGTCGGTTTTTGTTCGGATTGTGGTTGTGTTTCCATAACGTCAGGCATTTGCCGGCTCCGTGACCGGCCGCCGCCGCCATGGCCCGCCGCCAGCGACTGGATGTTGTGCTGCTGAACCGCGGCCTGGTGGTCAGTCGCCAGCAGGCCCAGCAGCTGATTCGCGCCGGCCGGGTCCGCAGCGCCGGCCGGGTGCTCGACAAGCCCGGCAGCGAGGTGGATCCGGGTCTGCCCCTGGAGCTGGAGGTGCCGCCCCGGTTTGTCTCCCGCGGCGGCGAGAAGCTGGTGGCGGCCCTCGAGCAGCTGCCGATCCGGGTGGAGGGTCGGGTGTGCCTCGATGGCGGCATCTCCACCGGTGGCTTCAGCGACTGCCTGCTTCAGCACGGGGCGGCCCGCATCTACGGCATCGACGTGGGCTACGGCCAGACCGCCTGGAAGCTGCGCACCGACCCCCGCCTGGTGCTGAGGGAGCGCACCAACCTGCGCCACCTCACCCCGGAGCAGTTGTATGGGCCCGATGACCCCTGGCCCGATCTGGCCGTGGCCGACGTGTCGTTCATCTCGCTCACCCGGGTGTTGCCGGCGCTGCGGGCCCTTCTGCGTCCAGCAGCGAATGGTGTGGAGGCGGTGCTGCTGGTGAAGCCCCAGTTCGAGGTGGGCCGTGAGCGGGTGGGCAAGGGCGGCGTGGTGAGAGACCCGCTGGCCCACCGCGATGCAGTCACCGCCGTGATCGCTGCCGCTGAATCGCTGGGCTGGCAGGCCGTCGGGCTGGTGGGCTCACCGATCACAGGCCCTGCCGGCAACCACGAATATCTGCTGTGGCTGCGGGATCCGTTACCCCAGGGAACGGATCCCATCGATGGCACCAGGGTCGCCGCCGTGGTGGCGGAAACCCTGGGAGGGGGCTGAACAGGGGGCTGATCACTGCGGATCAGATGGCGCCGCTGTCGCGGTCACCCGTGCGGATGCGGATCACGGAATCCACCGAGCTGATGAAGATCTTGCCGTCGCCGATTTCGCCGGTGCGGGCGGCGTCCTGGACGGCATTGACCACCGTGTCCACACGATCGTCATCGACGACGATCTCGAGTTTCAGCTTCTGCAGGAACTCCACGGTGAACTCCGAGCCGCGATAACGCTCCACCTGCCCCTTCTGACGGCCGAAGCCCCGCACCTCACTGACGGTCATGCCGACGATGCCGGCATTCACCAGGGCGATCTTGACGTCCTCGAGCTTGAACGGACGAATGATGGCCTCGATTTTTTTCATGGAAACGGCAGGGGTCGGGATGCGTGCCCGGGGTCAGTCTCTCAGACTTCCCGGAGGCGAACCGCCCCATTAGGCCTGAGGGCTGCAGCGGTCGCCGTAACGCACGCTACCCATGGTGCCGGCGAATGGGGAACCGGGACCGTTGCCCCCGAGGCCCTAGCTTCGATGCCACCCCCCTTCTCTTTCCCCTGGTGTCCATGGGCGAGGCCGCTGCCGCCACCATCACTCCGCGCTATGGCGAGCGGGCCATCGCCGAGGCCCGGCTGATCTGTTTCGAAAACCCGCGCCAGGGTCGGGCCTACGAGGTGTCGATCAACCTGCCGGAGTTCACCTGCACCTGCCCCTTCTCCGGCTACCCCGATTTCGCCGTGCTGCGGCTGCTGTACCAGCCCGGTCCCCGGGTGCTGGAGCTCAAGGCCCTCAAGCTCTACGTGAACAGCTACCGCGACCGGACCATCTCCCACGAGGAGGTGGCCAACCGCATCCTCGACGACCTGGTGGAGGCCTGCGATCCGGTCTGGATGCAACTGGAGGCCGACTTCAATCCCCGCGGCAACGTCCACACCGTGGTGCGGGTCAGCCACGGAAGCCGCCTTCCCTGCTGAGGCAGGCACGGATACCCTTCCCGATTCAGGCTCAGGCCGCCTCTTCGAGAAGGGCGGGCAGTTCGGCGGCGAAACCCGTGAGGTTGCGGTTGCAGAGCCCCGCCACATGCAGGCGACCGCTGGCTGGTTCCGCCACCGCCCACAGCTGACGGGTGGCTACCAGGCTCAGGCCGCCCCCCAGGAGGGCGATGGCGAAGCCGGTGTACACCAGCGGCACGCCAGGGTCTCTTTTGAGCAGGATGCCGCTGGCCGGAAGCACATGCGTCACCCGCAACGGCAGGCCCCGCACCTCGGCGGCTTCACCACCCGGCACCAGTTGGGCCAGGAGGGCACCGTCCGGTCCGAACACCTGCACCGGTCCCTGCTCGCTGGTCAGGCTGAGCAGCACCGGATCGCTGCCGTCGGGGCGGGTGGGCAGCACCAGGCCCCACACCTGCTCCCCGAGTTCGGGGAAGCTGCGCAGGGGCAACTGCAGCACCGGGCTGCGGCCGAGCTGCAGGTCGATCGCTGCCAGAGCCCAGTCGGCCTGGTAGAGGGTCATGCCCCTGTAGCGGAGGGGGTGGTTGACGCTGATCGAGGCCTCCTGGCTGACCGCAGCCCCTCCGTCGACACCGGGCCGGATCAGGCGCAACCGGGAGGAGAACTGCTCCGGTCGGCCGGCCGGGTCGCGCTGGATCGCGAAGTCGTCGAGTGCCACGGTCACCTGGGTCTGCCCCTGGCGGTTGACCAGCTCCAGATCACGCCCCGGCGCCAGAAACCGCTCCAGCCGCTGGCCGGCCAGGGCGCCCCAGGCCGCTCCCACCATCAGCACCACCAGGCCGGCATGCACCAGCAGCGGGCCCACCCGGCCCAGCAGGCCCCGGCGTGCCGCCAGTCGTCCGTCCTGGGGTTTCACCTGCCAGCCTCTCGCCTTCAGCCGCAGCTCTAACGCCTGCAGGGCGGCCAGAGGGTCGGCAGCGCCCCTGGTTTCGGCCACGGCCAGCTTGCTGAGCTGACGGGGGGAGCGGTAGTCGATCCAGCGCAACGAAGCCCGCAGTGCCGGCCACTGGCGGCGGATGCTGCAGAGGATCAGTGACAGGCCCAGCCAGGCCAGCAGCCCCAGAAACCAGTTGCTGGAATACACATGATCCAGCTCGAGCCGCATGATCCCCTGTCCGTGCACCAGCCCCAGCCAGGGGGAGGGGTCGTACCGCTGGTGGTAGAACTCGGCGCTCTCCTTCTGGGGAATGGCGGTGCCGACGCCGCTGGCCAGGGCAATCACCAGCAGCAGGCTGATCGCCAGGCGCAGGTCCGAGATCCAGCCGGCGGCACGTTGCAGGGCGCGCCATGTGGGAGAGGTGGTGGTGGTCATGACAGCCGGGCCAGCAGGGTGAGCGCGCCGGTGCCCACCAGCACCACGCCGCTGATCGGTGGCACCCAGCGTCCGACCCGGCGGAGGCCGAGCAGGCCCGGAAGGCTCGCCGCGGCGGTGCCGGCCAGCAGGAGCGGCAGCACCTGGCCAGCGCCGAAACTGGTCAGCAGAGCCATGCCCACCAGAGGCTTCCCCTGCTGCGCCATCCAGGTCAGCAGCACCGCCAGGACGGGGGTGGTGCAGGGGGTGGCCGCCAGTCCGAAGGCCAGTCCGGCCGCCAGCGGTCCCAGCGGCGCCGGCACCCGGCTCCGCCACTGCTCGGGATCCGGGCCAGCGGGCAGGGGGATTCTCACCAGCCCGAGCAGGTTGAGCCCCATCAGCACCGCCACCAGCGCCACGAACAGCGGGATCTGGGCGGGCAGGCTGCCGTAGAGACGCCCCATCAGACCGCTGACCAGGCCAAGCAGCACCAGAGCCGCCACGATGCCGGCGGCAAAGGCCGTGCTGCGTTGCCACGGGAGGCCCGGAGAGGCGCCCACCGTTGCGGACGCCGGGCTGCTGAACCCGGCCAGATAGGCCAGCGTGACCGGTAACAGCGACAACGAGCAGGGGCCGAGGCTGGTGAGAACCCCGCCAACAAACACCAGCCCCAGGGTGAGGGGACCGGGATGGCTGAGGGAACTCTGGAGCAGCACTTCGGCCGTGCGGGCCCAGTCGGCGAGCAGGAGCCCCAGGCTGGGCATGGCCGGCGGAATAGGCAGAAAGGAGAATCAGCCTATCGGGGAGGCTGCAGCCCGACGGCGGCGGGGACGGGCGGTTTCCAGACCCGTGGATTCCAGGGAACAGCGGATCAGCAGGCCCGCCACGAACAGGCTGCTGAGCAGGGAGTTGCCGCCATAGCTCATCATCGGCAGCGGCAGGCCGGTGGTGGGCATGGACCCGCTGGCCACAGCGATGTTCAGGATCGACTGGCCCACAAGAAGAGTGGTGCAACCGATGGCGACCAGCCGGTGCTGATGGCTGCGGCAGCTGAGGGCGATGCGCAGACCGACGAAGGCGAACACCACCAGAAACAGCAGCAGGAACACCGAGCCCACGAAGCCGAACTCCTCCGCGAACACGGCGAAGATGAAGTCGGTGCTCTGGATCGGGAGGTATTGCAGCTTCTGGGTGGACAGGCCATAGCCTTCCCCCAGCACCCCCCCGGATCCGATCGCCAGCAGGCTCTGGACCAGCTGGTAACCATTGCCCTGGGCATCCTTCCAGGGGTCGAGGAAGGAGGTGACCCGCAGGCGCTGGTACTCATTGATCAGGATGCTGGCGGTTCCCAGCAGACCGCCTGCCCCCGCCGCCCCGAGCAGCAGGGCCAGCGGCAGACCACCGGCGAGAGCCATCAGCCAGAGCAGCAGACCCATCAGGGCTGCGGTGCTGAGGTTGGGCTGTTTGAGGATCAGCAGGATCAGAACCGCGAAGATCCCCAGCCACAGCAGTTTCTGATCGTTGCCGATGCGGCGCCAGTGGGAGAACAGCACCGCACCCTGCAGCACCACGAAGGGCTTCACCAGCTCCGTGGGCTGGATCTGCAGTGGGCCGATCACCAGCCAGCGGCTGGCACCGTTCACGGTGCTGCCCACCACCAGGGTGGCGGCGACCATCAGGCCCAGCACGATCAGTGCCGGGCCGGCCAGGTGCAGCCAGCGCCGCATGCTGGTGCGGATGGCCAGCCACAGAAGCCCCCAGCTGGCGACCAGCCAGATCGACTGACGCTTCAGGTAGAAGGCGGCATCCCCCATTTCCCGCTCGGCCACCCACCAACTGGCGGAGGTGAGCACCAGCAGGCCCACCAGGCTCCAGATCATCACCAGGCCCAGCATCAGCCGACCCTCGGCCGGCCACAGCTCCCAGGGCAGCAGCTGTAAGGCACCGCCTGGGGCGGCAGGAGCGCCGGCTCGGACGGCGCCGTGGGGGGGCGGGCTGCTCGAGGAGACGGACAAGGTGGGCCGGTGCTGAGGCAATGGCCTATTCAGCCGTGCCCGAGCCACTGTTGTCGAGTCGATCGAGACAAAAAAAAGCCCGGACCCAGGGGATCCGGGCACAGTCTGGCCAGGTGGCATCAAAAAGGGCCCGGTGTCGACCGGGCCCTTGGCGTGGTAGCGAGGCAGCCCCTGGTTCAGTTGCCGACGTTCTGCTGGCGGCGGCCGGTGGCCAGTTCCACCTTCAGGATCTTGCCGCCCTGCTTCATGATCCGCTGCTGCTCAGCGAACCAGCTGTGGTAAGGAACCCACTTGGTGAAGTAGGTGTTCTGCAGTTCCCGCTGCGTGCGGACCTTTTCGGGGCAGGGGATGCAGGCGGTGATCTTGAAAAGACGCATGGATGATCCTCGGGACGGTGGGGTCGGTTGGGATCAGTTGCCGAGGCCGGAGCTGATGTAGTCGAAGTAGACACCCATTTCACGGCCGGCATCGGGACCCACCAGGGCGGCGGTGGCTTCCTTCATGGCCTGAATCGACTGCACGGTGGCACCGATGGGAACCCCCAGGGAGTTGTAGGTCTCCTTGAGGCCGTTCAGCACCCGCTCGTCGAGGATCGAGGTGTCACCCGCCAGCATGGCGTAGGTGGCGTAGCGCAGGTAGTAGTCGAGGTCGCGGATGCAGGCGGCATAGCGACGGGTGGTGTACATGTTTCCGCCCGGACGGGTGATGTCCGAGTAGAGCAGCGACTTGGCGACGGCTTCCTTGATGATGGCCGAAGCGTTGGCGCTGATGGTGGCGGCGGCGCGCACCCGCAGCTCACCGCTGGAGAAGTACTGCTCCAGGCGGCCGATGGAGGAGCCGTCGAGGTAGAGACCCTGGACGTCGGCCTGGTTGATGACGTTGGTGATCGCGTCTTGCATGGATCCTGGGGGAGGGGCGATGAAGGGAGGGGAGGAAGGGCCTCAGGAGAGAGCGCCGACGACGTAGTCGAAGTAGAACCCAGCTTCCTCGGCATCTCCGCCGGTGAGGATGCTGGTGGCCACGGCCTTCATTTCCCGGATGGCTTCCGCCATCGCTTCCAGGGGGGTGCCCAGGGAGCGGTACATCTCGCGAGCGCCGATGACGCCGATCTCCTCGATCGGGGTGACATCACCCGCAACCACGCCATAGGTGACAAGGCGCAGGTAGTAGTCCATGTCACGGAGGCAGGAGGCTGTCATCTCCTCGCCGTAGGCGTTGCCGCCGGGGGAGATGACATCGGGGCGCTTCTGGAAGAGCTGGCCTGCGGCCTGCTTCACGATGCGCTCACGGCTCTCGCTGAGGACCTGGGCCACGCGCAGGCGGCGCTGGCCTCCGGCGACGAAGGATTTGACCTGGTCGAGTTCGCCAGGGCTGAGGTAGCGGGCTTCGGCGTCCGCGTTGATGATCGAGTTGGAGACGATGCTCATGCAGTTCTGCCTCGAAACAAGCGGTCACCGTTAAGGAGACCGGTATCCGGTGTGTAGGGGTTGCGACGGCGTGGCCGTTCGCCGAATCATTCTGTGGCAGCCCCCCTCACGCTCCCGGGGCGCGGTAACAGTTCTTCATGGCGTCAGTGCCAATGAAATCCCTTGGCTTGCAATGGGTTTGCCGAGAGTTGTTGATAGCTTGCCTCTGCAGCAATAATTCATCTGAAATCAGCGCCTGTGCGTTGAGGCGCTGTGGCATGCATCGGCAATCTGTCGCTGCGGGAGGTGGAAAACTTCCAGTTTTCGTTGCACACGAAAACTCCCCGGCACGGCCGGGGAGTTCGTGAGTCATGAGGAAGCTTCCTCAGGCGTGACCGATCAGACCGCGCCGCGTGGGGAGGGAGTGATGCCAGCGTTGCCGCCGTAGAGGGCGGCGGTGCGGTTCACGGTGGTGAGGGGGATGCCATCGGTGGTGCTCATGCCCCGCAGGAAAGGCACCGTGTCCTGGCCGAAGGCATGGGCATACTCGCTCCCCCGCAGCAGGTCGCGAAGGGCGGCCGTCTGGCCGGCGCTGGTGCGGAGGGCGAGGAAGCGGCTGGCTTCCGCGGGCTGGGCCGCCCGACCCAGCAGGGCCAGATAGGCAGCTGCGGCCACCTTCAGAGGGGCGAGCCGGTTGAGCTTCTGCTGGAACAACTCGCTGGTGGCGAGGGATTCCACGAACTCCGCCACCGAGAGCTGGCGATCGCGCAACTGGGATTCTGTGTCCGTGAGCCGTTCCGCCGCGTAGGGCACCCGACCCAGCAGCTGGCGATAGCTGGCCTCGATCACCTCCCGAACCTGGGATTCGCTGGAGGCTGCCAGCAGGCGGACGGGACGGCCGAGGCTGCGACGACGGGCGAAGCCTTGGGGAGGGGCGCCGCGCAGGGCCTTTTCCATGGCGCCATCAGGAGCCTGGGCTGGGGCGGCTCCATAGCCCCCACCCCTGGTGGCCTTCCAGTTGGAGGTGGATGTGGCGGCACCGGCTGAGGGTGCCGCGCCCGGAACGGTGGTGCGGGGTACGCCTCCACCGAAGGCGCTCGGGGCTCCGCCGGGGACCGGACGCCAGGTGCGGGTGGGTGCTGGAGCGGTGCGGATGCTGGGAGGTGCTTCCGCAGGGCTGCGGCGGGCGGCCAGGGTCTCGCCACCCGTGAGTTTGGCGCTCCAGCCACCCCGGACGACCGGAGGCGGAGCCGGCAGGTTGCGCGGGGTGATGTCGCCCACGGTGCGCAGGGCCGGTGCCGGGGTGACGTCCGGGCGCTTGACCGGGGTGAGATCGGCGTAGGCACTGGCGTCGAAGGCCCGCTTCAGGGCGGTGACGCGCCGGGCGTTGCGATCGGCCGAGGTGATGAAGCGTTCGTAGGGAACCGTGTCCTCGCCGAAGGCTTCGTTGTATTCCGCGCTGTCGAGGATGGCGTCAACGACCCCGTAGAAGCCCTTGCGGGCGGCGGTGTCGAAGTAGGCATCGATCTCCCAGCGTCCGAAGGTGGGCCGGCCCAACAGGCGACGATGGATGATCTCGATCGCCTTGCAGATGTAGAGGCCGTTCCAGTAGCGGCGGCGGAAGGCGTTGGAGCGGGCCACCTGGCGGATGAACTCGCGCAGGCTGATGTCGCCGTTCTCGAGCTTGATCTCCTCGACGGTGTTGCGCTCACCGGCATAGCCGGCGTTGCCGAGCACCTGCACGTAGACGGCGCGGATCACCGCCTGGGTGCTGGATTCGGTGCCGCGCAGGCTCGGCTGGCCGCTGCGCCGGGGCACCGAGTTGCCGCCGGTGGCGATCTGCACCAGCCGGTGCACCTTCGGCCCGACGCGGCGGGGGGTGGCCTTGCGGAACTGAGGGCTGGCCATCTGACCTGGCTGGGCCATGCCGTTGCCGATCAGGATCCGGCGGGTGTCGTAGCGGGAGGGAACCGGACGGGTGGCAACACGGGCGGTTCCGGACGGGAAGATCGCGCCGTAGTTCAGGCCCAGCGGATCGTTGCCGCCGCCATAGGGATGCTGATCGGGGAACGGTTGGCGGTAGGCGGCGTAGAGGGTGATGTACTGGGGAGCCCCCTCAAAGGGAGCGCTGAAGCGGAACAGCTTGCGGTTGGAGCCCCAGCCGGCGCTTTCCTGGGCCTCCTCGCCGAGGTCGCGGAGATAGGGAACCGTTTCTTCGCCGAAGACCCGGGCGTACTCCATGCTGTTGACCAGGGCATCCACCAGCGCCGCCTGGCCCTTGCTGCTCACGATCGCGAAATAGGTGCGGAACTCCTCAATGGAACTCACGCCCCGACCCAGGAAGTGACGGAACGCCAGTTCCACCACCCGGCTGTCGCAGAAGCGGCTGAAGAACTGACGGCGGTACTCCTGGCTGCGGCCCAGAGCCCGGATGAACTCCCGCATCGAGATCTGGCCCTGGCGCACCTGGGTGGCCTCCACAGGGCAGACGACCTGCGAGTAGCCCTTGACGATGTCGCGCTCGAACACCTGGCGGTAGGCCGCTCGCACGATCTCGGCCTTCTCACGGCCGGAGAGGCCGGGCTTCATCACGAAGCGCTGGCGGCCTTCGGCGGAAAGCGCGTAGATGGCGGGGAGCTGCAGACCCTGGTTCACAGGGCTGCCAAGCCGCTGGCGGGTGGAGGGCGTGGGCACCTCCAGCTCCTTGAGAAGCACGTTGAAACAGTCGATCACCAGCTGCCGGGCCTCGGGCTCATCCCGGAAGAGGCCGGCAGCGGCCGCGCGCATCTCCTGCAGAGCCACATTCGTGGCGGCCAGCGAGCAGGCCTTCTCCAGCACGTCGCGCAGGCCCCGGGTGTTCACCGCAAGGATGCTGGGATCGCCGGCCACGATCGCGTAGCCGACGTAGCGCAGGAACCAGGCCAGGTCGCGGATCGACTTCTTCATCCGCTCGGTGCCGTAGCGGCCCACCGAGATCGGCGCGAATCCGGTGGGCAGCACCACCCGCACGTCAGCATCGCCACCCGCTCCCTCCAGGAGGCGGCTGATCAGGTTGCCGCGGGTGGCGGTGGCGCCTGCGAAAGTCTGGACGGACCGCTGGAAGGCGGCCTGGTCGGCGGCCAGAGGGGCGGAGCTCGCCTCGGTGCCGATCGGGCTGTCGAGGTAGGAGAGCGGAGTGCCGCCCGCGAAGATGCGGTTGGCGGCCTTGGCCACGATCGCGGCGGCGTTGTCGGACAGCCGGCGTGCGGCTTCCACGCGGATCCGGCCGCTCTGGAAGAAGGTGGTCAGCAGGTCGAGCTCGCCACCGTCGGGGAAGCGATCCTGCTGCTCCGCCTGACGGACGCTGGAGAGCGGCAGGGTGTCGTAGAGCTGGGGAGTGACCCTGGTGCTGCCGCTGCTGGCGGTCACGGTCATGAACGAGAGCGCTCCGGGCTCCGGCACGTTACGGCTGGCCCTTGGACCCTCCGGCCGGCCATGAACAAATGTTTGCAGCCCCGTGGCGGCGGTCGTTCCGCAGGGGCGCGTCGCCGTGGAATGCTCGCCACGCCGCCCTTGCCCTGCCGATGTCCGCCGCTCCGGATGCCGCCACCCCCGTGGTGAGCGCTTTCTACGACCGCTTCCCCTACCCCGGCGATCCGCTGCAGGACGGTCCGCCGCCGGGATACAACTGGCGCTGGTGCGTGGACAGCGCCCGCGCCTTCGTCTTCGGTTGCCTGCCGCCGGGCCCCCGTACCTGGCGCATCCTCGATGCCGGCTGCGGCACCGGGGTCAGCACCGATTACCTCTGCCATCTCAATCCCGGCAGCCGGGTGCGGGCGGTGGACATCAGCGCGGGCGCCATCGAGGTGGCCCGGGAGCGCACCCGTCGCTCAGGCGCCGCGGCGCAGGTGGCAGACCTGGCCATCGAGCAGCGCAGCCTGCTGGATCTCTCCGGGGAAGGCAGCTTCGACTACATCAACTCCGTGGGCGTGCTCCACCATCTCGATCAGCCGGAACGGGGGCTGGCGGCCCTGGCCGAACAGCTCGCCCCGGGGGGCGTTCTGCATCTTTTCCTGTATGCGGATGGCGGGCGCTGGGAGATCCATCGCACCCAGCGGGCCCTGGCCCTGATGGGGGTGGGCACCGGTGAGGAGGGGCTGCGGCTGGGCCGGCGTCTGTTCCAGGACCTGCCGGAGGCCAACCGGCTGCGGCGCCACCATGCACAGCGCTGGGCCCTGGACACGGCGGCCGACGCCAACTTTGCGGACATGTATCTGCATCCCCAGGAGACCAGCTACGACTTGGAGCGGCTGTTCCGCTTCGTGGCCACCACCGACCTCACCTTCGCCGGCTTCTCCAACCCCGAGGTCTGGGATCCTGCTCGCCTGCTCCAGGGCGAACTGCTCGATCGGGCCCGGGTTCTGCCGCCGCGGCGACGGTGGGAGCTGGTGGAGGCCCTCGATCCCGACATCAGCCATTTCGAGTTCTTTCTGGTGCGCGGGCCGCTCCCCCCTGCTGAGCGCTGCGATCCCCAGCTCTGGAGCGATGAGGCTCTGCTGGCGGCCGCAGGCGAGCGCAACCGCTGCCTCTGGGGCTGGCCCTCCACCTCCCTGCTGGGTCCCGACCTGCAGCCGCTGGCCATCGAGTCCGACGACCTCACCCTGCTCGAGGCCCTCGAGCGCGAACCCGCAGGGACGCCTCTCGGTCAGCTGCCCCTGGCGATGGAGGCTGGGGAGCGGGTCCTGCGGGCGCGGCGACTGGCCGGCGACCGGGTGCTGCTGCTGCAGGACGCCGGCCCGCTCGGCATGGAGCCGTAACGCTGCGTGATAATCTCCCTGCGCCCAGTCGGATCCTCGACGGTTGCCGGTTTCGCAGTCCACTTCGCCGACGATCGGCTCCCCTACGGGACCCGAGGACGGTGAGCTCCCTGCTGAATCCTCCGCCGTCGCATCCCTGCCCTCCACGCCATCGATCAACGATGGGATGGAGGATTACCAGCGCCTCCAGCGGCGTCTGCTTCTCGCCACTCTGCTGGTCACCGCCCTGGCGGTGCCCCTCACGGCCTGGCTGTTTGCAGTGTCCGCGGCTGCCAGTCTCCTGATCGGTGCCCTTGGAGGGCTCCTGTATCTGAGGCTTCTCTCCCGCAGCGTCTCCCGTCTCGGTGGGGATCAGCGTTCCGTGGGCAAGGTCCAGCTTCTGGTGCCCCTGGTTCTGTTCCTGGCGGCGGCCAAGCTGCCCCAGCTCCAGATCCTCCCCACCATCGTGGGCTTCTTGCTCTACAAGCCGGCCCTGATCGCTCAGGCCCTGCTCGACGGCTGATCCCGCTCCCGCACCGCCGCTCTGCGGCTTCGACGTTCCGCCAGGACATTCCCCCCGATGCTCCCGCTGCCTCCCGCACTTCCCCTCGCCGAACTGGAGGTGGGTCAACACCTCTACTGGCAGCTCGGCAACCTCAAGATCCACGGCCAGGTCTTCCTGAGCTCCTGGGTGGTGATCGGTGCCCTGCTCGCCGTGGTCTGGATCGGCACCCGCAAGATGGAACGCGATCCCCGCGGCGTGCAGAACTTGCTCGAGTTCCTCTGGGACTACATCCGAGATCTCGCCCGTGAGCAGATTGGCGAGAAGGCCTACCGCGACTGGCTGCCCTTCATCGGCACCCTTTTCCTCTTCATCTTCGTGAGCAACTGGGGTGGAGCTCTTATCCCCTGGAAACTGATTCATCTGCCCAGTGGTGAACTCGGTGCTCCTACCGCCGATATCAACACCACCATTGCCCTGGCGCTGCTGGTTTCTCTCGCCTACTTCTATGCAGGCCTGAGCCGAAAGGGATTCCGCTACTTCGAGTACTACGTGGAACCCACGCCGATCATGCTCCCCTTCAAGATCGTCGAGGATTTCACTAAGCCGCTTTCCCTCTCCTTCCGTCTTTTCGGCAACATCCTTGCCGATGAACTGGTAGTAGCTGTTCTTGCCTTCCTTGTTCCTCTGATCGTGCCTCTGCCGGCGATGTTCCTCGGCCTGTTCACGAGCGCGATCCAGGCCCTGATCTTCGCCACCCTCGCCGCCTATTACATCGGAGAGGCTGTGCACGAAGAGCACCACTGAATCCGTGCCGGCCGCGAACGGCGGTCTGGCAAACTCTCCTGCGCGCAGGTCCGGCTCGATCCGGGCCCATCTCTCCGAGATGTCCCAGGCGCAGGCATCACAACCCGGTTCCACCCGCGCTTCCACGGCGCCCAACCTTCCCTACCCACCATGGATTCCATCACTTCCGCCGCGTCCGTCGTCGCTGCTGGTCTCGCCGTCGGCCTCGGCGCCATCGGCCCCGGTATCGGTCAGGGTTCGGCCGCCCAGGGCGCCGTTGAAGGCATCGCCCGTCAGCCCGAAGCCGAAGGCAAGATCCGCGGCACCCTGCTGCTCTCCCTGGCCTTCATGGAAGCTCTGACCATTTACGGCCTGGTGGTCGCTCTGGTGCTGCTGTTCGCCAACCCGTTCGCCGGCTGAGCGTCCGGTGCATCGGGAGGTGAGGGGGCGCCCACGGCGCCCTTCCACCCCCCGGCCCTCTGAAGCTTCCGAGGACGGAGCCCAGACTCTTCTTCCTCACCCCCCTTCACCGCCTTCCGCCGATCCCCCGCCCCATGACCAGCTGGCTTCTGCTTGCCGAGGCAGGCGCGTCCGCCGCAGGGACGCCCGAGGGAGGTCTGTTCGACCTCGATGCCACCCTGCCTCTGATGGCGCTGCAGGTGGTGATCCTCACGTTCATTCTCAATGCCCTGTTTTTCCGTCCCGTCGGCAAGGCCGTCGAGGATCGCGAGGGCTATATCGTCACCAGCCGCGCTGAGGCCAAGGAGAAGCTGGCTCAGGCCGAGCGCCTCGAGGCCGATCTCAAAGCCCAGCTCAAGGATGCCCGGCTCGAATCCCAGCGCCTGATCGTTGAGGCCGAGCAGGAAGTCGATCGTCTTTACCGCGCTGCCCTTGCTGAGGCCACTGCCGAGGCCAATGCCTCACGGGAGAGAGCTCGCCGTGAGATTGATGCCGAGCGTGATACGGCACTCTCCCAGCTGGTCAAGGATGCCGACGACCTCGGCGAGCTGATCGTTTCCCGACTCCTGGCCGCCTCATGATTACCCCTCTCTCTCCCCTGCTGGCCAGCCACGGCGGCTTCGGGCTCAACCTCAACCCCTTCGAGACCAACATCATCAATCTGGCGATCGTGATCGCTGGTCTGGTGTGGTTCCTTCGGGGTTTTCTCGGCGGCATTCTCGAGCGGCGCCGACAGGCCATTCTTTCCGACCTTCAGGAGGCCGAGCAACGGCTGGCCGCTGCCCGCTCCGCCCTGGCGGAAGCCCAGAAGGGCCTGGGTGCGGCCCAGCAGAAGGCCGAGCAGATCCGCATCGACGGCAAGGCCCGCGCGGAAGCCATCCACCTCGACAACCAGACGCGAACCGTCGAAGAGGTCTCCCGCGTCAAACAGGGTGCCCAGTCGGATCTGGCCAATGAGGCCTCCCGGGTGAGGTCGCAGCTGCAGCGCGAAACGGCTCTCCGCGCGATCGAGAAGGCCCTGGGTGCTCTCCCCGGCAAGCTCGACGATGAGGCCCAGGCCCGTCTGATCGACCAGTCCATCCAGACCCTGGGTAACGCCTGATGCCTCTTCTCAACGCCATCACCACCCCGTATGCCGAGGCCTTCCTCCAGGTTGTGTCCGCCGATGGATCCGCCGACTCGGTGATCCAGGAGGTGCGCAACGTGCTGGCTCTCTGGCATGAATCCGCCGATCTCCGCGAGGCCATGGCCTCGCCGGTTCTTGAGGTGAGCGCCAAGAAGGCTGCCCTGGTCAAGCTGTTCCAGGGTCAGGTTTCTCCGGCTTTTCTGAATCTCCTCAAGCTCCTCGCCGATCGCCAGCGAATCGGCTTCCTCGATGCCGTGCTCGAGCGTGTGCTCGAGCTTTACCGCGAGCAGAACCAGATCGCTCTGGCCACCGTCACCTCCGCCGCCGCCCTCAGCGACGAGCAGAAGCAGCGGCTCACCGAGAAGGTGAAGGCCGTGGCCGGCACCGACAAGGTGGAGATCGACACCGCCATCGATCCCTCTCTGATCGGCGGTTTCGTGCTCAAGGTCGGCTCCCAAGTGATCGACGCCAGCCTCTCGGGCCAGGTGCGTCGCCTCGGGTTGGCGCTGGCCAAGGTGAGCTAGCCCCCTCTCCCTGCCCTTCCCCCCACCTCACCCTCTCCCCATCGCCTCCCCTCCGGGGATTTCCCACCCATGGTTTCCATCCGTCCCGACGAGATCAGCGCGATCCTCAAGCAGCAGATCGCCGACTACGACAAGTCGGTCGCCGTCAGCAACGTCGGCACCGTTCTCCAGGTGGGTGACGGCATCGCCCGCGTCTACGGCCTCGAGCAGGTGATGGCCGGTGAACTCGTGCAGTTTGAGGACGGCACCGAAGGCATCGCCCTCAACCTCGAGGATGACAACGTCGGCGCCGTGCTCATGGGCGAGGGTCGCGGCATTCAGGAAGGCAGCACCGTCAAGGCCACTGGCAAGATCGCCTCGGTGCCCGTGGGCGACGCCATGCTCGGCCGCGTGGTGAACTCCCTGGGCCAGCCGATCGACGGCAAGGGTGAGATCGCCACCACCGAGACGCGCCTGATCGAGTCGATGGCGCCCGGCATCATCCAGCGCAAGTCGGTGCATGAGCCCATGCAGACCGGCATCACCGCCATCGACGCGATGATCCCCATCGGCCGTGGCCAGCGCGAACTGATCATCGGCGACCGCCAGACCGGCAAGACCGCCATCGCCATCGACACCATCATCAACCAGAAGGGTGAGGATGTGGTCTGCGTCTACGTCGCCGTCGGCCAGAAGGCCGCCTCGGTGGCCAACGTTGTCGAAGTGCTGCGGGAGCGTGGCGCCCTCGATTACACCGTGGTGGTGGCCGCCAGCGCCTCCGAGGCTGCCGCCATGCAGTACCTGGCGCCCTACACCGGCGCGGCGATCGCCGAGTCTTTCATGTACAAGGGCAAGGCCACCCTGGTGGTGTACGACGACCTCACCAAGCAGGCTCAGGCCTACCGCCAGATGTCGCTGCTGCTTCGCCGTCCCCCCGGGCGTGAGGCCTATCCCGGCGATGTGTTCTATTGCCACAGCCGCCTGCTCGAGCGCGCCGCCAAGCTGAGCGATGCCATGGGCAAGGGCTCGATGACCGCCCTGCCGATCATCGAGACCCAGGCCGGTGACGTGTCGGCCTACATCCCTACCAACGTGATCTCGATCACCGATGGTCAGGTGTTCCTCAGCTCCGACCTCTTCAACTCCGGTCTTCGCCCCGCCATCAACGTGGGCATCTCCGTGAGCCGGGTGGGTGGTGCCGCCCAGACCAAGGCCATCAAGAAGATCGCCGGCACTCTCAAGCTGGAGCTGGCCCAGTTCGACGAACTGGCCGCCTTCTCCCAGTTCGCCTCCGACCTCGATGCCGCCACCCAGCAGCAGCTGGCCCGGGGCAAGCGGCTGCGCGAAATCCTCAAGCAGCCGCAGTTCAGCCCCCTGCTCCTCGCCGAGCAAGTCGCCGTGGTCTATGCCGGCGTCAAGGGTCTGATCGACGAGATCCCCGTGGATCAGGTCACCCAGTTCACCCGTGAACTGCGCGAGTACCTGCGCACCAACAAGCCCGACTTCATCTCCAAGGTGCAGTCCGAGAAGCAGCTCAGCGATGAAGCCGAGTCGACGCTCAAGGACGCCATCAACGAAGTGAAGGCGAGCATGCTCGCCACCGCCTGATCGGAGTCCTATTCGATGGCGAACCTCAAGGAAATCCGCGACCGGATCAGTTCGGTCAAGAACACCCGCAAGATCACCGAGGCCATGCGCCTCGTGGCGGCCGCCAAGGTGCGCCGTGCTCAGGAGCAGGTTCTGCGCAGCCGTCCCTTCGCCGACCGCCTGGCGCGGGTGCTGCAGAACCTCCAGACCCGCATGGGGTTCGCCGGTGCCGACGCTCCGCTGCTGGCGGAGCGCGACGTGCGCAGGATCACCCTGCTCGCCGTCACCGGCGACCGCGGCCTCTGCGGCGGCTACAACTCCAACATCATCAAGCGCACCGAGCAACGCTTTGCGGAGCTCAAGGGCCAGGGTTACGAGGTGGACATGGTGCTGATGGGCCGCAAGGCCATCACCTATTTCCAGAACCGCAGCTACCCGATCCGGGCCACCTTCACCGGTCTGGAGCAGGTGCCCACGGCCGCCGAAGCCGACAACATCGCCAGTGAAGTGCTGGCCGAGTTCCTCTCGGGCAGTACCGATCGGGTGGAGATCATCTTCACCAAGTTCATCAACCTGGTGAGCTCTCAGCCCGTGGTGCAGACGCTCCTGCCCCTCGATCCACAGGGCATCGCCGTCTCCGACGACGAGATCTTCCGCCTCATCACCCGCGACGGTCAGCTCGGTGTGGAGGTGAGCAAGCGTGAGAACGCCTCGGCACCACTCCCCTCCGACTTCGTGTTCGAGCAGAGCCCCGAGCAACTGCTCAACGCCTTGTTGCCGCTCTACCTCTCCAACCAGCTGCTGCGCTCCCTCCAGGAAGCCGCCGCCAGCGAACTGGCCAGCCGGATGACGGCCATGAACAACGCCAGCGACAACGCCAAGGCCCTCGCCAAGACGCTGACGCTGGATTACAACAAGGCCCGCCAGGCCGCCATCACCCAGGAGATCCTCGAGGTGGTGGGAGGTTCCTCCGGCATGGGCTGACGCCCTTTCCGTGCCCGTGCACCGAACCCCCGGAGGGCGCCCGTCAGGGTCGCTCCCGGGGGTTTTTTATGGGGACGGCTCCGTGCGGGGGCAGGATCGGGGGAGAGTTCCGGGGCGCTGATGGCCGAGGGGGGAGCAGCCGCAGAGACCCTGCAGATCGAGCGCCTGTTTCCACTGGCGATCGGGAGGGCGTTGCTGCCGCCCGATCCGCTCGACACCGCCGTGCAGCTGCAGGTGATCGACGGCTTGCGGGGCGAGGCGGCCTCCAACCCCGATCCGGGCTGCGCCTGGACCGGCGATCTCAACGGCGTGTGGAAGCTGCATCGGCACCCGGCCTTCGCCGCCCTGATCGAGCGGATCGGCCACCAGGCGCTGGCCTACCTGGAGGCCGTGGGCTTCGAGCGCCACGCGGTGGCCCTGCACCTGCAGCGCTGCTGGCCGGTGGTGAGTGAGGAGGGGCAGGTGATCGGCCGTCACCACCACCCCAACGCCCATCTCAGCGCTGTGTACTACCTGAGCGGCGACGGCAGCGGCCGCTGCGGCTGCCTGCGCTTCTGGCCCCGCGAGCATCCCAACGAACTGGTGAGCGGCCTGGCGGTGGGGCATGGGGGGCCGATCGCCACAGGACATCCGCTCAACGCCCCCTGGGTGGATGTGGCCCCGCGGGCGGGGCTGCTGCTGCTGTTCCCCGCCCGGATCGAGCATGCGGTGCTCGCCAACGAGGACCCCGACGACCGGAGGGTGTCGATCAGCCTCGATTTCGCTCTCACCGCTCCCGCCGCCGTGGACACGCCGCCGGAGTATCTGGCACCCCATCCCAGCCAGTGGCAGGAGCTGGGATAGGGCTCCCACCCGCTGGCGTGCCCGTGATCCGGGAAGATGGGGCCTCCGTTGTCCCGGACCGCTGCCCATGAGCGCCAGCTTCACCGTGATCGCCGAGCTCGACGGCACCAGCCATACCTTCCCCTGTAGTGAGGATCAGACCGTGCTGGCGGCCGCCGAAGCCGCCGGCGTGCCGTTGCCCAGCAGCTGCTGCTCCGGGGTGTGCACCACCTGCGCTGCCCGGCTGCTGGAGGGCAGCGTGCACCAGCCCGATGCGATGGGCGTGAAGGCCGAGCTGCGGGAGCAGGGCTATGCCCTGCTGTGTGTGTCCTACCCCCGCAGTGATCTGAAACTGATGGCCGGCCAGGAGGACGCCCTCTACGAGGCCCAGTTCGGCCAGTTCCAGAAGTGAGGCTGGTGCCCCTGGAGCTCTGGCTGCCGCCGGCCCCCGGGCCGGTGCTGCCCCGGCTGCGGCGGGCGCTGGCCGAGGCGGCGGGCGCCGAAGGCGAGCCGCTGCGCTGGGCGATCACCGCCGCGGATCCTGAGCGGGGCCTGTGGCTGGAGGCCGTGCTGATCGTTCCGGGACCGGACGCCCCGTGAGCGGGTCGGCGCCGCCCCTGCCCACCCTGCTGGTGATCCCCACCGGCGTGGGCTGCGCCGTGGGCGGCTACGCCGGAGACGCCCTGCCCGCGGCTCGGCTGTTGGCGGCCGCCAGCGGTTGCCTGATCACCCATCCGAACGTGATGAATGCGGCCTCGCTCTACTGGAGCGACCGGCGCATCCACTACGTGGAGGGCTGGAGCCTGGATCGCTTCGCCGCCGGAGCGCTCGCCCTCCGCCCGGTGCCGTCCCAGCGGGTGGGGCTGCTGCTGGATGGGGGCATCGAGCCGGAGCTGGCCCTGCGCCATCGCCAGGTGGCGGAAGCCTGTCGCGCCAGCCTCGGACTGCCGCTCGGGCCGGTGGTGGTCACCGACGTGCCGCTCGGGGTGCATCTGAGCACCGGGCCCAGCGGCGCCAGCTGGGGCACGCTCGATCGCCCCGATGCCCTGCTGCGCGCCGGCGAACGGCTGCGGGCGGCGGGGGCCACGGCGGTGGCGGTGGTGGCCCGCTTCCCGGATGACCCCGGCAGCGAGGCCCTGGCGGCCTACCGCCAGGGCGACGGGGTGGATGGGCTGGCGGGGGCGGAGGCGGTGATCAGCCATCTGCTCAGCCGTCACCTGGGGGTTCCCTGCGCCCATGCCCCGGCGCTCGACCCCCTCCCCCTCGATCCCGCCCTCGACCCCCGCGCCGCCGCCGAGGAGCTGGGCCATACCTTCCTGCCCTGCGTGCTGGTGGGGCTGAGCCGGGCGCCCGACCTGCTGCCGGAGCCGGCAGGCCGCAGCGGCTGCCTCCATGGCGGCGATCTGGGGGCGGTGGTGGCTCCTGCCGGCGCCCTGGGCGGCGCGGCGGTGCTCGCCTGCGCCGAGCGGGGCGTTCCCCTCATCGCCGTGACGGGCAATCCCTGCGTGCTCGAGGTGGGGGCCGCCTCCCTGGGGCTCACGGTGCTGCCGGCCGCGACCTACGGCGAGGCGGCGGGGCTGGTGCTGGCCCTGCGGGAGGGCATCGATCCGGTGAGCCTGGGTCGTCCCCTGCCGGGACTGGCTCAGCCAGGGCTGGCCTGAGCCGCACGCCGGGCGGCGGGGTTCAGCGCAGGCAGGCCATCGGATGGCGGGGGGCCACGTCGAGGGCCTTGGCCACACCCGGATGGCAGACGGCGCCATCGACAGTGTTCAGGCCGGAGAGCAGTTCGGGCCGGTCGGTGACGGCTTCGATCAGGCCCCGGCCCGCCATCACCAGGATGTAGGGCAGGGTGACGCTCACCAGGGCCTCGGTGGAGGTGAAGGGCACCGCGCCCGGCATGTTGCCCACGGCGTAATGCTGTACGCCGTGGATGGTGACCACCGGATCGGTGTGGGTGGTTTCGCGGCTGGTGGCGATGCAGCCCCCCTGGTCGATCGCCACATCGACGATCACCGAGCCGGGTCGCATGCGCTGCACCAGGTGTTCTTCGACCAGGGTGGGCGCCCGGCCGCCGGGGAGCAGCACCGCGCCGATCAGCAGGTCGGCACCGGGTACCAGTCGCTCGATCAGGCTGCGGCTGCTCACCAGACTCACCAGCCGGCCCCGCCGGTCGGACTCCAGGCAGCGCAGGCGCTGGGGCGAACGATCCAGCAGGAACACTTCCGCATCCATGGCGGCAGCGATCCGGGCCGCGTTCCAACCCACGGTGCCGGCTCCGAGCACCACCACCCGGGCGGGCCGCACACCGGTGCAGCCGCCGATCAGCACCCCACGCCCCCCCTGGGGTTTCTCCAGCAGGCGGGCGCCCACCTGGGCGGCCAGCCGGCCGGCCACCTCGCTCATCGGCGCCAGCAGCGGCAGGCTGCCGTCGTCGAGCTGCACGGTTTCATAGGCCACGGCCGTGGTGCCGGCCTCCAGCAGGGCCCGTCCCACCTCGGGGTAGGCCGCCAGGTGCAGGTAGGTGAACAGCACCAGGTCGCGGCGCAGGAAGCCGAACTCCTCGGGCTGCGGTTCCTTCACCTTCACCACCAGGTGGGCGGCCCACGCCTCCTCGCGATCCACCAGCCGGGCACCGGCGGCAAGGTAGTCGTCGTCGGTGATGCCGGCCCCCAGGCCTGCCCCGGCCTGGACGCGCACCTCCATCCCCTGGGACACCAGTTCATTCACCCCGTCAGGGGTGAGGGCCACCCTGCGCTCGTCGCGCTTGATCTCGGTGGGCACTCCGATGCTCGCCATCGGTGAGGCCAGGGGCGCGGCGCGGCCGTTCACTGCCATGGAGCGGGGATGGCACCCCTGCACCCTAGGCGCAGGCGATGGGCATCCGCCACCCGCCGCCGAAGGAGCGGCCGCTCACCTTCAGCACCGGCGCGGCCTGGCGGCGTTTGAACTCCGCCCGCTGCAGCAGCTGCTGCACCCGCTGCGCCAGTGCCGGATCGGCGCCGCCGGCGATCAGCTGCTCGGCGGAGGCCATGCCTTCGATCGCGCTTTTGAGCAGTGGGTCGAGCACGGCATAGTCGGGCAGCGAATCGCTGTCGCGCTGGTCGGGACGCAGTTCGGCGCTGGGGGCCTTCTCACGGATCGCACGGCCGATCAGTTCGCCCTCGGCGGGTAGCCCCAGGGCGGCGCGGCAGGAGCCGGAGGCCGGGGAGTCGATCCACTCGCACAGGCCGAACACGGTGGTCTTGTAGAGATCGCCGATCACGGCAAGCCCGCCGTTCATGTCGCCGTAGAGGGTGCAATAGCCCACCGCCAGCTCCGACTTGTTGCCGGTGGAGAGCAGCAGGCGACCCTCCTGATTCGCCACCGCCATCAGCAGGGTGCCGCGAAGGCGTGACTGCAGGTTTTCGGCGGTGAGCCCGTCGGGGGTGTGGCCCAGCACCGGGGTGAGGGCGTCGTCGCAGGCGCCCATCAACGGCGCGATCGGCAGTGTGGCGAGGGGCATGCCCAGCCGTTCCGCCAGGGCGGCGGCGTCGTCGAGCGATCCGGCCGAGCTGTAGGGCGAGGGCAGCCGCAGCGCCCGCACCTGCTCCGGCCCGAGGGCGGCGCAGGCGATCACCGCCACCAGGGCCGAGTCGATGCCGCCGCTGAGACCGAGCAGGGCCGAGCGGAAACCGCATTTGCGCGCGTAGTCGCCCAGGCCCAGCACCAGGGTGCGAAAAAGCTGCTCCGGCTCGCTGGGTTCGGGGGCGGGCCGCTCGCTGCCGCTGGTGGCCGCATCCCAGACGGCCAGCTCCTCGGCGGCGCAGGCCAGCTGGGTCACCACGCTGCCGGCGGCATTGACCACGAAGCTGGCGCCGTCGAACACCAGGTCGTCGTTGCCGCCCACCTGGTTCACGTACACCACCGGGCAGGCCAGGCGGGCGGCGGCCCGGGCGGCCAGGCGCCGCCTCAGGGCCGGTTTGCCCCGGCCGAAGGGGGAGGCGGAGAGGTTGAGGAGCAGATCCGGGCTTTGGGCCGCCAGGGCGCCGATCGGATCGTCACCCGCCAGCCGCTCGCCGATCAGGTCTTCCTCCACCCACAGGTCTTCGCAGATGCTGAGGCCCAGGCGCCAGGACCGCCCCCGCCGCTCCAGCTCCAGCACCGCCGCCGCCTCGCCGGGGCGGAAGTAGCGCCGCTCATCGAACACGTCGTAGCTGGGGAGCAGCCGCTTGCGCCCCACCACCCGCCAGCTGCCCGCCTCCACCAGCGCCACGGCGTTGTGCAGCCGCGGCATCTCCGCCCCCGCGATCGGCTCGGCCATGCCCACCAGCACCGCCAGCTCCGGCGGCAGGCCGGCGGCGAGCTCATCGAGCACCCGGCGCTGCCGCCCGATCAGGGCTGGGCGCAGCAGCAGGTCGCGCGGGGGGTAGCCCCAGAGCGACAGCTCCGGCGTAAGCACCAGATCGGCCCCCGCGGCCGCGGCTTCGGCCGCCATCGCCGCGATCCTGCGGCCGTTGCCCTCCAGGTCGCCCACGAGCGGGTTCAGCTGGGCGAGGGCGAGGCGCATCAGGGCGGGGCGAGTCCATAAGGATTGTGAGGCAGGAGCAGGGGCCAGAGCTCCGCCGGCACCGCCCCCGGTTCGGGGTGGGCGCGGATGCAGGAGCTGGCGGTGGCCGGTACCTCCAGCGGCACCACCTCCGGCTTCGCTCCCAGCGCCTGCAGCCGCGCCAGCACCTCAGGCGCGAGGGGCCAGCCCTGGCGCGGCACGATCGCCAGCCGGCAGCCCGGCAGCCAGCGTTCCGCCTGCCGCCACCGGGGGATGTCTGCGGCCAGGTCACTGCCCACCACGAACACCACGTCCGTGGTGGGCCAGCGGCGCCGGGCCCGCTCCAGCGTCTCCATCGCCCAGGGGCTGCTGAGCTCCGGCTCCACGGTGAGGCGGGGATCACCGATGGCCTTCACCAGGGCCTCCAGCAGGGCGGAGCGCAGGCCCAGCGGCGCCGCATGCTGCTTGAGCGGGTTGTCGCTGGCCCAGGTGGCCACGGCCGGGTAGTGGCGCAGCAGCCCCTCCAGCAGGGCCCTGTGGCCGCGGGTGGGCGGATCGGCGCTGGTGCCCAGCAGGGCGATGGCGGCGGGGGCTCCTGCGGGCAAGGGGGCTACGGGAGCAGGCCCGGGCCGAGGGCGTCGCCGCCCCCCTGTCCCCATTCGCTGAGCCAGCGGCGGGTTTCCGGGTCCTGCTCCGTGAGCCGGCGCAGCAGGGCGCCCGGGCGTCCGGCGGCGGCGGTGGAGCGCAGCAGTTCGGCGGCCGCCAGTCGCCCCGTGCGACGGGTGGTGGCCACCGCCAGGGCGGCCTGGGCCAGCGCCACCGGCGCGGCCGGCGCCAGGCTGAGGCCGCCGCTGAGGGGCGCGGCCAGCAGCAGCACCTGCCGCACGGCGCCCAGCAGGCCCTGCAGCCCCAGCTGGGCGCCGCCGAGGAGCAGGTTGTGGCTGGAGAGGCGGGCCAGCAGCTGACGGGCGCCGCTGCGGGTCATCGGCAGGCCGTAGAGCTCGCACAGCTGCAGCACCAGGGCGCTGTCGCAGGCCAGGCCGCCCGCCAGGTCGAGCAGCATCAGCGGGTTGGCCGCCACGCCGGTGGCCTTGATCGCGGCGAAGCGGCCGATCATGCTCTGGGCGCGGCTGCGGCCGTGCTGCAGCCGCGCCCGATGCAGCGCCTGACTGAAGCGGTCGGCGGCCCGCAGGGCATTGAGGGACAGCAGCAGTTCACCGTGCTGCTCCAGCAGCTGGGTGAGAGCCCTCTCCAGCGCTTCGATGGCGGGCGGGCCGGCTTCGCTGCGCACCCGCCCGTCGGGCCGCAGCCGGGGCCGGTGGGGGGCGGCGGCCACCACCAGGGGCTCCAGGTGACGGGCCCCGGGCGGCAGGCGCCTGCGGATGCTGGCGACCAGGGCCGCATGCTCCTCGCGGGGCCAGCAGTCGCTGCGGTTGAGCACCAGCAGCAGGGGTTTGCCGGCGGCCAGCAGCTGCTCCAGCGCCTCCCCCTCCACCCGGTTCAGGTCGGCGTCGATCACCAGCAGCACCAGATCGGCGCCCACCGCCACCCGGGCCGCCAGCCGCGCCCGGGCGGCGGCGGCGATCTCGTCGATGCCGGGGGTGTCCACCAGATCCACGCCGGCCAGCCCGGCGATCCGCTGCCGCCAGCGGCGGCTCTCCTGCCGGCGGGTGCACCCGTGGGCCACGTCGGTGGCGAAGGCCTCCTCGCCCAGCAGGGCATTGAGCAGGCTCGACTTGCCCACCCCCACCCGGCCGAACACCGCCACCCGGGGGATGGCCTGCTCGAGCCGCTGCAGCTGGCGGTCGAGCCCGGCCAGTTCGGGGCCCAGCAGGGCGCTCTCCCGCCCGCTCAGCCGCAGGTCGGCGCGCCAGCGCCTCAGCAGCAGCCGGCAGCGTTCCGGGGTGGAGGGGGGAGCGCTCATGGGGCGGAGGGCTCGGCGGCGCCCTGGGGACGGCGCCACCATCCCGCCAGCACCGCCAGCACCGCTTCCGGCCCGATCACCCCCACGAAAGCCCCAAACTCATCCACCACCACCCGCACGCCGGTGCCGTTGCGGCGGAAGCTGGTGAGCAGGCGGTCGGAGCGGATCATCTCCGGCACGAACTCCACCGGCTCGCAGAGTTCGCTCACCGGCCGCTCACCCTCGTGGTGCAGCAGGGCGGTGAGCAGGCGGTCGCGGCTGGCAACGCCGAGCACCTCGTCGACCTCCTCCCCCAGCACCACCCACCAGTCGGCGTGGTGGCCCAGCAGGGTGCTGCGCTGGCTCTCGAGCGTGGCCGGGCCGGAGAGGGTGGGGGCGGACACCCGCGGCAGCATCAGATCACGGGCGGTGAGGTCGTTGAGCTGGAAGACCTTGGCGATCATCGCCGCTTCGTCGGCCTCGATCTTGCCCTTCTGAGACCCGAGGCGGGCCAGCTGGCGGATCTCATTCTCGTCGGTGCTCACCTCGCTCTCGGCGGTGATCGCCGGCAGGATCCGCTCCAGCAGCAGCACCAGGGGCAGCATCAGCTTGCCGAGCAGAGCCAGGGCCGGTGCCGTGGCCAGGGCCACCGGCAGGGCGAGCTTGCTGCCGATCGCCTTGGGCAGGATCTCCCCCAGCAGGATCACCAGAACGGTGAGGCCCACCGAGAACAGCGGCAGCGCCGCACCCTCGATGCCGTAGCGGCTGAACACGGTGCTGGCGAAGCCCCCCACCATCAGGCTGCCGAAGATATTGAACATGTTGTTGGCGATCACCAGCACCGCCAGGGTGCGGCCGAGGCGCTGGCGCAGGCGCTCGAGCAGCAGGGCGCCCGGCACGGGCCGCTCGCGCCGCGCCAGTTCATGCAGCTTCACCGGGTTCACGGTGAGCAGGGCCGCCTCGATGCCGGAGCAGAGGAAGGAACCCACCAGCATCGTGATCACCGCCGCGATCAGCAGGAGAACGTCGTTCACGGCGCAGGGGCCGGGGTTGCCGGTGCGGTGAGGGAGGCGCAGGCCAAACCTGGGGGGCGATCCACCATGTGCAAGCGATTGTGTCATCGTCGCGCTGTCCGCGCCGATCGACCATGCCGCCGACGATCTCCCCCGCCGTGGACCCGGCGGTCCTGGCCGACCGACGCGATCGCTTCCTCCACCAGCTCGGCGGCGCCGCCGCGGTGATCCCGGCCGCGCCCCTGGTGACGCACCACGCCGACGTGGAGCACGCGTTCCGGCAGAACAGCGACTTCTGGTACCTCACCGGCTTCGATGAGCCGGGTGCCGTGGCCCTGTTCCTGCCCCACCGGCCGGAGACGCGCTTCGTGCTGTTCGTTCAGCCCCGGGATCCGGAGGCGGAGGTGTGGAACGGTTTCCGCTGGGGCTGCGAGGGGGCGGTGGAGCACTTCGGCGCCTGCGTCGCCCATCCGCTGGCCGAGCTGGCGGAGCGGCTGCCGGGCTACCTGGAGGGGGCGGAGGGCATCGCCTTCCGCATCGGCCGCCATCCCGATGTCGAGCCCCTGGTGCTGCGGGCCTGGGCGCGCCAGCTGGATCGGGCCCCGCGCAGCGGCCATGCCGCCCTGGGCCTGGTGGCGCCCTGCCCGATCCTGCATCGCCTGCGGCTGTGCAAGACGCCGGAGGAGCTGGAGCGGATGCGCGAGGCCTGCCGCATCTCCGCCGAGGCCCACGAGCTGGCCCGCCATGTGGCGCGGCCGGGCCTGAGCGAGCGGCAGGTGCAGGCGGTGATCGAGCAGCACTTCCTCGAGCAGGGGGCGCGCGGGCCCGCCTACGGCTCGATCGTGGCCGGCGGCGACAACGCCTGCATCCTCCACTACACCGCCAACGACGCTCAGCTGCGCGACGGCGACCTGCTGCTGATCGATGCCGGCTGCAGCCTGGCCGACTACTACAACGGCGACATCACCCGCACCTTCCCGGTGAACGGGCGCTTCAGCGGTGAGCAGCGGGCGCTCTACGAGCTGGTGCTCGCGGCCCAGGAGGCAGCGGTGGCGGCGGTGCGACCGGACGCCACCGCTGAGCAGGTGCATGACACGGCGGTGCGGGTGCTGGTGGAGGGGCTGCTGGAACTGGGCCTGTTGCGCGGCTCGGTGGAGGGAGTGATCGAGCAGCGGGCGTTCCGCCACCTCTACATGCACCGCACCGGCCACTGGCTGGGGCTGGATGTGCACGATGTGGGCGCCTATCGGCTGGGCGAACATCCGGTGGCCCTGCAGCCGGGCATGGTGCTCACCGTGGAGCCGGGCCTCTACGTGAGCGACCGGCTGCCGGTTCCCGAGGGCCAGCCGGCGATCGAGGACCGCTGGAAGGGCATCGGCATCCGCATCGAAGACGACGTGGCGGTGACCGACCACGGCCACGAGAACCTCACAGCCTCGGCCCTCAAGGCGCCGGCGGCGCTGGAGCGCTGAAGGGGCGAAGCGCGAACGAGGCCTCGGGCGCCACCGGAGCCGCAACCTGGGATGGCGGCCGGTCTCTCCTCCCGGCGTGCTGGCTTCCTTGCTGGTCAGCCGCGGACGGCAAGATCCAGACCTATCCCCATGTGCAGTGCCTCTGGTGAACGCCGCATCGCGATCGGCGCCTCACCGTGCTTCGCTGAGTGCCTCCAGGAGAACCTCCAGCGCTTCGCCGGTGTGCCCCAGCACCCGATCGGCACCGGCCTGCCGCAGCCGCTCCTCGTAGGTGGCCCGCGCCTCTTCCTGCCCCGCCACCTGCAGGTGCGGCGGGGCCACCGCCAGGCTCAGCAGCCGCTGATCCGGCAGGGAGGCCCGGGCCCGCCGCACCGTCTCCACGTCGGCCACCGTGTCGCCCAGGTAGGCCACCGGTGCGGCGGCCGGGCCCAGGGGATCGCCCGCCAGCCGCTGGGCCAGCCGCAGCAGACCGGTGGGGTCGGGCTTGTCGGGGGCGTCGCCCATGGCGATCAGGGGCGGGTCGACCAGCCCGAGCCGCGTTTCCAGCACGTAGCGGCAGGAGGGGGGCTCGGCGCCGCTGACGAAGCCCCAGGTGATGCCGGCCGCCGTAAGGCCCTCGAAGAAGGCGCCCTCCACCAGCAGGGGTTCGCTGCCGATGAAGCCGCGCCAGAGCGCCGGATCCCCCTCCGGATCGCCGCCGAAGTAGAAGTCCCCGAACACAGCCACCAGCTCCTCGAGGGGAGGCACCCGCGCCGCATCGCGGCGGCGGATCAGCTCGCGGGACGCTTCCCAGTCGTTGTTCCAGCGGCCCTCGCTCTTGAGAGCGTCGATCTCGGCAGGGTCGGGCGTCCAGCCGCTGTAGTGCCGCACGGTCTCCCGGATCGCCCGCCGGTAGCTGCCGGCCACGTCCCGGATCACCCCATCGATGTCGAACAGCAGCACGGCCCGCTGAGGGCCGGAGAAGGGCGACGCGCTCAGAGCGGGAGGTTGGTGGCTGGGCTGGTACGTTAGTCGTTTGCCCCCATACCTTGAGCTCCGACACCATGACAGCCCCTGAGAGCGCGGTCGGCGCCGAAGTGAGCGAGGAGGCCGTGGCCGCCGCCGCCGCACCCACCGAGGGGCGTCCGGTGATGCGGGGCGGCAGCGCCGCCCTGGCCACGGCCACCATCGATGAGGACGGCGTTCCCTCCGGCTACACCCCCAAGGCGGACGAGGGCCGCTTCCTGTTGAAGATCCTCTGGCTGCCCGACAACGTGGCGCTGGCGGTGGATCAGATCGTGGGCGGCGGCCCCAGCCCCCTCACCGCCTATTTCTTCTGGCCCCGCGAGGACGCCTGGGAAACTCTCAAAAGCGAGCTCGAGGGCAAGAGCTGGATCACCGATAACGAGCGCGTCGAGATCCTCAACAAGGCCACCGAGGTCATCAATTACTGGCAGGAGGAGGGCCGCGGCAAGTCGCTCGAGGAGGCCAAGTCCAAGTTTCCCGATGTCACCTTCTGCGGGACCGCCTGAGCCATCGGCTTTCGCGAGGGAGTTGTCTCTCACCCCGTCAGGCGCCCTTCGGGGCGCCTTTTTCGTACGGCCTGCGGGTCCTGGGCTCACTGGCGGGCACTGAGCACCCTGCCGAAGGCACTGGCGGTGATCCGCGGCGGGTTCCGGGCCGTGTCCACGCTGAAGCTGCGGCTCTCGCTTTGCCGGGAGCCGTCGGGATAGTGGAAGGTCACCACCCCTTCAAGGTTCACGTTTGATCCTTCCGTGGCCGTGGCCCTGAGCTCGCTGACTCGCACCTCCCGGAACTGGCGGAAGAAGGCGGGATCGAACTGGTCCGCGGCGCTGCCGTCCATCCGCTGGAGTGCTCCCGCCGGATCGCCGGCGCTCAGCGAGGCATAGATCGCCTCCACCGTGGCCACGGCTGCGGCTGCGGCATCGCCTTGCAGCGGGGGTTGCGGTGGGGCGGGAACCGCCGCTTTCTCCTCAGGCGTTGCCGGCAGCTCCGGAGGCGACGGCGTTGGTGGAGTCGGGATGGGGCTTGGGGACGGGCGATCGGCCAGGTTCGGGAGTGACGGAGCCGGCTGACCCGTTCGTTCGGGCGAGGAGAGCGGAGCGGAGGAAGGGGAACGGCCCGGCAGCTCAACGCCGCTGAGCACGGCCGCCAGCGCCACCGCCAGCCCGCCGCACAGGAAGGCGAGTAGCGCCACCAGGGCGGATGGCGCGTTTTCTCGCTCCTTCCCCTCCGCCGTTGTCGCGAGCGGAGAAACGGTGGTGGGCGCCGGGGTGGGGGGCTGCGGTGGCGCCGGGGGTGGCGCCTGCTGCCGGGCGAGGGTCGGCGGCCGATCGAGCAATCCCTCGAGCACCGGTTCCATCCGGGCGCACAGGCCCGGTGCGAACACCTGGCCCAGTTCCGTCCGCAGCTGCTCCATCAGGCGGGGATCCGCCAGGGGCGGGCTCGCCCTCAGGGCGCGAAGGAACGGTGGGCAGAGCACCAGATAGCGCAGGGCCGGCAGCAGATCCTGCTGGTCGGGTCCGCAGAGATCGCCCACCAGACCCTGCAGGCGTCGTCCTTCGAGGCGGCCTGGCTCCCGGGCCTGCCGCAGCAGGATCTCGCGCAGACGCAGTCCGAGGGGATCAGCGCTCATCGGAAGGGGGACGGGCCGGCGTGGGGGGTCGGGCTGTGGGAGAGCGCCAGAGTCGCTCAAGGGCAAGCTCGAGCTCCGGACAGGCGCCCGGGATGTGTTCGGCATTCTGGAGATCCGGCCCGCCTGTGCCCGCGGACCGGTGGCTCCAGGCGATCAGCGCGCCGAGGGGATCGAGATCCGCTGGCGACAGCAGGGTCTGCGGCCTCAGACTTCCCTGGCGCAACCGTTCGAACTGGCTGCGCCGGCTGCGCAGTTCCGGCTCGATCAGCGTTGGGGTGAGGCAGAGCCGGCGCGCCTCCCGTCGCACGGCCTCCGGTGCCGAGGCAACTCCCTCGGGGGGCATGGTCGCGGCCGGTCGACCCCGCAGCAGGGCCGTGCTCCCAAGGCCCCCCGCCAGCAGGGCGGCCATCAGCAGCGGGGCCAGCCAGGGGAGAGGGGTGCGGCCCGCGGGCGAGGGCGCCGGAGGCTCCGCTGTCGGCGGGTCGGTGCCGGACTCCCACCAGCCCACCGCCGCGCTCACGTCATCGCCGCAGCCCTCGGCGCTGATCCGATCCAGCAGACCTGCCAGCGTCGCGGCGTCGTGATCGCCGGCGAGATGCGCCGACAGCCGCAGATGGTCCCCGTCGCTGGCGCAGGATTTGCGCAGACCATCGGTGGCCAGCACCAGGGCGAAAGCGGGGCTGTCCGAGCTCACCGGCAGGATGCTGGCGCGCGCGGCGCACAGTGCCGGCGCCTCTGGCAGGCAGAGGCTGGCGGTGGCCTCGCCGTGCCCAGGCAGGCAGCCCTCCTCGCTGATCAGAACGGCCTCTCCGTTCGCTCCCACCCGCACCAGATCCCAGTCCCCCAGGCCGGTGCAGCCCCACCAGCCGGGCGCGAGCAGCACCAGGCCCAGGGTGGTGCCGTAGGCCACCGCATCGAACGGCTGCTCCGGTTCCATCTGACGCCAGTGCTGCTCGATGTCTTCGAGCCAGAGCCGGTGGATCTCCCGGGGAAGCTCCGCCGTCAGCTGTCGCCGCCAGGGGCGTGGATCGGCAAGGTCGTGGCACCTGAGGGCGGCTGCCACCGCCCGCTGGGCCGCCCGGCAGGCGGCGCCACTGCCGATGGCGCTGTGGCGATGCCGCACGTTGCCGTGGCCGTCGGCGACCGCCATCAGCCAGCCGTCGCCCCCGCCCGCGCTCAGCCGGGCGCAGAGGGAAGCGTCCTGGCAGGGCTGGCCGCGCCGCCGGTGACCGGCACCGAGCCGGGTCGCTGCCACCGGCACCCGCCAGCCGCTCACCACTTGATCGGATCGGGATCCTCCAGGGGATCCAGTTCGGTGGGAGGAAGATCCGGCAGGGGCACCGGCCCGTGGTCGTCGTCCGCGCCACCCAGGCGGCTGGCGGAGGTGGAGGCCGCCCCCACCACCGCGGTGGAGGCCCACTGCAGATAGCGCGCCAGAGTGGTGGCGTTGCTGGCCGGCAGGGGACGGCGGGGCGACCGCCCCACCGGATGACGGGGCATCTGGCCGCTGGCGCCTGGGACCTCGCCGGCGGGCAGCCCGGGATCCTCGCCGATGAACTGCTGCAGCACTTCCGTGTCGGCGTCGTGGCCGATGGCGATCGCCAGCCGGACCGCCCGCCGGGCCCAGGGTTCCCGCATCATGGTGCGCAGGCCGGCGTCGAAATCGTCGGTGGGTTGGCCGTCGGAGATCAGCACCAGCACGGGCGGCAGGGCCCGCGCTTCCATCGGCGGGCTGCGCAGCTCGGCCGCCACCAGTTCCAGCGCCTCGCCCATGGCGGTGACACCGCCGGCCTGCAGATCGCTCCAGCGCACCTGCTCCACGGGTGTGGGGGTGGCGATGTGCCAGCCGGCGCGATCGGCGAAGCGCACCGCGCGCACCAGGACGCGGGCCTCGGGGTTCTGGCGGGCCACCTCAGCCATGCCGGGCAGAGACTGGCGGATGGCCTGGTTGAGCGACTGCATGCGGCCTTCAGCCTGCATGGAGCCCGAGCAGTCACAAAGGTAGAAGAAGTGAAGAGGCCGGCTCGCCAGCCGGACGTCCGGGAAGGGCATCGCTCAGGGCACGGTTCGCGGGCGCGGAAGGTGGTCGCCGATCCGGAGCGGACCGGCCCCGGTATGGAGAAGAGCGTCCATGGCGAGGCTACAGGTCTCGCCGGGAAGCACCTCGAACCCGCGCCCGTCCGCCCGCTCCACCCGCCAGGCCGGACCCCCGAGATGGCGCAGGCCGAGCAGTCCTTCCCGGCTCGGGTGGGCAACCACCTCCGCCACCGGACGGCGCAGATCCTCGGGCCGCAGGGGATCGAGGTGGTGGGCCTGGATCCGGTTTCCCTCGGCCATCGTCACCCGCCCGTTGGGCAGCGTCAGCGTCGGGGCCTCCGGCAGCGGGCGGCGGCAGCGCCAGCAGCGGGCCGCCAGGGGCGGCGTCTCGTCGTCCAGGTTCTCCTCGCCGCAGTGGGGGCACAGCCGGCGGTGGTCCAGCACGGCGGCGAGCTTCTGCTTCCACTCGCCGGTGAGGGTGCGGCGGGCGGGGTCGCGCAGGCCGGGGCCGAAGGTCTCCTCGAACAGCCGCTGCAGGCGGCGGGGATAAAGGGGCCAGGTGATCAGGGCCGCCACGTGCTCGTGGGGATCGGGCCGGTTGCGGGTATCCCGAGGGTCGAAAACGAACACCGGATCTTCGGCGTAGAGCCGGCGACGGCCCGGTAGGTCGAGGCAGGGGATCGCCAGTTCAAGAGAGCCGCGGAAGGGATCGTGGCGGGTGAGCAGCTGGAACAGCAGCGCGGCCAGCGAGAACAGATCGGTCGTCACATCCGGCCGGGCCTGCCCCAGAGCCACCTCCGGGGCCATGAACCCCCAGGTGCCCAGAACGGCCCCGCTGGTGCTGCCGATCACATCGACGTTGTCGTTGTCGCCGATCCGGATGTCGCCGCTGGCGGGATTGAGGAACAGGTTGCCGAGCGAAACATCCTTGTAGCAGAAGCCGAGGGAGTGCAGATCGTGGAAGCCTGCGGCCAGGAAGAAGGCGGCCCTGAGCACGGTCTGGAGGCTGATGCGGATGCGGCCGGCCGCGTGTTCCGCGGCCCCCACACAGGCCGCAGGCCGCAGGGGCATCAGGTACCCGAAGCCCCGGCCCGCGGTCCCCAGCTGCCCCCGGCTGGCGGCGTCGGGGCGAAGCAGGGCGAGGGGCCAGAGGAAGTCCTCGTTGGGAGCGCCCCGGCGGATGCTCTCCTCCAGCCGGGTCTGCAGGCCTGGATCGCGGGCCAGGAACGCGGGCAGGTACCACTTCAGCGCCAGTGGCTCCCCCTCCAGCTCCACGGCGTACACCTGGCCCTGACTGCCGCCGCCGAGGCAGCGGCCCACCCTCAGTGGGGCTGTCAGTCCCTCGAAGGTGAGGGCGGTATCGGTGGGCAGGAGCGAGGCCACGGGGCGGTTCAGGCGCCGGATTGCTGGCCGATGGCCCGCCGCAGGCCGTTGCGGTGGGCCAGGGCGGTTCGGGGGTCGGCGAAGACGTGGCGCCAGGCCCTGCCGTCCCGCAGGATCACCTGGAGCTCGTGTTCGCGGTGGCGGCCCAGCACGATGCCGGTGGCGAGGGCGCCCGCCTGCAGGGGCCAGAACACCAGGGGAAAGGGCAGCAGCAGCAGGCCGCCGAGGCAGGCCAGCACCCACCAGCTGAAGATGTGGGGATGAGCCGCCCGGCTGTTCAGCTCCACCCGCAGGATCTGGTCCAAAGCGAGGGTGGTCCCCGCCACGTCGATCGTTCCGTTCGCCGGCGCCGCCCGCACGGGGGCCGGCGTCGCCGCCGGAGGGCCGGCGCGGAACACGAACACGGGGCCGCGGCGGCCCAGGCGGATCGCATCGCCGTCCCGCAGGGGACGGCAGCCCTCCAGCCGCTGCTCCCCCACCCAGGTGCCGTTGCGGCTGTTCAGATCGCAGATCAGCCACCGGCCCTCGGATTGGCGCAGCACCGCATGGCGCCGCGACAGCCCTGCCACCTCCGGCAGGCAGAGGCTGGTGGCCGGATCGCGGCCGATCGTGAAGGGTGCGCCCGGATCGAGGGGCAGCACCCGCGGACCCTCCCCCTGCCCTTCCAGGCGTGCCTCCACGGTCATCCCTCCTCTCCCGGGACGCTCCGGCCCGAGCGGCGGTGCTGGGTTCCCGGCAGCTCCCACCAGGCCCGCGGCGCCCTGCGCCAGGGGATCAACCGTCCGGGCAGCAGCAGCGCCAGAGCCGCCAGCAGCAGGGCGACCATCACCATCGCCAGCAGCACCCAGCCCGGCAGCGCTCCGGGCCAGTGGGTCACGAAGGTGGCCCGCACCGCATACACCCCGATCGTCAGGGCGATCCAGATGCGGAACGGAGCCCAGGGATCCCGCCGTCGCACCACGCTGAGACCGTCCGTCGCACAGGGGTAGCCTATGGGTCCCGGGGGCGGACCCGACTCCGACGTGATGGTCGACGCTTCCTCCCCTCCGCCCGCCTCGGATTCCGGCGGCGCTGCCCCGCTCCTGGGCGGGGGGCCCTGGCTCCGCTTTCTGCGCGCGCTCGGTGGGATGTCCACTCCGGCGGGTCGTGCGCACCTCGGCGCTGCCTGGGCCGAGCTGCGCAGCCCCACGCCGGCGGTGCTCGAGCTCTGGCACAACGGCCGCTGCCGCCAGCGCCTCCCCCTGGGCGAGGGGCGCGTGCGCATCGGCCGCGACCCGGGCTGCGAACTGCCGGTGGAGGCGGCGGGGGTCAGCCGCATCCACGCGGTCGTTGAGAAGGAGCGACCCGGCGATCGCGATTACACCCTGGAGGATTTCGAGGCCGCCAACGGGTTGTTCTTCCGCGACCGGCGTCTGCAGTCGCTCGGGCTGCGCCACGGCGACGAGATTCAGCTGGGCTCTCCGCTCAAGGGGGGCACCCCCACGCTCCGCTACCTCCATCCCCGCACCCCGCTGGAGCGGCTAATCCATGGCGCCGGCCTCGGGGCGCTGCTGGGCTCCGGGGTCCTGGTGGCCGGGCTGCTGGCGGCGAGCACCGTCGTCGGCGGTTCCACCATCCGCACGATCGGCGGGCCGGTGCAGATCGTCGCGGCCGACGGCCGGCGCATCGACCCGCGCGAGGGCTCGGCCACCCCGCTGCCCTCCCTGTCGGATTACCCGCTGCACCTGCGCCGGGCGCTGGTGTCCTCGGAGGACAGCCGCTTCGGCTGGAACAGCGGCCTCGATCTGTTCGGCACCCTCCGCTCCCTGGTGCGGGCGAGTGGCGGCGGCAGCGGCCTCACCCAGCAGGTGGCCCGGCTCTACTACCCCGCGGTGGGCACGGAGTTCAGCCTGGCCCGCAAGCTGCGGGAACTGTGGGTGGCCTGGCAGCTGGAGACCGGCTTCAGCAAGAACCAGATCCTGAAGATGTACCTCGATCGGGCCCATCTCGGTCTGGGGGTCGATGGTTTCGAGCAGGCTGCCCGGCTCTATTTCCGCAAGTCGGTCCGCGAGCTCGATCTGGCCGAGTCGGCCTTCCTGGTGGGTCTGCTGCCGAGCCCCAACGGCTACAGCCCCTGCTTCGCGCCGCCGGCCGCCGCTGGCGACGAGACCTGGCTGCCGGTGCTGCGCCGCAACCTCGTGCTGCGCCGCATGCACGAGGACGGGGCGATCGGCCAGGACGCCCTGCGTGATGCCCTTCGCCGCCCGCTCAACATCGACCCCTCGATCTGCCGCGCCTCCAGCTGGCAGAGCCATCCCTACTTCAGCGACTACGTGCTCGGCGAGCTGCAGGGGCGCCGTTTCGGCCTCCAGCTCGACCAGGCCCGCAGCGGCGGCAATTACCACGTGGTCAGCACGATCGACCCCCGCCTGCAGGGCATCGCCGAAGCTGAGCTGCGGACGTTCCTGCGCCGGGAGGGGGAGGCGGCGGGCCTGACCCAGGGGGCGCTGATCACCGTCGATGTGCGCAGTGGTGAGATCCTCGCCTACGTGGGCGGGGGCGACTACGCCCGCAGCAGCTTCGACCGGGTCCAGGCCCTGCGGCAGCCGGGCTCCACCTTCAAGCTGTTCACCTTCCTGCGGGCACTGGAGTCGGGCATCGAGCCCGGGGAGTCGATCGCCTGCGCCCCCCTGGGCTACGTGGCTGGCTGTCGTCGTGGCGGCGGCAGCCAGAGCGTGGCCGCTGGGTTCGCCCACTCCGAGAACGTGGTGGCTCTGCGCCTGGCCGACCGGGTGGGACTGGAGGCCGTGATCCGCCGGGCCCGCGACCTGGGGATCAGCACGCCCCTGGAGGCCAGCCACAGCATGGTCCTGGGGGGCAGCGAAACCTATCTCTACGAGCTGGCCCGGGCCTATGCCGTGGTCGCCAACGGCGGCCGCAGCGTCCCCCTGCACGGGGTGCGCCGCATCTACGACCTGGGTGTCTGCGGTTCGGCCTGGGCCCTCGACCGTTGCCCCGCCCGCGGCATCACCGACCCGGTGGGGGAGCAGCCCCGCCAGCTGATCGATCCGGCGGTGGCGCGCCAGCTCGATGGGTTGCTGCGGCAGGTGGTGAGCGAGGGCACCGGTAGGGAGGCCTCCGTTGTGGAGGATGCCCGCGGCAAGACCGGCACCACCGACAGCGCGGTGGACGTGGCCTTCATCGGCTATTCACCTGCCAGCGGCCTGCTGACGGCCATCTGGATGGGCAACGACGACAGCACACCGGCCCCTGCCGCCAGCAGCCGCTTGCCCGCCACGCTCTGGGGCCGTTACATGCGCCGGCTCGCCGCCTGATGCCGTCGGCTCAGCGGCCGGAGGTCAGCCAGCCGTCGATCAGGGCACGCCCCCAGGTGAGCAGGGCCCAGGCCGTCCCGAACACCAGGCCCCACCACCAGGTGGAGGCCAGCAGGCGCTCGCCGGGCTCGCCGTCGTCGTCCTCGTGCTGCCGGGGCAGGATCCAGCGCAACTGGAGGGCACCGACCACCAGGAACGGCACCCAGGCCGGCACCGTGATCGCCGCCAGCGGGAAGGAGAGCTCTTGCCGCTGCAGAAGGCCCAGCACCACCGGAAGAGCCAGCAGGGCGCTCACCGCGCCGGTGGCTCCCTGCCAGCGGGGGCTGAGGAGCCCCAGGCCGCGGGCGCAGAGGGCAGCGGCTGCCGTCGTGGCCAGGGCCGTGAGGGCATAGCGGAGCACCGCCTCCCGCAGGGAAAGCGGCGACGCGCCGAGAATCAGCAGCAGCACCAGGGCGTTGAGCACCGCCTCGCCGTTGCGCAGGTGGATCCAGGGGGAGCTGGCCCACAGCCAGGCCTGGCGGGGCTGGCTGCTGCGGATGGGATCCAGGGTCCAGCGGCGGCGCCAGCTGTGCAGGGGCCCGAGGGTGAGCCCCTGGGCCACCAAGATCCACGACGCCAGGAACAGGCCGGCGCTCGTGGTCCACGGACCCGGAAGCGTGCGGGCCAGCACGCCGGCCAGCCAGGAGAGCACGGCGGCAGCCGCCACGGCCAGGGCCATCCCGGGCCCGATCGCATGCAGGCCCTCGCGAAGCCAACCGGCCCAATCGCGCAGCATCGGGCCGGCTCGGCGGCGACGGCGCCCCAGGGCTGCATCTCCCCGCCCGGGTGCCGGGTTGGCAGAAGGGGGGCTGGCGGAAGTCTCCGGCGTGTGCGGCTCGAGGGCGGGTTCGTCGAAGGCGGCCTCCAGAAGGGCCAGCAGTTCGGCCAGCACCCGCGGGGTGTAGGTCTGGGCGAGTTCATCGGCCAGGTCGCTGAGGGCGCGGCGGCGTGCCAGCCCCTGACTGGCGAGGGCCTGGCGGAGACGCGGCCGGCTGGCCAGATCGCGCAGCGGAGCTTCCAGGCTGCGGTCGGCGCCGAGCCAGTCACCGAACCGATTGGCGAGGGCCCGGCCGTTGTCGGCTGGGAGGGTGCCCTCCCGCAGGGCGTCGCCCAGTTGCCGCCCCAGGTCACGGCCCGTGCCCATTCCCACCCGTGCACTGGGGGCGAGCTTAGGCAGAGGCGTTGCCCCCGCCGGCGGCGGCATGCTGCTCGAACGCGGCTGCCGCCGCTGCCGTGGCCGCGCAGCCGAACAGGGCGGCCACAACTTCCGGAGCGAGGGTGAAGGTGTCGAGACCCGCGGCTGCCAGCCGTCCGAGATCGGCGGGTTGGCGCAGGCTGGCCACCAACAGCCTCACCTCGCTGCCCACGCCCCGCAGGGCCTGGTGCATGGTGATCACCTCGGCCGTACCGTCGCGCCCCTGATCCCCGATCCGTCCCAGGTAGGGGGCGATGTAGCGCGCTCCGAGGGCCGCGGCGATCAGCACCTGGGAGACCTCATAGCAGGCGGTGAAGGTCACCGGTACCCCGCTGGCGATCAGCCGTGCGGCCGCCACGCTGCCTTCGCCGGTCACCGGCAGCTTCACCACCACCCTCTCGGGAGCGAGGTCATGCAGGGTTCGTCCGCAGCTCTCCAGCCGATCCGCCTCCTGGCCCCAGGCCTGCAGGTGCAGTTCCCGGCAGCGCAGCTCCCGTGCCAGCTCCACCAGCTCTGCCAGCGCCTCCGGGCGGCAGCGGCGGCCTGCCCGCTGCAGCAGTGTGGGGTTGGTGGTCGCGCCATGGAACAGTCCCCCGGGCAGCCAGCGCCGCCATTGGGCCGGATCAGCGCTGTCGAGGAAGAGACGGAGGGACATCGAAGGCATCCCCGCAGGTAGGCGGAGGGAGAGGCAGGCAGAAAAAAAGCCCCGGGAATTCCGGGGCGCAGGGTGTGATGGTCAAGACCAGCCTGAGCTTTCTCAGGAGCCCTTGCTCGCCTGCACCCGGGCGCGGGCTCGGCCGAGGGCCTGGAGGGCCTTGAGCTTCTCCGGACTCGGGGGCTGTCCCTCGAAGGCGGCCGCAGCCTGCTGGGCGGCCTCGAAGTCGCGGGTGGCGGCGGCGGCGTCGATACGGCTGCCCAGTTCGGCGCCGTTCACCAGCACTGTCACCTCGTTGGCTTCCACTTCAGCGAAGCCGCCGGTGAGGGCTATCGACTGCCAGGCATTGCCTTCGCGCAGGCGCAGCACACCGGCATCGAGGGCGGTGATCATCGACACGTGGCCGGTGAGGATGCCGAGCTGACCGGTGGTGCTGGGAAGAATGACTTCGTCAGCACTGCCGTCGTAGACACTCTGGTCGGGAGCAAGAACGCGCAGGTTGAGCGTCATCTCACTTGGCCTCGGAGAGGATCTTCTGAGCCTTGGCCTTCACTTCGTCGATGTTGCCCACCAGGTAGAAGGCAGCCTCCGGCAGATCATCGAGTTCGCCGGCGAGGATCATATTGAAACCTTTGATGGTTTCTTCGAGCTTCACGTACTTTCCGGGCATGCCGGTGAAGATCTCAGCCACGAAGAAGGGCTGGGAGAGGAACTTCTCGATCTTGCGGGCCCGGTCCACCGTGCGGCGGTCGTCTTCGGAGAGTTCATCAAGGCCGAGGATGGCAATGATGTCCTGCAGCTCCTTGTAACGCTGGAGGGTGCTCTGCACGGCACGGGCGGTGCGGTAGTGCTCATCACCCACCACGGCCGGCTGCAGCATGGTGCTGGTGGAATCGAGGGGATCCACGGCCGGGTAGATGCCCTTGGAAGCCAGACCGCGGCTCAGCACGGTGGTGGCGTCGAGGTGGGCGAAGGTGGTGGCGGGGGCGGGGTCGGTGAGGTCGTCAGCCGGCACATACACGGCCTGGATCGAGGTGATCGATCCTTCCAGCGTGGAGGTGATGCGCTCCTGCAGTTCACCCACATCGGTGCCGAGGGTGGGCTGATAGCCCACGGCCGAAGGCATGCGGCCCAGCAGGGCGCTCACCTCGGAGCCGGCCTGCACGAAGCGGAAGATGTTGTCGATGAACAGCAGCACGTCCTGCTTGTTCACGTCGCGGAAGTGCTCAGCCATGGTGAGTGCCGACAGACCCACGCGCATGCGGGCGCCGGGGGGCTCGTTCATCTGGCCATAGCAGAGGGCCACCTTCGACTTGGAGAGGTCGTCGGCGTTGATCACGCCCGACTCCTTGAATTCCTCGTAGAGATCGTTGCCCTCGCGGGTGCGCTCGCCCACGCCGCCGAACACGGACACGCCGCCGTGCTCCTTGGCGATGTTGTTGATGAGCTCCTGAATCAGCACGGTCTTGCCCACGCCGGCGCCACCGAACAGCCCCACCTTGCCGCCCTGGCGGTAGGGAGCCAGCAGGTCGATCACCTTGATGCCGGTCTCGAACACCTTGGGCTTGGTCTCGAGCTCGGTGAGCTTGGGAGCTTCGCGGTGAATCGGGGCGGTGAGGGTGGTGTTGACCGGGCCCCGTTCGTCGACGGGCTCGCCGAGCACGTTGAAGATGCGGCCGAGGGTGGCCTCACCCACGGGCACGGAGATGGGCGCGCCGGTGTCTAGGGCTTCCATGCCGCGCACCAGGCCGTCAGTGCTGCTCATGGCCACGGCACGCACCCGGTGGTCACCCAGCAGTTGCTGAACCTCGGCGGTGAGGGCCACGTCCTGGCCGGCGGAGTTCTTGCCTTCGATGCGCAGGGCGTTGTAAATGCGGGGCAACTTGCCGGCGGGGAATTCCACGTCGAGCACCGGGCCGATCACCTGCTTGACGATGCCTTTGATGCCGGAGGCGGCGGGAGCAGCAGCAGCCATATGGAGAGAAGTCGCGGAAGGGACCCGGCGGGTGTCCACACCCGCTCGAAGCGGCGCAACCTTACCACTGCGCCCCCCGGCTCAAGGCGATCCACGGGGGCGAGAGGACCCGTCGGGACGGGGGAGTTCGGTCACCCGAACCCGGCGGGCGTGGCTTGGCGGTGGGGCTGGGGCATAGGTTGGCACTCGACGGGCGTGAGTGCCAATCCGCCCGAGGGCGGCGGTGGAAAGGCGATGCCTTCCGCCTGGAGGCTCCTCCCCGCCGCTCCCTGCTCCAACCCATCGCGTCAACCCGCGTCGTAACCCATGGCTGCTGTTTCTCTCAGCGTCTCCACCGTCAAGCCCCTCGGCGATCGCATCTTCATCAAGGTGTCCGAGTCCGAGGAGAAGACCGCCGGCGGCATCCTGCTGCCCGACACCGCCAAGGAAAAGCCCCAGGTGGGTGAAGTGGTTCAGGTCGGCCCCGGCAAGCGCAACGAAGACGGCTCCCGCCAGGCTCCCGAGGTGAGCATCGGCGACAAGGTTCTCTACAGCAAGTACGCCGGCACCGACATCAAGCTCGGCACCGATGAGTACGTACTGCTCTCCGAGAAGGACATCCTCGCCGTCGTGAACTGAGCGCCATCTGCGCCAGACAACGCATCATCCTCCATCCCCATTCATCACCATCCCCATGGCCAAGCGCATCATCTATAACGAGCAGGCTCGCCGCGCCCTCGAGCGGGGTATTGACATCCTGGCCGAGTCCGTCGCCGTCACCCTTGGGCCCAAGGGTCGCAATGTGGTGCTCGAGAAGAAGTTCGGTGCTCCCCAGATCATCAACGACGGCGTCACCATCGCGAAGGAGATCGAACTCGAAGATCACATCGAGAACACCGGTGTCGCCCTGATCCGTCAGGCCGCCTCCAAGACCAACGACGCCGCCGGTGACGGCACCACCACCGCCACTGTCCTGGCCCATGCCATGGTCAAGGCCGGTCTGCGCAACGTGGCCGCCGGCGCCAACGCCATCACCCTGAAGAAGGGCATCGACAAGGCCGCCGACTTCCTGGTCAAGAAGATCGAGGAGCACGCCAAGCCGATCAGCGACAGCAACGCCATCGCCCAGGTGGGCACCATCTCCGCCGGCAACGACGAAGAGGTGGGCCGCATGATCGCCGACGCGATGGACAAGGTGGGCAAGGAGGGTGTCATCTCCCTCGAGGAAGGCAAGTCGATGACCACCGAGCTGGAGGTCACCGAGGGCATGCGCTTCGACAAGGGCTATATCTCGCCCTACTTCGCCACCGACACCGAGCGCATGGAAGCGGTGCTCGATGATCCCTACATCCTGATCACCGACAAGAAGATCGGTCTGGTGCAGGATCTGGTGCCCGTGCTCGAGCAGATCGCCCGCACCGGCAAGCCCCTGCTGATCATCGCCGAGGACATCGAGAAGGAAGCCCTCGCCACCCTGGTGGTGAATCGTCTGCGCGGCGTGCTCAACGTGGCCGCCGTCAAGGCTCCCGGCTTCGGTGACCGCCGCAAGGCCATGCTCGAGGACATCGCCGTGCTCACCAACGGCCAGCTGATCACCGAGGATGCCGGCCTCAAGCTCGAGAACGCCAAGATCGAGTCGCTGGGCACCGCCCGCCGCGTCACGATCAACAAGGACACCACCACCATCGTGGCCGAGGGCAACGAGGCGGCGGTGAAGGCCCGCTGCGAGCAGATCCGCCTGCAGATGGAGGAAACCGATTCCTCCTACGACAAGGAGAAGCTGCAGGAGCGTCTCGCCAAGCTGAGCGGTGGCGTGGCCGTGGTCAAGGTGGGCGCCGCCACCGAGACCGAGATGAAGGACAAGAAGCTGCGGCTGGAAGATGCCATCAACGCCACCAAGGCGGCCGTTGAGGAAGGCATCGTCCCCGGCGGCGGCACCACCCTGGCCCACCTGGCTCCCGCCCTTGAGGAGTGGGCCGCGGCCAATCTCTCCGGCGAAGAGCTGATCGGCGCCACCATCGTGGCTTCGGCGCTCACCGCCCCGCTCAAGCGGATCGCTGAGAACGCCGGCACCAACGGTTCGGTGGTGGCCGAGCACGTGCGCAACAAGCCCTTCAACGAGGGCTACAACGCCGCCACCGGCGAGTACGTCGACATGCTGGCCGCCGGCATCGTCGACCCCGCCAAGGTGACCCGCTCCGGCCTGCAGAATGCCGCCTCGATCGCCGGCATGGTGCTCACCACCGAGTGCATCGTGGCCGACCTGCCCGAGAAGAAGGAAGCCGCTCCCGCCGGTGGCGGCGGCATGGGCGGCGACTTCGACTACTGATCGCCATCAGCAGTCCGGGTCCAACCCCAATCCTTCAACCCCATGGATCAGCGCCCCCTCGGGGGCGCTTTTTTCTTGCCCGCCCAGGCGCTTTGCTGGGGGCTCAGATGACCGCACAGCTCCATGGCCCTGATCCCCCGCTGGCGCTACATGACCGATGAGGCCAAGGCGCTCACCCGACGCACCGCCGTCTCGGGTGCGGTGGTTCTGGTGGTGCTGCTGGTGTTCAGGGGGTTGTTGCCCTGGGTGTTGGTTGCTCTGCTGGCCTGGTGGATCTGGAAGGCGTTCAGCAAGTGAGGAGGGGCAGGGGGAAGCACCGCCGGAGGCACGGCGTCAGCATCCACCCGTCCCTGGAGCCGTTGCCGTGCTTCGGACCAGCCTGCTGTTCCTGCTCACGGCCGCTGCTGAGATTGTCGACGGTTTGCTTGCGGCTGCTTCTCAGATGATGAGATGGGCCTGGCGCGAACCAGGGCGAGTTCTCTGGTGCAGGCCCAGGGATCCTGAGCCAGCCGCTTCATGCCCGAGGCTGTCTCGCGCGCCTTCAGCGCACTCCGGCCAGAGAGGGGCGCAGATTCTCAAGGCCTTTGAGGAACATCGGGATGAACTGCTGCACCAGCCGCTCCGGACTGTCCTCCATCACCCGCTTGAACGCCATGGCGCGTGATTTGTGCAGGTCGGGCGAGAGCAGGGCCTGGGGCAGCCGCTCCAGCAGATACGACGGCCGTTCCCACGCCGGCAGGGTGTTGGCGATCTCCACGAGGTTGCCGAGTCGGCGCAGTTCGGCTCCGGCCATGATGTCCATGCCCGCCTCGAAGGCTGCTTGTTCGATCATTGCGTACTTGCGCTTGGCGGCATTCACGCGCACGCGATGCTCGGCGCTGCGGCTGGCGATGCGGCCCAGCCAGCGGCTGCCCCAGCTCACATGGGTTGCCTCCTCCGGCAGGATCCTCTCGAGCGTGTGGCGGATGCGGTCGTTCTCCTCGCTGGCGGGGGCGGCCTTGAGGGCGGCGATGTGGGCGGAGAACGCCTGGCAGCCGCGCTTCTCGGTGGCGTTGATCGAGGCCAGCACCGCGATCAGGCCGTCCTCGGTCTGCGCCTCCTCGGCGCTCTTGTCGAACAGACGGTTCAGTTCGTTGATGTAGGAGCCGCTCTCAGGGTTGCCGATCTCCTCGCCCATGTCGTACAGCAGGTCGGTGAGCCACACGGCATGGCGGGCTTCATCGCTGATGTGGTGGGAGAGTTCGCGTACCAGGTCGCGGGGTTTGCCGTCGAGGGCCTCCATCAGGCTGGTGAGCTCGAGGCAGGAACGCTGTTCGTTGAAGCGGTAGCTGTTGAGGAAGAGCACCTGCAGCCGGCGCTCCTTCACCACGCCATCCATCACCTCCCTGGGCCCGATGGCGTTCAGGATCTTGCGGGGGTAAGTGACGGCCATGGAGACGCGGGGTTCAGGGCTGCATGGTAGTGACTTCAGCCCTGTCTCCGGGAAGCGGCAGCGGTGTTCAGCCCGGCACGAAGGCCAGGGCTACGCCGTTGTTGCAGTAGCGCTTGCCGGTGGGACGGGGGCCGTCGCCGAACACGTGGCCCTGGTGGCCGCCGCAGCGCCGGCAGTGGTATTCGGTGCGGGGCACGATCAGTTTGAAATCCCGGCGGGTGGCCACGGCGTTGGACAGCGGCTGCCAGAAGCTGGGCCAGCCGGTGCCGCTGTCGTACTTGGTGCTGGAGGAGAACAGGGGCAGGCGGCAGCCGGCGCACACGAAGGTGCCCTTGCGCTTTTCCTTGTTGAGGGGGCTGCTGAACGGCCGCTCGGTGGCTTCCCGCCGCAGCACCTCGAAGGCGGCGGGGCTCAGGCGTTTGCGCCATTCCGCCTCGCTCAGCTTCCAGCGCGGATCGGTGGCGGTGGCGGTGGCGGCGGCCTCGGCTGCGTCCGGGCTGAGCACAGGACTCACCACCGCCAGCGGACCGCCGAGGTGCTGCAGCAGGCGGGAAAGGGCGGAGCGGCGGGTCATGCGAGCCGTGCCGGGGGGAACCGAGCCGTGGGGGTCTGTGCCGAGGGGGAACTTGGTGCTGGCCATCGGGGCGGCTTCAGCTCACCCAGCCCGCACTCAGCACCACGGCCAGGCCCAGGAAAGCGGCCAGCAGGGTCCAGGTGATGCGATTGAGCGTGTCCTCGGCACTGCGGGCACTGGTGAACATCGAGCCACCGCTGGAGGCCAGGCCGCCCATGCCATCACCCTTGGGGCTGTGCAGAAGCACCGAGAGGATCAGCAGCACGCCGCTGAGCATCCAGATCCAGGAGAGGACGGACTTGATCATGGTCCGACCTTAGCGCTCAGACCCCGACCGACCGAGGCGCCACCGGGGCCGCGGTGGTGGTGGTGGGAACGATCAGCGAGCGGCCGCTCATGCGCTCGGGCTGGGGAAGGCCGAGGATGTCCAGCAGGGTGGGGGCCACGTCGGCCAGTCCGCCACCCTCGCGCAGATGCACGTCGTTGCCGTGGCCCGGGAGCTTGCGCATCTCACCTTCCACCAGGATCACGGGCACTGGATTGGTGGTGTGGGCGGTCCAGGGACGGCCGTCCGGCCCCTCCATCACCTCGGCGTTGCCGTGATCGGCCGTGATCAGCAGGGTGCCACCCATGCGGTTGGTGGCCTCCACCAGCCGGCCCACGCAGCGATCGACCATGGCGATCGCCTCGGTGGTGGCTTCCATCCGGCCGGTGTGCCCCACCATGTCGGGGTTGGCGTAATTGATCACCACCAGGGAATAGATCCCCTTGTTGATGGCGGCGATGCAATTGTCGGTGAGCTTCTCGGCCGACATCTCGGGAGCCTGGTCGTAGGTGGCCACCCGGGGTGACGGCACCAGATGCCGGTCTTCGCCGGGGAAGGCCTGTTCGATGCCACCATTCATGAAGTAGGTGACGTGCGGATACTTCTCGGTTTCGGCGGTGCGGAACTGGCGGAGGCCGTTCTCGGAAACCACCTGGCCCAGCAGGCCGTCGAGCGATTCGGGTGGGAAGGCCACGGCCACCGGCAGACCCTGCTCGTACTGGGTGAAAGTGACCACGTGCAGAGGCAGAATCTGCTCCCGCGGGAAAGCGTCGAACCCGTTCAGCACCAAAGCACGCACCAGCTGGCGCACACGGTCGGGGCGGAAGTTGAACACCACAAGCCCATCGCCGGGCTCGATCGTGCCGGCGGCCAGACGCACCGGTTCCAGGAACTCATCGGTGACCTCGTCGGTGTAGGAGGCGGCCAGCACCTCCGCCGGAGTGACGGGCGTGATCGTGCCCGCCTCGGTGAGCAGCCGATAGGCCCGCTCGGTCCGCTCCCAGCGGTTGTCACGGTCCATGGCCCAGTAGCGGCCGCACAGGGTGGCGATCCTCCCTACGCCGGCTTCGACGATCTGCTGCTCGATCTGGGCCAGAAACGCGGGGGCGCTGTTGGGCGCGGTGTCTCGGCCGTCGGTGATGACGTGCACACACACCTCACGCAGCCCGCGGTCCGCGGCCCAGCGCAGCAGCCCACCGAGATGGTCCACATGGCTGTGCACACCGCCATCGGAGCACAGGCCGATCAGGTGGAGAGTGCGACCGCTGGCGAGGAGCTGGTCGCCAAGATCCTCGAGGGCCGGGTTGGTGGCAAGGTTGCCGCTGCGCACGGCCTGGCCGATGCGCACCAGTTCCTGGCGGATGATGCGGCCCGAGCCGATCGTGAGATGGCCCACCTCAGAGTTGCCCATCTGGCCATCAGGAAGACCCACAGCACCGCCGCTGGCTTCGATCAGGGTGTGCGGATAGGCATGCCAGAGGGCATCCATCACCGGCGTGTCGGCCTGGCGGATGGCGTTATGGGCGTCGTCGTGGCGATAGCCCCATCCATCAAGAATGGTCAGGACCACAGGGGGCACCGGTGGCGCGTCAGAAAATGAAGGGGAGTCGGAGCGGCCGGCGGTGCGATCGATGCCGTCGTTGCCGGTCCGGGAGCCGTTGCTCTCTCCGGATCGGGCGGTTGGCTGGGGGGAGGGAGCTGCTTTCACCCTGAAGGCCAGATCTCGTCACGACATCGTTCCGAGGACAACCTACATCCGGCCCCGGATTCGCCAGCCCCGAGTCCCATCGCGTCAGGCTTTGGTCACATCCGGCCACCTTCGCCCTCCCCATAGCATCAAGTGCCCGCCGCCCTGGCATGAACGGATCGGCCAGCCTCCCGGCTCCTGACGGACGTCTGGAGCTTCTGTCGGCCTCCGAGCTGAGCCGCACCCTCGACCGGCTCGCCTCCCAGGTGCTTGAGACCGTGCCCGACAGCAAAGAACTGCTGCTGCTCGGGATCCCCACCCGAGGTGTGGCGCTGGCCCGCGTGCTGGCCCAGCGGCTGCAGGCGATCGCCGGCCATCCGATCGCCCATGGCAGTCTCGATCCCACCTTCCACCGCGACGATCTCGAGCGGGTGGGAACCCGGCTGGTGGAGGCCACCGACCTGCCGGTGAGTCTTGACGACCGGCCTGTGGTACTGGTGGATGATGTGATTTTCACCGGCCGCACCGTGAGGGCCGCTCTCGAGGCCCTGCAGGCCTGGGGCCGGCCAAGGCGGGTGCTGCTCCTGGCGATGGTGGACAGGGGGCATCGGGAACTACCCATCCAGCCCGATTTCTGCGGCCGTGTGGTGCCCACCTCCCGGCAGGAGACGATCCAGCTCTGCCTGCGGGATGTGGATGGCGAGGAAGGGGTGTACCTCCTCCGCCCGGCCTGAGGATTCAGACCGCTTCGAGTTCGTCGGCGCGGAAATGGGCGCGATATTTTCCGAAGGCCACCACCACGGGCAGTGTGGGGCTGATCGGACGGCCCTTCCAGTCGGTGAGCACGTTCAGTACCTCTCCTTCCTGACCTTCCAGGTCGAAGTTGGCGTTGCGGTGCTGGGGGTGGTTGAAGACCACCACGCTCCGGCACACCTTCACCCGATCACCTGGCTGCATCACCGCGCCGCTTACTCAGCGTCTCATCCTGTCATGGGCCCTGGTCGCTGGAGGGTCAGCGCCGGCAGGCGCTCTCCGGGCCCGCCTCCACCACCCGGCCGCCGAGTTCCCGGCAGCCCTTCTCGAAGGCTTGCCATTCGTCGAGCCCACGGGCCAGGTGCTTCTGCACCGCCGCTTCCAGCTGGGCCCCTGGCACCTCGTGGGGCAGGGCGCCATGGCTGTCGTGCGCCTCGTCCGGGGCCGTCAGCCGGGCAAGGCCCTCCTGCACGCGTTGCCGATCCGCGGTCGCCTGTCGTTGCCACCAGGGATGGTCGAGGCGGTTGAGGGCATCGAGTGCTTCCCACCAGCGGGCGCGGCGGGCCAGCTGGCGCGCCCGCTCGAGCTGCTGCCGGTTCCGTTCCCAGTTCTGCTTCAGCTCTTCCGCCATCAGCCGGTTTTCACCCCGCGGATCATCCGCCAGGGGTTCCAGGGCCTTGAGGGCTCCGCTGAGGTCGCCGGCCTGGAACCGCTGCAGGGCCGTGGTCCGCAACCGCCGCTCCCAGCTGCGGAGGCGCTGGCGGTCGTCGGCACGGGCCGCCGGGGAGTTCGCCAGTCGGCGCTGCAGGTTCAGGCTCGCCCGCCAATCCCCCTGCTGCCACAGCTGGGCCGCCCGCTCCCGCCGACACTGGGCCTCTTCGTTGGACGAGCGTCCGGGCAGCCAGCTGAGGGCGGCGAGCTGTTCACTCAGTCGCAGGCACTCGTCCAGGCGGCCGGCGGCAGCGGCGCCCTGGATGCGGGCGGGAAGCTGGCGCTCCCACCAGTACACCAGCCCGATTGCAGCCAACACGGATCCGAGCGTCAGCGCCAGCCAGAAGCGGGGGAGCCGGTGCCGGCGCAGAGCCAAGGCAGAGGAAGCGGTCGTTGGCTCCGTTGTATGCACGCACAGGGGCGGCAGCGAGGGGCTGTGGCCGCTCAGCGCACCGGACCCAGGATGCGGCGGCTGACGGCGGCTCCTGCCGGCTGCTCCAGATCCTCCACCTCCACGGTCAATCGGCCGTCGGCATCGATGGCGAAGCGCAGCCTCAGCCTGTCGATGCCGAGGCGCCCGGGCGGCTTGAGCGGCAGCGGCTCGGGGCAGGGGGCCCACGGTTCCACCCGCGGATTCCCAGCCGGGCGCGCCCGCAGCACCGGTACCCCGTCCACGAACACCACCTCGCCCCGCTCCTGGGGCAGAGGTTCCCCGAGCACCAGTTCGATCGCCTCCTGGCCATCGCGACTGCAGGCCAGCCGTAGCTCCAGGGGGGCTTCAGTGGGCCAGCTCTGTCCCTCCACGAACAGGGGATGCCATTCATGACGGTTGCTGCGCCGATCCCAGCAGCGCAGCGACACACCGCGTGCCAGCACGTCGCGCACCTGCACCCCGGGCGTGAGGGCGAGGGCCCCGAGGGCGACGGCCTCCACCGGCCGCTCTCCCCGCAGGGGAATCTGCGGGCAGCGCTGCGCCAGCCAGCGGCGGATCAGAGGGATGCGGCTGCTGCCTCCCACCGGCAGCACGGCATCGATCGCGCCGGGGTCGATGCCGGCCCGGCGGGCGGCGGCGAACACGCTCTCCAGCAGGGTGTCGAGGCGCTCCAGGAATCCCTGCTCCTGAAGCAGGGCTTCGAAGGCCGGGCGATCGAGCTGCAGTTCCCGTACGTCCTCCCCCTCCGGACTCCAGAGTTCACGGGCCTGCTCGCTCTCGCTCAGCCGGCACTTCAGCCGCTCGGCGGCCCGCAAGAGCTCACCATCCGGGTTCACGCCGGGCACCAGTGCGCCGGCGATCCAGCGGTCGATGTCGCGGCCGCCGAAGGGCAACCCTGCCTTACCGATCACCCGGGCCGTGCGCAGGGTCTGGCCGCTGCGCTCAAGATTGCGGCCGGCGAAGCGCAGCAGCTGGGCCATCGGTGCCGCCTTCCCCTCTCCCCCCTCCAGAGCCACCAGCGACAGGTCGATGGTGCCCCCCCCCAGGTCGACCACCAGCACCTTGCTGCCGCTTGGCAGCCCGGCGCCGATCGCGGCAGCGGTGGGTTCGTCCACCAGGGCAAGCTCGGGCACCGGCAGGGCTCGGCTCATCTCCTGCAGCCAGTTGCGGTACCCGCGGTAGGTCTCGATCGGGGCGGTGAGCACCAGCCGCTCGGGCACGATCCCCTCCGGCAGCGCCTGCCATAGCCGCCGCAGCAGCAGGCTGCCCGCCTGCTCCGGTGTCAGCCAACCGGTTCGCGCCTCCTGGTGGACGGCACCGATGGCGCGTTTGAAGTCACGGCTCAGCTCCGGCCCCGGCCGATCCGCCAGGCCGGCCTCCAGCACCTGCCGGCCGATCAGGGGCCGGGGCTGCTCCGGGGTGGCCAGCCACAGCAGGCTCGGCACCACGCAGGGCTCCTCCAGGCTGTAGGGGGGAAGAGGGAGCAATCGCGGCGCTTCGTCTCGCGCCTGCCAGGCCACCACCGTGGTGGTGCTGCCCAGATCGATGGCGAGGGTGCCCGGCATGGGCGGGTGTCAGGGCCAGGGGCACCCTTCTAACCGCCGGTCTGCATCGCCGGGTGGGGCAGGGGGGTGCTGGCCTAGGTTGGTTCCTCCCGTGTGAGCTGAGAAGAGGAGCCGGATGCCCAACAGCCCTGAAGTCCATCCCAAGGAACTGGCCCAGCGGGCGGAGAGCCTGATCCGCCACTCCAGCAACCGCTACCTCACCACGGTGCGTATTGCCTTTCGCGCCAAGCAGCGCCGTTTCGACGACTTCGACGGCCTGCTCGACGATTCGATGATCAAGCCTGTCCAGCGGGCCATCATCGAACTCAGCGACGAACAGGACCAGCCCGACCTGCTCCCCGGCTGAGCCCGTCCGGTCGGTGCTTGTGCAGGAGGGCGAGGGATGGCGGCTGGTGGTGGATCCGTCCCGCCCCTTCCCCGTCCTGATCGGGGGCATGCAGTGGGCGGCCGAGCTGGCCCTGGAGGAGGCAGGCGCCCTGCGCGCCGGAATCCTGCGCCTGCATGAGCAGCTCAGCTCTCTGGCGGATGTGCTCCTGGACGAGGAGGAGATCACCCTTGAGTTCGAGACCGTCCTCCAGCCGGAGGGTTGTCTGTGGCTGGAACTCGAAGGGGGGCCGCGGCAGTACGCGCTGCGCTTCGTTCTCGACCCCTCCCCGGGCCGACGCGCGTTGGAGGGTGGCTGGTCGGCTGCCGCCACGGCAGCCTTTGTGGCGGCGATCCTCCAGGTCGAGGGGCTCGTGCCGGAGAGTGCCCCACGGTGAGACTCGAAGAATGATCGCTGCTGATCAGGATTGCTGATCGTTCCGGCTTCCCCGAGGCTCTCCCCGGCCGGTCAGCCGTTTTGCCCCGGTTTTCCCCAGGTCGTGGCTTCAGGCACGAGCTGGCAGCCCGATTCTGTGGAAAACCCGTGTCCTGCTGTCCCGCGCCTTGACGATGCGCGGTCGTCTGATCCAGGGGCCTCGCTTTCTGCCCATTCCTGCCAACAACCCTCTGGCCGCGGTCGATCTCAGGCTGGGAACCCGGTCGCTTGCCCGTTGTGAAGCCGCGTTGACGAGCCGTGCGGGATGTGGAGAACTGATGGCACAGCCACGGGGAGAGCCGCAATGGAGCCAGGGGAAAGGGGCCGGATGGGATCGGGCGCGGGCACGGTGAGCCTGCAGGCTGAGGTGCCTGAACCCCTGCTGGCGGCCATGCAGGCTTTCATCGAACAGCATCCGAACTGGGATCAGTACCGGCTGTTCCAGGCCGCTCTGGCCGGCTTCCTTGTGCAGAACGGTGTCCGCGACCGGGAGGTCACCCGCTGCTATCTGGCCAACCTGTTTCCCGGCCGTTCGCGCTTCACGGTGATCCCCTGCGGCGGCTCTCTGCCGGAGGTGGCCTGAAGGCTTCAGGGGCTGCCCTGGAGCAGCTCCAGCAGTCGAGCGGCACTCTGCTCGCTCACCGGCAGGATCGAGAGGCGGTTGCCCCGCTTCACCACACCGAGCTGCTCAGGGGTGAACCCGTTGCGGAGCTCCTCCAGGCTCAGCAGCCGGGGAAAACGCCGCACAAACCTCAGCCGCACGCAGTCCCAGCGGGGAGCATCAGGTTGGGAGGCCGGGTCGTGGTACTTGGAGGCCGGATCGAACTGGCTCGGATCCGTGAGGCCGGTTTCGATCACCTCCATCAAGCCCACGATGCCGGGAGGCTGGGCGTTGGAGTGATAGAAAAACGCCCGGTCACCCACCTGCATGGCGCGCATGAAGTTGCGGGCCTGGTAGTTACGGATGCCATCCCACAGCGTGGTTCCTTCGGCCTCCAGATGATCGATGCCGTAGACCTCCGGCTCGCTCTTCATCAGCCAGTGGGCCATCGGGCAATCCCTTCCGCCGCCTTGGGCGGAGTGTAGGAGGGGCTCTGGATCAGAGCGCCAGCACCAGCCGGCGGAAGTGGTCGCCGCGGGCCTCGAAGTCGCTGTACTGATCGAAACTGGCGCACGCCGGTGAGAGCAGCACCGCCCGGCTGCCGCTCTCCCGCGCGAGACGGGCCGCCAGCGGCACGGCCTCCTCCAAGCCGTCCACCCGATGGATCGCTCCGCCGTAGCCGCTGGCCTCGAGCAGACCCTGGAATTCCTCCCGCGCCGCCCCGTAGACCACCACGGCCGCGGCCTGGCGCTGCAGTTCCCTCAGCCAGGCCGTGGCATCGCCCTGCTTCGACTGGCCGCCGGCCAGCACCACCAGGGGTCCGTCGAGGGCGCGCAGGGCCACCTCGGCGGCGTCGTAGTTGGTGGCTTTGCTGTCGTTGAACCACAGCAGGCCATCGGCCTGCTCGCGGATGCGTTCCAGCCGGTGCGGCACGCCGGGGAAGGAGCGGAAGGCGGCCGCCATCACCGCCGGCGACAGCCCCAGCTGCAGGCCCACCGCCGTGGCCATGGCGAGATTCTGGAGGTTGTGGGCGCCGGGCATGGCCAGGCAGTCGGAGGCGAACAGGGGGCCCTGCCGGCCCTGCACGATCCCCCTCTCGATCCATACCTCCGGCGCCATGCCGGCCGGCAGGCCCGCCCGTGGACCGGCGCTCACCCAGAGGGCTGCGTCCCAACTGGCGGAGCGCGCCCGCAGGTCGGCGTCATCGGCGTTGAGGATGCGCACCTCGGCGTTCTCCAGCAGGCGGCGCTTGATCGCCCGGTAGTTGTCGAGGGTGCCGTGGCGCTCCAGGTGGTCCGGGGTGAGGGTGGTCCACAGGCCGATGCGGGGTGCCAGCTCTGGTGCCGCCTCGATCTGGTAGCTGCTGAGTTCCACCACCAGCCAGTCCGGGCGGGTCGCTTCCGCTTGGCTGCGCTCGAGGGCCAGCTCGGCGGCCGAGAAACCCACGTTGCCGCAGAGGGGCGCGTCGAGGCCGGCGCTGGTGAGCAGGTGGTGAACCAGATGGGTGACGGTGGTCTTGCCGTTGGTGCCGGTGATGCCGATCCAGGGGATGCCGGCGGTGGCCCGCCAGGCGGGTGCCATCTCGCCCTGCACCGCCACGCCCTGCTGCCTCAGGCTCACGAGCACCGGATGATCCCAGCGGACGCCGGGACTCACCACCACCAGATCGGGCGGGGTGCCAAGGGCTTCGAAGCTCTCCAGGCTCAGGGCAGTGGCGAGGCGCACGTCGATGCCCTCCGCCTGAAGATCTGCGGCCAGCACCTCGGCGGACGCATCGTTGCGGCTCTCCAGGATCACAACCTGTCGGCCTTCCTTGCGCAGCAGTCGGGCGGCCCCGATGCCCGAACGCCCCATGCCGATGACCACCGTGAGCTGATCGGCCGCGGAGGTCATTGCTGGAAGAAAGATAGAGAAAATGGGCGATACTGGAATCGAACCAGTGACTCCTACCGTGTCAAGGTAGTGCTCTACCTCTGAGCTAATCGCCCCTTTTCGTCACTGCAACCGGTGCGGCCGGTCAGCTCCGAAGCGCGTACGGTAGCAGCCGGCCCAGCTCCCCAAGCCCGGCCGGCTGTCAGGTTCGCTCCATCACGATCCGCCAGCGGCCGCGCTTCGTTTCGTTCACCTCCTCGATCCGCAGTTCGCCCCGCCCCTCCAGCCGCACCCGTTCCCCCACGGACAGCTCGCGGCTGGGGTTGTGGACCGGCTGCCAGTTCACCCGCACGCCGCCCTCCCGGATGCGTTCGGCCATCCGGCTGCGGGAGACGCCGAAGCCGGCGGATGCCACCGCATCCAGACGCAGCGAGGCCTCCACGGTGCTGATGCGGCGGGCCACCCGGGCCGGCGGCGGCTGCAGCTCCTCCAGAGGCCGGGCCTCCAGACGCACCTCCACCGTGCGCACCCGGGCCGCGGTGCCATCAAGCCGGGCGGCGAGGGCCGGATCCACCACCGCCTGGCCGCCGCGCTCGCCGCGCAGCCACACATCGCCGATCTCGCCCTCTTCCGCCCCGGCGGCCAGCAGGCCGGCGCGCACATCGGCCGGTTCGGCCGGATCGAACAGGAAGTTGCCGCTGATCTCCAGACCCGTGAGCGGGGCGCTCAGGCTGCCGGGTTCCTGGGCCACCTCCACGCGCTGGAGCAGCAGCCGCCGGCGCTCGGCCCCCGCCACGCCACCCAGCGAGGCCAGGGACAGTTCGCTGAGGCCGCCGAGCCGGGCCTCCGCCTCCTCGCGCAGCTCGGGCGCGAGGAAGGCGGTCCAAACAGGTTCCCAGGTGCGCAGCGCCTCCTCGGCGGCCGCGATCAGCGGCTCCAGAGCAGAGGGATCACGGCTTCCCTGCAGCAGCGGCCGGCGCGGCAACATCGGCGGGCGCCTCAGTTCTCAGCCAGCCGCACCACGGCCTGGGGCCGGGACTGCTGCAGCAGGGTCCAGGGCATCTCGGTGCCGGCGGCAGGCTCCACCAGCAGCAGCCAGCTGCCTTCCTCCAGTCGGTTGCGCAGACCGCGGATCCTGTCGTCCTCCTCGGAGGCCACGCTGGCGGCGGCGGCGAAGCTGCCCATCCAGCCGGACACCATCCCCAGCAGGGCCCCGACCACGGGCTGGCCCCAGGGGCCCAGGGCATCGAAGGTGTGCAGGTCGGTGATCTGGGTGAAGGTGAAGCCGGCCAGCAGGCCGAAAGGCATCAGCCAGCGGGCCATGCCTTTCTGCCGGGCCCGACGGGCCGCGGCCGGATCGAGGCGCACCACCTCGGCCAGCGGCGTTTCCCCGTCACCGATCGCCACCAGCTGGGACGGCGGCGGCTGCAGGGCCCCCAGGGTGTCCCGCAGCCGGTGCAACCGGCCGCGATCGTTCAGCACCACCACCACGCTCAGACTCACGCTGCTGCTCCCAGCCGCTTTGGGCGGCACGACGACGGGGCCGATTCTCCCCGCTCTCTACACTGCACCGCCGGCCCGCCTCCCCGGGAGGCGCATCCCCGCACCCTCTTCACTCCCCCTTGCGGGGCGTTTCTCACCCACGCCGGTCATGACGAAGGTTCTTGTCTCCGATCCCATCGATCAGACCGGGATCGACATCCTCTCGCAGGTGGCCCAGGTGGATGTGCGCACCGGTCTGCCCCCCGAGGAACTGAAGGCGATCATCGGCGAGTACGACGCCCTGATGATCCGCTCCGGCACCCAGGTGACCGCCGATGTGATCGATGCTGCCGACCGGCTGCGCATCATCGGTCGCGCCGGTGTGGGGGTCGATAACGTCGACGTGAAGGCGGCCACCCGCCGCGGCGTGCTGGTGGTGAACTCCCCGGAGGGGAACACGATCGCGGCCGCTGAGCAGGCCTTGGCGCTGATGCTCTCCCTCTCACGCCACGTGCCCCATGCCCACGCCAGCACCATGGCCGGCGGCTGGGATCGCAAGACCTACGTCGGCAACGAGCTCTACAAGAAGACCCTCGGCGTGGTGGGCCTCGGCAAGATCGGCTCCCACGTGGCCCGTGTCGCCCGCGCCATGGGCATGGACGTGGCCGCCTACGACCCGTTCGTCTGCCCCGAGCGGGCCCAGCAGATGCAGGTGCGGCTGCTGCCCCTGCCCCAGCTGTTCGCTGAAGCCGATTACATCACCCTGCACCTGCCGCGCACGCCGGACACCGAGAACCTGGTGAACGCCGAATTGCTGCGCACCATGAAGCCCACCGCCCGGCTGGTGAACTGCGCCCGCGGCGGCATCGTCGACGAGGCCGCCCTGGCCGAGGCGGTGGAGCAGGGGGTGATTGCCGGTGCCGCCCTCGACGTGTTCGCCAAGGAGCCCCTGGCCGCCGATTCGCCCCTGCGCAGCGTGAAGGAACGGCTGATCCTCACCCCCCATCTCGGGGCCTCCACGGAGGAGGCGCAGGAGAACGTGGCGATCGATGTGGCCGAGCAGATCCGCGACGTGCTGCTGGGGCTGCCGGCCCGCAGCGCCGTGAACATCCCCGGCCTCAACGCCGAGGTGATGGAGCAGCTCAAGCCCCATCTGCAGCTGGCCGAGACCCTGGGCCAGCTGCTCAGCCAGCTGGCGGGCGGCCAGATCTCCGAGCTGGAAGTGCGCTTCCAGGGCGACTTCGCCACCCACCCGTCCCAGCCCCTGGTGATCGCCGCCCTCAAGGGGGTGCTCTCCACCGCCCTGGGCGACAGCATCAACTATGTGAATGCCGGCCTCGAGGCCAAGGAGCGCGGCATCCACGTGCTGGAGGTGAAGGACGACGCCAGCCGCGACTTCGCCGGCGGTTCCCTCCAGCTGATCTCCCGCGGCGGCCGCGGCACCCACAGCGTCACCGGCGCGGTGTTCGCCGATGGTGACCTGCGCATCACCACCATCGACGAGTTTCCGGTGAACGTGTCCCCCAGCCGCCACATGCTGTTCACCCGCCACCGCGACATGCCGGGGATCATCGGCCAGCTCGGCTCCCTGCTCGGCGAGCACAACGTGAACATCGCCTCGATGCAGGTGGGCCGGCGGATCGTGCGCGGCGATGCCGTGATGGTGCTCAGCCTCGACGATCCGATCCCTCCGAGCCTGCTGGCCACGATCCACTCCATCAACGGCATTCAGGAAGCCCACCCGGTCACCCTCTGATGACGCCCCCCGGCGGTCCACCCAGCTGGTGGCGTCTGGAGCTGGTGTGTCCTCCGGAGCTGGAGGAGTCGTTGGTGTGGAAGCTGCCGCTGCTGGGCATCCGCCGAGTGGCCCTGCAGCACCGGCCTGAGGCCCCGGACCAGCGACGGCTGCTGGCCTGGCTGCCGGCCTCCGACTGGCCCGAGGCCCAGCGCGCCGAGCTGGCGGCCAGCCTGGCCCCGCTGGCGGAGCCCTTCGGCCTCCCCTTCCCCGAGCTCGAGTGGCAACACCAGCAGGAGGAGGACTGGAACCTGAGCTGGAAGCAGCATTGGCAGGCCGATCCTGTGGGGAAGCGGCTGTTGGTGCTGCCGGCCTGGCTGGAGCCTCCCGCCGAGCATGCCGCTCGCCTGGTGATCCGCATGGACCCGGGCAGCGCCTTCGGCACCGGCAGCCACCCCACCACCCGCCTGTGCCTGGAAGCCCTTGAAGCGCTCGCCGCCGGTCGCGGCGGCAGCCTGGCGGGCCTGCGGGTGGCGGATCTGGGCTGCGGCACCGGGGTTCTGGGGCTGGCGGCCCTGAGGCTGGGGGCGGACTCGGTGGCGGCGGTGGATACCGACGGGGTGGCGGTGCGGGCAACTGCCGACAATGCACGCCTCAATGGGCTGCACGGCCGTCTGAGCGTGGCCCTGGGATCTCTGGAAGCTCTGGAAGCGCTGCTGGGGGGCCGCCCCGCCGATCTGCTGCTGTGCAACATCCTGGCGCCGGTGATCGAGGCCCTCGCCCACGGCTTCGCCCGGGTGCTGGCGCCTGGCGCCGAGGGGCTCCTGAGCGGCCTGCTGGTGGCCCAAGCTCCCCGCCTGGAGGGTGCCCTGGCCGCAGCCGGCTGGACGGCCACCCTGGCGGCCCGTGAGGAGCGCTGGGGATTGATGACCATCCGGCCGGCGGCGGATGTCGCATAAGGCACGCTGATCTGTACCTTCGTTTTGATTGGGCTTCCCGGCCAGCGGGCCCAGGATCGCCGGGAACCCCCCCGGTCGGATGTATGAAGGGCGGGTCCTACAGGCCCTGCATTCGGGAGCCTGTGAGCCCCAATCCCTTCCATGGCTTCCTACAAGGTCACCCTCATCAGCGAGGCAGAGGGCCTCAACAAGACCATCGAGGTTCCCGACGATCAGTACATCCTCGACGCCGCTGAAGAGCAGGGCATCGACCTCCCCTACTCCTGCCGTGCCGGTGCCTGCTCCACCTGCGCCGGCAAGCTCACCACCGGCACCGTGGATCAGTCGGATCAGAGCTTCCTTGACGACGACCAGATCGAAGCCGGTTTCGTGCTCACCTGCGTGGCTTACCCCACCAGCGACTGCACCATCAAGACCCACGCCGAAGAGGAGCTCTACTGAGCTCCGGCCGGGGGATTCCGCTCCGCCGTCTTCCCTTCACCATCGTTTTCGGCCACCCTTCGGGGTGGCTTTTTCATGGTCTGTGCCTGGTGCTTGTCGCCGGCAGCCCATCCTCACGTCGTCGCAGATCTCCCTCGTGCAGGTGCACTCCGTTCTGGATCCGGGCAGCGAACACCCCAGCCTGGGTGGCCAGTACAGCTACCGCGTGCTCGGCCCCTGCTGCCGCCTGTTTGATCGGGAGGAGCTGCCCTGGCCCTGCTGCCGCCTGGCGTGGCGCAGCAAGGAGCCGAGCTGGCGGAGGGTCGGCCGCCGCTTCGTGGCCGATCTGGCCTCCCGCCGCTGCCCCTCCTACGCGGTGGAGTTGCTTCAGCCGGGCGCCCGGCCCACCCGCACCGTGATCACCCTGTTCCCCCAGCGCATGGGGCCGGAGCTGCAGGAATGGTGGTACAGCCGCCAGCCGGCATCGTTGGACCCGGACAATCGCCTGCCTCCCGCGGCGCCCCTGTCCCCTGGCAAGGCCGTCGACGCCCCCTTCGCGGGCCCAAGGCCCTGAGGGTGATCTCCCCATCAAAAAGCCGGTGCCCCTGAAGGGGACACCGGCCGAGCGAAAAGGCCGGGGGAAGCCCGGCTGATGTGTGGATCAGAAGTAGATCTTGCCGCCGCCCCACTGGATCCCCTGCACCTTGGGGGCCACCAGGATGTAGCCGGCGATCAGCCGCAGGTCCTCGTCGTCGAGATCGCGCATCTTCACGAACACGTCGCTGCTGCGCAGGCTGGGGTGGACGTCGGCGATCGAGTATTCGCCGTCGTAGGAGGTGGGATCCTTCATGAAGTCGACGAGGGCGTCGACGCTGTCGCGGGGAGGCGTGGCCAGGGCCAGGGTTTCGGGGTCGAGGCCCACGTTCTGGTTGGTCTTGGTGATGCCACCGGCGTGGCAGCTGCCGCAGCTCTCGTTGAACAGCTTGCGGCCGCTTTTGATTTCCTTCTCGCTGAAGGTCACGGAGGTCCCTTCCGGCCCGGCGGGCACAGTGAGGGTGGCGGCGTCCCAGCGGGCGGCCGAGGCCGGTCCGGCGAAACAGACCAGCAGCGCCAGAGGCAGCACCAGCAGGAGCCGGGTGACGGCACGAACGGCTGAGGAAAGGATGGGGGCCATGGAGGAAGCCGGCGGAAAGGCGGTGAGACCGCGACTGAGACCTTGTATCACGGGGGAGAGGGCCTCCGGAGCGGAATCACGTGAACTGTTGCAGGCTCAGACGGTTGGTTCCACCGCGGCCGCCGGTTCCGGCGGGACGACGTCGAGACTGAGGAAATCGCGGGCCACGATCGTGGCGGGGAAGATCGCCCGTGCTTCAGCCACCAGGTCGTCGGGCGTCATCGGGTTGCCGGGCAGATACCGGGGGCTCAGATGGGTGAGCACCAGCTGCTTCACCCCCGCCTCCAGCGCCGTCTGCGCCGCCATCGTGCTGGTGGAGTGCTGGCGCTGGATCGCCATCTGCGCCTCCGCGTGGGAGAAGGTGGATTCGTGGATCAGCAGGTCGGCCCCCCAGGCCAGCTCCACCGCGGCTTCACAGAACACTGTGTCGGTGCAGTACACCACGCTGCAACCGGGCCGGGGCGGCCCGCACAGGGCCTTGCCGCGGATGATGCGGCCGTCATCGAGGGTCACGGTGCGGCCGGCCTTCAGCTCGGCGTAGACCGGGCCGGGGGGGATGCCCAGCGCCCGGGCCTTTTCCACATCGAAGCGGCCCGGCCGGGGTTTGCGCTCCACCCGATAGCCGTAGGCCGGCACCCGGTGGGTGAGCGGGGCGCAGAGCACCGTGATGTCGTCGTCGTCGACCAGCACGGTGCCGCGCTGGGCCGCCTCCTTCACCCGGTGGATCCGCAGCGGGTAGCCGATCCTGGTGGAGGAGCCGTGCAGAGCCCCCTCGAGGTAGTCCCGCAGCCGGTCGGGACCGTAGAGATCCAGCCCCTCGCCGCAGCTGCCCGCCAGCCCCAGGCTCGCCAGCAGGCCCGGCAGGCCGAACACATGGTCGCCGTGCATATGGGTGACGAACACGCGCCGCAGCTGGGAAACCCGCAGGTCGCTGCGCAGGAACTGGTGCTGGGTGCCCTCGCCGCAGTCGAACAGCCACAGCTCGGCCCGCTGCGGCAGCCGCAGGGCCACGGCCGAGACATTGCGTGACCGGGTGGGAACGCCCGAACTGGTGCCCAGAAAGGTGACCTGCACGCCGGGGGGACGCCTCCGGCGCATGCTGCCACGCAGGCGCCGGTGCCGGGATGGCGTGAGGGGATGGCACTGGTCATGATGGGTGCGTTTTTCGCTTCTGCCCCGTGTGGTTCTCCGCCCCCGGATGGCGCACCGGGTTGCCGGTGGTGCTGATGGCCGGTGCGCTGCTGCCGGCGCTGGTGGAGCTGGCCGCCGACGCCCGGCCGCCGCAGCGGGGGGCACCCGTGGCTGCCGCCATGGCTCTCGCCGCCGATGGCCCCCCCGTGCGGGTGCTGTTGCGGCAGGACGACACCCTGGAGATCACCGCCGCCAGCGGTGCCCTGCGCCTGAGCGACGGCCGCGGCCGGCCGATTCTGGACATTCCCGCCTGGCGGCGGCTCCGGCTGGCGCTGCGCCCCGCCGCCCTGGAGGCGGTGGTGGAGGGAGCGCAGGGGGCTGAGCCACCGCGGCTCCTGCCGCTGGCCCCCCTGTGGCTGGAACCCCTCACCCAAGGGAACCGCACCTCGGAAGCGATGGTCGCCCTGGGTGAGCAGCGCTACCGCGGTCGTCTGTACCTTCGCCCCGACGGGGAGCGCCTCCAGGCCATCAATGTGATCGGTGTGGAGAGCTACCTCCCCAGCGTGGTGGGCAGCGAGATGCCTGCCACCTGGCCCCTGCCGGCGCTGATGGCCCAGGCGGTGGCGGCTCGCACCTATGCCCTCGGCCAGCGCCGCCCCTCGGCCCCCTTCGACCTCAAGGCCACGGTGGCGAGCCAGGTCTACCGCGGCGTCAGCGCCGAAACCGCCTCCACCCGCGAGGCGGTGGCCCGGACCCGCGGCGAGGTGCTCACCTACGGCGATGTCCTGATCAACGCCGTGTTCCACAGCAGCAGTGGCGGCGCCACCGAGAACAGCGGCGAGATGTGGACCCGGCAGCTTCCCTACCTGGTGAGCGTGCCCGATTTCGACCACCGCAGCCCGGTTCGGCAGTGGGAGCAGCGCTACGAGCCCGAGCAGCTGCGCCAGGCCTTTCCCGAGACCGGTGGCGTGCGGGGGATCGAGGTGCTAGCCAAATCCAGCACCGGCCGTATCCGCCGGGCCCGGATCATCGGCCCGTCCGGCGCTCTCGAGCTCAGTGGTCCGGAGCTGCGCCAGCGGCTCGGTCTACGCAGCACGATGGCCAGCTTCCAGTTCCTCCCAACCGCTGCGCCGGTTGTGGGGTTGCCGCTGTTGAACCCAGCCGCTGCGGCGTCGATTCAGGGGGCCGTGGGGGCGGCCGGCCGCGAAGACAGCCCGCCGTCCGTCGCGGCCCCAAGCCTGCTGGTGAGTGGCCGGGGCTTCGGCCATGGCGTTGGCATGAGCCAGTGGGGTGCCTACGGTCTTGCTCTCAAGGGCCAGGGGCACCGCCAGATCCTCAGCCACTACTACCCCGGAGCCCGCCTGACCACCTGGCCTCTCCGCTGACCGTCGCCGCCGTGTCCAACGGGCCCACGCTCCTGCCGCTCGGGGATGGTGCCGCTGTGGCCGAAGCGGTGGTGGAACGGATCCTGCTCGATCGTCGGCGGCACCCCGATCGGCCCCTGGGCCTGGCCACGGGCCGAACCATGGAACCGGTGTACCGGAGGCTGGCGGCCCGGATGGCGGACCTTCCAGCCTCCGAGGCGGAGTGCCTGCGCCAGGGCTGGAGCAGTTTCAATCTCGATGCCTATGTGGGCCTGCCCGCAGCTGATCCGCGTTCCTTCGCGGCCGAGATGGAACGGCAGCTCGTGCGGCCGCTGGGTGTCGATCCCCACCGGGTGCGGCTCCCCGATGGCATGGCGGCTGATCCCGAGGCGGAGGCGTGCCGTTATGCGGAGGCTGTGGCGACCGCGGGCGGCATCGGTCTGCAGTTGCTGGGGCTGGGGCTGAACGGCCACGTGGGTTTCAATGAGCCCCCCTGTCTCGCCACGGCCCCCTGCCGCGTCGTCGTGCTTTCCGAGACCACCCGGCGTCAGAACGCCGGGGCCTTCGGCGGCGATCCTTCGGCGGTGCCGGCTCGGGCGATCACACTCGGTCTGCGGGATATCCTGGCGGCCCGCAGCCTGCTGCTGGTGGTGACGGGCGCCGCCAAGGCCCCCATCCTGAAGCGCCTGCTGCAGGGTGATCCACCCAGCCCCGAACTGCCGGCCAGCTGGCTGCGGCTTCACCACGATGTGACGGTGCTGACGGATCGAGCGGCGCTGGGATAAAGACGTGCGCCTCGGTGGCCGTGGTGACGACGGAGCGAATCAGCCAGGAATGCTGATGCACCCCCAGCTTCACCTTCATCAGGTCACAAAGATCCTCTGGTCCGGTCTGAACCTCTCCCGAAGGTGGCGGCAGGCCAGGATTGTGCATTCTGCGGCGATCCTGTCGGGGATCAGGCGATGCCGGAGGAGCGGAGCATGGCAGGCACCTTGACCAGAGCCTCCTGCTGGCCCCAGGGAGATGGGGCTCGCACAGGGCGAACAGGCACCCACAGAATCACCGCTTGCATCTCCGCAAGGAACTTTTCTCCTTGTGTATAACAGATCCACCCTCCCGAGCAAGCTGCAATGCAGCCAGCGCTCGCTCTGCACCGCCTAGCTTCAACGGCATTTGAATAGATTTATCAGGCCTCGACAGCATATCGAATGGGGCAAGAAGTGTATAGAGGATCCCGTTCGATCCCGCAGCATTCCCGCCCCCCCCCTGGGAGACTGTATTTCCGCCGCCTTCGGCGATTAAGCTGGTATTGATGTTTGTGAAGTCATTGGCGGCAAGTTTGCCATTTCTATTGTCAATGACGACCCAGTGATTCCCGCTTAACCTATATGTAGCCTGATTTGTTTCCATGGACTGGTTGTGCCTGGCGACGGCATGAGCAAGTTCGTTGTGGTCGTGCCAGCTCCCTCTTGCGTATTGACCAGTCCAGCACTCACCCTGATCGCCGCGTCCACTTGGCCGGATCCCCAGGGCCCAGGCATAGGCAAGGTTGATCCATGGATCGCGGCATGGTTGCAGGACCCAAGACTCCCTGGGTCCCTCCTGGTCTCGGAGAGTCCGGGTTTTGATGCAAGGCAGTATTGCTGAAGGATTGAGCATAAACAGAAGAATAGACCTGCGCCAACATCATAATTGTTGCGGAAAGGCTAATCTTTGCAACAGAGTTGAGGCTGAAATCCGATGCTGATCGTCGCCAGTCACTTTTCGGATCAATTCTATCAAGTTGTCCTTGAGCACAGAAATAATTGCCTTGTGCCGTCTACTGTGCCGAGCCACGGATCAGGGCGCGCACACTCAATTCTGCAGACGGGTCCTGATATCTCGACCTGATCGGCCTGTGAACCTGAGAGCCGAAATCGTGCCAGAACTCGAAGCCCTCCCGCGCAGGAACCAGAGAAGCCAGGCACAAAGGATAAAGAATGCAACCACACGAGACGGGATTGGGATACGTCAGCAATTCCGTAAGAACACCCCCTCACCCCATCACCGCCTCCATCAACGCCTCATCCGCCTCCAAATTCGCCGTGACGCTGCGGACGTCATCGAGCTCCTCGAGCACATCGAGCATGCGCAGGCAGCTGCGCAGCAGCTCGGGGTCCTCCAGGCGGCAGGCGGTGGAGGCGATCCAGCGGTGCTCCCACTCGCTCACGGCCAGCCCCTGGCGGCGGAGGCCGTCCTGCAGGGCCTCCAGATCGGCGAAAGCCCCCGTCACCTCGGCGCCGGAGTCATCGAGGCTGTAGCCGACCACCGCTGGGCCTCCCTCCTCCTCGAGGGCCAGTAGCCGCTCCAGCAACCCCTCCTCATCGAGGTCCTCCAGCGCCAGGCGCACCACCGAGCACTGGTCGAACAGGTAGGCGACGCAGCCGCTTTCGCCGAGATTGCCGCCGTTCTTGCCGAAGGCCAGCCGCAGGTCGGCCGCGGTGCGGTTGCGGTTGTCGGTGAACGCCTCCACCAGCACGGCTACGCCGCCGGGCCCATAGCCCTCGTAACGGACCGCCTCGAACTGGTCCCCCGGGCCGCCGGCCTGCCCCGAGCCCTTGGCGATCGCCCGCTCGATGTTGTTGTTGGGCACCCCGGCCGCCCGGGCCTTCTCGATCGCGGTGCGCAGCTGGAAGTTCCCGGCCGGATCGGCGCCGGCCCGTGCCGCCACGGTGATCTCGCGGCCGAGGCGGGTGAACACCGCCCCCCGCTTGGCGTCCACCACGGCTTTGGTGCGCTTGATCTGGGCCCATTTGCTGTGGCCGGCCATCGGCTGCGGTCGTGCGTCGGAGGAAGGAGGGCCCGGACGGCGCTCAGCCCGCCGCCTCGAAGACCAGCTTCGGCTGCAGGCCGCCGGCACCGTCTGCCCGGGCGATGCCCGCCAATCTGCCATCCGGGCCGATCACCGCCACGGCCCCGTTTTGCGGGTGATCGGCGGCGCTCTCCAGGCGGCGGCCGCAGCGCCAGTCGAGCGCCTGGGGCGGCGACATCTGGTGCCGGGGCAGATGGGACAGGGCCGTGAGCGGATCCAGCAGCGGCGGTGGGGGGGAGGCCTCGAGGTCCTCCAGGGCCACGGCGCCCTGGAGGCCGAAGCCGAGGGCCCGGGTCCGGCGCAGGCTGGCCAGCGCCCCGCCGCAGCCGAGCCGCTCCCCCAGGTCGCGGGCCAGGGAGCGGATGTAGGTGCCGGCCGAGCAGCCCACCAGCAGTTCCAGCCGACTCTGTTCCGGGTCCCATTCGAGCAGCTCGAGCCGGTGGATGCTCACCGGCCGGGGTGCCAGGTCGAGCTCTTCGCCCCGCCGGCTGCGCACATGGGCCCGCTCGCCATCCACATGCACCGCCGACACCTGGGGGGGGCGCTGCAGAATCGGCCCGCGGAATCCCGCCAGCGCCTGCTCCAGGACGGTGGTCTCGAGAGGCGGCACCGGGGCGGTGGTCAGCACCTCTCCCTGCAGGTCGTCGCTGCGGGTGGTGATCCCGAGCTGCACCGTTCCCCGGTACTCCTTCTCGCCCTGGAGGTAGGGCAGCAGGCGGGTAGCGGGCCCCACGGCGATCGGCAGCACGCCCGTGACCGCCGGATCGAGCGTGCCGCCGTGGCCGACCCGGCGGATGCCGAAAGCCCGCCGGACGCGTCCCACGCAGCTGTGGGACGTGAGACCGTCGGGCTTGTCGAGAACCAGGAACCCGCAGAGGGAGGGATCCAGGGTCAGGCGGTGGCGATGTTGATGCGCTTGCGGTTGCGCAGGCCGCGCTTGATGCTGTCGAAGCTCACCACACCGTCGACCAGGGCGAAGAGGGTGTCGTCGGAACCACGACCCACGTTGATGCCTGGCAGCACCGAGGTGCCCCGCTGACGGATCAGGATCGAGCCGGCGCTCACGCTCTCACCGCCATAGGCCTTGACACCCAGGCGCTTGGCGTTGGAATCGCGGCCGTTGCGGGTGGAACCTGTGCCTTTCTTGTGGGCCATGGGAAGGAAGAGTGGGAACGAAGGAGGAGAGGAAAGGGGGAGGAGGAACGGGCCGATCAGGCGATCGCCTTGCCGCCGACGCTGATCGACTGGACCAGCACCCGGGTGAGCTCCTGACGATGTCCGTTCTTGCGGCGTGTCTTTTTCTTGGGACGCATCTTGTACACCAACACCTTGGGACCGCGGCGGTGGGCAAGCACCTTCAGCTCCACTTTGGCCCCGTCCACGTAGGGGCGGCCGAGGGTGGTGCCGTTGGCGCCGTTCACCAGCAGGACGCTCTCGAGGGTGATGGTGCTGCCCTCCTCGGCGGCCAGGCGATCCAGATCGACGTAGCGATCGGGCTGAAGCCAGAACTGCTGGCCGGAGGCCTCGACGATCGCGTAGGGCCCGGGGCCCGCGGAGGTGGTGGTGTCGCTCATGGGAAGGGGGGCATGGCCAGGCTGACGCAGACTTCTCGGCTCAGAGCAGGCCGCAGGTTCGCGCCATTGAGCCTGGGCTCACGGCAATCGAAAGACAAACAAAGACTTTGACGTCCAGGCCCGCCTTTCGTCAACATTCAGGCAGTTCGCGGCGGCCTGCTCTTCTGTCGATGCCCGAGCCGGCCCTCACGATCGCCAGCTTCCTCCTTGATCCCTCCCTGACCCAGGCCTGCACCCAGTGGCTCCGTGGCGGCCGCTATCACCTCGTGGCCATCGATCCCTCCCGCGACCCCCTGGCCGTGCTGGAAGAAGGACGCGACGCGTTCGACGCCGTGCTGCTGCAGCAGGGGGTGACGGCGGCGGCAACGCTTCAGGTCCTGGCGGAGCGGGGTCTGTTGCTGCCGGCGGTGGTGATCGGTGCCGTCACCGGTCGGGTGGAGTACCACGATGCGGAGGTGCACCTGCCGGCCGACCAGCTGGAGCAGCTCAGCTACAGCCTTGATGCCGCGGTGACGCGCTTTCTGCGCCGTGGGCGGATCTCTGCCGGCCAGCACTCCCAGGGCCCCGGAGACAGCGCCGGCGACGGCTGGAAGCTGGACAACCGGCTCAAGGGCCGGCTGGGGTACCTGGGTGTGTACTACAAACGGGATCCCTCCCGCTTCCTGCGCAACCTGCCTGAATCCGACCGGGAGGATCTCCTGCGTTCCCTCACCCGCACCTACCGCGATCTGCTGGTCAGCTACTTCCGCGACCCTGCGGCTGCGAACCAGGCGCTGGAAAGTTTCGTGAACACGGCGTTCTTCAGTGATCTTCCGATCACGAAAACTGTTGAGATTCACATGAATCTGATTGAAAGTTTCTGGAAGCAACTCAAGCTGGAGGGTCACAAGAATGATTTTCTCCAGGACTATCGCCTGGCGCTGCTCGATGTGATGGCCCATCTCTGCGAGATGTACCGCCGCTCCGTCCCCCCGGATGCTCCCCTCGGCTCCCCTGCAGACCTTTCCCCCTCTTCGCATGCCGCCCCGGAGGCTCCCTGACCATGACCCCTCGCAAGACCTACATCCTCAAGCTCTACGTGGCGGGCAATACGCCCAACTCGATGCGTGCGCTCAAGACCCTGCGCAACATCCTGGAAACGGAGTTCCGCGGTGTCTATGCCCTGAAGGTGATCGACGTGCTCAAGAACCCTCAGCTGGCGGAGGAGGACAAGATTCTGGCCACCCCCACCTTGGCCAAGATCCTGCCGCCGCCGGTGCGTCGCATCATTGGTGATCTGTCCGATCGGGAGCGGGTGTTGATCGGCCTGGATCTTCTCTACGACGAGCTCAGCGAGGAGGGTTTCGACTTCGATGAAGCTCCCCCTGGGGAAGACCCTGATCCCGGGGAAGGGGACGAGACCCCCTGATCCGCCCTGCGCCCTTCCCTTTTCCCTCTTCCCTCCACTTTCCGGACCCTCTTTCGATGCAGGACCCCAGCCTCCCGATCAGCCCCGGCGGTTCGCCGCTGATGCAGGTGCAGAAGCTGCCGACCGGCATCGAAGGCTTCGATGACATCTGCCACGGGGGCTTGCCGATCGGCCGCTCCACTCTGATCAGCGGCACCTCCGGTACCGGCAAGACCGTGTTCTCGCTGAACTTTCTCTACAACGGCATCCGCCAGTTTAACGAGGCCGGCATCTTCGTCACCTTCGAGGAGTCCCCTCTCGACATCCTGCGCAATGCCTCCAGCTTCGGTTGGAACCTGCAGGAGATGGTGGAGCAGGACAAGCTGTTCATCCTCGATGCCTCGCCCGATCCGGAAGGCCAGGACGTTGCCGGCAGCTTCGACCTCTCCGGCCTGATCGAGCGCATCAACTACGCCATCCGCAAGTACAAGGCCCACCGGGTGGCGATCGATTCGATCACGGCGGTGTTTCAGCAGTACGACGCCGTGTCGGTGGTGCGCCGCGAGATCTTCCGCCTGATCGCCCGGCTCAAGGAGATCGGTGTCACCACCTTGATGACCACCGAGCGCATCGACGAGTACGGCCCGATCGCCCGCTACGGGGTGGAGGAGTTCGTCTCCGACAACGTGGTGATCCTGCGCAACGTGCTGGAGGGCGAACGGCGCCGCCGCACCGTGGAGATCCTCAAGCTGCGGGGCACCACCCACATGAAGGGCGAGTTCCCCTTCACCATGGGCAGCCACGGTGTCAGCATCTTCCCGCTCGGGGCGATGCGGCTCACCCAGCGCTCATCGAACGTGCGGCTCAGCTCCGGTGTGCCCCGGCTCGACGAGATGTGCGGCGGCGGCTTCTTCAAGGATTCGATCATCCTCGCCACCGGTGCCACCGGCACCGGCAAGACGCTGCTTGTGTCCAAGTTCATCGAGGATGCCTGCCGCAGCGGCGAGCGCGCCATCCTGTTCGCCTATGAGGAGTCGCGGGCGCAGTTGCTGCGTAACGCCACCAGCTGGGGCATCGATTTCGAGCAGATGGAACAGGATGGTCTGCTGAAGATCATCTGCGCCTATCCCGAGTCCACCGGACTCGAGGATCACCTGCAGATCATCAAGACGGAGATCAGCCAGTTCAAGCCCTCCCGCATGGCGATCGACTCCCTCTCCGCCCTGGCCCGGGGAGTGAGCCACAACGCCTTCCGCCAGTTCGTGATTGGCGTGACGGGCTATGCCAAGCAGGAGGAGATTGCCGGCTTCTTCACGAACACCTCCGAGGAGTTCATGGGCAGCCACTCGATCACCGACTCCCACATCTCCACCATCACCGATACGATCCTGCTGCTGCAGTACGTGGAGATCCGTGGCGAGATGGCGCGGGCGCTGAACGTGTTCAAGATGCGCGGCTCCTGGCACGATAAGGGCATCCGCGAGTTCGTGATCACCAGCAACGGGCCGGAGATCAAGGATTCCTTCTCCAACTTCGAGCGCATCATCAGCGGTGTACCCCACCGCGTCACTACCGATGAGCGCAGCGAACTCTCGCGGATCGTGCGGGGCGTGGAAGGGGAGTGAGGCGGGGGATCAGCGGCTGATCCCTTCGCGCTCGTAGGTGCGGCGTTCGCTCTGAAGCTGCAGTTCGTCGCCGTCGGATTGCTCCAGGGGCAGGTCGAACCAGAAGGTTGTGCCCACCCCGGCTTCGCTGGCCATGCGTGCCTGGGTGCCGTGCTTGTCGAGGATGCCGCGCACGATCGAGAGCCCCAGGCCGGTACCGGCCTCGGTATGCACAGCGTTCTCCACCCGGTAGAAGCGCTCGAAGATGCGCTCCTGGTCGGAAGGGGAGATGCCGCAGCCGGTGTCGGCGATCTCGATCCGCAGGCGGGGCAGGGGGGAGGTGAGGGCGCAGGTGGGGTTGTCGCCGGGGGCGGTGCCGGGCTCCAGTCGGCAGGAGTCGGGCCAGGGATAGGCCCGCAGCCTCACCATCCCCCCGGGCTTGGTGAACTTCAGGGCATTGCCCACCAGGTTGTCGAAGACCTGGAGCAGCAGATCCCAGTTGCCCAGCACCCGGGGCAGGGTGGGATCGGCCTCCAGCGCCAGGGTGACCCCCCGGTCGTCGGCGTTGAGACGGTAGGTGCGCAGGGTCTGCTCGATCGCCGGCGCCACCTCGAGAGGCTCCAGCTGCCACACCCGGTCGGATTCGAGTCGGGAGAGATCGAGCACGTCGTTCACCAGGCGGGTGAGCCGGTCGGTTTCGGCGTTGGCGATGCCCAGAAACTCCTGCTTCTCCTGCTCGCTCAACTGGTCGCCGAGATCGTGCAGGGTTTCGACGTAGCTCTTGATGTTGAACAGCGGCGTGCGCAGTTCATGGGAGACGTTGCTGATGAACCGGCTCTGGGCCGCATTGAGCTCCACCTCCCTGGTGAGGTCCTGGATCGTCATGGCGATGCCCTTGAGGGTTTCGCCGCTGGCATCCCGCACCGACTGCAGCACGATGCGCAGGGTGCGGGCCGGCTCCCCCACGCTGCAGCGCACGTCGGTGCTGTCCTTGTCGCTGCGCACCAGGCTGGCCAGTGGACTGTGCAGTTCCATCGCCAGCCGGTCGGGGAGTTCGTCCTCCAGGTCGCTGCCCTCGAGCTTGCGGCCCTCCCAGCGGAACAGCCGCCGGGCGGTGGGGTTGGCCAGCACGATCCGGCCCTCCTCGTCGAGCAGCACCGCCCCATCGGCCATGGTGGCGATCAAGGACTGCTGCTTCCCCTGCTCGGCCCGCAGCTCCTCGATGTTGGCGGCCTTGTAGGCCTCCAACTGCGAGGCCATGGTGTTGAAGCCCTGCAGCAGCTCCCCCAGTTCGCCGCCTACCGGCAGGGCGATGCGGGCGGCGAAGTCGCCGCCGGCGATCGAGCGCACCCCCCGCAGCAGCTCCTTCACCGGCCGGGTGATCGTGAGGGCGTTGAACACCGACCCCAGGATCACCAGCACCCAGATCGAGATGAACACGGCCACTGTCACCTCTCGGGTGAGGGCGGCGCTGGCCAGCAGGGTTTCGTTGGGGTTGATCCCGAGGGCCACCACCCCCAGGTAGCGGTCGTCGGCCACCATCGGCACGAATACATCGGTGACCTGCCCGTCGGGGGTGAGGTGCTGGCGGATCAGGGGGTTGTCGGGGCGGCGCTGCAGATCGGCGGGCAGCTCCAGGCGGCGGCTGAGCAGTTCCTCCCCGGGACCGCCGGTGCTGCCGTTGCCCATCGGAATGCCGAGGTAGATCACGCCCTTGGCATCGGCGAACACGATGTAGCGGAGGCTGCGGCTCGAGCGCCAGAACCGTTCGGCCACCGCCGCCAGCTCCCGGTCGTTGCCCTGAGCCACCAGGGGTGTGACGTTGGCGGACAGCAGCAGGCCGAGGTCGCGCGCGTAGCGGGTGTCGCTCATGCGGGCGTCCCGCTGGATGCCGTTCAGGGCGAAGAAGGTGATGCCCGTCATCAGCAGGCTCACCACCAGGGTGGCCACTGCCAGCAGCTTGGTCTGCAGGCTGAACTCGGCCCACCAGTGCGCCAGGCGACGCTGCCAGTCGGCGGCGGCGGCGCCGGCGGCTGCCGCCGCCCCCGGGAGGGGCAGGGCGGGGGGGGAGCTGTCCGTCATCGGGTGCGCACCTGGTGGCCGATGTCACGGCGCAGGGTCATGCCGTCGAAGCGCATCTGCTCCAGACCGCGGTAGGCCCGCTCAAAGGCGGTGTCGAAATCGTCCGCCTGGGCCACCACCGCCAGCACCCGGCCGCCGGCCGTCACGCAGCGGCCGTCCTCGCCGAGGCGGGTGCCGGCATGGAAGAGCTGCAGGCTGTCGCCGGTGGCGAGATCGCCTTCGATCACGTCGCCCCGACGGATCTCGCCGGGGTAGCCCTCGGCCGCCGCGATCACGCAGGCACTGCAGCCTGCGGCGATTGAAAGGGGCGGGGCCGTGTCCAGGCGCCCCTTGGCGCAGGCCAGCAGAACTGTTGCCAGCTCTGGGCCCAGAAGCGGCATCAGGGTCTCGCACTCCGGATCGCCGAAGCGACAGTTGAATTCGATCACGCTCGGGCCGGTGGCGGTGAGCATCAGGCCGGCGTAGATCACGCCGCGGTAGTCGATGCCCCGGGCCTGCAAGGCCGCGAGGGTGGGTTTCAGCACCTGAATCCGCACCGTCTCCAGCCCGGCCGCATCCAGCAGGGGTGCCGGGGCGTAGGCGCCCATCCCGCCGGTGTTGGGGCCCGTGTCGCCCTCGCCGATGCGCTTGTGATCCTGGGCAGGGGGCAGCAGCACCATGCGCTGGCCGTCGGTGAGGGCGAACACAGAAACCTCCGGGCCCTCGGTGCGCTCCTCCAGCACCAACGCCGCCCCCTGGCTCTCCCCGAAGCGGCCGGAGAAGATCTCCTCGATCGCAGAACGCGCCTCGGCCATGGTCTCGGCCACGGTCACGCCCTTACCGGCGGCCAGGCCGTCGGCCTTCACGACCAGGGGGCGACCCTGGGCCTCAAGCGCCGCCAGGGCCTGCTCCATGGTGGTGGCGGGCCAGAAATCGGCTGTGGGGATGCCGGCCTCGTGCATCAGCGTCTTGGCCCACTGTTTGCTGGCCTCGAGCCGGGCACCGTCGGCACCGGGGCCGAAGACCGGCAGCCCGGCGGCCCGCAGCCGGTCGGCCAGGCCGGCGGCCAGGGGTGCCTCCGGCCCCACCACCACCAGATCCACCTCCCGGCCCCGGCACGCCTCGAGCAGGCCCTCGCTGTCGCTCTCGCCAATCGCCAGGGGCTCACAGCCCGTCAGAGCTGCCGTGCCGCCGTTTCCCGGCGCCACCCATACCCGCTCCACCCCTGGGCAGCGAGCCAGGGCCCAGGCCAGGCTGTTCTCCCGGCCGCCGCAGCCAACCACCAGGACCCTCCGGGGGCCGGGGGCCGTGGCGGGTTCAGTGGCGGAGGCGGTCATGGGCGCAGGGGCGAAGGGGCGCTGGACGGGAGCGCCGGTAGGTTGTCGCGGAGCTCCGGGTGCCGCCATTGTCCTTGACAGCGGGCCGCTCCGACGGGCCGTCCCCCTCCCACCCGCGCGATTCCGCGAGCGCCAGTCTGTGAAGGTCTCCCTACCCGCCGCTGCGCGCCGCCATCCGGGGGGATTCCGCCGCTGGCGCTCCAGCGCGGCCCTGCTGGGGCCGGTGTTGGCGGGTGTGCTGGCCGTGTGCGCCGCCCCGGCGCTTCCGGCGGACCCGCCCCAGGCGGCAGCCCCTGGCCCCGCCCTGCTGCCGGCGGTGCCGGGGGCCCCTCCCGGCGCGCCACTGCCCCTCGATGACGCCGCCTTCGCCGCCGCGCTGGAGGGGGGCGATCTCGATCGCCTCTACGCCCTCTGCCGCCAGACCGTGGCCGAGGACCGGCGCGATCGGCTGCGCCAGCTCCAGGCGCGGCTGCTGGTGATCCATCCGGCTCCCCAGCCTCTTGCGGTGGTGCTCGCCAATGCCGAAGCCCTGCTCGGCTGTCTGGCGCCGGAGGCCGCGCTCACGGTTCTGGATCGTATCGGCCCCGCCCCTGGCCCGGACCGGATCCAGTGGCTGGTGGTGCAGTGGCGGGCCGCCAGCGCCGGCCTCGATCACCGCCGCGCCTCCCTGGCGCTCGAGCGTCTGGCCGTGGCTCTGGGGACGGGCAGCAGTCTCGATGCGGTGGCCCTGCCGATGCGGCGGCGCGAGGACGGCACCGTGCCCACCCGGGCGGCCCTCGACGAGCTGGCGGAACATCTGGCGGCTCGTGGCCTGACCTGGCAGGCGGCCCAGCTGCTGCTCTCCTCCCGCCGCCCCGGAATGGCGGGGGCCGAGCGGCTCCGACTTGCCGCCGGCTGGGGCTCCGAGCTTTCCCTGGAACAGCGGGAGGACCTGCTGGAGCAGGCCCTCGATCAGGCGGCGGCCCTCGGCGCCTGGGGGCTGGTCAACGATCTGCTCGATGACCAGATGGGCCTGCCGGTGGCCCGGGCCCGGGAACGCCGCCTCAGGCTGGCCCCCCGCCTCGATGACGCCTACGGCGAATGGCTGTTGCGCCAGGGGGACCCGGCCTCTGCCGCCCGGGCTCGTGAGCTGGAAGGGCGCCTGCGTTCGCCCCGCTCCCCGGGCGGCCACGCCGCCGGACTGCCCGAACCCCCCCCCACCCCGTCCTCCGTCCCTTCGCCCGCCCCCCGGCCATGACCCTTCCCTTCCTCGGACCGCTGCTGCACGAAGGCAAGGCCAAGCGGGTCTATGCCACCGACCATCCCGATCGGGTGGCGGTGGAGTTCAAGGACGACGCCACCGCCTTCAACGCCCAGAAGCGGGCCTCCCTTGCCGGCAAGGGCGAGATGAACTGCCGCATCTCGGCCCTCGTGTTTGAGCGTCTGGCGGCCCGTGGGATTCCCACCCATTACCTGGGGGTGGAGGGGGAGAACTGGATGGTGGTGCGGCCGGTGAAGATCGTGCCGGTGGAGGTGGTGGTGCGCAACATCGCCGCAGGCTCGCTTTGTCGTCAGCTCCCGATCGAGGCCGGCACCCGTCTCGATCCGCCGCTGCTCGACCTCTACTACAAGGACGATGCCCTGGGCGACCCCCTGCTCACCGAGGCAAGGCTCGAGCGCCTCGGGCTGCTGACGCCGCCCCAGCGCCAGCGTCTGGGGGAGCTGGCCCTCACGATCAATGCCGAACTGTGCGCCCTGTTCGCCGAAGCGGATCTCGAACTGGTGGATTTCAAGGTGGAACTGGGCTTCACCGGCGACGACGAGCTGGTGCTCGCCGATGAGATCAGCCCGGACACCTGCCGTCTCTGGGATCGCCGGGTCAGCGACGCCAGCGATCGCATCCTCGACAAGGACCGCTTCCGTCAGGACCTGGGCGGTGTGGTGGAGGCCTACGGGGAGGTCCTCAAACGGGTCCAGGGGGTCTGTCCGGAACCACGGGTCTACCGGTAACGTCAGCCGGATTCGCGGCGCCGCCGCTCAGCTGACGAGATTCCATGGCCGGCGCTCGCCGCAGGACGCCCCATTCCAGCTCCCGCACCCCCCTGGGTGCGGCGGCAGCGCTGCCGCTGATGGGGGCGTTCCTTCTGGCCTCCGGCGAGGCGAAGGCCGAGGATCGCCCTGTTCTGGCGGTGACGTCACCGCCACCGGTGGAGCAGGCCTTGGACGAACGTCCTGAGGCCGCGGCCGTGGACACCGCCGCTTTTGAGGGCGCGGCCGGCTCGTTCCCCGGGCTGATCGCCCAGGCCTCGCCGGCCCCAGTGGAGACCACGCCCGCATCGGCCCCAGCCCCGGCAGAGTCCGCCGCACCCGCCGCTGAGGCGGCGCCGCCCGCGGCCGAGCCGCCGGCGGCGGAGGCCACACCCCCTGCCACCGGTGACGCCCCCGATCCCTTCAGCGCCCCCGGCGGCCCCCAGGTGGCGCCCGCCACCCCTTCCCCCGAGGGTGCTCCAGCTCCAGGCTCGACCGCGGCACCACCGCCGGCCGCCAACGAGCCGCGCGTGCGCATCAGCGAGGTGGTGGTTGAGGGGCTCGACGGCCACCCCGAGAAGGAGCGACTGGAACTGGCGGCCTACGCCGCCATGAAGGTCACTCCCGGCGGGGAGACCACCCGCAGCGAGCTGCGCAACGACCTCACCGCCGTCTACGCCACGGGCTGGTTCTCCGACGTCCGCATCCAGCCCGTTGACGGGCCTCTGGGTGTCCGGTTGAAGGTGCAGGTGGTGCCCAATCCTGTTCTCACCAAGATCAGCCTCGACCCGCCCGACGCCAAGGTTCCTCCGGAGGTGGTCCAGGACACCTTCGCCGGTGACTACGGCCGCACCCTCAATCTCAACACCCTGCAGACCCGTCTGCAGGAACTGCAGAAGTGGTATGCCGACCAGGGGTACTCCCTGGCCCGGGTCACCGGTCCCAACCGGGTCAGTCCGGAGGGCGACGTGCTGGTGTCGGTGCGTCAGGGCACCGTGGAGGGGGTGGAGGTGCAGTTTCTGAACAAGGAGGGCTCCGCCACCAATGACAAGGGCCAGCCGATCCGCGGCAAGACGCGCTCCTGGGTGATCACCCGCGAGATCTCCCTCAAGTCCGGCCAGATCTTCAACCGCCGCAACCTTGAAGAAGACCTCAAGCGTCTCTACGGCACCGGCCTGTTCAGCGATGTCAAGGTCACGCTGCGGCCTGAACCTGCCGATCCGGGCAAGGTGACGATCGTGCTCGGGATCGTCGAGCAGTCCACAGGCTCCCTCTCCGGTGGCCTGGGCTACAGCCAGAGCCAGGGTGTGTTCGGCCAGGTGCAGGTTCAGGACAGCAACCTGCTCGGCCGTGCCTGGGACCTGGCCACCAGCTTCACCTATGGCCAGTTCGGCGGCCTGGCGGACATCACCTTCACGGACCCCTGGATCAAGGGCGATCCCTTCCGCACCGCCTTCCGCTTCAAGGCCTTCATCAGCCGTGATGTTCCCCAGATCTTCCAGAGCCAGGACAACGGCAACATCTATACGGCGTCGGATTTCTATGAAGCACCGGGCACCAGCGTTGCCTACAACATCAACAACAACGACAATCCCCTGAACCGGAGTTTCGGCTCCGTTGAGGAGGCTCAGAACAGAGACGACAACCTCAGCTGGTTTGACTACACCGGCAACTCGGTGGTGATCCAGCGTATCGGCGGCAACATCCAGTTCGTTCGTCCTCTGAATGGCGGCAATCCCTTCAAGCGAGCCCCCTGGAGCGTGGTGGTGGGCCTGAGTGCCCAGCAGGTGACGCCGATGGACTTTTCTGGGGATTCCCAGCTCTACGGCGTTGCCACCAACAACTTCAGTAGCAACGGCAGCGAGATCCCGAACGATTCGATCATCTGCCTGGCCTACAACTGCGCTACTAACAACCAGCTGCTCGGGTTGCGGATTGCCGCCACCATGAACACCCTCGACGACCCACGCAATCCCACCCGCGGCAATTTCCTCAGTCTGGGTACCGAGCAGTTCATCTCTGTCGGGCCCGATTCCCCCACGTTCAACCGGCTCCGCGGCAGCTTCAGCCACTACATCCCAGTGCGCTGGTTGAAGTTCTACAAGGGTTGCCGGCCCAAACCCGGTGAAACCGACGACTGCAAGCAGGCCCTCGCCTTCCAGGTGGCGGCCGGTACCAACATCGGTTCGCTGCCTCCCTACGAAGCTTTCTGTGTGGGTGGCGGCAACTCTGTGCGCGGCTTTTACGACTGCGACCTGGGCGTGGGCCGTAGCTTCGGAGAAGCCACGATCGAATACCGCTTCCCCCTGTTCAGCATCGTCAGTGGTGAGCTCTTCCTCGACGGCGGCACCACCTTCGGTTCCCAGAAGAATGTGCCGGGCAACCCCGGTGAGCTGCTCAACAAGCCCGGCGATGGCTTCTCGGTGGGCACCGGCCTGATCGTCACCACCCCCGTCGGGCCTCTGCGTCTGGAGGTGGCCAGCCGTGATTTCAGCGGCGACTGGCGTTTCAACCTCGGCGTGGGCTGGAAGTTCTAGTGAGCATCTGGCCCTCCGACTACAGCCGGGCCTGGACCCTTGCCGCCGCCGTGGAGCGCCGGGGTGTGGGCCTGCACAGCGGTGCTCAATCCCTGGTGCGACTGGCCCCCTCCGACCAGCCGGGTTACCGGGTGGGTTTCCTTGACGATCCCAGCCGCCCCCCGCTGCGGCTGGCCCCCGATCAGGTGAGGGATACGCGTCTTTGCACAGCGTTGCAGTTGGGGGAGCGGCGGCTGGCCACGGTGGAACACTTGCTGGCGGCCCTCGCCGGCACCGGCGTAAGCCACGCCGTTCTGTGGGTGCAGGGTGACGAGATCCCGCTGCTGGATGGTTCGGCCCAGCCCTGGGTGGAGGCGATCGCAGAGGCTGGACTGGCGGACCTGGGTCCCCGCACGCTGCCCGGCCTGGGCGACGACCAGCCCCTGATCGAGCGTCGGGGCGAGGGCTTCGTGATGGCCCTGCCGGCGCCAGCGCCCCAGTTGGCCGCCGCCATCGAGTTCCCTCACCTCGCCATCGGGCGCCAGCTGTATTCGCTCACGCTCACCCCGGAGCGATTCGTGGCCGAGATCGCCCCGGCCCGCACCTTCGGTTTCCGCGACCAGGTGGAGCAGCTGCGGGCCGCCGGCCTGATCCGCGGCGGGGCCCTGGAGAACGCCCTGGTCTGCGACGGCGACGGCTGGCTCAACCCGCCGCTGCGCTTCGCCGACGAACCGGTGCGCCATAAGCTTCTGGACCTGCTGGGGGACCTCGCCCTGGTGGGTCTTCCCTGCGCCCAGGTGTTCGCCTATCGCGGCTCCCATGGGCTGCACACCGCTCTGGCGGCTCGTCTCGCCGAGCGTCTCCCCGCCGCCAGCGCTCCTGCCGTCCTGTCCCTCTGAGCCCTTGACCGCCTCCCCTACCTCCCCACCGGCCCCCGCACCCCCCGCCGTCGAGCCGGCGGTCCTGGCGAGCGAACAGATCCTTGGCCTGCTGCCCCATCGCTATCCCTTCGCCCTGGTGGACCGGGTCGTGCAGTACGTGCCTGGTGAGATGGCCGTTGCGATCAAGAACGTCACCTTCAATGAACCACAGTTCCAGGGCCATTTCCCTGGTCGGCCCCTGATGCCAGGAGTGCTGATCGTGGAGGCCATGGCCCAGGTGGGCGGGCTGATCGTCACCCAGATGCCTGAGCTGCCCAAGGGCCTGTTCGTGTTCGCCGGTATCGACGGCGTGCGCTTCCGCCGTCCGGTGGTGCCCGGCGACCAGCTGCGCATCACCTGCCATCTGCTGAGCCTGAAGCGCCAACGCTTCGGCAAGGTGAAGGGCGAGGTCACCGTCGATGGGCAGCTGGTCTGTTCCGGCGAACTGATGTTCTCCCTGGTGGACTGAGCCGATGTCCAGCGCAGCCATGGCCACCTCGGTGCATCCCACGGCCGTGGTCGATCCGCGGGCGCGGCTCGGCAGCGGTGTTGAGATCGGACCCTTCGCTGTGATTGGGCCGGATGTGGAGCTCGGCGACGGCTGCCGCATCGGTCCCCATGCCGTGATAGACGGTCGGGTGCGGATGGGCCGGGGCAACCGTGTGTTCCCGGGGGCCTGCATCGGCCTCGAACCGCAGGATCTCAAGTACGACGGCGCTCCCACCGAAGTGGTGCTGGGCGATGACAACACCATCCGTGAGTGCGTCACGATCAACCGCGCCACCCACGAGGGCGAGCAGACGCGGCTGGGCAATGGCAATCTGCTGATGGCCTACAGCCATCTCGGCCACAACTGCCAGCTCGGCGATCGGATCGTGATCGCCAACGGAGTGGCGGTGGCGGGCCATGTGGTGATCGGTGACCGGGCGGTGATCGGAGGCGTCCTGGGCATCCACCAGTTCGTGCACATCGGCACCCTGGCGATGGTGGGGGGCATGAGCCGGATCGACCGCGACGTGCCACCGTTCATGACCATCGAAGGTCATCCGGGCCGGGTGCGGGGCCTGAACAAGATCGGCCTGCGCCGCAGCGGCATGGCCGAGCGCGATGGTGGCGCCCAGCTGCGCCAGCTGCAGGAGATCTGGAACCTGATCTACCGCAGCGACCGGGTTCTGGCGGCTGCCTTGGCCGAGGCGCGGCGCGAACCCCTGCTGAGCGCCGCCGACGAACTCTGCCGCTTCCTCGAGGCCTCGATCGGCCCTGGACGCCGCGGCCCCCTGCCCGCCGCGCGCTGATGGTGCGGCTGCTGGTGAGCACGGGGGAGGTCTCTGGTGACCTCCAGGGAGGCCTGCTGATCGAGGCGCTGCACCGTGAGGCGCGGCGTCGGGCGCTGCCGCTCGAGGTGATGGCGCTGGGGGGCCGCCGCATGGAGGCGGCCGGAGCCGAACTGGTGGCCGACACCACCGCCATGGGGGCGATCGGTCTGTGGGAAGCGGTGCCCCTGGTATGGCCCACGCTGCGGCTGCAGGCGCGCCTCGATCGTCTGCTTGCCACCGATCCCCCTGACGGGGTGGTGCTGATCGACTACATGGGCGCCAACGTGAACCTGGGCATGCGGCTCAAGCGCCGCTATCCCTCGGTTCCGATCACCTATTACATCGCCCCCCAGGAATGGGCCTGGCGCATCGGCGAGGGGGGCTCCACCCGCCTGATCGGTTTCACCGACCGGATCCTGGCGATCTTCCCGGAGGAAGCCCGCTTCTATGGGGAGCGGGGTGCTTCGGTCACCTGGGTGGGCCACCCCCTGCTCGACACCCTCCAGGATCTCCCTTCCCGCGAGCAGGCTCGCCGGGAGCTGGGCCTGGCCCCCGATGCCCCCGTGCTGCTGCTGCTCCCCGCCTCGCGGCGCCAGGAGCTGCGCTATCTGCTGCCCCCGATGGCGGCGGCTGCCGCCGAGCTGCAGCGCCGGCATCCCGCGCTGGAGGTGCTGGTGCCGGCTGGACTGGTGGGCTTCGAGGAAGTACTGGAGCGGCAGCTCCAGGCCGCTGGTGTGCGGGCGCGGGTGGTGGGGGCGGGGGAGGCCGACCGATGCCGACCGGCTCTCTGCGCCGCGGCGGATGTGGCCCTCACCAAATCGGGCACCGCGAATCTGGAGCTGGCCCTGCGCGGGGTTCCGCAGGTGACGGGCTACCGGGTGAGCCGGCCCACCGCCTTCCTGGCCAGGCACGTGCTGCGCTTCGATGTGCCCCACATCTCGCCGGTGAACCTGGTGCTGGGGGAGCGGCTGGTACCCGAGCTGCTGCAGGATGCCCTTCAGCCCGCCGCGATCGTGAGCGCCGTGGAATCCCTGCTCGATCCCGCCAGCGAGAACAGGCGCCGGATGAACGAGGGTTACCGGCAGCTGCGCACCGCCCTCGGCGATCCGGGCGTCACCGACAGGGCCGCGGCCGCCATCCTGGATCTGCTTGCTCCCGCCCCCCCGTGCGCCTGATCGTCGCCTTCGTCCTCGCTGTGCTGCTGGCGCTGGCCGGCCCCGTGGCCCCGGCCCTGGCCGCCACGGAGGAGGCGGTGCTGGCGGGCGGCTGCTTCTGGTGCCTGGAGCATGATCTCGAGGAGCTGCCCGGGGTGCTCTCGGTGGAGAGCGGCTACAGCGGCGGAAAGCTCGCCCAGCCCACCTACCGGCAGGTCTCCGCCGGCGGCACCGGCCACCAGGAGAGCGTGCGGGTGCGCTTCGACAACACCCTCCTGCGCTACGAAAAGCTGCTGCGTGCCTACTGGCGCAACGTGGATCCCTTCGATGGTGGCGGCCAGTTCTGCGATCGTGGCGATTCCTATCGGCCGGTGATCTTCTCCACCAGCGCCACCCAGGCCGTGGAGGCCCGCAACAGCCTGGTGGCGGCTGCGCGGGAGCTGGGCCGACCCACCACGGCGATCAAGGTGGCGATCCGCCCTCTCGCCAAGTTCTGGCCGGCGGAGGACTATCACCAGAACTACGCCCGTCGCAACGGTCTGCGCTACCGCTACTACCGCTGGTCCTGCGGCCGGGATCGCCGCCTGGATGCGGTCTGGGGAAGCCGGGCCCGTGCCAGCGATCCCTGGCAACCCGCCGCCAGCGGGACACGCCGCAAGGCCCTGCTCTCCTCGGATTCGGTGGAAATCCTGAAGGATCCTGAGCCTGCGAATGCTGCAAATCTGCCGTCCTGACGGCGATCTGGCCTGTCCATCGCTGGAATTCCTCCCTAGCGTGGATCCGTTCTCCTCGCCCGACCCTGTATGTATCTGCTGACCATCAGGGACGGTCTGCAGACCCGTCACATCGGTCCATTCGCGTCCACCGCTCAGGCGGCCGCCCACCTCGACCAGCTGCTGCTCGTCTGCGGTGAGCGTGCCCACTGGCAGATCCATGAGCTGGAAGTGCCGGGGGGGCACCCGGTCGCTGCGCAGGTCTACGGCGAATCCCTCACCTCGACGAGGACATCCGCCCTGGCCGCCTGAGGGGGGGGCAGCGGGCGTCGGCAAGCTCCGGCGCCAGCTGCCCTGGAATCAGCCCCGCGGGGCGCGCGGATAGCCCCGCAGCAGGCCGCTTTCGATCATCAGCCCGACGCCGGCCGTGATGAGGATCAGACCCAGGGTCCCGTACCAGAACCAGGGTCCGGCCTGGGGGATCACGACCCCGGAATCACTGGCTGCGAGCAGGCTCGCCCAGGTGCCGACTCCCTTGCGGATCACCGCTTCCCCAAACAGGCAGAGCCCCGCAGGCAGCAGGAGCACGCCGAGCTGGGCCTTCACGTACCAGCGGATCTTGTGAGCGGCCATCGAAGACGGGGGTGGCGGCGGGTCCTGAACCTAGGTGGTTCAGGACGGTGCGCCGGCGCAGATCCAGCGCACCAGGGTGCGCACGCCGAAGCCGGTGGCCCCGGCGGGATCGCTGCCACGTCCCTTGTCGCTCCAGACCGTGCCGGCGATGTCGAGGTGGGCCCAGGCCACATCCTTCGGAACGAAGTCCTGCAGGAAGAGAGCGGCGGTGATCGAGCCGCCGGGGCGCGGGCCGGTGTTCTTCATATCGGCGACGTGGCTCTTGAGCCCCTCCCGGTAAGACGAGCGCAGCGGCATGCGCCACAGGGATTCGCCGGCAGCATGGGCGGCGTTCACCAGCGCCTCGGCGAGACGGTCCTCGGGGGTCCAGAGGCCGGCGATCTCCTCGCCGAGGGCAATGACGCAGGCCCCGGTGAGGGTGGCCAGATCCACCACCACATCGGGTTCGAGCCGGCAGGCATACACCAGGGCGTCGGCGAGGGTGAGCCGGCCCTCGGCATCGGTGTTGTTCACCTCGATCGTCTTGCCGTTCGATGCGGTGAGCACGTCACCGGGGTGGATGGCGCCGCCACTGATCATGTTTTCGCAGGCGGCCACGATCACGTGCACCTCCACGCCCTCGGGCCGTCTCTGCCCCAGGGCCCGGGCCGCTCCCAGCACCGCGGCGCTGCCTCCCATGTCGTACTTCATCATCTCGATCTGGGAGCCGGCGGTCTTGAGGTTGTAGCCGCCGGAATCGAAGGTGAGCCCCTTGCCCACCAGGGCCACCCGTCGGTGCACCGGGCCGGCCGGGCGATAGGTGAGATGGATGAACTTCGGCGGCAGCGAGGAACCCTGGGCCACCCCCAGGTAGGCGCCCATTCCCAGGGCTTCGCACTCTTCCATCTCTAGCACCCGCAGCTCGAGGCCGAAGTCGCGGGCGATCGCCTCAGCCGTTTCGGCCAGATGGAGGGGGGTGGCCACGTTCGGTGGTGAGGCCACCAGCCCGCGGGCCAGCTCCACCCCGGCGCAGTCGGCCTCCAGTCCCGCCAGCCCGGCGGCGGCCCCGGCCGGCAGGCCCAGCAGACTCACCTGCTGGAGTTCGTTGCGGGGCTCTGGATCGCTGCGGAACCGCTGATCCACGTAGAGCGCCAGGCGCACCGCTTCGGCCATGGCGGCGGCACTGCTCTGCGGTTCGAGGCCCTCCACCGGCAGCTCCAGCCCCAGATGGGAGGCCCCGGACGCGACGGCGGCCTTCGCGGCGGCGGCGGCGGCGTTGCGCAGGGCGGCGGCGTCGAAGCCGGCCGGTTCACCCAGGCCCACCAGGATCAAGGTGGAGGGCCGGATGCCCAGCCGGTCGATGCTCAGGCACTGGCCGGGCTTTCCCTGGAAGCGCCGCTGTTCCAGCAGGGCGCCGAGATCGGCCCCGAAGCGCTCCACCAGGTCGGTCCGGCCCGGATGATCGTCGCCGGCGAACACACCCACCGCCAGGACGTCGCCCTCCCAGCCCCCGGGAGCACCGGTGGCGGCGGCGACACCGATGGTCTCAAGGCAGCGGATCTCCATGCGTCTAGCTCAGGCGGGCCGTGATCGTAGCCAGCGGGTTCCGGATCGCCGCTGCGGGCGATCCTCAGTCGGGATCGGCGGTGAAGGGGGTGGACCAGCGGCCGGAGGTCTCTTTGTTGAACGGGGGCAGCCAGCGGCGGATCAGGGCCTGCTCCAGAGCCCGGCGGGCCTTCACCGCCTCCGGCACGTCGCACCAGAAGCGGATGCTGGGCTGCGCGTCGAGATCGGCGCGGCGCAGGGCTTCGCCATAGGCCGCCAGGTAGGCCTTGCAGTCGTGGTCGCCCTTCCAGCGCCGGTCCGCCCGGCCGGTCTCACCCACGTAGAGCAGCAGGGGCAGCGGCAGGTGGGGGGGGCGGTCGAGCACCAGGTAGATGGCGGCGCCGCGCTGGGGGGCCTCGGGCCAGCGCCAGAAGGAGAGGCTCTGGGGCTGGAGGCCGAGGGGATCGAGGGCGAGGGCGCGAGCGCTGGGATCAAGGTTCTGCTCTCCCACGACGGCGGGATCGCTCTGCGGCAGCAGCTGGCCCTGCTCCGCGGCGGTTGTGGAAGGCTCTGCGGTGAACAGGGGCCCCTGATGGGCGGCGAGCCGCTCCTGCCACGCCAGCAACTGATGGCGCTCCAGGGGGAGGGCCGGCGGCGGTGGACCGGCGGCGCCGGCCCCGGCTTCGAACAGATCCCCCTGCCGCATGGCCCTCACCTCAGCGGCCGGGACGCCGCACGGCCGGGGGCAGCACGGGGCCTGCGGCCGGCGGCAGGAACGACACCCGGCCGATCCAGCGCTCCACCACCTCCGGTGGAAGCTGCAGCCGCTCCTGCAGGTCGGCGAGATCGCGGAACGGGCCGCGGGCCCGCTCCTGCAGCAGCCGCCGGCAACGCACGGAGTCCATGGCCGGCAGGGCTGCCAGGGCCTTGGTATCGGCCCGGTTCACGGCCACGGCCGGGCCGGGCGAGGGGGGCGGAGCCGGGCTGCCGTACCAGCGGAACTCGAGCAGCGGCTGCCACAGCCGCAGCTGATCAGCGTCGAGCTGAAGCACCTCCTGAAGATCTTCCGGGCCGCTGAGCTGCACGCCGGAGGACTGCAGACGCAGCAGCAGGTCCACCTGGTCGCTGCGGCAGCCCGGCAGCCTCAGCCAATCGGCCGCCGTGGCCCGGTTCACGTCCAGCCGCCAGCCGAGGGCGACGGCATGGCGCACCTCGTCGGCGTTGCGCAGGCGCAGGGCCGGATCCTGACGCAGTTTCAGCTCCAGCAGTTCCCGCTCGACCACGTCGTCGACCCGCTCGCTGCTCGTGTCGGGGGCAGCGGAGCCGCCGCAAACGGCAGGTTGCGAGCGAGGGAGTTGGCCCGTGGCGATCAGCAGCCGGCGGGCCAGGGGATCCAGCCAGTGCCGCTTGGCCATGGCGGCCTCAGGGGGCTGCGGGACGGGGCGCACCTTACCGAAGGCATCCCTCCGGGGGCGAGAAATCCACCAGCCCACGGTGCAGCGCGATCGCCACCGCATGGGCACGGTCCCTGGCCTCAAGCTTGCGCAGCACATTGGCCATGTGAGTCTTGATCGTCTGACGGCTCACGAACAGGCGCCGGGCGATCTCCTCGTTGCTTTCCCCCTGCATCACGCCGCCCAGCACCTCCACCTCCCGTGGACTCAATCCTGGACGTGAAGGGGCCGCCGGCCCGGCCCCGCTGCGCAGGCGCGCGTCGAGGTAGTTGCCGCCGCCGCGGAGGGTGCGCAGAGCGTCGAGCCCGGCGCCCTGGCCCAGCCGCGCCTCAGCCAGCACCGCCTCGCAGCCCGCCTCGATCGCCGCCCGAAGCCGTGCCCGCCGCGATTCCTGCGAAACCAGCAGCAGGGTGCGCACGGCGGGATGGCGCCGTTTCACCTCCACCACCAGGGCACTGCCGCACCCCTGCTCCAGCTGGTCGCCCGCCACCAGCAGGCTGGGCCGGGTCTCGGCCACCAGCCGCAGACCATCGGCCTCGGTGGTGGCGGCGCCCACCACCTGCAGACCCTCGGGGGCTCCGGCGCTGAGGGCCAGCAGCAGGCCGCGGTGGCCGAGGCAGAGCACCAGGCTGCAGTCGGCAAGGAGCTGGCCGGCCAGCGCGTGCTGCTTGCGCCACTGGGCCAGGAACGGGGTGAAGTCCATGGCGTCCCGGGTCGGGACTCCTCAGGTTGATCTCTCCGCCAGGGGGATGGGGAAATGATGCGTGGATCCGCACTCCCCCGCCGGGGTAACCCTTCCCAGAATCGTGCCACCCGCTGCACCTCCTGATCGAGCCATGGCTTTCTTCGACTCCGAGATCGTTCAGGACGAGGCGAAGCGCCTGTTCGGCGACTACCAGCAGCTGATGCAGCTGGGCGGCGACTATGGCAAGTTCGACCGGGAGGGCAAGAAGCTCTACATCGAGCGCATGGAGGAGATGATGGATCGCTACCGGGTGTTCATGAAGCGCTTCGAGCTCTCCGAAGACTTCCAGGCCAAGCTCACGGTGGAGCAGCTGCGCACCCAGCTCGGTCAGTTCGGTCTGACTCCCGAGACGATGTTTCAGCAGATGCACGTCACGCTGGAGCGGATGAAGAGCCAGCTGGAAACCGCCGGCTGAGGCGGGGGAGGCTACGGAGGGCCTGGTGGGTAGCTGCTTACGATCCGCCCCACACGCTGCGCTCCCTGGGCGCGATGGAGAACGGGCGATGAGCGGCATCCAAGCGGGCAGCGGGGCGGTGACCGAAGGGTCGGCGCAGGATCTGCCCCGGTGGCTCAGCCGCGGTCATGCCGATCTGTTCCCCACCGGCACCACGGACGACGCCGATCAGTGCCTGGCGGCCCGGCTCGCTGAGGCCCGGCGCCGGGGCCGGCCGCTGCGGGTGAAGCTGGGAATCGATCCCACCGGCTCGGAGATCCATCTGGGCCACTCGATCCTGTTCCGCAAGCTGCGGGCCTTCCAGGACGCGGGCCACACCGCCGTGTTGATCATCGGCGATTTCACCGCCCGCATCGGCGATCCCACCGGCAAGAGCGCCACCCGGGTGCAGCTGAGCGCCGCCGAGGTGGAGGCCAATGCCGACACCTATCTGGTGCAGCTGGGGCTGGGGCAGGATCCCGCCCATGCCCTGCTGGATTTCGAGACGCCCGGGCGGCTGGAGGTGCGGCGCAACAGCGAATGGCTGGCGGGCATGGACCTGCCGGCGGTGATCGAGCTGCTGGGGATCAGCACCGTGGGCCAGATGCTGGCGAAGGAGGACTTCGCCAACCGCTACGGCTCCGGTACCCCGATCAGCCTGCATGAGTTTCTCTACCCCCTGCTGCAGGGCTACGACTCGGTGCAGGTGCAGGCCGATGTGGAGCTGGGCGGCACCGATCAGAAATTCAATGTGGCCATGGGCCGCGATCTGCAGCGCCATTTCGGCCAGCGGCCCCAGTTCGGCCTGCTGCTGCCGATCCTGCCCGGCCTCGACGGCGTGCAGAAGATGAGCAAGAGCCTGGGCAACACCGTGGGCCTGCGGGAGGATCCGCTTTCGATGTACTCGAAGCTGGAGAAGGTGCCCGATGCGGTGGTGAACGACTACCTCACCCTGCTCACCGATCTGGATCTTGAGGCTCTGCCGGCCCATGCCCGCGAGCGCCAGAAAGCCATGGCGCTCGCCATCACCCGCGCGCGCCACGGCGAGGCGGCCGCGGTCCAGGCCCAGCTGGATGCCGCGGTGCTGGTGGCGGGGGCCCAGGGGTCCGGTGCCGCCCAGGCTGAGGTGCCGGAGGCCTCCCTGGCCTCGGTGAACTTCCCGGCCAAGGCCTTCTATCTGCTCAGCGCCGTGGGCATCGCCGCCTCCAGCAGCGAGGGCCGGCGGCGCATTCAGGACGGCGGCGTAAAGCTCGACGGCCAGCGCATCTCCGATCCCAACCAGGAGTTCACCAGCGCGGCCGAACTGGACGGCAAGGTGCTGCAGTTCGGCAAGAAGACCTTCAGGCGCCTGGTGGCAGGCTGAGCGACCTGCCTACGGTGCGATCAGTTGCTCCGCAGCCCGGTGAGCCTCGCGTCTGATCCCGCCGATCGCCTGATCCTGGCGCTGGATCGGCCCGATGCCTCCTCTGCCCTGGCCCTGGCCACGGCAATCCCGGGCCTTCGCTGGGTGAAGGTGGGCCTGGAGCTGTTCACTGCCGCCGGCCCCGAGGTGGTGAGCCTGCTGCGGGAGTGCGGCCTGCGCGTGTTCCTCGACCTGAAGTTCCACGACATCCCCGCCACCATGGCCGGGGCCTGCCGCAGCGCCGCCCACCTGGGGGCGGAGCTGATCACCGTGCATGCCGCGGCGGGCTCCGAAGCCCTGGCGAGCGCCCAGGCGGCGGCCCTGGAAGGGGCGGCGGCCGAGGGGCTGGCGGCCCCCACCCTGCTGGCGGTCACGGTGCTCACCAGCTGGGACCCCGGGCGCTTCGCCTCCGAGCTGGCGATCGTCGAGCCGGTGCCGGAGCACGTGGTTCGCCTGGCGGCCCTCGCCGCCGGCGCCGGCATCGGCGGGGCGGTCTGCTCCCCGCTGGAGGCGGCGACGCTGCGGGCCCGGCATCCCGAACCGTTCGTGCTCGTCACCCCCGGCATCCGTCCGGCGGGTGCGGCGCAGGGCGATCAGCAGCGGGTCACCACCCCGGCTGAGGCCCTGGTCGCTGGCGCCAGCCGGCTGGTGATCGGGCGGCCGATCGCCGCCGCGCCCGATCCGGCGGCCGCGTTCGCTTCCTGCTGCGCCGAGCTGGCGGCCGCGGGCTGCCTCGATGGCGCAGTGCGCAGCGGCATGGCCGGCGCCGCCCGGGACCGTCAGGATCTCGGGAACTGATTCCGCAGACCCACGCCAGCATGGGGCCCCTGCCCGCCGCCGATGGAGCCTCTGCTGCAGCATCTCGACCAGACCCTGTTCGATCGCGTGGCGGCCGAAGCCGCCCGCTCGCCGCGCCTGCGCCGCAACCACAACCTCCACGCCGAGCCTGATGCGGTGCAGCGTTTCCTCAACGTGCTGCAGCCCGGCACCTACGTGCGTCCCCATCGGCACCACCGGGAGATCCCGGGCACCGGTTTTGAGTGCTTCGTGGTGCTGCAGGGGGCCATCGGCCTGTTGCTGCTCGCGGAGGACGGCCGGGTGATCGGGCGGGAACGCCTCGATGCCGCCGGCCCCCTGAAGGGCATCCAGCTGGCCGAGGGCCAGATCCACACGTTGGTGGCCCTCAGCGCCGATGCGGTGATGTTCGAGGTCAAACAGGGCCCCTACGTGCCCACCGCCGACAAGGACTTCCTTCCCGGCTTCCCGCTCGAGGGCACCCCCGAGGCTGCGGCCCAGGAGCGGGCCTGGCGGGCCCTGTTCGAGGTGTCCCCCGGCCCGGCGGCCTAGGCCCCCGCCAGATCCTGTCGCCGGCAGAAGCTGCAGTGGCCCCAGAGGGCCATCTCCCCGGCCGGCGCGGGCCGGCCGCAGGCCGGACAGTCGGCCAGGCCGTGCACATCGATCCGGCTCGGATGGCGGGCCCAGTCCTCCTGCTCCTGAAGACTGGCCGGCGGTGGCGATGGCTGGGCGTGGTGCTGCTGGAAGCGAAGGTCGCGCAGCTGGAACCCGGCCCCCCGCAGAGCACCCAGCAGCTGGTGGCGGTTGTACTGGAGCGCCTGGAGCCAGGGTCCCGGCGGCGCGCCCACCGTGAGCACCCCGGTCTGCAGGCGCAGCGGCCGGCAGTGGGGCGCCAGCTGGGCTCCGGCGATCCCGGGCCAGGCCTGCCACAGTCCCGCCAGCTGTCCCTCCTGCCGCCAGCGCTGCTGAACCCCGGCCAGGCAGGCGGCCAAAGGTTGGGCCGGCGCGGGCGGCGGCGGGATCAGCAGCGAGAGGTTGCCGAGGCGGCGGCTCTGGCCTGGGGGGGCGGCGGGCATCCCCCAACGCTAGGGGGGTGCGGCAATCCGGATGTTGGCCGGCGGCAGCGGTGCGGCAAGGATGTGCCTACCCTCGGGCCCTGCCCCACCCCCACCCCCATGGGCTTCTTCGATCGGCTCAGCCGTCTGCTTCGCGCCAACCTCAACGACATGGTGAGCAAGGCGGAGGATCCGGCCAAGATTCTCGACCAGTCGGTCACCGACATGCAGGCCGATCTGGTGAAGCTGCGCACGGCGGTGGCCACGGCGATCGCCGGCCAGAAGCGGCTGCAGAACCAGGCCGAGCAGGCCGAGGCGCAGGCCAAGGCCTGGTACGAGCGGGCCGAACTGGCCCTGAAGAAGGGGGAGGAGGATCTGGCGCGCGAGGCCCTCTCCCGTCGCAAGACCTACACCGAGACCGCCACCGCCCTCAACGCCCAGATCTCCTCCCAGGCGGGTCAGGTGGAGACCCTCAAGAAGAGCCTCACAGCGCTGGAAGGCAAGATCGCCGAGGCCAAGACCAAGAAGGACATGCTCAAGGCCCGCGCCCAGGCGGCCCAGGCCCAGGAGCAGCTCCAGAGCGCCGTGAGCGGTCTGGGGACCAACACCTCGATGGCCGCCTTCGAGCAGATGGAGGAGAAGGTGCTGGCGATGGAGGCCCGCAGCCAGGCGGCGGCGGAGCTGGCCGGCGCCGATCTCGAGAGCCAGTTCGCCGCTCTTCAGGGCAGCGGAGTGGAGGACGAACTCGAAGCCCTCAAGACCCGCCTCTCCGGTGGTGCCAACCCCATCGCCCTGCCGGCCGAGGGGGGCCCGGTTCCCCAGCTGGAGCCGGTGCAGGTGGCGGAGGTGAATGCCGAGCTCGAAGAGCTGCGCCACTCGATCGACAAGCTCTGAAGTTCATACAATCGGCCCCATTCGCAGAAACGGGCCGTGCCTGCCTCCGCCGCCGTCCTCGACCTCACCGAAGAAACCTTCCCCGCCGAGGTGCTTGCCCGCTCCGGCGCAGTGCTGGTGGACGTCTGGGCCCCTTGGTGCGGCCCCTGTCGCCTGATGGCCCCGCTGATGGACTGGGCGGCCACCACCTACGAGGGTCGTCTGGTGGTGGGCAAGCTCGAGGCCGATGCCAATCCGGGAACCCGCGACGACCTGCGGATCCAAGGCCTGCCGACCCTGATCCTGTTCCGCGACGGGGTCGAGGTTGCACGCCACGAAGGTGCCATGGCCAAGCCCCAGCTGCAGGCCTTCCTGGATGCCGGTCTCTGAGCGCCTGAGCCGCCTGGGCAGCGGCGTCTTCGCCCGCAACGACCGGCGCAAGGAGGCCTACCGGCAGCGGCGGTTGGAGAGCGCGGCGCCGCTGCCCGCGCTGCTGGATCTCTCTCTCGGTTCCACCGATCTCCAGCCCCCGCCGGCGGCCCTTGAGGCGATCGCCGCGGCCCTCGGCCGGCCGGAGAGCGCCTCTTACTGCCTGCACGCTGCCACCCTGCCGTTCCGGGAGGCCGTTGCGGCCTGGGCCGAGCGTCGTTTCGGCACCCGGGTCGATCCCGAAGCCGAGGTGCTGCTGCTGGTGGGCTCCCAGGAGGGCACGGCCCATCTCCCCCTGGCGGTGCTCGATCCCGGCGATGCGGCTTTGCTGCTCGATCCCTACTATCCCTCCCACATGGGTGGCCTACATCTGGCCTCGGCCCGCCCGGTGCTGCTGCCGCTCGAGGCGGATCAGGGCTGGCGGCCGGCCTTCGAGCGCGTCAGCGACACCAATTGGGCGGCTCTGAAGCTGATGGTCCTCGGTTTCCCCCACAACCCCACCGCCACCACCGGCGAGCAGGCCTGGATCGACGGTGCGGTGGAGCGGGCCCTGCGCCACGACGTGGTGCTGGCCCATGACAACCCCTACGTGGATCTGGCGCTGGAGGGGGAGGCCCCGGCGCTGCTGCGCAACCCCGCCTGGCGGGAATGCGGCATCGAGTTCTTCTCCTTCTCCAAGAGCTGGTGCCTGGGGGGCTACCGCCTGGCCTTCGCCATCGGCGCCGACTGGTTGATCACCGCCTTGCGCCAGCTCAAGGGGGTGGTGGATTTCAACCAGTCGCTTGCCCTGCAGGCCGGGGCGATCGCCGCCATCGAGCAGGCCCCGGACTGGCCTGCCCGCCTTCGCGAGGTCTATCGCGAGCGCCGCGATCGCATGAGTGAGGCGCTCGCAGCTGCCGGCTGGACGGTGCCCCGTCCGTCGATGGCGCTCTACCTGTGGCTGCCGGTGCCTGAAGCCGCCCGGGCGAGGGGGCTGGATTCCGAGGCCTTCGCGGCGGCCCTGCTGGAGGGCACCGGCGTCTGCCTCACCCCCGGCAACGGCTTCGGTCCTGGCGGCGAGGGCTGGCAGCGGCTGGCGCTGGTGCATCCGGCCGACGACCTGGAGGCCGGCGCCGCCCGCATGGGCGCCTGGCTGGCCACCCTCTGAGCCCGCTGGTCGGAGCCGGGGCCGTGCTGGCGGCACGTCGCGCTCTGCCGCCCGTCGGCGAGGGGAAGCCCCCCCTGCGCTGGCGTCTGCAGGTGCTGCCGGTGTGTGCCAGCACCGAGCGGGAACTGGAGCGCAGGCTTCGGCAGCCCGGCGCTGGACCCCGGGCCGGTGAGGCATTGGGGGTGCTGGCGGCCCGCCAGCGCTTCGGCCACGGCCAGCAGGGTCGCTCCTGGCAGTCCCCCGCGGGTGGGGTGTGGATCAGCGCCGCCCTGCCCTGGCCCGAGGACCCTGCCGTCGGCGCAGCTCCCGGGCTGGCCCTGGCGGTGGGGCTGGCGCTGGAGTTGGAGCAGCTGGGCCTGCCGGTGCGGCTGAAGTGGCCGAACGACCTGCTGATAGAGGGGCGCAAGATCGCCGGTCTGCTGCCTCGCCTGCGGCGGCGGGGGGATCGGGTGCGCTGGGCCCAGGTGGGGCTGGGGCTCAACGGTCGGCATGCCGTACCCGCTGGCGCGGTGGCGCTCGCGGAGCTGATCGGCCGGCGGGCCGACGCCCGGCCGCCACGCCTCAGCGCCCGGGTGCTGCGGGCCCTGGAGTGGGCCGTGGCCCAGGCCGAAGAGCCCGGGCGGGTGCGCGCCCTGGCGGAGGACCGCCTGCTGCTGCCCGCGGAGCCCATCGCCCATCAGGGGAGCCTCTGGCGCGCCGTGGGCCTGGGCAATGATGGGACCCTCCTGCTGAAGGATGGCCACGGCCGGCACACTGCCCTGCATCGCCGCTTCTGAAGCCGGTTCCCCGGCGCCGCCGCCAGGGATCGAGCTTCTTATATTGCGTCACACTTTTCCTGCCGCCACTCCGGTTCCCGGTGGCGTTCCTCTCTCGCCATGGCTCCCAAGCCCCACCATCTACTGATGGCCGCGGCCGCCCTGGTGGCCGGGCCGCTCTCCGGTGTGCCGCTGGTGCTGGCCCAGGGCGCGGACCCGGCTCCGATCGCGGCTCCACCGATCGAGCCGCCACCTCCGGTCACCCCCGATCCCGAGCCTGCTCCTGCCGCCGTGGCTCCTCCTGCGGCCGCACAGCCCCCTCAGGCCCTGCGGCCCGAACCGTCCGACCGGGTGATCGAAGCCCCCCGCAGCATCGATGCCTCGATCGATGATCTGGTCCGGGACCAGGTGATCCTGCCCTCCGAGCGGGTGCGCGTTCGCGGGAACCTTGTGATGCCGCAGATGGCCGGGCCGCGTGAGCGGGCCTGTCTGGATGGCGCCCTCTCGATCCGCGAATGTGGTGGGGGAGTGGTGGTGGTGGGTCGCAGCCGCCGCGATGGCCTCGGTTCCTCCGTGCTCGATGGTGGCGGCGGTGGTTCGCCGTCTCTGGGTTCCTCGGGATCCGGCTACAGCTCTGGCTCCGGAGAGCGGGTGGGCATCGATGCGGCGCCGTTGCCGCCGATCACCGTGCCGGTGACGGCCCTGCTCTCCGGGGCCGGCGGCAGTTTCCGCCTCACCGACGTCTTCCGGGTCACACCCCGCCCCGCCGCCGCCGGGGGTAACGGCAACAGCCGCCTGCTGTTCCCGCTGGTGGGCTCCGCCGTCACCACCAGCACCTTTGGCTGGCGTCTTCATCCGGTGATCGGCACCTGGCGCATGCACGCCGGCCTCGACCTGGCCGCACCCGAGGGCACCCCGGTGGTGGCGGCCCTCTCCGGGCGGGTCGTGATGAGTGGCGTGGCGGGGGGCTACGGCCTGGCGGTCGAGGTGGAGCACGACCGCCCCCGTCGCCGCACCCTCTACGGCCACCTCTCCGAGCTGTATGTGAAGGAAGGCGACACCGTTCGCCAGGGCGAGGTGATCGGGCGGGTGGGCAGCACCGGTCTGAGCACCGGGCCCCACCTCCACTTCGAGCTGAGGCTGCCCCAAGAAGGTGGCTGGGTGGCGATCGATCCGGGTGATCTCGATCCCGGCGGCCCGATGGTGGCCAGCCTTCCGGGCCTTCCTGGCCAGTCCGCTGGCGTTGTCCCCCGTGACGTGGATGCGGTCGCCATTCTGATGGGCCAGTTGCTGCAGACCCTCGAGCGTCCGCGCTCTCCTCTGCCGACGGTTCCTGCAGCAGCCGTCGCACCTCGCGGGTGATGGAGCTCTCCCTAACGGGAGACCTCCAGGATGATCAATGCCCGGCAGGATGCAGCTCCGCCTCGGCGGATAGGCTGCCTGCGATGTGCCCGTCGCGGAACACCACCGTGCGCTCGGCACGTTCGGCCACGTCGTGCTCGTGGGTCACCATCACCAGGGTGATGCCCTGCCGGTGGAGCTCGTCGAAGATCTCCAGCACCTCTCGGGTGGTGTTCGAGTCCAGGGCTCCGGTGGGCTCATCGGCCAGCAGCATGGCCGGCTGGTTGATGATCGCCCGGGCGATCGCCACCCGTTGCAGTTGACCGCCGGAGAGCTGGTTAGGCCGGTTGTTCACACGCTTCTCCAGTCCCACCCGTGTGAGGGCCTCCTGAGCGCGCGTCCGTCGCTCGCCGGCAGGCACTCCGGCATAGACCATCGGGAGCATCACGTTCTCGAGGGCCGTGAGCTGGGGTAACAGGTGGAACTGCTGGAACACGAACCCCAGCTCCCGGTTGCGCAGATCAGCCAGGGCATCGTCGTCGAGATGCTCCACCGGGGTGCCGTTCAGCACGTAGCTGCCGCTGGTGGGGCGATCCAGGCAACCCAGGATGTTCATCGCCGTGCTTTTCCCCGAGCCCGAGGCGCCCATCACAGCCAGGTAGTCGCCACGTTGAACCCGGAAGCTCAGATGGTCGAGGGCCACGACCTCAGTGTCGCCGCTGCCGTAGACCTTGCGGATGTCAATCAGCTGAGCAACGGTGTCGTGGCCGGGGCGAAGATTCGCAGCTCCCTGGTAGGCGCCCTGAATGGAGGCCACGGGATCAGCCGAGGGCCGGTGTGCCGGCGGCGGCGATGGCCTGCTGCAGCAGCGGGGTGCCGGTGACGGCGGCACTGGCCCAGTCGAAGAGGGGGCTGGAGAGCACACCACCCACCGCTGTGACGATCACGCAGCCCAGCAGCGCGGCCCGCAGGGGCTGCATGCCGGCGAGGTTCCACTCGATCGCCGGATAGCTCTTGACCACATCGGAAGCCTCTTGAGGCTCCTTCACCACCATCATCTTGATCACTGAGATGTAGTAATAGATCGAAACCACCGAGGTGACCAGGCCCACCACCACCAGCAGGTACTGATGGTCGGCCCAGCCGGCAAAGAAGAGATAGATCTTGCCGAAGAAGCCCAGCATCGGAGGGATGCCGCCGAGGGACAGCAGGCAGAGGCTGAGGCCCAGGGTGATCAGGGGATCCTTCTGATAAAGACCGGCGTAATCGGAGATGCGGTCGCTGCCGGTGCGCAGGGAGAACAGGATGATGCAGGCGAAGGCCCCCAGGTTCATGAACAGGTAGGCCGCCATGTAGAGCACCATCGCGGCGAAGCCGTCCTCGGTGCCGCAGACCATGCCGATCATCACGAAGCCGGCCTGCCCGATCGAGCTGTAGGCCAGCATCCGCTTCATCGAGGTCTGGGCCAGGGCCACCACGTTGCCCAGCACCATCGAGAGCACCGCCAGCACGGTGAACAGGAACTTCCACTGGGCATCGAAGCTCTCGAAGCAGCCCACCAGGATGCGCAGGGCCAGGGCGAAGCCTGCGGCCTTCGAGCCCACCGAAAGGAAGGCCACCACAGGGGTTGGTGAGCCCTCGTACACGTCCGGGGTCCACTGGTGGAAAGGAACGGCGGCGATCTTGAAGGCCACCGTGGCGAGCACGAACACCAGCGTGAGGGCCGTGATCGGTGAGGCGGAGGTGCGCAGGGCCAGGGCGATCGCCTCCAGACTGGTTCCGCCACCGCTCAGGCCATAGAGAAGGGAGGCGCCGTAGAGGAACACGGCCGCCGCTGCGGAACCCACCAACAGGTACTTGAGGGCGGCCTCGGAGCTGCGGGCGTCCCGTTTCATGTATCCGGAGAGCAGGTAGCTCGACACCGACAGCGTCTCAAGGGAGATGAAGATGCTGATGAGATCGGTGGAGCCGCACAGGAACATGGCCCCGAGGGTTGCGGCAAGCAGAATCGCTGCGTACTCGCCCACAGGCGTGCCACTGCGCTCCACATAGCGCCAGCTCAGCAGCAGGGAGATCAGGGTGGAGGCGGCCACCACGCCCCGGAAGGCGATGGCCAGGTTGTCGGCCAGGAACGAGCCCAGGAAGGAGGGTTCGGCTTCTCCATTCCATTGGAGTGCCAACAGCAGCAGGGAACCGCCCAGGCCCGCGTAGCAGATCGGCGGCACCCAGCGGCTGGCGGCCTTCTCGCCGGCCAGGTCCACCAGCAGACAGAGAACGAGGGCGACGAGCACCGCCCCCTCGGGAAGGATGGCGACGGCGTTCAGATCGAGAGAGAGTGCACCGGTGCCGAGGCCGGAGGCAATCGCCGCGGTGGCATCGGAGGCGGCCGTGGCGGCGCCGAAAATCAAGTCGGTGGCAGCGGGGAACACGTCGGCCACACCCTCCGGAGTGGTGGTGCTGCGGACTGTAGCGGCCTCCTTCTGATGTCGGTCCGACGGCCGATGCGATAAAGAGGGAAGCGGTTCAGCGCCTGCCCGTGGCCCACACCCTGGTCATCGTCGAGAGCCCCACCAAGGCCAAAACCATCCGGGGCTTCCTGCCGAAGGACTTCCGCGTGGAGGCCTCGATGGGGCACGTGCGAGACCTGCCGAACAACGCCAGTGAGATCCCTGCCGCCCACAAGGGGGAAAAGTGGGCCAATCTCGGCGTCAACACCGCCAACGACTTCGAACCTCTCTACGTGGTGCCGAAGGACAAGAAGAAGGTGGTGAAGGAACTCAAGGATGCCCTCAAGGGTGCCGATCGCCTGCTGCTGGCCACGGACGAGGACCGGGAAGGGGAGAGCATCAGCTGGCATCTGCTCCAGCTGCTCAGTCCCAAGGTTCCCGTGCAGCGGATGGTGTTCCACGAGATCACCAGGGAGGCGATCGGCCGGGCCCTCGCCAGCCCCCGGGATCTGGACATGCAGCTCGTCCATGCCCAGGAGACGCGGCGGATCCTCGATCGCCTGGTGGGCTACACCCTCTCGCCGCTGCTGTGGAAAAAGGTGGCCTGGGGCCTCTCCGCCGGCCGCGTGCAGTCGGTGGCGGTGCGGTTGCTGGTGCAGCGGGAACGGGCCCGGAGGGCCTTCCGCAGCGGCACCTACTGGGATCTCAAGGCCCGCCTGGAGCAGGAGCAAACCCTCTTCGACGCCAAGCTCACCCATGTGAAGGGCGAGCGGATCGCCGGCGGCTCCGACTTCGACGAGAACACCGGCGGCCTCAAGGCCGGCAGCAAGGTGCGGCTGCTGGAGGAGAGCGAAGCCCGCGCGCTTCAGCAGGCGGTGGAAGTGGCCCCCTGGCGGGTCGCGGCGGTGGAGGAGAAGCCCACGGTGCGCCGGCCCGTGCCGCCGTTCACCACCAGCACCCTGCAACAGGAGGCCAACCGCAAGCTGCGCCTCTCCGCGCGCGAAACCATGCGGGCGGCCCAGAGCCTCTACGAGCGGGGCTTCATCACCTACATGCGCACCGACTCGGTGCACCTCAGCGACCAGGCCCTGCAGGCCTCCCGCGCCTGCGTGGCCGAGAAGTACGGCAAGGAGTACCTCAGCCCGGCCCCGCGCCAGTTCACCACCAAGGCCCGCAACGCCCAGGAGGCCCACGAGGCGATCCGGCCGGCGGGGGAAAGCTTCCGCACACCGGCTGATACCGGTCTCGACGGTCGGGATCTCGCCCTCTACGACCTGATCTGGAAGCGCACCGTGGCCAGCCAGATGGCCGATGCCAAGCTCACGATGCTGGCGGTGGATCTGGAGGCTGCCGATGCCACCTTCCGGGCCAGCGGCAAACGCATCGATTTCGCCGGCTTCTTCCGCGCCTACGTGGAGGGCAGCGACGATCCCGATGCCGCCCTCGAAGGCCAGGAGGTGCTGCTCCCCGCCCTGGCGGTGGGCGACGGCCCGGCCTGCCGCGGCGTGGAGGCCCTCGGTCATACCACCCAGCCTCCGGCCCGCTACAGCGAGGCGGCCCTTGTGAAGATGCTGGAGAAGGAGGGCATCGGCAGGCCCTCCACCTACGCCTCGATCATCGGCACGATCGTGGATCGCGGCTACGCCACGCTGCAGAACAACAGCCTCACCCCCTCCTTCACCGCCTTCGCGGTCACGGCGCTGCTGGAAGAGCACTTCCCCGATCTGGTGGATACGGGTTTCACCGCCCGGATGGAGAACACCCTCGATGAGATCTCCCACGGCCAGGTGCAGTGGCTGCCCTACCTCGAGGACTTCTACAAGGGCGACCAGGGCCTCGAGACCCAGGTGCAGCAGCGAGAGGGTGACATCGATCCCGGCGCCTCCCGCACCGTCTCCCTGGAGGGTCTGCCGTGCGTGGTGCGGATCGGGCGTTTCGGCGCCTACCTCGAGAAGAAGCGGGTGGCCGACGACGGCACGGAGGAGCTGATCAAGGCCACGCTGCCCCAGGAGATCACCCCGGCCGACCTCGATGCCGACAAGGCGGAGCTGATCCTCAAGCAGAAGGCCGAGGGCCCCGAGTCCCTCGGAGAGGATCCGGAAACCGGCGATGCCGTGTATCTGCTGTTCGGCCAGTACGGGCCCTACGTGCAGCGGGGTCAGGTGAGCGAGGAGAACCCCAAGCCCAAGCGGGCGTCGCTGCCCAAGGGCGTCAAGCCCGAAGACCTGAGCCTGGAGGATGCCCTGGGCCTGCTCCGTCTCCCCCGCCTGCTGGGCGAGCACCCCGAGGGCGGCCGGATCGAGGCGGGCCTGGGGAGGTTCGGGCCCTACGTGGTGCACCACAAGGGCAAGGGCGAGAAGGACTACCGCTCCCTCAAGGCCGAGGACGACGTGCTGGCGGTGGACCTCAGCCGCGCCCTCGACCTTCTCGCTCAGCCCAAGCGGGGTCGGGGTGGTCGCACCGCCCTGAAGGATCTGGGCACTCCGGAAGGGGGCGACGAGGCGATCCAGCTGTTCGACGGTCCGTACGGCCTCTACGTGAAGCAGGGGAAGGTGAACGCTTCCCTTCCGGAGGGCACCACCGCCGACACCCTCACCCTCGAGCAGGCCCAGGAGCTGCTGGCGGCCAAGGCCGCCACCGCCAAGGGCAAGGGCCGGACTGCGGCCAAGAAGGCCACCACCGGCACCCGCAAGGCTGCCGCCACCAAGCCGGCCGCGTCCGCTGCCCGTAAGCCACCGGCCACCACCAAGACCGGTCGCCTGCGGGCAAGCGCCGTGCGGGTGATCAAGGCGGCCGACAGCTGATGATCCCTCTGCGGCCCGGAATCCTGCTTCTTCCGCTGCTGCTTGCGGGTTGCCAGGGCACCCCCTTCGGCGACCGTCTTTCGGCCAGCTTCCCCGGTGGCCCCGCCGCGAACCCCCAGGCGCTGCGCCAGGCCCCTGCTGCCGCGACCGGCACCGCCCGACCGGGTTCCGCCACCGCGCCGCCGTCTCCCACGGCGCCTCAGGTTGCCCGCCCCGGCTCCCCGTCGGTACCGGGACCGTCCGCCTCCCCCGCCGCCCGGCCGCCGGGCCCGGTTCCGCCATCGGCCGGACGACCCGCTGCCCAGCCGGCTCAGCCGGCGGCCCCCGCCCCGGCACGGGCCGCCGCAACCGCCCCTTACCGCATCACCCTGCGCCTGCCCCTGGCCGACCCTGCCGCCCCGGCCGAGGGGGTCACCCAGGCCCTGCGGGCTGCCGGCGTGCCGTTCGAGGTGGAGACGATCGAGCGCATGAACCCCGCCAACCCCACCGCCGCCGGCCCCGATTCAGGGGCTCCTGTGGTGCGGCCGGCACCCACTCCCCGCTGAGCGGCTGATGTCCTCGCCTCCCCTCAGCCATCGCCAGGCCCGCCAGCTCACGGACACGGCCTATCTGGCGGCCTCCACCGCCTTGCTGTGGGTGGCCCTCTACTACCTGCCGGTGGGCAGCCCGCTGTTCCGCCTCGCCCTGCCCCTGCCGCTGGCCCTGCTCCAGCTGCGCCACGGCGGCCGCTGCGCCCTGGAGGGCATGGTGGTCACCACCCTGTTGCTGGTGGCCCTGATGGGTCCGATCCGCGGCCCGCTGGTGCTCTTCCCCTACGGACTCCTGGCCCTCTGGCTGGGCTGGGGCTGGCGGCAGCGCCTCAGCTGGTGGATCACTCTGTCGCTCGGGGGCCTGATCGGCGCTGCCGGCTTTCTGGTGCGGGTGGCGGTGCTGTCGGTGCTGGTGGGCGACAACCTCTGGGTGGTGATCACCACGGCCGCAGCGGGCCTGTTGGATCGTCTGGCGGGCCTGCTGGGGCTCGGACCAGGTCTCGATCTGGCCCAGGTACAGAGTGCCGCTCTCCTGCTGGTGCTGATTCAGAACCTGCTTGTGGTGCTCTGCCTGCATGCCGTGGCTTATTGGATCTTTCCCCGTCTGAAGGCGCCGATCAGCGAACCTCCTCCCCTGCTGCGCTCGCTGGTGGCCCTCGACCCCCTTTGAATCCCCTCCGCCGCCTGGCAGGGGATCCCGCCGCCGCGGCGGCCTGGCAGGAGCGCTGGTCGCGCGACTGGGCCTCCACCCGCGTGCTGCTGCTGCTGGCGGCCACCCTCACCGCCGAGGTGTCCGGGATCTCGGCCGCGGGGGCAACGCCGGAGTCGCGTCGCCGCACCGCCGCCGCCGACGCCGAACTGCTGCTGCTCGGCCCGGAGGCTGAGCGTCCCCATGCGCTGCCGCCGCTGCCGGCAGGGGTCTCACCGGCCCTGATCGCCCATGTGGTGGTGCGGGAGCTGGGGCTGGCGCCGCTGGTGGTGGATCTCGGCTGTCCGGTGGCGCCTGCCGTGCCCCACCTGCGGCCGGGCTCTCCCGCCGGCGACGGCCCGGCGGCCTGCCTGAGCGGTGGTACTGCGATGACGCCCCGGCGGGTGGCGCATCTTCTCGTCCTGGGCCGCCGCTGGGGGGAGCGTCTGGCGATGGGCGCCGGCAGGCCGCCCCTGTTGCTGGCCGAGTGCGTGCCAGGGGGCACGACCACGGCGCTGGCGGTGCTGCGTGGCCTGGGGGTGGCGGCCGATGGGCTGGTGAGCGGCAGCCTGCAGGCCCCTGCCCATGCCCGCAAGGCCGAGCTGGTGGCGCGGGGCCTGGCCGCCGCCGGCCAGCCGGCCGATCCCCTGGCCGTGGCGGCGGCGGTGGGGGATCCGATGCAGCCGCTGGCCGCCGGCCTGCTGCTGGCCGCCGCCGAAGCCGGGGTGCCGATGCTGCTGGCGGGCGGCAGCCAGATGGCTGCGGTGCTGGCGCTCGCCCTTGCCCTGGCTCCTGCGGCGCGCCGCCCGGCGCTCGCGGCCGCGGCGGCGGTGGGCACCACGGCCTGGGTGGCGGAGGAGGCCGGCAGCGATCTCCCCCTGCTCCTGCGGCGCATCGGCGAGCGCTGGGGGGTGGAGCCCCTCGCCTTCGCGGCGGATCTGCGCTTCCCCGATCCCATCCATCCCGCTCTGGCCGACTACGAGCGCGGCTTCGTGAAGGAGGGCGTGGGGGCGGGGGGGCTGGCCCTGCTCTGGCAGCTCAGCGGCCGCTCCCCCGCCGCCCTGACCCTGGCCTGCGATCAGGCCTGCCGGGACCTGGAGCGTTCCGGTCTACCGTCCCCGGATGGCTGAGCGCCTCCTCCCCCGCCGCACCCTGCTGCGCCTGGCCGCCTCCACCGGCCTCGCTCTGCCGGCCCTCTCCCTGCTCGGCGGCTGCCGCGGCGAAGCCGCTGACCTGCTCGCGGTGCGGGGGGAACTGCCGGCCGGCTGGGCCCGGCGCCTGCCCCGGCCCTGGCGGCTGCACCAGCTCGATGATCCCGCGGCCGTGCGGGCGGCGCTGCTGCCGACGGCAGGATCGGACGTGTCCGCGCGCCCCCGGACCGACAGCTCCGGCCCGGCGCTGATCCAGCTCGGCGACGGCTGGGCCACCGGCCTGCCCCGCGCCTCCCTGGAGCCGATCGGTACCCCGGCCCTCATGGCGCGGCTGGCGCCTTTCTCCGCCCCCGTGCAGCGCCTGTTCGCTCCCGAGGGATCGCCGGCGCTGGCCTGGCCCTGGTCCGTGTCTCCCTGGGTGCTGGTCCTCAGGGACCGGCCCGATCTCGCCGCCCGCGCCGCCGATGGCTGGGACCTGCTGCTTGATTCCAGCCTGGCCGGCCGGGTGGTCCTGCCCTCCAGCCCCCGGGTGACCATCGCCCTGATGGAAGGGGATCTCGCCCGTCTGCGACGCCTGCGGGCCCAGGCCCTCGCCAGCGACGACCGCGATGGCCTCCGGCTGCTGCTCAGCGGACCGGCCCAGGCGGCGGTGGTGCCGCGTCAGCGGGTGGTGCCCCTGCTGCGCAGCGATCCGCGCCTGCAGGTGGTGCTGCCGGCGGAGGGCGGCCCCCTGGCCTGGAACCTGCTGCTCCGCCCCGCCGGCAACGGGCCCGTCCCGCCCATCGACTGGCTGGCGGAGATCCTGGAGCCGCCCCTGCTGCCGCGGCTGCTGGCCGCGGGCTGGGTGCCGCCCCTGCCGCGCCCGATTCTGCAGCAGGCCCTCAAGGGCTTTCCCGCCGCGATGGCGTCCATCCTGCTCCCCCCCGCTTCCGTGCAGGAGCGTTGGCGGGATCTACCGCCGCTCCCTGCCCAGGAGCGCCTGGCTCTCCAGCAGCTCTGGGATGAGGCGGCCCCGAGCCCCGGCTAGCCCCACAGCCGCCGCCGCGGTGCGGCTGCCAGCCGGCGGTGCGTGTCGGCCAGCAGATCGGGGATCGGCAGCTCCAGCGGACAGCGCGACAGGCAGTCGCCGCAACGCACGCAGGCCGAGGCATCGCGCTGCTCCCACCAGTGCCCGGCGCGGCCGATGAGGTTGTATCGCTCGCCGGCGAAGGCCTCCATCCCATGCCCCACCGCCAGGTTGCGCAGCCGCAGCAGCGCCGGGATCGGCACCTCCGAAGGGCAGGGCAGGCAGGACCGGCACTGGCCGCAGCGACTTGTGCCCAGCCGTTGGCGTCCGGCCGCCTCCAACCGCTCCAGCGCCTGCTGTTCCGCCTCGGTGAGCGGGCCATCGGCCCGGGCGAGCTGCTGCGCCCACAGCAGATCGTCCGGATGGGCGGCGCCGAGGGTGAGGGTGCTGATCCCCTGGGCCAGGAGGAACCGATAGGCCAGTTCAAGTGGCTGGAAGGGGGCGCAATCCTGCCGCAGTTCCTGGGGCGGGTCGTAGAGCCGCCCCCCTTTGTCGGCCGGGGAGATCGCCATCACGCCGATGCCCTCGGCCAGGGCGGCCCGGGCCAGGGGCAGCCGCTGGCGATCGAACAGGTGCAGGTGCAGGCTGCAGAACTCGAAACGTCCGCTCTCCAGGGCCGCGGCGATCAGAGCGTCGTCGCCATGGCTGGAGAACCCCACCTGCTGCACCAGCCCTTCCCCCTCGGCCCAGGCCAGCAGCTCCGCTCCTTCGCCGTCCAGGCTCCAGGCCAGGTGCTCGGGGGTGTTGAGGCCATGCACCGCGAGGTTGTCGAGCCGCCCGGTGCCGAGCCGCTGCAGACAGGCGCGCAGGGCCTGCTTCCCTTCCGCCAGCCCCCCACCCGGCAGGATCTTGCTGGTGAGCACCAGGGCGGCTCGCGCGCCGGGATCCTGCTGTTCGAGAGCCGCCAGGGCCTTGCCCAGAAACGTTTCCGCGGGGCCATAGGCCGGGGCGGTTTCCAGATGGTTGATCCCCACAGCCACGGCTCGATTCAGCACCGCCGCCATTGCTGCAGAGCTGTCGAGGGCACGCATGGTGCCCAGGGTGAACAGGGAGACGGGGCGTCCCCGGCGGCCGAAGGGGCGGCTGATCGCCCGGTCCTGCTCCCGCTCAGACGGGTCCGGCACGACCCTCGTCGCCGGATTCTTCCTCGGAGGCCCCGCCACTCTCCGTGCCCGGGGACGGCTCGCCCTCGGGCGAGGCCTTGCCCAGATTGCGGATCAGCTCGGCTGGACTGGTGCTCTCCAGAAAGCGGCGGAAATCGGCCAGGTCTTCGGCATCGGCCTCGGCATCCACCGGAATCGAGGCATCGGCCACCACCTCCTCCAGCATCCAGATGCCGCTGCCGGTGCGCAGCGCCAGGGCAATGGCATCGCTCGGGCGAGCGTCGAGTTCGTGACCCGTGCCGTCGCTGTGCTCGAGTTTGAGCACGGCTCGGAAGGTGCTGTTCTCGATGGCGTGGATCACCACCCTCTCCAGGGTCAGCCCCGCCGCCTCCAGCAGGCTGGCCATCAGATCGTGGCTGAGGGGCCGGGGCGGACGCTCGCCGTTGAGCCCGGCGAGGATGTTCTGGGCCTGGGCCTGGTCGATCCAGATCGGCACCTGCCGGCGGCCCGAGGGATCGCGCAACAGCACGATCGGGCTGCGGCTGGCAGCATCCAGGGCGATCCCGGCGACGCTCATCTCCACCATGGCGTGACCGTTCCCCCTGGCATGCGCCGACGTCCGTGAAGCGATTATGGCCACTGGAAACCCTGCAGGACTGCGATGTTCACCGGACTGGTCCAGGCCGTCGGGCGGCTGGAGCTTGCGGCCGCCGGTGTCGGGGTGAGGACGGCGCCCGGTGCCCTCGGTCCCCTGGCCCTTGGCGACAGCGTGGCCGTCGACGGGGTCTGCCTCACCGTGGCCGAGCGGCTGGACGGGGATCGGGGCTTCCTGGCGGACGTGAGCGAGGAGACCCTGGGGCGCACCACCCTGGCGGTCCGTGCAGCCGCCGGGGCGGCGGTGAATCTGGAGCCGGCCCTGCTCCTGAGCGACCGGCTGGGAGGGCATCTGGTCAGCGGCCATGTCGACGGCCAGGGCGTGGTGCGGGCCATCGAGCGCCATCCGGCCTCCTGGCATCTGGAGGTGGCCTGGCGCGATCCCGCCTATGGCCGCTACGTGTGCGAGAAGGCCAGCGTGGCGGTGGACGGCATCAGCCTCACGGTGGCGGGCTGTGACCCCACCGGTGCCAGCTTCTGGATCGCGGTTATTCCCCACACCTGGGCGGTCACCACCCTCGCGCACCGGCGGGTGGGCGATGCCGTGAATCTGGAAGCGGATCTGCTGGCGAAGTACACCGAACGGCTGCTGGCGGCACCGGCATCAGCGCCGAGGGCGCCCGCCGCCGATCCCATCACCCCCGACTGGCTGGCCCGGCAGGGCTGGCTCTGAGCCGATGGCAGGGCGAGGCCGACCTGCCTAGGTTCCGATTGGTCGCGACGCACCCATGGCCCCCGATCCCTCGCCGCTTGCCACGCCACCGGGTCGGCTTGTGGGGCCCACCAGCGCGGCCCTGCGCAGCTTCACCCTGGCCGAAGGCATCGTTCTGCTGGTGCTGGGGATCCTTTCCCTGATCTTTCCGGTTGTCGCTTCGGTGTGGGTCACCGCGGTGGTGGCGGTGACCTTTCTGGTGGGGGGGATCATCGGTTGGATCAACGGCCTCACCCGCTCGCCACGCCTGAGCGGCTCGATCGCCTTCTGGCGTCTGGTGGTGGCCACCCTGTTCCTGGTGGCCGGTCTGTGGATGATCCGCCAGCTCGCCGGCGGTCCAGCCGCCGCTGCCACCCAGGTGGCGTCCCTGGCGCTGGCGATCGGCGTGGTGTTCCTGGCGGAGGGACTGGTGTCGCTCCTGGTGGCGCTCACCCACCGTCAGGTGAAGGGGTGGGAATGGGGACTGGCCAATGGGATCGTGACCCTGGTGCTCGGCCTTCTCATCCTCACGATGAAGGAACTGAGCCTGCTCTGGGTGCTGGGCACCCTGGTGGGCATCAGCTTCCTGTTCAGTGGCATCGATCTGCTCACCTTCAGTGCCAGCTTCCACCCCGAAGCCGAGTGAGTGGTTCGGTGGGCGGTGCTGGCCGTAGATGCCCTTCAGGGCTCCAGGTCGTCGCCCTCTCCTTCTGCGTCGTCTCCTTCGCCCGGCTCAAGGGGCAGAAGCCAGATCGAACCGGTTTCCTTGTGCAGTTCGATCCGGAACTCCTGGCCCGGGCTCAGACCCATGCGTCGGGTATAGGCCTGGCCGATCAGCAGGTTGCCGTTGCCATGTACCCGCGTGCGGAACTCGGCCTGACGACCTTTGCCGGCTCCGCTGCCGGTGGTGCTGGGCGGCAGGGCGTAGCCCTTGGCGCTCACCAGCGCCCGGTAGAAGCTTTTCTTCAGCACCCTTCCGCTGGGGCCCACGTAGCCGCAGGCCCGGGCGATCTGGTCCTCGGGTCGGTTGCCCAGGGAGCGGGCCTTGTCGAGCAGAGCCTTGCCCTCGAGCATCGCTCCCCTGCCTTCTTGAGCTTGTTGGCGCCCCTCGGAGCCAGCGTCATCGTCGCTGCTGAGCGGTGCGGAGAACATCCGGCCTTTCGGAGGCATTACCGCTACGGCTTCGATGATGATCCGATTCTGCCGATTCACAAGCCGCTGCTGCAAGGGGGAGTGTCGCGCTGCGCTGACCGGCCCCCAGTCAGATGCCTCGAAATCAGATCAGAGCAGATAGAGAAGCCCGTACAGCACCACCCAGATCCCATCCACGAAGTGCCAGTAAAGCTCGGCGGCCTCGAGGCCGAAGGGGTTGGCGGCACTGATGCGTCCGCCCTGTCTCGCCTGCCACCACACGATCAGGATGCAGATCACCCCGAGAGTCACATGCAGGCCGTGGAAGCCGGTGAGGGCATAGAAGGTGCTGGCATAGAGATTGTCGGTGAGTCCGAAGGGCAGGTTGAAGTACTCCAGCATCTGTCCGGCCAGGAAGGCTGCCCCTAGGGCTCCCGTCACCAGCAACCAGAGACGGGCCCCCTGCCCGTCGCCGGCCAGCAGGCTCCGGCCACCCCGGTGAAAGGTGACGCTGCTCACCAGAAGCAGCACCGTGTTGATCGTCGGCAGCAACAGTTCCAGCTCATAGGTGGCGTCCGCCGGCAGTGGATTGACCGCCCGGAAGGTCAGGTAAGCGGCGAAGAAGCCGGCAAACGTCATGCCGTCGGCAATCAGGAAGGTGGCCAGGCCGAACAGACGCAGATCGGCATGACCCTCGCCGTGCACACCTTCGTGGCTCTCGCCTTTGGGGGATTCGAGTGCAACCGGGCTTGTTGCGGTCGAGGTTTCGGGGGTGAGAGGTGTCATGGCAATGGCGTGGAGCGTGAGCGGAACCGCACAGTGAGCAGATGGGTGAGCTTCTGGATCAGCGCTGGCTGGCCCGCCAAAATTCGCTGCCGCTGGTCGCGGCCAGATCGAGCTGGCCCTCGGGCGTGCCGTAGGCGTAGGGGTGGGTAACCAGGGGAGCCTCCCCAACCCAGTTCTCCACGGGCGGCGGTGAGCTCGTGAGCCATTCCGGCGTCAGGGCCCTCCAGGGGTTGTCGCCCGCAGGACGGCCCCGGTAGGCGGTGAGGATCACATTGATCAGCAGTGGCAGGGTGCTGATCGCCATCAGCAGGGCGCCGACACTGCTCACCTGGTTCCAGGTAGTGAAGGAGGGGTCGTACTCGGCCACGCGGCGAGGCATGCCGTTGAGGCCCAGCCAGTGCTGGGGAGCGAAGCAGAGGTTGAAGCCGAGGAAGGTGAGCAGGAAATGGAGGCGGCCCAGATCTTCATTCAGCATCCTGCCTGTGAACTTGGGATACCAGTGATAGAGGGCGCTGAAGATCACGAAAACCGTGCCTCCATAAACGATGTAGTGGAAATGCCCAACCACGAAGTAGGTGTCATGAACATGAATATCGAAAGGCACCTGGGCCAGTGCGATTCCGGTGATACCGCCGAATACGAAGTTCACAATGAAGGCGCAGGCAAACAGCATGGCGCTGTTGATCGCGATGCGTCCGCCCCATAGGGTGGCCAGCCAGTTGAAGAACTTGATACCGGTGGGAACGGCAATGAAGGAAGTTGCGATCGTGAAGAAGAGGCGCATCCAGGGCGGCGTGCCGCTGGTGAACATGTGGTGGGCCCACACGATCAGCCCCAGCACGACGATACCCATGATCGAGTAAACCATTGTGGTATAGCCGAACAGGGGCTTGCGAGCATGCACCGGCAGGATTTCACTCACCAGTCCGAATGCAGGCAGCACCATGATGTACACCGCCGGGTGGGAATAAAACCAGAACAGATGCTGATACACCACCACGTTGCCACCCATGCTCGGGTTGAAGAAACCCGTGTGGGCCACAATGTCGAAGCTCAGGAGAATGAGAGTTCCTGCCAGTACAGGGGTTGAGAGCACCACAAGAATGCTGGTGCCAAGCATGGCCCAGCAGTACATGGGCAGATGCATCATCTTCAGCCCTGGCCTCCGAAGCTTCAGGATCGTGGCGATGAAGTTGATGCCCCCGAAGATCGAGCTTCCACCCAGCAGCAGAACGCTCAGAATCCACAGAACCTGGCCCAGCGCCGGCGTGGTTAGGCTCAGGGGTGGGTAGGCGGTCCAGCCGGATTGGGCAGCACCGCCGCTGATGAAATAGCTGCTGATCAGCAGGATGCCGGCGGGAGGAATCAGCCAGAAAGCCACCGCATTGAGGCGCGGGAAGGCCATGTCCCGAGCACCTACATAGAAGGGGATCAGGTAGTTGCCGAAGGCACCGTTCACCACAGGCACGATCCAGAGGAAGATCATCACCGTGCCGTGGAGGGTGAGGATCTGGTTGTACACGTCGCGGCTGACGAAATCGCTGATCGGGCTCGCCAGTTCCGTGCGGATCACACCAGCGAGGGCTCCACCGATCAGGTAGAAAACAAATCCGCACACCAGGTACTGCAGGCCGATCACCTTGTGATCGAGGCTGAAGCTGAAGTAGCGCAGCCAGCCCTCGGGCTGGAGGCTGCCGGCCTCGAAGTCGGCTGGGCGGGCGATGGTCATGGCGGGCGGGGGTCGCTTGCGGGGGTGGGGGAGGGGAGTGGGTGGATCAGGCGAATGGGTTGGCTTCAGCGGCGCTGACGGTGACAGGGGCCGGGCGGTTGCTGGCCAGCCACTTTTCGAACGCGTCGTCTTCGTGCACCACCACGGTGGAACGCATGCCGCCGTGATACGGGCCGCAGAGCTCGGCACAGACGATCGGATAGCTGCCCGGCCGAGTGGCGGTAAAGCTCAGAAGGGTGGGTTGGCCGGGAATCACATCCTGCTTGAGTCGGAACTGGGGCACCCAGAAGGCATGGATGACGTCGTTAGCCTTCATGTTCAGTTGCACCGGCCGACCCACAGGCACATGCAGTTCGCCGCTGATGAAATCACCATCGGGGTAGTGGAAGAGAAAGGCGAACTGCATGGCCGTGACGTCCACAGTCAGGGGAGGGATCAGCGGAGCTCCCTCCGCGATGGCGGCGTTGGCGATGCCACCCCAGATGCGTTCATCGGAAGGGCTGTTCACAACATCCACAGCCGAGGCCTCTGCAGCGGCTGCATGCATCGAACTGTGATCATGAAGGGGGACCATCCCGCCCATACGCTCGTAAATGTCGTAGCTGTAGATACCAACAAACAGCACGACGATCGCCGGAATCGCGGTCCACACGATCTCTAGCGGCAGGTTGCCTTCGATCGCCAGGCCGTCGCCGCATTCACCAGCTCGCCGGCGGAAGCGGACAAGGCTGTACACCAGGAGCCCGACGATACCGAGGAAGAGGATCGTGCCGATGCTGAAAAGAACACGGAACAGATCGTCGTAGACCGGTGCGTTGGCGCTGGCATCAACCGGCAACAGTGAAACGTTCTGACCGATCCAGAGACCGGCAAGAACAAGCACCATGCCAAGAAGCAGGGTGATCAGGGGTGAGGGGATCGTCACGGTGAGCCCCAGTAGAGGGTGAATCCGACTTTCAGCCTATGGGCGATGCTCCGGGCCTGCGAGTCAGACGGGGCGGAGCGTCACGTTTGCCGCCAAAATTTACAGGTGGCCCCTGAGATGTGCGGGATCCCTCATCTCAGCGGAATCGCTAACTTGTGCTCCCTCGCTTCTTGCGGGCCGTGGTCACGATCCCTTCCCCACGACTCCCCCGGGCCCTGGTGTTGCTCTGTGCCCACCTGGTTGTGGCGCTGATCGCCCTGGTGGTCATCGGTGGCGTCACGCGCGTGATGGAGGCCGGTCTGGCCTGTCCGGACTGGCCCCTCTGCTACGGCAGCCTCCTGCCTGGACGGCAGATGAACCTGCAGGTGTTCCTTGAATGGTTTCACCGGCTCGACGCCTTCGTGGTGGGGGTTGCTCTGTTGGTTCTGGGAGCTGTCAGCTGGCTCCGTCGCAGCCAGCTTCCTGGCTGGCTTCCCTGGGCAGCCACCGCCGCTCTTGCCCTTGTGGCCGTGCAGGGTGCGCTCGGCGCATTGACCGTGACTCACCTGCTTGAGGCGTCCACCGTCACGGCCCATCTGGCCACAGCCCTGGCCCTGGTTCTTGGCATGGCTGCCCTCCACCAGGCGCTCCTGGGTTCCCTTGCCGCGGAACCCCTCCCCACGCCGCCGCTGCCCTGGCGGCTGGCTGCTCTGCTGGCAGGCCTGTTGGTGCCGGCCCAGTGTCTGCTGGGAGGCGCCATGGCCAGTCGCTGGGCGGCTGAGCGCTGTTTCGCCGCAGGTGAGTCGTGCCGCTGGCTGCTTCTTCATCGCCTGGGGGCCTGGCCGGCGGCGCTTGCGCTGTTGCTGCTCGCTTTGCTGTCCCTCAATCTGCCTCCTCCGCACGCTCTGCTGCGGCGCCTCTCCCTCGCGGCCCTGGGGCTTGTGGCAGTGCAGGTGGCTCTCGGGATCCTCAGCCTGCGGCTTCAGCTGGCCCAGCCAGCGGTCACGGCGGCCCATCAACTGGTGGCGGCCCTGCTGGTTGCCCTCATCGGTGCTCTCTGGGGCAGGGGGCTGCTGCTCCCTGCATGCTCTCTCGAGGTCCCCTCGATGGCCCCGTCCCCTTCCCTCTACAACGAGGCCCTTCGTGGTTAGTGCCCCCCTGCATCCGGCCCCGTCCCGGCCTGTTGCCAACGTCCCTCGCTCGGTCCGCCTGCCAGCCTGGCTGGAGGTGGCCAAACCGCGCCTGATCCCCCTGTTGCTGGCCACCACCATCGGGGGCATGGCCCTGAGTGCGGCCTGGCCCCTCGACCCTCAGAGGCTGCTGGCCACCCTGGTGGGTGGCGCGATGGCCTCCGCTGCGGCGGGTGTTCTCAACTGCCTCTGGGAACAGGAGCTCGATGGCCGCATGCAGCGCACCAGCCGGCGTGCGCTGCCCTCGGGCCGTCTGGCCCAGCGCCAGGCGTTTCTGCTCGCGATCGCCCTCACCACCGGTTCGGTGCTGCTGCTGATCACGGCGGTCAACGCCTTGGCCGCCGCGCTAGCTCTGCTGGGTTTGTGCAGCTACGTGCTGCTGTACACGGCTCTGCTCAAACCGCGCACCAGCCAGAACATCGTGATCGGTGGCATCGCCGGTGCCATCCCGCCCCTTGTGGGTGCTGCAGCCGCCACGGGTCGCCTCGGATGGGGGGGCTGGTGGCTGTTTTCTCTGGTGATGGTATGGACACCGGCCCATTTCTGGGCCCTGGCCCTGCTTCTGCGCGACGACTACCGCTCGGTGGGAATTCCGATGCTGCCGGTGGTGAAGGGTGAGGCGGTGACAGCCCGGGCGATCAGCCTGTACAGCTGGCTCACCGTGGCGCTGAGTCTGGGCGGCATCGCAGTGCTGCCAACGGGCGGCTGGCTCTATGGCCTGCTGGTGCTGCCCTTCAACGGCCGCTTGTTGCAGCTGAGCGGGAGGCTCCAGCGCAGCCCTGAGGAGGCCCAGCCCGCCCGCAACCTCTTCCGCTGGTCGATTCTCTATTTGTTCGGCATCTGTCTGCTGCTGGTTCTGGCCCGTACGGCCCCGGCCTCGGCCCTCGATCCCGCTCCCCTGCTGGCGGCGCTTCTGCAGCTGTCCAACACGCCCGCTGCCTAGATTGGCCCCCCCTCCAGCGAACGGGAGCAGATCAGGCTTGATCGAGCTGCAGCACCTCAGCAAGCGCTATGGCGGTGGCAGGAAGGCCCAGCCGGTGGACGCCCTCAACGACCTCTGTCTCTCGGTTCCCGCGGGCTGTCTCTATGGCCTGCTCGGTCCCAACGGAGCCGGCAAGACCACGGCCCTGCGCATCCTCTGCACCCTGCTGGCCCCGGATGCGGGTTCTGTGCAGGTGGCAGGGATCGATGCGCTGGCACAGCCCCGTGCCGTGCGCCGCCTGCTCGGTTATGTGGCCCAGGAGGTGGCGCTCGACAAGATCCTCACCGGCCGCGAGCTGCTCCAGTTGCAGGGTGATCTTTACCATCTGCGCCCCGCCGACCGTGACGTCCGCATCAAAGAGCTGATCGGCCTGCTCACGATGGACGACTGGATCGACCGTCGCTGCAGCACCTACTCCGGCGGCATGCGGCGCCGGCTGGATCTCGCAGCCGGTCTGTTGCATCGTCCGAGGGTACTGGTGCTGGATGAGCCAACCGTTGGACTCGACATCGAGAGCCGCTCGGCCATCTGGCAGGTCCTGCGTCAGCTGCGCGATCAGGGCACCACGGTTCTGCTCAGCAGCCATTACCTCGAGGAGGTGGATGCCCTGGCCGATCGTCTGGCGATCCTCGAATCCGGCCGTGTGATCGCCGAGGGGCCGCCCCAGGAGCTCAAGGCTGCCCTCGGCGGCGACCGCGTCACCCTGCGGGTGCGCGAATTCAGTGATGCCGAGGAGGCCGAAAAGGTGCGCATGCTCCTGCAGACCTGCCAGGGCGTAAGCCGTGTGGTGGTGAACCGTGCCCAGGGTTTTTCTCTGAATCTGGTGGTCGATGACGACAGCGTGGTGGAGCGGCTGCGCAGCCAGCTGGCCGAGGCGCGGCTGCCTGTCTTCGCCCTCTCCCAGAGCCGACCCAGCCTCGATGACGTGTACCTTCAGGCCACTGGCCGGACCCTGATGGATGCGGAGCTCTCCGTCGCGGGTCTACGGGATGTCAAGGCCGAGCGCAAGCAGGCGATGCGCTGACCCCATCTCCTCTCATCCCTCTCCTCCTCCCATCGTCCCCTTTGTCAGCCCCTCATCTCCGATGACCAGCGCTAGCACTCCGATCGCAGCCGCCGTCCCCGCTGCCGAGCCGTCGGCCCTTTCCGAGATCAGCCAGGAAACCTTCGCCCTCTGTCGGCGCCTGTTTGTCCAGCTGCTGCGTCGACCTTCCACGCTGGTGGCGGGGGTGCTCCAGCCCCTGATCTGGCTGGTTCTGTTCGGAGCCCTGTTTTCCAGGGCGCCCGAGGGTCTGCTGCCCGGTGGAAGCAGCTATGGACGCTTCCTCGGGGCCGGAGTGATCGTGTTCACCGCCTTCAGCGGCGCCCTCAATGCCGGACTGCCGCTGATGTTCGACCGGGAGTTCGGCTTCCTGAACCGGCTGCTGGTGGCTCCCCTGCGCTCCCGCAGCTCGATCGTGCTCGCCTCGGTGCTCTACATCACGGCCATGAGCCTGGTGCAGAGCCTGGCGATCATGGCCACCGCGGCTGCGCTCGGCTACGGCTGGCCCGGTGGCCCTGGCCTGCTGGTGGTGCTGGTCACCCTGCTGCTCCTGGTCTTTGCCGTGACGGCTCTCAGCCTCGGCCTGGCCTTCGCCCTGCCCGGCCACATCGAGCTGATCGCGGTGATCTTCGTGGCCAACCTCCCCCTGCTGTTCGCCAGCACCGCCCTGGCGCCGATTTCGTTCATGCCCCCCTGGCTGGGCTGGCTGGCGGCCCTGAATCCCCTTACCTTCGCGATTGAACCGATCCGAGCCGTCTACAGCGGTTCCTTCCACCTCGGCGACGTCGTTCTGAATGCTCCCTATGGGTCCCTCACCGCGGGCACCTGTCTGGGGCTTCTGGCCGTCCTTTCCGCGGCACTGTTCCTGGCGATCCGGCCGCTGCTGGACCGCAAGCTGACCTGACCCCCTGATCCCGTGCCCGATCCTGCTGTCGTCCCCCGCCGTCCGCTCCCCCCCCGCCCTGATCCGGCCAGCCAGTTGGTGGAGGCCATCCAGGGCCGGGATGCAGGCCGGACCCGCCGACTGGTCGAGGTGTGGGTGCATCGCCGGGGCCTGGCTTCCCTGTACGACTTCTGCGCCAACACCCTGCCGCTCTCGATCGACTCCGACGCGCAGCTGTGGCTGGGGAACCTGGATCTGGTCCAAGGTTCGGTCGTCACCGAGGGCTTTTCTCCGACTTCGGTGGTCGATCAGGCCCTGGCCGAGTTTGCCAATCACCTGGCAGGAACCGAACCCGAACGGGCACCCATGCCACAACCCGAACGGCAAGCAGCACCCGTTTCTGTTCAGCTGCTGGCTGTTGAGGAGGAAGCCACCCCAGCAAGGGCGTCTTCGCGATCACCCACGCCGGACTCGCTGCTGCGAGCGGCTCCAGTCAGGGCCATGCGTCTGGTGAGCCGAGCCAGGGTGCTGTTGCGCGAATGTCTGGAGGAGGTGTGGGACGGGCTCGGAGGTGCCGCCTCGGCTCGAGGCCGTCTCGAAGCCGTGGACCCGCCCTCTCCCGCGGCGACGGCGCTCCCCAAGGACGTCCTTCCTGCCGCTCCTGCAACGATTCCCGCCCCTTCCGCCTCCGTGGCCCTGGAGCGCCTGCGCCCCCGGCCTCGCCTGACGGTTCCCCGGCTTCCCCGGGCCACCCGTCCAGCTCCAGCCCCGCCGGACCTTGCGGATCTGCGCATGTGGCTGCCGGATCCGATCGAGGATCTTCCCCGCGCCTGCTGAGACTTTCCTTTTGTCCCCGTGTCGATGACCCTGCCTGCTGCTGAGAGGCTCTCCGGAGGGCTGATCGTTTCCGTGCAGGCACCGGAAGGCTCTCCCATGAGAGACCCGGCCGTGATCGCGGCGATGGCGGAAGCCAGCCTGGCGCGGGGAGCTATCGGCGTGCGGCTCGAGAGTCCGGAGCACATTGGCGCGGTACGGCGTCGCTGCCCTGGGGCCCTCATCGTGGGTCTGTGGAAACGGGTCCATCCCGGTAGCCCGGTGTACATCACGCCGGGCTGGGCCGAGATCCGCGCGGTGTGGGCTGCGGGGGCGGATGTGGTGGCCCTCGACGCCACCGACCGCCATCGGCCGGGGGGAGAGGATCTTGCTGCGCTGATCGCGCGCTGCCGCGAGGAACTGGGGGCACCAGTGATGGCGGATGTGGATTCGCTGGCCAGCGGGTTGCGGGCTGCCGAACTGGGTTGTGCCTGGGTTGGAACCACTCTGTATGGCTACACCGAGGCCACCGTCGGCCTGCGACCACCCGCCTGGGATCTGCTGGGGCCCTTGCGGCGGGAGCTGCCGCCGGCGGTGATGCTGATCAGCGAGGGCGGGATTGCCAGCCCTCAGGAGGCTGCCCGCGCGCTGGCTGCTGGTGCCGATGCAGTGGTGGTGGGTACGGCGATCACGGGGGTGGATCTGCAGGTGAGCGCCTACCTGGGAGCGATGGTCCCGAGCGCCTCGTCAGGGTGACAACGATCGCAAAACTTTCTTGACGTCCAGCCAGGGCGGGACGGTTGAGGTTCACCATGGGATCAGCTTGCTCTGGGCGGCAGGACGGTGGGATGGCCCCATCGGCCTGCCGCTCCTTGTCCCCTACAGCTGGTCCCTTACAGGCAGTTGCCATGGAGAATCGACGCTTCCTGTTCCCGTGGTGGATCACCGGCACCTGTACCGGTGTGGTGCTGTTCGGATCCACCCTGCTCGGTCTTCCCCTCAACTCGTACCATCTGGCGCAGGTTCAGGCCCTGAACCGGGAGCTCGGGAAGCTATGCACCGCTCCTCCGCGGCAGGCCATGACGGTCTGCCGCATCCATGCACGGCTGGTCAACGCGCTGTAGGCACCCTCGGTGCCTGGCGTCACATCATGCCGGGCATCCCCATGCCACCCATTCCTCCCATTCCTCCCATGCCACCCATTCCTCCCATGTCGCCGCCGGCGGGAGGTGCGGTGGGTTCGGGTTTCTCGGCGATCACCACCTCGGTGGTGATGAGCAGCGACGCGATTGAAACGGCATCCTGCAGCCCGAGGCGCACCACCTTGGCGGCATCGAGGATGCCGACCGAGAGCAGGTCGTCGTAGGTGCCGGTGAGGGCGTTGAATCCCTTGCCCTGCAGCCGGATCTCATTGACCACCACCTCACCATTGGCACCGGCGTTCACAGCGATCTGGCGAGCGGGGGCCGCCAGCGCCCGCTGCACGATCTCCATGCCGGTGCGCTGGTCGCCATGGGCGGCGGCGATCAGCGGTTCGAGCGCATCGGCCAACTGCAGCAGGGTGGTGCCGCCACCGGCAATGATTCCTTCTTCAATCGCCGCGCGGGTGGCGTTGAGGGCGTCCTCGATGCGCAGCTTGCGGTTCCTGAGTTCCGTTTCGGTGGGAGCTCCCACCCGGATCACGGCCACACCCCCGGCGAGCTTGGCAATGCGCTCCTGAAGCTTTTCCCGGTCGTAGTCGGAATCGGTGGCCTCCAGTTCGCGACGGATCGAAGCCACGCGCTCGGCCACGGCGGTGCGGTGATCCTCCAAGGCCACGATCGTGGTGTCGTCCTTGGTGATCGTGATGCGATGGGCGCTGCCCAGATCAGCCAGGGTCACCTTGTCGAGGTTCATGGCCCGGTCCTCGCTGATCAGCTGAGCCCCGGTGAGGATGGCGATGTCCTGGAGCATGGCCTTGCGGCGATCGCCGAAGCCCGGCGCCCGCACGGCGGCCACCTGGAGCACGCCACGGGTCTTGTTCACCACCAGGGTGGCCAGGGCTTCCCCCTCCACCTCCTCGGCGATGATCACCAGCGGTCTGCCGGTGCGGGTGACGGCCTCCAGCACCGGCACCAGGTCGGCGATGGCACCGATCTTGCGGTCGGTGATCAGCAGCAGGGGGTTGTCGAAGGCGCACTCCCGCCGTTCCTGGTCGATGATGAAGTAGGGGGAGCTGTAGCCGCGGTCGAAGGCCATGCCTTCGGTCACCTCCAGGTCGGTGGCCAGCGACTTGGATTCCTCCACGGTGATCACACCGTCGGCGCTGACCCTGCCCACGGCCTCGGCAATCATCCGGCCGATTTCTTCGTCGTTGCCGGAACTGACCGTGGCTACCTGGCGGATGGCCTCGCCCTCAACCGCGCGAGCGCGGCTGGCGATGCCCTCCACCACCTGAGCCGTGGCCTTCTCCATGCCCCGACGCAGTTCCACCGGGTTGGCCCCGGCGGCCACATTGCGCAGGCCTTCCCGCACCATGGCCTGGGCCAGGACCGTCGCGGTGGTGGTGCCATCACCGGCGGTGTCCTTGGTCTTGGAGGCCACCTGCTGGATCAGCTTGGCGCCGAGATTCTCGAAGGGATCGTCGAGCTCGATCTCCTTGGCGATCGTCACGCCATCGTTGACGATGTCCGGTGCGCCGAACTTCTTCTCCAGCACCACGTTGCGGCCCTTCGGACCGATGGTGACCCGCACCGCATCCGCCAGGGCATTCACGCCCCGCTCCAGGGAATCGCGCGAGGTATCGGAGAACTGGATCAGCTTGGCCATCGGGTTCGGTTGCGGGCGGACACGCGTTTTCAGGCTCCCACAGGGGCCACCCCCTCGGGCAGGGGGGTGTCGGTGGGGAAAGCCGAATGAATGGCTGCCGCATCGGTGCGAGCGTCCCAGCAGCGGGTGGTGCGGGCCCGGTAGCCTCCGGCCATGGAGGATCTGCTGCAGCAGACAATCGACAGCGCCGTGGCCACCGGTGCGGACGGCGGACTGGCCACCAGCGCCAACGGCATGGTGTTTCTGCTGATCGCAGCTCTAGGCGTGCTGATGGCCCTGGTTTACGTGCCGATCCGCCTGTTCCTCACGATCACGGCCCGGAGCCGGCGGCTGCGCCTGCTGCAACGGATCCGCCGCCTGCGCGACGAACTGGGGCAGCCCGTGGTGCCGGAATGAGGCCAAGGGCTTCGCGCCCTGCGCCCCGAGTGCTCAGCGCATCACCATGCCGCCGTCCACCTGCAGCACCTGGCCGGTGATGTAGGCCGCCGCAGGATCGGAGGCCAGGAAGCGCACGGCGCCGGCCACTTCCGCCGGCTGGCCCATCCGTCCCAGGGGAATGGCAGAGAGGATCGGCTCCTGATCGAGCCCGGCGGTCATGTCGCTCTCGATGAAGCCGGGGGCCACCGCATTGACCGTGACGCCCCGCCCGGCGAACTCCGCCGCGTTGCTGCGGGTCAGGCCGATCACGCCCGCCTTGGCGGCGCTGTAGTTCGCCTGGCCGGGGTTGCCCATCAGGGCTACCACCGAGGTGATGTTGATGATGCGGCCGGAGCGGGCCTTGAGCATCGAGCGGCTCACCGCACGGGTGCAGAGGAACACGCCGGTGAGGTTGAGGTCGATCACGCTCTGCCAGTCGGCGGTCTTCATGCGCATCACCAGGCCGTCGCGGGTGATGCCGGCGTTGTTCACGAGCACGTCGATGTGGCCGCTGCGCTCGAGCATTGCTTTCACCATGCCCTCCACCTCCGCCTCGTCGGCCACGTTGGCGCGATGGCTCCAGGCCCGGCCGCCGGCGGCTTCGATCGTCGCCACCACCTCGGCGGCGGCTTCGGGGGAGCTGGCGTAGTTCACCACCACTTCGGCCCCCGCTGCCGCCAGTTCGAGGGCGATCGCCCGGCCGATGCCCCGGCTGGCGCCGGTCACCAGTGCGGTCCGATGGGCAAGGGGGGCGGTCTTGGACATCGGAGCGGGACTTCGGTGGCGGCGATCGTATGGCCCCGGGTCCCGGTCCTGTTCTCAGCTCGTCATGCTGCCCACGTCCACCACCGCCCGCCCGAGCAGGTCGGCAAAGCGGCGCAGCTGCTCCTTGCTGCCGAGTACCACCAGCAACTGACCGGCGCCCAGGCGTACGTGACCGCCGGGATTGGCGAACAGCCGACCCGCCTCGCTTTCCCGCCAGGGGTTGGGAATGCCGTCCACCGGATGACGCACGGCCAGCACCATGGCCCCGCTGCGGCGTCCCAGCTCCAGTTCCGCGAGGCTGGCCCCGTCGATCCCCTCCAGATCTGCCGGATCGCTGCTGAGCTGGAACTCCTCCACCTCGCAGTCCGAGCCGCTGAGCAGTTCCATGAAACTCACCGCCAGGGGCCGCAGCGCGGTGGCGGCCATCGTGCGGCCGCCGGCCACATAGGGACTCACCACCTGGTTGGCGCCCGCCAGCCGCAGCTTGCGTTCCGCCTCCTCGCTGTCGGAGCGGGCGATCAGGCGGCAGTGGGGGGCCAGCCCCCGGGCGCTGAGCACCACGTAGAGGTTGGCGGCATTGCTTGTGAGGGCCGCCACCAGGCTGCGGCAGCGGTGGATGCCCGCCTCCACCAGCGTCTCATCGAGGGTGGCGTCCGCCATCAACACCGGCAAGCCCCGTTCCTCGGCGGCTTCACGCCGCTCTATATCCATCTCCACGACCAGCAGGGGCACCCCCTCGCGGGTCAGTTGTTCGGCGATCTCCTGGCCGATGCGGCCATAGCCGCAGAGGATGACGTGGTTGTGCATGCGGCGGATCCAGTGCAGGAAGCGGCGCTCGCGCAGCCGCCGGAAATAGCCCGATTCGGCGAGCCCCAGCATGCTCTGGATCGTGATCTGCACCACCACCAGGCCGCCGATGATCGTGAACACCGTGACCAGGCGACCGGCATAGCTGAGGGGCTGCACCTCGCCGAAACCGATGGTGGAGATGGTGATCGCCACCATCCAGTAACAGTCACCCCAGTCCCAGCCTTCGGTGATGCGGTAGCCAATTGCGCCGGCGTTCACCAGAGCCACCAGCGCCAGGATCGGGATCAGCCAGGGCCGCCGCGAACGAGTGGTGGGCGGCGAGGATCTCCTCAGCCGCGGCGGCCAGCGAAGCCGGAAGCGGCGGGGACGGCTGCGGGGGAAGGAGCCGCTCAGGATGCCTCAGCCCAGCCCCAGGGCGTTGAGCACGATCCGGTCGTCGAGGGCGCTGAGGCCTTCCGGGGCCGTGAGGCCCGCCACCCCGGGGCGTTGCGGCAGGCTGGCGGGATCTCGTCCCAGGGCCACGAGGGGCACGCCGCAGAGCAAGGCAAGTTCCTCGCTGAGCGGATCGCTGGCCAGCACCACATCCGCCGTGGCTACCTCCGCGGCCCCCGCCACCGCCGCGGCGGGGGAGACGGGGGGCAGGCGGCGGCAGCGCAGGCTCGGGATCGTGGTGCGGATGTGGTCCGGCAACCCCTGCCAGCGCTCCTCGGGCCAGTCGCCCGGCACCCCAGCCGGGGCCAGCAGCAGCAGCGGCCCGTCTCCCGACGGCTGGGCGGCGGTGGCCGCCTCGAGCGCCGCACGGGGAAGGCTGAGCCGGAAGGCATCGGCATCGAGCCGGACGCCGATCGGCTGCAGGAAGGCCTCCAGCGACTGGGCCGCCCAGCCGCCGGGCGGGGGGGTGACCGTGGTGGTGGCGGAGAATCCCCCGGTGGCCACCCGGGTGGGGATGTGGCTCATCGAGAGCATCAGGTCAACCTGGCGTCCCTGCGCCAGGTTGATGCAGGCCTGGAAGTCGGGTTCGCGCACCGAGCCCAGCAGGTTCGCCCAGTCCGCCAGGGAGGCATCGCCGAAGGCGAAGGGGATCACCTTCTCCACCGCCGGCAGCAGCTTCCAGAGGCCCGCGAGTTCGGGCCTGCAGGCCACCTGGATCGCGAATCCCAGCTGGTCGGCCACCGCGGCCGCCGCCGGCAGGGCCTGGAGCTGACGCACGCCATCCCCCGGGATCAGAAACAGTGCACGCATCGGGGGCCGGCCTCGCGGGCTGATTGTATGGACGCGATCCCCGTTGTCCCCCTCGCAGGGGAAGACCCTTTTGCATTTGCTGATCGCCGCCGCCGGCAGCGGCCGCCGCATGGGAGCCGATCGCAACAAGCTGCTGTTGCCCGTGGCCGGCCGGCCGGTGCTGGCCTGGACCCTGGAGGCCGCCCTGGCCTGCCCCGCCATCACCTGGATCGGGATCATGGGCCAGCCCCACGATGAGGCTGAAGTGGCGGCAATCGTGGCCGCCGCCGCTCCCTCCCTGCCGGTGCAGTGGATCCTGGGGGGGGAAACGCGCCAGGAGTCGGTGAGCCGGGGCCTGGCCGCCCTGCCGCCGGAGGCCGCGGCGGTGCTGATCCACGACGGCGCCCGCTGCCTGGTGGAGCCCGAACTGCTCACGCGCTGCGCGGAGGCGGTGCGGGAGGCGGTGGCCGCCGGGGCCGGCATGATCGCCGCCACCCCCGTCAGCGACACGATCAAGCAGGTGGACGAGCACGGGACGATCACTGCCACCCCAGACCGCAGCCGGCTCTGGGCGGCCCAGACACCCCAGGGATTCGGGGTCGCCCAGCTGCGCCAGGCCCATGCCCGCGCCGACGCCGAGGGCTGGAGCGTCACCGACGACGCCGCCCTCTACGAGCGGCTGGGGCTTGCGGTGCGGATCCTGGAGGCCCCGCCTTCGAATATCAAGGTCACCACTCCCTTCGATCTGGTGGTGGCAGAGGCGGTGCTCGCGTCCCGCCGCCAAGCCGCCTGAGGCGGCGAGCTCCTCAGGGCGTCAGGCTCAGTCCACCGGTGGACCCATTGAGGCGCGCCCGCACCCCAAGGGGCAGGGCCGCATTCCCGGGGGTGTGTCCCACCGGCAGCTCCGCCACCACCGGGATGCCCAGATCGAGGCTGCGTTCCCGCAGCACCTCGGCCACGGCAAAGCGCCGATCGGCAGGCTCGTCGGCCCGCCCGTCGGCCTCCTCACAGCCGCTGAAGCTGCCGAACCCCAGACCCCCCAGGCGCTGCAGGGCACCGCAGAGGCGCCAGTGGGTGAGCATCCTCTCCAGCCGGTAGGGGGCCTCGCCCACGTCCTCCAGGATCAGGATCGCCCCGTCGAGGGCGGGGAGATGGGCCGTGCCCAGCAGATGGGTGGCCACGGTGAGGTTGGCCACCAGCAGGGGGCCTTCCGCCTGTCCACCGCCCCAGGGCGTGCCTTCGAGGGTGGCCAGGGGTTCACCGAACAGCAGGGCCCGCAGCCGTTCGCGGCTCCAGTCCGGTTCCGCCGCGAGCGTGGTGAGCAAGGGACCGTGGATGGCGCCGGGCTGGCCCCGGGCCACCCGGTGCCAGAGGAGGGAGGTGACATCAGAGAAGCCCAGCAGCCAGCCCCCCGGCAGGTCGAGGGGCCCCTCCAGCAGGCGGGCCGATCCCCATCCCCCCCGCACGCAGGCCAGCAGCCCCGGGGGAGCATCCGCGGGATCGGGATGCAGGTCGGCGGCGCGCTCGGCATCGCCGCCGGCCAGGTAGCCCCAGCGGCGGCCCACCAGCTCCTCGCTGCGGGGTTCCACCGAGAGGCCCCAGTCGCGCAGCACGGCGATGCCGGCCTCCAGCCGGGCGGCCTCCTCGAGGGCCGAGCTGGCGGCCACCAGTCGCACCCGATCGCCCGGGCGCAGGGCCGGAGGCAGGGTCAGGCAGGGGGCGGCGGCCACGGGCGGCATCGGCGTCAGCGGGAGAGGGTGGGCAACACCAGAGCGAGCAGCAGGAGGGCCCCCAGTTGCACCTGGCGGGCGAAGTGCCGGCCGTAGGCGGAGCGGGGCAGGTCGCTGCGGCGCAGCAGGGCCGCCTCCCGCTGCATGCCGGCCGCAGCCACAGCCCAGGGGATCCAGAACAGCGGGCCGCCCAGTCCCTGCAGCACGGCAGCGGCGGCCAGGGCGAGGGCGGTGGCCCCGTAGCAGAGCGAAACCGCGGTGGGTGCCGCCGTCCCGAGGGTGAGGGCGCTGCTGCGCACCCCCAGGCGACGGTCGTCGTCGCGGTCGCTCATGGCGTAGACGGTGTCGAAGCCGAAGGTCCACACCACCGCCGCCAGCCAGGTGACCAGCAGCGCTCCGCCGCCGCCACCATCTCCGAAGCCCCCTCCGCTGAAGCCGCCGACGGCGGCCCAGGGGATCAGAACGGCGAAGCCCCAGCAGAAGGCCAGCACCAGCTGGGGCAGGGGGAACCAGCGTTTGGCGGAGGGGTAGAGCAGCACCGGCGGCAGGGTGGCCACAGCCAGCATCAGACAGGTGCCGCGGACCGCGGCCGGCAGGGCCAGTACCACCGCCAGGGCCGCCAGCAGGCAGAGGAGCAGCAGCGCCACGGCGCTGCCCACGGCCACCCGGCCCGCCGCCAGCGGCCGGTCGCGCGTGCGTTCCACCAGCGGATCGATGCGCCGGTCCCAGAGATCGTTGGCGATGCAGCCCGCGCCGCTGACCGCCAGGCCGCCGAGCACGATCCAGCCCACCAGGGGGGCCGGCGGTGGCGCTCCGGGGGCCAGCCACAGGGCCCAGCCGGCGGGGATCAGCAGGATCAGGCGGCCACTGGGCTTGTTCCAGCGCAGCAGCCGCAGCCCGTCGCTGATGCCGCCACCGCCAGCGCCACTGCCGCCGGCCTGCATCCAGGCGCCCAGCCCAGCCATCGCCTCCCCCAGGACGCGCCCAACCCTAGGGCCGCTGCCGGGGAGCGCCGGCGATGGCAAAGTGGCGCCGCCGATCCGGCGCCGGCGAGCCATGGTCCCGAGTTCAGCCCCGCCCCCCGTCGCGGGGCCCGCTCCCGGTGAGGTGCCTGCGGGCGTGCGCCGCGTCGCCGCGATCGACATCGGCACCAATTCGATCCACCTCCTGGTGGCGGCGATCGATTCCTCCCTGCACAGCTTCAGCGTGCTGGTGGCCGAAAAGAGCACCACCCGCCTGGGGGAGAGGGATCCCGAGACGGGCGATCTGAGCCCCGAGGCGATCGAGCGGGCGTTCCGCACCCTGCGCCACTGCCGCGACCTGGCCCTCAGCCACGGTGTGGAACAGATCGTCACCGCCGCCACCAGCGCCGTCCGCGAGGCACCGAACGGGCGCACCTTCCTGCAGGCCCTGCAGGAGCAGCTGGGGCTCGAGGTCGATCTGGTGAGCGGTCCGGAGGAGGCCCGCCTGATCTACCTGGGCGTGTTGTCCGGCATGGCGTTCGGTGATCAGCCCCACCTGATCCTCGACATCGGCGGCGGCTCCACCGAACTGATCCTCGCCGACGAGCGCGATGCGCGGGCGCTCACCAGCAGCCGCATCGGCGCCGTGCGGCTCCAGCGGGAGTTCTGCCAGCAAGATCCCCTGCCGGAGGGCCGTCGCACCTTCCTGTCGGCTTACATCCAGGGGGCGCTCGATCCGGCGGTGGCCCAGGTGCGGCGGTCCCTGCGGCCCGGTGAGAAGCCGATCCTGGTGGCCACCAGCGGCACGGCGATGGCGATTGCGGCCCTGGCGGCTGCGGAGGACCCCAAGCCGCCGATGAAGCTGCACGGCTACCGGGTGAGCCGGGCGCGCGCAGCCCAGATCCTGGATCGCCTGGTGGCGATGACGCCCGAGCAGCGCCGCGCCCTGGCGCCGATCAACGAACGCCGGGCGGAGATCATCGTGCCGGGGGCTCTGATCCTGCTCACGGCGATGGAGATGCTGCAGGCGCGGGGCTTCGTGGTCTGCGAGCGCGCCCTGCGCGAGGGGCTGATCATGGATTGGATGCTGCGCAGCGGACTGCTCGACGACCGCTTCGCCTTCCAGAGCACCATCCGCGAGCGAACGGTGCGGCACCTGGCCCGCACCTATGGGGTGGACAGCGCCCGGGCGGACCAGGTGGCCGCCCATGCCTTGAGCCTCTACGACCAGACCCGGGGACTGCTGCATCACGATCGGGGCGCGGGCCGCCTGCTGCTCTGGGCCGCCGCCCAGCTCCACGCCTGCGGCAAGCACGTGAACGTGGGCGCTTATCACAAGCACACCTGGTACCTGATCCGCCATGGCGAACTGCTGGGCTACTCCCAGGCCGAGCATCTGATGGTGGCGGCGATCGCCCGCTACCACCGCCGCAGCCTGCCGAAGAAGCGCCACGAGTCGTGGCAGCTGATCGAGAGCCGCGACGACCGCCGCACCGTGACCTCGATGGCCTTGCTGCTGCGGCTGGCGGCAGCCCTCGACCGCCGCCCCGAGCCCATGGTGGCTGGCCTGCGGGTCCGCGCCATCCCAGGGCTGGTGGGAGAGCCTGAGGGTGTGAGCATCACGCTGGAGCCCAGGCCTCAGCACCCCGACGAGGCACCGATTGATCTGAGCCTGGAGTGCTGGAGCCTGCGATCGTGCGCCGAGGTGATGCTGGAGGCCACGGGCCTGCAGCTCAGGGTTGAGGGGACGGAGGGTGTGCCGGCACTGTCGACGGGCGGCTGAGGGAGGGGCTGAAGCGCTTCCATTCGAAATCGTCACTGGCGCCAAGGGGCCGGGCCGCCATTCCCGGTGCTGACACGGTGACCTCATCGGGGCGGCCGGCTCTCACCTCCAGGCCGCGGCCGAGCGGGAAGGAGCGCGGCTGGGAGAGGGTGCCTTCAAACAGGATGCGGCCGTTCAGGTCCTGCACGGCCAGCCAGCTGGGTTCGCGGGGCCGCAGCTCGAGGCTGGGCAGGGCGGTCGGGCTGGTGGGTGCCGCCGTCGTCGCGGCGGGGGCACCGGACGCCGGTCTGGCCGCCGCGGGAGTGCGGGAGGGTGCCTGCCGTTTCGGCAGCAGCAGGGCCATGGCCAGTCCCAGGGCCACCACGGCGGCGGCGGCGGCCGGCAGCCAGGCGGGCATGGCGGGAGAGGGAGCGGCGAGCCTTGCCGGGCGGACTTCCGGGGCCAACGGCTCCGATGCGACCAGGGCTGGTACCACCGGCCGCCGGACCGGCTCCATCAGGCCGCTGCGACGCAGGGCGGCGATCTGCTCATCGATGGTGATCCCGAGGGATCCGGCCACCCGCTTGGCCTGAGCGATCACGAACACCGGTTCCGGCAGTCGGCTCCGGTCCCCCTGCTCAAGGGCATCGAGCTGGTCGGTGCCCAGTCGCAGCCTCTCCGCCAGTTCCTCCTGGCTCAACCCCTGCCGGCTCCGCGCCTCCCGCAGCAGCTGCCCGAGCGCTTGCAGCTCGGGCAGGGTCTCGCTGCTGGGTGAGGCAGGGGACTTAGGCACCGAGAACCGACAAGGTTGTGCCCGCAGTATGCCGGACACAAACCACAACGCCCACGCTGCGGCTGCAGCAAGACCAGCAGAGGATCTGTAATCAAGTGGGCGATACTGGATTCGAACCAGTGACCCCTTCCGTGTGAAGGAAGTGCGCTACCGCTGTGCTAATCGCCCGCATGCGTTGACCGCAGCCCGATCAGCATAGAACACGGCCCCCCCGCGCCCTTCTCCGGTTGAGCTGGATCCTGCTGGGCCTGCTGGTCACCGCCACGGGGCTGGCCCAGGTCGAGGCCCTGCAGCGCACGGCGGCAGCCTGCGGGTGGGCGCTGCGGCCCTGATGCTGGCCGGGGCGGTGCTCGTGCTCACCGGCGGGGTCTCGTGAGCACGATCCCCGGTTGGAGGGGGCGGTGCGAGAAGATTTGCCGTTGGCCTGAGCGACGGCAGGGTGAGCGACCAGGAGAGGCAGACATCGGACAGCCCCAGCGGCATCGCGGCGGTTGATGCCACAACCGATGTGCTGATCGTGGGTGGGGGCGTGTGCGGCACGGCCCTGCTGTTCGAGCTGGCCCGCTACACCGATCTGGCCTCCCTCACGCTGGTGGAGCGCTACGGGCAGCTGGCGCAGGTGAACTCCAAGGCCACCAACAACAGCCAGACGATCCACTGCGGCGACATCGAGACCAACTACACCCTCGAGAAGGCGCTGAAGGTGAAGCGCACCGCCGAGATGATCGGCCGCTACGCCGAACTCCTGGAGCCTCAGGAGCGCGACCGGTGCGTGTTCCGCACCCCCAAGATGGTGCTGGGGGTGGGAGAGAAGGAATGCGCCTTCCTGCGCCGCCGGTTTGAGGAGTTCTCGCCCCATTTCCCGGCGATGGAGCTGCTCGATGCGCCCGCGATCGCCGAATGGGAACCCCAGGTGGCCCTGGTCGGAGGGAAGCCCAGGCCCGAGGAGATCGTGGCGATCGGCATCCGCAACTCCCCCACCGCCGTCGACTACGAGGCCCTCTCCGAATCGTTTCTCGTGCGGGCACGCGCCGAGCTGGAGGGAACGGAGCGACGGCTGGATCTACGCCTGGGCACGGTGGTGCAGCGCATCCTCCCCGACGGCGACGGCTTCGTGGTGGAGATGGCTGCCACGTCTGGCGGCTCAGCGGGAAGGTTGTCCGCGGGCCTGCTCCAACGGGTGCGGGCGCGTCAGGTGGTGGTGAATGCCGGGGCCCACAGCCTGCTGATGGCCCAGGCGATGGGCTTCGGTCTGCAGTATTCCTGCCTGCCGGTGGCCGGCAGCTTCTACTTCACCCCGGATCTGCTGCGGGGCAAGGTCTACACCGTGCAGAACGACAAGCTGCCCTTCGCGGCTCTCCATGGCGACCCGGATGTCCGGGCTCCCGGCCAGACCCGTTTCGGCCCTACGGCCCTGCTGCTGCCGCGGCTGGAGCGTTACGTGCCGGCTTCCTTCTGGGAGTTCCTCAAGGTGCTGCGCCTCGATGCTGCCGTGCTGGCGGTGTTCTGGCAGCTGTTCGGGGTGGCCGACATTCGCCGCTACATCCTGCGCAATCTGCTGTTCGAGGTGCCCTGGCTGCGGCGCCGGCTGTTCCTGGCCGATGCCCGCAAGATCGTGCCCGGCCTCCAGCTTCAGGATCTGCGCTTCGCGGAGGGCTACGGCGGGGTGAGGCCCCAGTTGATCGACAAGGAGCAGCGGCGGCTGATGCTCGGCGAGGTGAGCATCCCGGCTGTACCGGGTCTGATCTTCAACGTCACCCCTTCGCCGGGGGGCACCTGCTGCCTGGGGAACGGCGAGCGGGATCTGGAGGCCATCGCCGCCCGTCTGGGCTGTCGCTTCGATCGGAAGCGACTGGAGCGCGAGTTGCATGACCCTCCCGCCGTGCCGGCTCCCTGTTCCTGAGGCCGAGCCCCCGGGGCTTCAGGGAATCCGCAGGAGCAGGGCCATCTGCCGTGCCAACAGCAGGACCGCCGCGATCGAAAGCGGCGCGGCCCAGCGCCAGTAGCTACCCGGCCGGCGCTCCAGCCAGCCCCCGTACAGCCGTTGCACCAGCGGCACCAGCCACCAGCCCGTGAGCGAGACCGTGGCGATGTTGGCCAGCAGCAGGGTGGTGGGCGGATCCGCGGGCAGGTCCCGCAGCAGACGCGCCATCACCAGCACCGAGGGGTAGAGCACCAGCAGCACCAGCAGGTTGATCTTCCAGGCCGGTGGCGGTCCCTGGGTGGAGCGGGCCAGCCAGAGCGCATAGCCCCGCCAGTTGGTGTGGGCCTGGAAGCCGCCGCCGGCCTGGTGGGCCTGTTGCAGCAGCCGGCGGCGCTGCGGGCTGTCCATCCAGCCCACCCAGCGATCCAGGTCGCTCCAGCGGGAGCTGCTGCGATAGATCAGTGGCGGGCCCGTGGCCACCTGCGTCGGACCGTCATGGGAGAGGAAACCGGGCGCTCGGGCCTCGGCGGCGAATAGCCGCGCCATGGCGTCGAGGAAAGCACCCTCGGCCCCGGGCTCCACCCGGTGATCGGCCGTGAACGCGAAGGTGCTGTCGTCGTGGCCGCCGCTGGCGAGGTGGGGCTCGGACGGATCCATGAGGGAGGCTTCAGGCTCCGCCCCGGAACAGGTGGTGATGCCCCTCCCAATAGAGCTTGGAGCGTGCTTCGGCGGGGGGACGCAGGGCCGGACTCACCACATAGAGGGTGGTGCGGATCAGTTCCCGCTCGCGGCTGGTGGCGGCCATGGCGCTGAGGGGCACCACCGTGAGCCACTGGTCGGGCCAGCTCACGCGGTAGCCGATCGCCACCGGCGTGTCGGCCGGGTAGTGGCGCATCAGTTCCGCCTGCACCTCCTCCACGTGGCGGGCGCTGAGGTAGAGACAGAGGGAGGCCTGCAGGGCGGCCAGCCGGGCCAGCGACTCCCGCTCAGGAACGCCGGTACGGCCGCCGGCGCGGCTGAGCACGATCGTCTGTACCAGTCCCGGAATGGTGAGTTCGCTCGAGAGGGCGGCGGCGGTGGCCTGGTAGGCGCTCAGGCCCGGCACAACCTCCACTTGCAGCCCGGCATCGGCCAGCCGGCAGATCTGCTCCTGCAGGGCCCCGTAGAGACAGGGATCGCCATCGTGGAGGCGCACCACCCGCTTGCCGTCGCGCGCCCGCTTCACCACTACGGCCATCACCTCCTCCAGGGTGAGGGTGCTGGTGCGGTGGCGCTCGCAGCCTTCTGGTGCGAGGGCGGCGATCGCCGGACTCACGAGTGAGTCGGTCCACACCAGAACCTCGGCCTGCTCCAGAGCCCGGGCGGCCCGAAGGGTGAGCAGATCGGGGGCTCCCGGCCCCGCTCCCACGATCTGAACCGGGTGGCTCATGCCGCCACCCCGGCCGGATCCGGCAAGGAGCGATGGCGGACGCACAGCCACCAGAGGCCCAGACCCCCCAAGGCGATGAGCAGCAGGCTCACCAGCTGGGCCATCCGCAAACCCCCTTCACAGAACGGTGGCGTGGCGAACAGGCAGAGGGGATCGATGCGCAGGCCCTCGATCCAAACGCGTCCGCTGCTGTAGGCCATCAGGTACACACAGCTCAGGGCCCCGGCCGGCAGGCGGATGCGGCCGCGGCTGGCCCGACGGAACAGCAGCAGCAGCAGGGCGCAGACCCCGAGATTCCACAGGGATTCATAGAGAAAGGTGGGATGAAAGCCGGTGCGCTCAAGGAATTCAACCGGCCGCTGCGTCCTGGGGATGGTGAGTTGCCAGGGCAGGTCGGTGGGCAGGCCGAAGGCCTCGGAATTGAAGAAGTTTCCCCAGCGCCCGATCGCCTGGCCCAGGGCGACGGACGGTACCAGCACATCCAGCAGGGGCCAGAAAGACTGTCTCCGCCAGCGACAGAAGAGGATTGTGGCCAGCACGCCGCCGATCAGGGCGCCGTGGATGGCGATGCCCCCGCGCCAGATGGCCAGAATGTCACTCCAGCGCCCCTGGTACTGGCGCCACTCGAGCGCCACGTAATAGAGGCGGGCGCCGATCACGGAGCCCACCACCAGCACGGGCAGCAGGTCGGCCACCAGGGCCGAGTCGATGCCGCGGCGGCGGGCCAGCTGCATGGCCAGCATCAGACCCACAAGCACCGCCGCGGCGATCAGCAGGCCGTACCAACGCAAGGAGAAGGGGCCCAGCTGGAACACCAGGGGCCCCGGAGAGGTGAAGACAGCCAGGGACGGCATCAGGGAAGGAATCAGACGATGCCCTCGGCCGCCTGCACCTTCTCGACCTGGCGCTTCTTGAGCACCAGCAGGATCTGGGAGAGCGCCACGAGGGCGAAGAAGGCCAGCAGGCCGTAGATGCGAACAGGATCCTGAAGCACCACCTCGGCGTCCACCTGTCCGAAGCCGCCCACGTTGGGATCGCTGCTGATCGGCGCTCCGGCTTCCACCGTGTCGCCCACCTTCACGATCACGGCAGGGCCGGCGGGGACCGTTTCACTCACACTGCCGTTGGCGGTGGTGAGGGTGACGACGCTGGCGCCGTTCTCGCCGGGCTCGATCGAGGCAACGGTGCCGGCGGCGGGGGCGGTGAAGGCGTTGTTGTTGGTCTTGTCACCGGTGGGGTTCACCTGGCCCCGGCCGCGGTTTCCGCCCACATGCAGCTGGTACTTGCCGAAGTGGATGGCGCTGTCGGTGGCGGGGTTGGGCGAGAGGATCGGGAAGACGATCTTCTGGTGCTGATCGCCGGGCAGCGGACCCACCAGCAGGATGTTGGGCTGGGTTTCGCTGTACTGGGTGTAATAGATGCCCTTGGTCTCCTCCTTCAGTTCCTCGGTGAGGCGATCCTGGGGGGCGAGGGTGAAACCGTCGGGCAGCATCACCACGGCGCCCACGTTCAGGCCCGTGGGGCTGCCGTCACCGGCCACCTGCTGCACGGCGGTGTCGTAGGGGATCTCCACCTCGGCCTTGAACACCGTGTCGGGGAAGACGGCCTGGGGCACTTCCACCTGGGTGGCCTTCTTGGCCAGGTGGCAGTTGGCGCAGACGATCTTGCCGGTGGCTTCCCGGGGGCTGGCGTAGTTCTGCTGGGCATAGAAGGGATAGGCCCAGCTCGGGGAGGCCCCGGCCACGAGTACGGCCAGGCTGAGCAGGCTGCCGAGAAGGGCGGAGAGGGAACGACGCATGGCGGAGGGTCGGACGGTGGAGGCGGAAACGGGAGGGAAGGGGATCAGGCCCACCAGGCCTTCTCGCCGGTGCGGAAATCGGTTTCGGTCCACTGGGAGAGGAACACGTTGTCGTTGTCGACCGTGACGTGGGCCAGGGCCAGGGAGAGGGGTGCGGGACCGCGCACCACCTTGCCGGTGGCGTCGTACTGGGAGCCGTGGCAGGGGCACATGAACTTGTTGGCGCCGCTGTTCCAGGGCACCACGCAGCCCAGGTGGGTGCAGATCGCGTTGATGCCGTAGTCGCCGATCGAATCGGGGCCATCGACAACCAGATAGGTGGGATCGCCCTTGAGGCCCTGCACCAGGCTGCGGTCGCCTTCCTTGTGGTTTGCAAGCCAGCCGCTGAGGGTGACGGCGTTGCCAGCCTCATCCTTGGCCGTGGTGCCGCCACCGCTGCCGGCGGCCTTCGGGGGGATGAAGTAGTTGGCCACCGGGTAGAGGGCCGCCAGGGCAACCCCTGTGCATGAGCCGAAGGTGAGCAGGTTCATGAACTGCCTTCGACCCATTCCGGGCACATCACCACGGGGGGAGCTGGCGGGGATCTGGGTCATGCGCGACGTTCCGGGAACCGGGGCAACGTGCCGCCCACATTAAGGGCTGCCGTTCCCGCCCCGTGCCGGCTCCGCCGGGGCTGCGCCGGGGCTGCAACAAGCCGTAGTGCGGGACTTCTGCCTGGCCCCCCTAGGCTCCCCCCCTGACGCCCCGGACCCACGTCCTCCCCCCTGACGGCCGATGACCTGCTGGCCCTGCTGCGGGAACGCTGGCAGGCCTCCTACGACGTCCGCCTGGTGCAGCGGCATGGACGCCTGTATTTCCAGGTGATGTGGGGCCATCTGGAGCAGCAGTCCTTCCCCCTCACCCCCGAGCAGTACGGGGAGCGGCTCGAGGCCGTCTGCGCCGCCCTGAACGATCTGGGCGTGGCCCCGGCGGTGCGGGCCTGGCTGGGCAGCACCCGCGATCGGCCCCGCCTGGGCAAGGCCCTGTCCCTGCCCCTGGACGTGCCCGGAGCCCGGGCCAGTGAATTTCTGCTCTGATCAGGCTTCCCGGGGCGGCCGCACCTGCTCGCTCAGCAGCACCAGACCCACCCCCACCAGGTAAAGGGCGGTGATCGCCCCCCCCAGGAGCAGCATCGTCACCGGATCGGTGGAGGGGGTGAGCACAGCTCCTGCCAGGGCACTGGCGAGCACCACCCAGCGCCAGGCCGACAGCATCCGGCGGGAGTCGATCAGGCCCAGGGCCCCGAGCAGCAGCTGCAGTACGGGCAGCTGGAAGGCCAGGGCGGTGGTGACCATCAGCAGCAGCACGAAATCGAGGTAGCGCTCGATCGACCACAGGGGCTCCACCACATCGGCCCCGTAGCTCACCAGGAACCGTAGAGCCGCAGGCACCAGGGCCCACCAGGCGAAGGTCAGACCGGCGGCGAACAGCACGGTGGAGCCTGCCACCGCCGGTGCCACCAGCCGCCGTTCCCGCCGGGTGAGGCCCGGCAGCACGAAGCCCAGCACCTCGAACAGGATCCAGGGCAGGGCCAGGGTCAGGCCCGCATAGCCGGCCACCTTCAACGACACGAACAGGAACTCGCCCGGCGCCAGCTGCAGGAAGCGGATGCCCTGGGCCGGCACCTCCAGCAGGCGCACCAGCGGCCGCACCAGGGCGAGACAGGCTGCCGCCGCCACCACAACCACAAGAAGGCTGCGCAGCAGACGACGGCGCAGCTCCTCCAGGTGGTCCACCAGGCTCATCTCCACCTCGGCCGGAAACTCGTCGTCCGGGTTGCGGGGAACAGTGGCGGGAATGTCGTTCATGGCCGTTCGTGCTGGCCGACGTTAGGGGCCGCCAGCAGGGCGAGGGCCCGCGCCGGCTCCCCCCAGAGAATCTCACCGCCGCGATGGCGCACCGTTCCGGCTCCGGCGCCGGGAATGCGCTGCAGCGTCTCGATGGGCACCATCACCACCGGCACGCGGCCGCTGCCCCGCCCCCGGCTGAAGTGGGCCGCCAGGTCGGCGGCAGTGACCAGATCGGCTTCGCCCGCCATTCCCTCCGAGGCCTTGAGCACCACGTGGCTTCCCGGGATCTCCTGGGCGTGGAACCAGAGATCGCCGCGGCGGGCCTGGCGGAGGCTGATCCATTCATTCTGCCTGTGGTTGCGGCCCACCTGCAGGCGCAGCCCGGCCGGGCTGCGCAGCTCAAGCGGCCGCGGCCCTGCCAAGGGTTCGCGGGAAGTCGCCCGTCCGCCCCGCTTCCCCTCCTTGGGGGCAGACCTGCGTCGCGATCGCCGACCGGCCCAGTCCTCAAGCTCCTGTTCCAGCTCCTGCACCTGCTCCTCACTGCCCGCATCCTCCAGGAAGCCCAGGCTCGCCTCCAGCCAGGCCTGCCGCTGGCGGTGGCTCTCGAGCAGCGGCGTGATTGCCGCCACCGAGCGCCGCAGCTTCCGCGCCCGCTGGTAGAGCTTCTGGGCCGCGGCGATGTCGTCCCGCGATGGGGTGATCTGCGCCAGCAGGGCATCGGCCTGCCGCTGCAGCTCTTCACTGCCGTCGGCCGCCGCCAGCCGTTCCTGCTGCAGCACAGCATCCCGCTCCTCCCGGGCCAATGCCGCTGCCAGCCGCTGGGCCAGGGCCTGGCGCCGCAGCTGCAGGCCCCGCTCGCCCAGCCGACCGGCGTAGTAGGCCGCCAGGCTGCGGTTGATCGGCAGCGGGTCCTCGTTCTGCGGCGCATCCGAAGCCCAGCAGCACCAGCGGTCGGGACCCTGCCAGCGCAGCGCAAAGCGCTCCTGCTCCATGGCCTCAAGCCAGGCCTGCCAGTGCCGCCATAGCCGCAGCCAGTGCGCTTCCTCCAGGCCTGCCACCGGCCTTTCCAGCAGCTCGGCCGCCATGGAGTCAGCTCCTGCCTCGCCGGCGCCGGGCCCTTCCAGAAGCTGGCGCGCCAGGGCAGGGCCGATCCCCTGATAGGCGCGCCGCAGGGCTTCCCCCAGGGGCAGGGGCAGAAGGCTCAGCCGGCGGCGCCAGGAGGCCTCCGATTCCGAGCGGCGGGGCGGTTCGCCTGCGGCCGCTGGCGGTGCGGTGTAAGTGTCGCCGGTGGCGATCGGCCGCAGACGCGACTGATCGGCGCGAACCTGGCGCGCCAGGCTGATCACGCGCCGCTCCTCGTCGAGCAGGAAGAGGTTGCTGTGGCGCCCCATCAACTCGGCAACCAGCCAGCGTCGGGGCTCCTCTCCCGGCCGCCGGGCGAAGCCCATCTCCACCACCCTCTCCCAGCCGGGAGAGCTGAGGGTCACCAGCGCGAGCCCCCGCAGTCCGTGCTGCAGCTGCTGGGCCAGGGTGCTGCCCTCCCCGCGGCGGGGCGGCGGCGGGATCGCCAGCAGCCGCGGCGCCTCCGCCAGCCAGCTCAGCTCCAGCCACTGCACCCCCTCCAGGTGGCGCAGGGCCAGCTGGATCCCATGGCTATCGGCCTGCTGGGCCTTCTCGAAGCGGCTGGGCACCAGGTGAGGCCGCAGTTCCGCCAGCACCGCCCGCAGGCTGGTGAGGTCCATCGCCGGCAGCGGTCGGCCGGAGGCGGCGTGGGCTCGTTCGGGGCGATCGGGCATGACCCCTACTCTGCTGCCCAGTCGCTTCCCTTCCCGTGAACGCCTCCGCGACCCCGGGCCGTCTCACCGTGATCACCGGGCCCAGCGGCGTGGGCAAGGGAACGCTGGTGGCGTTGCTCCTGGAGCGCCATCCCCAGATCTGGCTCTCGGTCTCGGCCACCACCCGCCTGCCGCGCGCGGGCGAGATCGACGGCCGGCATTATTTCTTTCTCGCGCGGCCGGCTTTCGAGCGGCAGGTGGCGGAAGCAGGCTTCCTGGAGTGGGCGGAATTCGCCGGCCACCTCTACGGCACCCCCCGTCCGCCGGTGGAGGCCCATCTGGCGGAGGGCAGGCCGGTGCTGCTGGAGATCGAACTGGAGGGGGCGCGGCAGGTGCGGCGCAGCTTTCCCTCGGCTCGCCAGCTGTTCCTCTCCCCGCCTGGGTTTGACGAACTGGAGCGGCGCATCCGCGGCCGCGGCACCGACAGCGAGGAGGCGATCGCCCGCCGGCTGGCGCGGGCCCGGGTCGAGCTTGCGGCTGCCGAGGAGTTCGATGCGGTGGTGGTGAACGGCGACCTGGAGACGGCGCTTGGAGAACTGGAGGGGCAGATGGGCCTGGCCTGAGGGCTCACGCCCCGGAACGAGCGCCGGCCACCACCAACCCATCACCATGAAAAAAGGCGGCACGAGGCCGCCTTTGCTGCTTGGAAGCTGAGTGGGCCTGATGACGATCGGCCATCAGAGGGGGTGAAAGAGCAGATCCGGATAGAACCGGTTGAACTCGATCATGATCCCGGCGGTGAGGGTGAACCAGATCGCCGCGAACACAGGGGCGGTGGTGAGGAACTTCTTCATGACGGCAATACCGGAGTGCGGAAGGGGAAGCGGACGCCAGCGGCGATCAGCGGGGTGAGACGGTGACCTTGCTGTCGGATTCGGTCAGCTTGCCGCTGGTGAGTTCACCGAAGGCGGCCAGAGGCCAGGTGGCGGCGGCGATGGTGCTCTTGAGAGCCAGGGGCACGTCGATCTGGATCTCGTGCATGGTGGCGTCCTTGCGGGAGCGCACGGCCTGCAGATAGGTGCGACCGGCCCAGCCGATGCAGCCGGCGATGTAGAGGAAGGCGATGCCCGGGATCGTGAAATCGCCGGCATGGCTGAAGCGGCCATCCACGATCAGATGGGGAAGGCCGTCGGCGCCGCAGAGGGCCTGGCTATAGCGCTCGAAGCGGGCCTTGGCCTGGGCGGTGGTGGCGGTGGCTGCCCGCTGCTGGAAGCGGGCGTTCTCGCCGCAGGGAGTGAGGCCGCCGATGTCGGCGTTGGCCACAGGGGCGAAGCCGATCAGCAGGAAGAGGGAAAGGAGGACAGCCAGCAGACGGCCGGAGAAGAATCGGCGCATGAGGAGGGGCGCGGAAGGACCTGCCGCGGGGCAGGATGTCACTCGCGGACAGTAGGGGAGTCGTTCCAGGCCCATGCCCACGGTTCTGGCCCTCGAAACAAGTTGTGACGAGTCGGCGGCCGCCATCGTGCGCGATCAGGTGGTTCTCGCTTCGGCCGTGGCTTCCCAGATCGAGGAGCATTCGCGCTGGGGCGGTGTGGTGCCCGAGATCGCCTCCCGGCGCCATCTGGAGGCCCTGCCTTCCCTGATCGAGCGGGTGTGTGGCGAGAGCCGCCTGACCCTGCGCGAGCTCGACGCCGTCGCCGCCACCGTCGCCCCGGGCCTGGTGGGAGCCCTGCTGGCCGGCTCCGTCACCGCCCGCACCCTGGCCCGCCTGCACGGTCTCCCCTTCCTGGGAATCCACCACCTGGAAGGTCACCTGTGCTCGGTGTTTCTCGGTGACGCGATGCCGCCGGGGCCCTATCTGGTGCTGCTGGTGAGCGGTGGCCACACCGAACTGGTGCGGGTGGAGGGTCCTGGGGTCTACCGCCGGCTCGGCCGCAGCCACGACGACGCGGCCGGCGAATGTTTTGACAAGGTGGCTCGCCTGCTCGGGCTGGGGTACCCGGGGGGGCCGGCGATCCAGGCGGCGGCCGAGGGAGGCGATCCCCATCGCTTCCTCCTGCCCAAGGGAAGGGTGTCGAAGCCCGGTGGCGGCTTCCTCCCTTATGACTTCAGCTTCAGTGGCCTCAAGACCGCGGTGCTGCGCCGGGTGGAGGAGCTGCGCGGCGGCGGCGAGCCCCTGCCCCTGGCCGACCTGGCCGCCAGCTTCGAGCAGGTGGTGGCGGAGGTGTTGGTGGAACGGAGCTGCCGCTGCGCCCGCGACCAAGGGCTGGACACCCTGGTGCTGGTGGGCGGGGTGGCCGCCAATCGCCGCCTGCGGGAGAGGCTGGCCCAGACGGCCGCGGCCCAGGGGCTCCAATGGCGGGTGGCACCACTGGCCTACTGCACCGACAACGCCGCCATGATCGGCGTGGCGGCGGCGGCCCGACTGGCGCGTGGCTGCCGCAGCCCTCTCGATCTGGGGGTGGCGGCCAGATTGCCCCTGGAAGAGGCAGACCGCCTTTACGAAACACGGCCGTGCTTTTAATCCCTATAGACTCAGGGATCGTCATCGGGAAGGCCCATGCCCCCGGCCCAGCCCCTCTCCGCGATCGAGTCCAGCCAGCCCTCGCTTCAGGAACAGGCAGAGCCGGCTCCCGGCCCCGAGCCTGTGTCCCAACAGGAGCTCAACGCCTGGCGCCGCGGTTTCACCCCCCAGGCCGAGATCTGGAACGGACGCCTCGCGATGCTCGGCCTGTCGGTGGGTCTCACGGTTCTGCTGCTGGCGCGCATCGTCGCCGGCAACCAGGGCTGAGCCCGCCCTCAGCTGCGACCCCGCAGCACCTGGGATAGCTCCGCGGGCTTGAGGCTCTGGGCGATGGCGTCCTCGGGCTCCACTCTTCCCTTCTGCACCAGGTCGGCCAGGGACTGATTGGCGGTGATCATGCCCTCAAATGCGCTGCGGCCCATGATGTCTTCGATCTCATCGAGCTCGCCGCGCATGATGTAGTCACGGCAGGCATCGCTGTTGATCAGAAGGTCGAAATAGCCGGCCCGTTTGCCGTCGGTGGTTTTGATCAGCCCCTGGGCGATCACGGCTAGAAGAGATTCCGAGACGGCACGGCGGATGCTGTCCTGCTCCTGGGGCGGGTACATCCCCAGCACCCTCTCCACCGTGCGCACCGCTGAGTTGGTGTGCAGCGTGCCGAACACCAGGTGGCCGGTCTGGGAGGCTTCGATCGCCGTGGTGAGCGTTTCCTGGTCGCGGATCTCACCGATCAGGATGACATCGGGGTCCTCCCTCAGGGCGGCGCGCAGAGCCGCCTTGAACAGCTTGGTGTGGGCCCCCACCTCCCGCTGGCGGATCAGCGAATGGTTGCTCTGGTGCACGAATTCGATCGGATCCTCGATGGTGAGGATGTGACGCTTCATCGTGCGGTTGATGTGGTCGATGATCGCCGCCAGGGTGGTGCTCTTGCCCGATCCGGTGGGCCCGGTCACCAGCATCATTCCCTTGGGTCTCTCCGCCAGTGTCTTGAGCACTTCCGGCAGATGCAGCTCTTCGATGGTGGGGATGACCTGGGGGATGAGGCGCAACACCATGCCCGGGCCCCGCAGGGTGTCGAGCAGGTTGATGCGCACCCGCACGAAGGGGAAGGCGTAGGAGCCGTCGAACTCCTTGTCCCGCAGGAAGGCATCGATCTGGGCCGGGCTGAGCATCTCCCGCAGCCAGTCGCGGAACACCACCGTGTCGGTGACCGGCCAGCCGGTGCGGATCATGTCGCCGCGGTGGCGGTAGCGCGGCTCCTCGCCCACGCCGATGTGCACGTCGGAATACTTGTGGGTGTGAGCGATCTGGACGATCGCCTCGAGGGTGGCCGGCAGCGGCCCCAGTTCGCCATGGCCCCGGTCGATGGGTGTGGCCGGTGGCTGGTCCACGAACAGGCCTGGCGGCGGCGGTGGCGGGGCCGGCAGGCTGCTGGTGGCGAAGGGGGCTTCGGTCATGGCGCGGCTTGGTCGTCCGGCGCGTACGTGCCTTGAGCTTGGCGAAGCCGGGGTCGCTTGTCAGTGCCCATCACCGGGCTCCCTAGGATCAACGGGATCGCCCCCCGGCCTTGTCCGACACTTCCGGCGCCCTGCCTGCCCTCGTGACCATCGTTCTGGGCACGCGCCCGGAGGCGATCAAGCTGGCCCCGGTGATCCGGGCCTTCCGTGAAGCCGACGACCTGCACACCCGCGTTGTGCTCACGGGGCAGCATCGCGAGATGGTCACCCAGGTGATGACGTTGTTCGGCCTGGCGGCTGACCACGATCTGGCCCTGATGGCCCCCAATCAGACCCTCACCCATGTCACCTGCGGCGCCCTGCAGGGGCTGCGGGAGGAGTTCGCCGCCCACCCGCCGGATCTGGTGCTGGTGCAGGGCGACACCACCACCGCCTTCGCCAGTGCCCTGGCGGCGTTCTACGAGCAGATCCCGGTGGGGCATGTGGAGGCGGGACTGCGCACCGACACCCTGTTCGATCCCTTCCCCGAGGAGGCCAACCGCCGCCTGATCTCCCAGCTGGCCCTGCTGCACTTCGCCCCCACCGAGCGCTCGGCGGCCAACCTGCGCGCCTCCGGCGTGGTGGGCGAGATCCTCACCACCGGCAACACGGTGATCGACGCCCTGCTGCAGATGGCCGAGACGGCACCCCCTCTGGAGCTGCCCGGCCTCGACTGGGACACCCAGCGGGTGCTGCTGGCCACGGTGCATCGCCGCGAGAACTGGGGACCGCGCCTTCTCGACATCGGCCGCGGCTTCCTCGAGCTGCTGGAGCGCTTCCCCGATACGGCCCTGCTGCTGCCGCTGCACCGCAACCCCACCGTGCGGGAACCGCTGCAGGCGCTGCTGGGCAACCATCCGCGTGCCTTCCTCACCGAGCCCCTCGACTACGACGCCCTGGTTGCCGCCATGCGCGGCGCCACCCTGCTGCTCACCGATTCCGGCGGCCTGCAGGAGGAGGCACCGGCGCTGGGCAAGCCGGTGCTGGTGCTGCGCCGGACCACCGAGCGGCCGGAGGCGGTGGAGGCCGGCACGGCCCGGCTGATCGGCACCGACAGCGAGACGATCGTGGCCGAGGCCTCGGAGTTGCTGGAGAAACCAGCGGCCTACGACGCTATGGCCCGCGCCCACAACCCCTTCGGCGACGGCTACGCCAGCGGCCGGATCCTGGCGGCCGCCCGCCGCTTTCTGGCGGAGCGGACCCTCAGCTCCGCTCCCGTTTCTTCGCCCATGGCGGCAGGTCGATGAATACCTGGGTGCCGGCCTTCACGCCGCTCAGGATCTGGGTGTCGCGGCCGCTGCTCACTCCGAGTTCCACGGGCTGGAAGGTGGGCTGACGGTCCTTCCCCACCAGCAGCACGCCCGGACGACCCTTCTCGGTGACAACGGCCACCGTGGGTACCAGGGTGTCGGCCTGGAGCTTGCCGGTCTGGAAGTCGACGTCGGCGTTCATGCCGATGCGCAGCTCGCGGCTGGGATCGAGCAGGGCCAGCTTCACCTCGAAGGAGGTGACGTTGTTCGTCTTCACGGCTCTGGGCGCGATCTGGCGGATGCGGGCGGCGAAGCGGCGGTCGGGGAAGGCGTCGAAGCGCACCGAGGCGGGCAGCCCCACCCGCAGGCGGCCGAGATCGCTCTCGGGAACCTTGGCCAGCACCTCCAGCCCCTGGGCCAGCTCCACGATCGAGGAGCTGGTGGCCCCGGCGGTGGCCGAGGCGGTGGTGGTGGGGGTCACGAACGAACCGGGGTCGGCGTAGCGCTGGCTGATCACCCCGTCGAAGGGAGCCCGCACGATCAGTTCATCGCCCTCCACCCCCCGCTGTTCCACCCGCTGGCGGGCGGCGGCGACACCCATGCGCTTCACCTCGTAGTCGGTGCGGTAGCGGTTGAGTTCGTTGAGGCTGATGGCGCCCTGGCGGTAGAGCGGTTCGTTGCGGGCCAGTTCGCTGGCGCTGCGGGCCAGTTCGGCCTGGGCCGAGCGGAGGTTGGCCACCAGCTCCTGCTGGCGGTCCATCAGATCGCCGGCATCCATCAGGGCCAGGGGCTGGCCGGCGCGCACCGTGTCGCCCTCGTCGACGAACAGCTTGGCCAGCAGCCCCTGGCGCCGCGGGCTGACGTTCACCCGCTTCACCGCATCCAGTTCGCCGGTGGCGGTGACGATGCCCGGCAGGCTGCCGCTGCGGGCCACGGCCGTGAAGGGGGTGACATCGCGCTGGGCCATGCGGCGCTGCTGGAACCAGACCCCCGTGCCTGCCAGAACGGCAAGGCCCAGCGCAAGCCCGATCCCGAGCGGTCCGCCCGGCAGGGGCCGACGGCTGCGGACCAGGGGGGTGGGAGGAGCCGGCACCACCTTCGGCGGCGGCGAGGCCGGGGGCGGCGTGGTGGCCGGACGCAGGGGTGAGGGGGCGTGCATCGGCCCGGACACGATTCATCACACTCTCGCGGGTCGCGGACCCGTTCGGGGTGCGGATCCCCGCGGTAGGAGGGGCAGTGGCGCGGCGGAGCCTAGATTTCATCGATGCTCAAAGCCGGAATCGTGGGTCTGCCCAACGTGGGCAAATCCACCCTTTTCAACGCCCTGGTGGCCAACGCCCAGGCCCAGGCCGCCAATTTCCCCTTCTGCACGATCGAACCCAACACCGGGGTGGTGGCCGTGCCCGACCCGCGGCTGCAGCAGCTCTCGGATCTGAGCGGCAGCAAGGAGATCATCCCCACCCGGGTGGAGTTCGTCGACATCGCCGGGCTGGTGAAGGGCGCCAGCCAGGGGGAGGGGCTGGGCAACAAGTTCCTCGCCAACATCCGCGAGGTGGACGCCATCGTGCACGTGGTGCGCTGCTTCGAGGACGACGACGTGATCCACGTGTCGGGCTCGGTGGATCCGGTGCGCGACGCCGAGGTGATCAACCTTGAGCTGGGGCTGGCGGATCTGGCCCAGGTGGAGAAGAGGCGTGAGCGGCTGAAGAAGCAGGTGCGCACCAGCAAGGAGGCCCAGCTGGAGGATGCGGCCCTCGAGCGGATCCAGGCGGTGCTGGAGCAGGGCGGAGCCGCCCGCTCGGTGGAGCTCGGAACCGAGGAGGCGGCCATGATCAAGCCCCTGGGGCTGCTCACCGCCAAGCCGATCATTTATGCCACCAACGTGAGCGAGGACGACCTGGCCGGCGGCAACGCCTACGTGACCAAGGTGGAGGAACTGGCTTCACGCGAGGGGGCCGCCACCGTGCGGATCTCGGCCCAGGTGGAGGCCGAGCTGATCGAGCTGCCGGAGGACGAGCGCGGCGAGTTCCTGGCGGGCCTCGGCGTGGAGGAGGGCGGACTCAAGAGCCTGATCCGCGCCACCTACGCCCTGCTGGGCCTGCGCACCTACTTCACCACCGGCGAGAAGGAGACCCGGGCCTGGACGATCCAGGCGGGCATGACCGCCCCCCAGGCCGCCGGCGTGATCCACACCGATTTCGAGCGCGGCTTCATCCGCGCCCAGACGATCGGCTGGCGCCAGCTGCTGGAGGCCGGCTCCCTGGCCGAGGCCCGCAACAAGGGCTGGCTGCGCAGTGAGGGCAAGGAGTACGTGGTGGAGGAGGGCGACGTGATGGAGTTCCTGTTCAACGTCTGATCCCCGGCGGTCACGGGTTCAGGGACGCAGCGGCTGGCTGCCGGCGGAGCGTCCCCAGAGCCCGAGGGTTTTCGTCCTTGCGCTCCACTCGGCCTGCCTGTAGTTCTGCGCCCCGCACGGGCTCGCAGCCTTGCGATCCAGCACGGCCAGGCCCTCCTGCACAAGTTTCAGGTTCACCGCCATGGTGGTGCCTGCGGGAATGATCTCCGCCAGCTCCACGCCGTCGGTGGCTGTGCTGCGGGATGCGAGCCTGACCCAGGCTCCGGGTGGGAGAAGGTTCTCCAGCGCCGCCTTGGCCGCCAGACCGGCAGCACCCTGCCGAAGGTGCGGGGCATGGATGCAGGCCAGACGCACCGTGAACGGATCGCCGTAAGGGGTCACCACGATCGTGTTGCCATCGACCACCCTCACGATGCGGACGTCGTCGGGTGGGGGCGGGGGAATGGCGTGAACGGGTGCCCCAGTGATCGACAGGATCAGAGCGGAAAGGCCCTGAAAGGCGCGAGTCATGACAACAAAGGATCCATCGAAGAAGGCAGCGGCCTCAGCCCCCCATCACCAGGGCATCCACGATCTCGTAGCGCTCGAAGTTCTCTCCCAGGCTGAGCACGGAAACATCGCCGCGGCGCTGCACCGAGAGCTTTTCGGGTTGATCCGAAGCCACCGCCTTGCCATTCACGAACAGAAACTGGCGCTTCTGCCCCTCGGGGTTCGTGACCACCACCGTGGCGCTGTTGTTGGCTCTGCGGATCACGGAGGCCTTGCAGCGGGCGGTCTTGCCGCTGCCGCCGGACCCACAGGAAACCTCCGCCGAGGCGTGATAAGGAGTGCCAGGGATCAGGGCGTCGCGGGACGCGGGCAGGGGGGCGAGGGGAGCGCCGCCGATGCCGACACGCAGGCTGTAGCTGCTCGTTTCATTGCGGCGGGCCGCCGGACGCATCAGATACACCCTCACCCTGACGTCACCATCACTGGGCAGGAGACCAGAGAACCTGTTGCCGGAGCTGCTGCCGATGAACAGGGCGTTGTCGGTGCCAGCCGCCATCACGTTGAAGTAATTCTGCTGATTGGAACCCTTGATCTCTACCGTCAGCGTCTGACCGGCGCCAGCGCGCAGGATGTAGTCGACGGTCTGGTCTCCCTTGAGTTGGCCTTTCAGCAGGCTGGAATTGGCTCCGGCTGGAAAGGCGACCCGTTTTTTCTCGATTGCCACCTGGGCCAGGCCGCCACCATTCGGGAAACTCATCGCCAGGAGACCTGCGGCAACAAACGCGAGTGGTGAACGCATCGAACCCGTTTGGGTGGTTAGGGATAAGCCTACCTTGGTTGCTGAGCGGGGACTCTTGATCGCCCAAGAGATGGCTTCTGAGCTGGCCATCTTTGGTGGAGATCCGCCAGATTGTGGCGCAGGAGGTGGTGGGCGATTCCAACGATGAGGGGGATCAAGACAACGAGCGACTGATCCCCTGAAGCCAAGCGAAAGCGCCAGCTGGAGCCCGCTCAGTTCTCCTTCACACCCTTGAACACGCCATCGGCGTTGTAGGTGCAGACATAGCTCTGGGTGTAGGTCTTTGTGAGCTCGTACTGGCCATACACCTTGTAGCTCCCGTTCGGTTGACGGATGGGCTCGTCGCTGCTCATGTAGCGGGGGTTCCGCTTGAACTTGTCCGACGCCATGCCGCTGCAGTAGCGCGCCATATCCTCCGCGTTCACGGATTCCTTGGCGGAACCCCCGCGCTCGCCACTGGGTCGCTCGTCACTGGTCATGGTGACGCCGTCGAACTCACGATGTCTGTTGAACTCGCAGTAGAAGAATAGCGCTTGGCTGCCTTCGGCCGGTGTCTGTCCGTAGACGCGGTAATTGCTGTTTTTCTGTTCAACAGGCAGCGTGCTGATGTCGCGTGGGCTCACGCTGAATTTCTCGGCCGCCTCACCCTGGCAGAAGCGCATCATGTTCGACACCTCGATGTTGGGTCGGCTCTCCTTGGCCTGCGTTGGAAGCTCAAGTCCGGTGGTGTTCAGGAGAAGGGCTGAAGCGAGAAGGAAGGCTGTCCGATGCATGGGCGGTTGGGCTCTGGGAATTAGTGTGTGTTGGCGCGGATTCGCAAGTCCCTTTCTGTTGTGGAACGTCAGGCCTGTAGCCAGACAGGGATCGCTTTCCTGCCGCGTGCTGGCTAGGAGTTTGTTGCCGATAGAGCAGCAGCCCGGCTGACACGGCGAACTCCACCCCTGAGCTGAACTGCTGCGGCTTTTTTCTTCTGGTGAGCATGCCCGTCGTCGTAGGGCTGAATCAGCCCTGGC